>Ga0209555_10000268_pt1 | contig 45109 bp, 42 predicted proteins | sample SaaInl85LU_5_DNA_FD_184643 | JGI IMG/M metagenome (GOLD analysis project Ga0209555, IMG submission 184643) | Marine microbial communities from expanding oxygen minimum zones in the Saanich Inlet - ESP_85LU_5_DNA (SPAdes) (version 2) | ecosystem: Environmental > Aquatic > Marine > Intertidal...
TTGTCCACCAATCAACATGGTCAAATATTTGTTTCTTTAATCGCATTAATATTTTATTTCACCATTTATAATACGTTCTTCTAAATAGTTTCTAGTAATAGTATCATTAATATATTTTTCAATCATCAGGCTACCAATTGGCACTGCCCATGTAGATCCCCAGCCCCCATTTTCGACATATACTGCCAATGCAATCTTTGGATTGTCTTTTGGGGCAAACCCAATAAAAATAGAGTGATCTTCACCATGTGGATTTTGTGCCGTTCCTGTTTTGCCACATACTGCTACATCATCCATTATAGCAATATTTGATGTTCCGAGCTCTTTGTTTTCAACAACTTCTTGCATACCATTAATTACGATGTCAAAATATGAGGAATCTATCTCAGTATAATTTCTTTTTTTGAAGCGTGAATCAATGCTATCATTCTCTATGTGTTTGACAATGTGAGGGGTATAATAATAGCCTCTGTTAGCAATGGCTGCAGTCATGTTAGCCATTTGAATAGGTGTTGTCAATAGTGCGTCTTGTCCAATTGATAAGGATAAGTTGGTTAATGATTTCCATCTTTTTTTACCATAGATTTTATCGTAGTAGTTTCTATTTGGCACAAATCCTTTTTGCCCAGTGGGTAAATCATTATTCAGCCAATTTCCTAGCCCAAAACTTACCACATACTTTCGCCACCTATCGTATCCTTCATAGGTTGACGGATAGCTTTCTATGATGGCTTTGTACACATTACAGAAGTAGGCATTACACGATGCTGCTATGGATTCTGATAAGTCTAATGGAGAACGATGTTCGTGGCATTTCATTTTTCTTTTTTCCTCGCCATAGATAAAGCCATCGTCACAATCAAAACGACTACTCGGTTTAATGACTTTTTCTTGTAAAGCAATAAGTGCGTTGATAAGCTTGAATGTTGAGCCTGGAGGGTATTGTGCCAAAGCTGCTCTGTTGAAAAGGGGTTTACTTACGCTGTCACTATTCAGTATGTTATAGTTTTCAGATCGTTTGCGACCGACTAAAGTGTTGGGGTCATAGTTTGGTGCAGAAATAAGGCACAAAATTTCGCCAGTTGATGGTTCAATAGCTACAATGCTTCCTCGTTTGTTTTGCATGAGTTGCTCACCATAATTTTGAAGAAAAATATCAATAGAAGATGTTAGGTTTTTTCCTGGAATAGATTTGGTGTCAAATTTCCCATTTTTGAAACTGCCTTTAATGTTATTGTGAACATCTTTGAGTAATAATTTTTCGCCTTTTATGCCCTTAAGTTGGTCTTCGTAAGCTTTTTCTATACCGCTAACTCCAATGTAATCGCCTTCTTTGTAATAAGGTGTTTTCTTAATAATTTGTTGATTGACTTCTCCAACATATCCCAAAAGGTGACTGGCAGTTGAATAGGGGTACTTTCTTAACGTTCTGGCTTGAACGTAAAATCCTGGCATCAGAAACATATTCTCTTGTAGCTTGGTGTACGTTTCTACAGAGATTTGTTTCATGAATATACTGGATTTATAAATGGAATGTTTTTTAGCTTTTTCTAGTCTATTTTCTAAGCTTATAGTGTCTATTGACAGGAGTGTGCAGATTAGGGCCGTATCAATTTTTGTAGCTTGATTTGGTGTTATCATTAAATCGTAAGCAGCTTCATTGTAAACAATCAGCTCATTGTTTCTGTCGTAGATAAGTCCTCTTCTGGGATGGTCAGTTTGTTTTCTGATAACGTTGTTTTCTGAAGATGTTTTAAAACTGTCATCAACTACTTGAATAGAAAATAAACGGATTATAAAAATGATAATTATAACACAGAAAAATCCTCCAATGATATAGGGTCTATTTTCAAACTTTCTCACTTCAATGTATTTCTAGCGTTCAAAAATTGGAATATGATAAGCAATATAGAAGTTACCAATCCGCTTGCTATTGTTCGAAGAAGAATATTGCCTAAATCGAACTGAAAAGCTTCAATAAAAAACAATGCAAAGTGATGAATAAAAACTAAGCTAGAAGTGTATATAATTGTAACTGGTAAGCCAAACTCATTAATTGAAAACACGATATTACTTTGGGTTCTATTCTTTAATTGAGGGACAAGGGAGAGTAGTATCGGGCTTTTAAGATACATTAGAAGCACGCAAGCAAAAGTATGTAGCCCCATTGAGTTTTGAAATGCATCAATAATTATACCTGTTGTAAATGCAATTAGCAGTAAAAAGTTTTGGTTTTTTTTGCTAATTGGAAGAAGAAAAAGGAACATTAGGTAGATATAAGGGTTAATGTAACCCATGAAAAAAACATTATTAAATACCAATACTTGTAAGGATACAAATACTATGAAATTGATGATATGTTTAACTATTAATTTATTCATTATTCAATTTCAGATTCTAATAATTCCTTCTCCTGCTTTTTAAGAGGTTGACAAACATTAACGTATTTCACTTCTTTTAAATCTTCCATAAATGACATTCTAAGATTATGAAATTTGTCATCATCTTTGGTTTTAATCTCGCTTATTACTCCAACTATAGTATTGGATGGAAAAATATATGAAAAGCCACTTGTTGTTATGGTATCACCTATTTCCAAATTTACGTGAGAGGGTATATCGTATATTTTAGCTTTTTTATAGCTTCTGCCGTCCCACTGTAATGAGCCGAAATGGTTATTCTTTTTGAGCACGACACTTACTTTACTTTGACTGTGAAGTACGGATAACACACTGCTAAAGTGTTTTGATGTTTCTTTTACAATACCGATAACACCATTGTTGCTCACTACACCCATTCCTTTTTTAATACCGTCAATACTTCCTTTGTCAATAGTGATATAATTGTTTGCGCGTGCTACCGAATTATTAATTATTGTGGCAGGAATATAATGGTTCGGATTTGTAGAGCTTATGCTATCCTTACTCTGGTAACTTATTAAACTTTTAAGCTTTGCATTCTCCAGTAACAGTAGCTCGTTTGTGCTTTTTAAAGAAAAATAACTTTTAACATTACTGATTGCCAAAAAGCTAGAAGCGGTTATACCATTTGTGGAATTGATGAAAGCCGCTTTTTGAAAACTGTTATTCTGAATTATGAGAAAAAATGCAAAAAACTCTAGAAGAATAAATAAAATCTGATGATTATACTTATTTAATAATTCTATTAAGTTACGCATTATTTACTCAATAATTATCGAATTAAAAATGGGAAGTTGTCGGTGTTTTTAAGTGCAATACCCGTTCCTCTTGCTACTGCTCTTAATGGGTCTTCGGCTACATAAACTGGTAGCTTAGTTTTTAAAGAAATTCGTTTATCAAGACCTCTTAACATAGACCCTCCACCAGTTAGATAAATTCCAGTGTTATAAATGTCTGCAGAAAGTTCAGGTGGAGTTTGACCTAATGCTGCCAAAACCGCCTGCTCAATTTGCGATATAGTTTGATCCAATGCGCGTGCAATCTCTTTATAGGTTACAATAATTTCTTTTGGAATACCACTCATTAAATCTCTTCCGTGAACGGCAAAATTTGGTGGTGGCTCGTCTAATTCTTGAAGGGCTGCTCCGACATTAATTTTAATTTTCTCAGCCATTCGTTCACCGATATCTATATTGTGATGATTTCTCATGTAAATACGAATGTCGGTTGTAAAATTATCACCTGCGACTCTAATTGAACGGTCGGTAACAATACCTCCTAAAGAGATAACGGCAATTTCTGAAGTACCACCGCCTATGTCAATTATCATGTTTCCTTTCGGCTCTAGTACATCGACTCCAATACCAATCGCTGCCGCCATTGGTTCATGAATCAAGAATACTTCTTTAGCACCAGCGTGTTCAGCGGAGTCTTTAACAGCCCTTTTCTCCACTTCAGTAATTCCTGAGGGAATACAAACAACCATTTTTAAAGATGGCGAAAACAATGTTTTTCGTCTAGGAATCATTTTAATCATTCCGCGAATCATTTGTTCAGCAGCAGAGAAATCAGCGATTACACCATCTTTTAAAGGCCGAATGGTTTCAATCGTTTTATGCGTTTTTCCATGCATTTGTTGAGCCTTTTTTCCAATGGCTACAACTTTACCAAGTATGATGTCTTTAGCAACAATTGAGGGTTCGTCCACAACAACTTTGTCATTGTGTATAATAAGAGTGTTTGCAGTGCCTAAGTCAATTGCAATCTCTTGCGTCATAAAATCGAAAAAACCCATATTATTAAGTTTTAATGTTTAAAGTGTCTAGTTCCGGTCATTACCATAACCATTTTATTTTCATTACAGTAATCAATTGATAGTTGGTCTTTTATCGACCCGCCAGGTTGTACTACTGCTTTTATGCCCGCATCGTGTGCTATTTCTACACAATCAGCGAACGGAAAGAATGCGTCAGACGCCATTACACTTCCTTCGAGTTCAAAATCAAATTGTCTTGCCTTTGCAATAGCTTGCTTTAAGGCGTCAACTCGAGAGGTTTGTCCTACTCCACTAGCCAACAGTTGATTGTTCTTTACTAGAACAATTGCATTTGATTTAGTGTTTTTACACACTTTACTGGCAAACTCTAAATCGGTCAATTGTTGTTCGCTTGGCTCAATCTCTGTGACTGTTTTCATACCTTCGGCTTTGTCAATAGCTGTGTCTTTTTCTTGTTCTAAGACACCATTTAGTATTGTGCGAAATTGCCTATTCGGTAAAACAGTTTCCTTCTGCACTAATATAATACGATTTTTCTTAGATTTCAATACTTCGAGCGCTTCATTTTGGTATGAAGGAGCAATGATGATTTCAAAAAATAATGTGTTGATTTCATTTGCAGTATCTAAGTCAAGTTCAGAGTTGCAAACGAGTACACCGCCAAAAGCAGAAATAGGATCTCCTGCTAGAGCGTCAACATAGGCTTTCTTTAGACTATTTCTAGATGCTATACCACATGCATTATTATGTTTTAAAATTGCAAAAGTAGTGTCTTCAAACTCTGTGATAAGATGAACAGCAGCGTCAACATCTAACAAATTATTATACGATAATGCCTTTCCATGAAGTTGGTCAAAAAAGCCATCTAAATTGCCGTAGAAAACACCTTTTTGGTGAGGGTTTTCTCCATACCTGAGAACGGTACCATCTGGCATACTAAATTTAAAAGCTGTGTTATCATCTTCATCAAAGTATGAAAATATGGCGCTATCGTAGTGAGACGATATGTGAAAAGACTTTTTTGCAAAACGCCTTCGTTCTTCGATTGTCGTTCCGTTTTTTTCTTTTAGAATAGAATGAAACTCTGAATAATCGTCTTTTGAAGAAATAACCACTACGTCTTTAAAGTTTTTTGCTGCAGCCCTAATAAGTGAGATTCCTCCGATATCAATTTTTTCAATAATGGATTGCTCATCGGCTCCAGAAGCTACGGTTTCTTCAAAAGGATAAAGGTCAACAATGACAATGTCAAACTCTGGAATATCATATTCTTTCAACTGCTCATTATCAGATTCTAATTCTCTTCGGCTTAAGATGCCTCCAAATACTTTTGGGTGTAATGTTTTTACCCGACCTCCTAAGATTGAAGGGTAGGAAGTTAAGTCTTCTACACGATTAACCTCTGTTCCGAGCTCTTCAATAAAGGATTGTGTTCCTCCAGTGGAATAAATATTTACTCCTAATCGGCTTAACTCTTCTACAATTGGTGCTAATCCGTCTTTATAGAAAACAGAAATTAAAGCATTTTTGGGTTGAATAAAATTGTTCATGAAATTTGACAGTTATACTGCAATATTACCTAATTACTATCTTACAATCAACCACTATTTAAAGGTTTTTAGTCTTTGTTAATAACTTTCGTTAAGACTATTTTAATTATCTTTGAGCACCTATTTTCACACATGATTTTATTACGATTATTTTCTGAAAGTTTACGGTTTGCCTGGCATGCCATTGTAAATAATAAGTTACGTACTTTTTTGTCTTTACTAGGTGTAACTATTGGAATTTTAGCCGTAATAACGGTTTTTACTATTGTTGATTCTTTAGAGAAAAATGTGAGGGATAGCATTAATAAATTGGGCAGTGATGTTTTGTACATTCAGAAATGGCCTTGGGGTTCATCTGATGGTGGAGAGTATAAATGGTGGGATTTTATGAGTAGACCAGAGGTTGAAATTTCTGAGATGCGAAAGCTTTCTTCAAAATCTCAAAAATCTCAAGCAATCGCGTTTATGAATAGTGCTAACCGAACGTTAAAGTTTGGCAACAACAGCATTGAAGGAGTTGATGTTTCAGCTGTTTCTTATGATTGGAAAGATATAAGAAGCTTTGATTTAATTAGTGGACGGTATTTTACCGAGCAAGAAATTGAAAGTGGAAAAAATCAGGTTATTTTAGGCAGTAAAGTAGCTAGAGCGTTATTCAATAACTATGATTGCTTTGGAGAAAACATAAAAATCAGAGGAGAAAAGGCCATTGTCATTGGTGTATTTTCATCTGAGGGCGAAGATATAACTGGAAATTCATTGGACAATAGTGCAGTAGTGCCTGTAACTTTTGGTCAGCGCCTGATGAATAAAAGGCGTAGCAATCCAACAATCATAGCCAAGGCCAAATTAGGCGTTTCTAATGACGAAATGAAAGATGAACTTTCTGGAATTATGAGGTCAATACGAAGATTGAAGCCAACCATGCCTAATAATTTTGCCATGAATGAAATTAGTTTGATTAGTAATCAATTAGATGGACTTTTTTCTGTAATCGGATTAGCAGGATGGATTATTGGTGGCTTCTCAATTTTAGTTGGGGGTTTTGGAATAGCAAACATAATGTTCGTTTCAGTAAAAGAACGTACCAAGCTAATTGGTATACAAAAATCTCTCGGTGCAAAGAATTCTTTTATCCTATATCAGTTCTTATTTGAGTCTGTTTTTTTGTGTTTAATTGGCGGTATATTAGGTCTATTGCTAGTTTTTGCACTGACTTTAGTTATAAATAACTTTTCAGATTTTGGAATAGAATTGTCAATTGAAAATATTCTTTTGGGCTTATCTGTATCCGCTATAATTGGAATTGTTTCGGGTATCGTGCCAGCCTTATCGGCTTCAAAGCTTGACCCTGTAGAGGCGATAAGACGATAGTCTTTTAACTTTATTTTAGCTTCTCACACGATAATATCGCATCTTGAATACTGAGTACGTTTTTCACTCTAAAGATTAGTTTTCCTTTGAGCTCTTTCATTTCACAGTTTTGATGATTATTTTTTAGGTAATCAAGTATTTTTCCAAATTGAGAAGATTGGAAGTAGGGGCTGTCTTGTGGCGGAAAATAACCAGTCATGTTAGTGTTTTTTAATGAAAGCCTTTGGAAACCTATTTGCTTTGCTAACCACCTTAATTTTACTGATTTAATTAATTCGTTTACTTCGGCAGGAATTGGTCCAAATCTATCGGACAATTTAGCCTCAAACTCTACTAAATCCTCTTCTGTTTCAAAGCTACCGAGTTCATTGTAAAGATTTAGTCTTTCACTTATACTGTTTACATAATTGTTTGGAATCAATATTTCCATATCGGTATCCAATTGACAATCATCAACGAAAAAGTCATTGTCATTTTCGTCAGCGTACAGTTCCTTAAATTCTTCTTCTTTAAGTTCTGAAATAGCTTCATCAAGTATTTTTTGGTACATTTCAAAACCTATGTCACTGATAAATCCACTTTGTTCAGCTCCTAATAAATCACCCGCTCCTCTGATGTCTAGGTCACGCATAGCAATGTTAAATCCACTGCCTAGTTCTGAAAATTGCTCTAGTGCGTTCAGTCGTTTTCTGGCATCTGCTGTTAGCGAATAATTTGGCGGTGAGATAAGGTAGCAGAATGATTTCTTATTGGACCTTCCCACACGACCACGCATTTGATGAAGGTCGCTTAGTCCAAAGTTATTGGCATTGTTGATAATGATTGTGTTGGCATTTGGAATGTCTAGTCCATTTTCAATAATTGTTGTTGAAACTAAAATATCAAACTCATTTTCCATAAACGAAATCATGAGGCTTTCTAATTTCTTTCCATCCATTTGCCCATGCCCAATACCAATTTTCGCGTCAGGACAAAGGCGTTGAATTAGCCCAGCAACTTCTTTTATGTTTTCAATTCTATTATGAACAAAATAGACTTGGCCACCTCTGGAAATTTCATAACTAATGGCATCTCTAATGGTTTCTTCATCAAAGGTGCAAATTTCAGTTTCTACGGGATACCTATTCGGTGGTGGCGTATTGATAACAGATAGGTCTCTGGCTCCCATCAGCGAAAACTGCAGCGTTCTGGGTATAGGTGTAGCTGTGAGCGTTAAGGTATCCACATTAGCTTTGAACGTTTTTAATTTATCTTTTACCCCAACACCAAATTTTTGCTCTTCATCAATAATGAGCAATCCTAAATCGCTGAAGGAGACATCTTTTCCAACAATTCTGTGCGTACCGATTAAGATATCAACTTCACCATTTGCTGTTGCTTTCAAAGTTTCTCTTAGCTCTTTAGCGGTTCTAAATCGATTTATATAATCAACTTTACAAGGCAAGCCTTTCAATCTTTTTTTGAATGTTTTAGCATGTTGCATAGCTAGAATAGTAGTTGGTACTAGTACGGCTACTTGTTTGTTATCTGCTACTGCTTTGAAGGCTGCTCGTATTGCAACTTCCGTTTTTCCAAACCCTACATCTCCACAAATTAGTCTGTCCATTGGCATGCTGTGTTCCATGTCCTTTTTGATATCCTGCGTAGCCTTGAATTGGTCAGGTGTATCTTCAAACATAAAGGAAGCTTCGAGTTCATGTTGTAAAAAGCTATCAGGAGAGAATTCAAATCCTTTTTGTTCTTTACGTTTGGCATATAGCTGTATGAGGTCGTAGGCAATTGTTTTTACCCTACTTTTTGTTTTGGCTTTAGTTTTTTGCCAAGCTCCTGATCCAAGTTTGTTTGTTTTGGGTTCTGCACCATCTTTACCGCTGTATTTTGCAATTTTATGTAAGGAATGAATACTTATGAATAAGGTGTCATTATCTTTATAAATTAGCTTTATAGCTTCTTGTTTTTTATTATTTATATCAATGGTGTGTAATCCAGCAAATTTCCCAATACCGTGGTCAATGTGTGTCACGTAATCTCCGGGTTGCAAGTTGCTTAGTTGCTGAAGTGTAATGGCATTATTATTGGCGAAACTTGTCTTTAGATGAAATTTATGATATCGCTCGAAAATTTGATGATCTGTATAGAAGCATATTTTTTCTTGATGGTCGATAAATCCTTTACTAAGACTTAGAAGTATGGGCGTAAAATGGACTTCTTTTTCAAAATCTTTTATGATGCTATCGAATCGATTTATTTGTTCTTTGCCAGAACACAGAATAAAGTTGCTATATCCTTTGGTATGGGAGTCTTCTAAATCGTCGATTAGTAAATCAAACTGTTTATTAAAAACCGGTTGAGGCGAAGAACGAAATTCGTAAGAATCGTCTGCTTTAAAGAAAAATTGATTGCCAAATTCCACTACTCCAAAGCCATGCAGTTGTCTGATGAAATTATCACCATCTAAAAATAATTTTTCAGGCTCAATGTGTTTGATGGTATTTTCTTTGATACTTTGGAAATGCGTATTAGCCTTTTCGAAGAAATCATTCAATTTTGCTTGGGTTGCTTCCGTATCAATAATCCATATTTTTGAATTCTTGGGAAGAAACTCTAAAATACTTTCTTGTGAATTATCGCTAAATACTGGAAAGCGAGGGACAATGCTAATTTTTTTTTGTTTTTCCTTTGAGCGTTGGCTGTTAATATCAAAGGTTCTGATGCTTTCAACCTCTTCGTCAAAGAACTCAATTCTGTAGGGTAGCTCATTCGAAAAAGAAAAAATATCTACGATGCCACCTCTTATAGAATATTGCCCAGGCTCAATTACAAAATCGACCATTTCGAAATGATATTCTTGTAGGCAATCGTTTAAGAAATCAATTGAAATGCTATCGTTTGTTTGTATGTCTAGTGAATTGTTTTTAAGCTGTTCTTGACTGATTACCTTTTCAAAAATAGCTTCAGGATAACTTACTATTATCGGTAAGTTATTGTGGTTAAGACTGTTTAATACTTCGGTCCTTAAAAGAATGTTGGCATTATCCGTTTCTTCAAGTTGATAGGGTCTTCTGTATGAACTTGGATAAAACAGCACTTTTTTTTGAAGTAATGTTTCAAGATCATTGAGGAAGTAGGCGGCTTCTTCTTTGTCGTTTAAAATAAAAAATTGAGGACGCCTAATTGCTTTGACACTTTGAGAGGCTATTAGTGCACTTTGAGCACCGATTAAATTTTTAACGTGAAATTTTGCTGAAGCATTTTTTTCAAAACACTTAGTAATGGATGTAAAACACGGGTGGTTTTTATAAACGTCTTTTAGGTCTGATGATTTCAATTATCCTGCATGAATTTTTCGGCCTTCTCAACCATTTCAGTAGAGCCAATGAAGAATGGTACTCTTTGGTGTAAATCGCTTGCCTCAATATCCAATATTCTCTTAAAGCCGTCGGATGCTTTTCCGCCAGCTTCTTCGATAATCCATGCTAGGGGTGAGCATTCGTATAAAAGACGGAGTCTTCCAAGAGGAGCGGCATTAGTGTTTGGATAAATGTAGATGCCGCCTTTAAGCATATTTCTATGAAAGTCAGCAACTAAGGAGCCCATGAAACGGGCTGTATGTGTTCGTTTACCGTCTTTAGTTTCGTGACAGAATTGAGCGTATTTTCTAACGCCTTCGGGCATAACCTTTTCGTTAGCTTCATTGATTGAGAAAATTTCTCCATTCAAAGGCGTTTTAATGTTAGGGTGGGAGAGGCAAAACTCGCCGATAGAGGGATCAAGCGTAAAACCATTTACACCATTACCTGTGGTATACACCAACATGGTTGATGAGCCATAAATAACATATCCAGCAGCTACTTGTTCGGTTCCTGCAACAAAAAATTCTTTTTCAGTAACTTTTACGTTTGTTTCTTTTCTTTTTAAAACGGAGAAAATTGTCCCTACTGACACATTCACATCTATATTTGATGAGCCGTCAAGAGGATCCATGCAAACAAGGTACCTACCTTTTTCAGCATTAGCACCATCCAATACAATGATATCTTCATTTTCTTCTGAGGCAATTGCGGCGCATTGTCCACCGGCATTCAAAGAGGAAATAAAAGCGTCGTTGGCATAAATATCCAACTTTTTTACTGACTCACCCTGAACGTTTTCATCGCCAATTTCACCAAGTATATCTACAAGGCCAGCTTTGTTTATTTCTCTATTTACAATTTTGGCGGCTATTGAAATGTCGTACAACAAGCGCGTAAGATTTCCAGTAGCTTCAGGTTTTAAGATTTGTTGCTCGGTAATAAATTCTGCTAGTGTTGTGATTTTGCTCATTTCAACTTTAAATATTTAGCAAATATCGAATTTTTAAATAAAAAATAGCACTCAAAAATAATTAACTTTGCCCTCTATTCGATATGGAAGTAGTAATTAGAAAAGGTATTCAATCCGACCTTCCTTCGGTTTTGGAATTGATAAAGGAATTGGCAGAGTATGAAAAAGCGCTCAATGAAGTAACCGTTACCTTAGAAGATTTGGAGAAAGACGGCTTTGGTGATCACCCATATTATTGGTTTATTGTAGCAGAAAGTGAAGGCGAAATAATTGGTTTATCGTTTTATTTTATTCGGTACTCGACTTGGAAGGGACGTTTTCTGTTTTTAGAAGACTTCGTGGTTAAGGCATCGTTTAGGAACAAGGGTATTGGCGCATTGCTTTTTGAAGAGACCATTAGAATAGCCAAAGCCTTAGATGTCAAGGGAATGATTTGGCAGGTATTAGACTGGAACAAAGATGCTATTAGATTTTATAAAAAATATAATTCTGAAATTAGTTCAGATTGGTATAATGGAAAACTTACGTATAATCAACTTAAAAAAATCACATTCTAAATGAAGGTATATAAATTTGGAGGAGCCTCAGTCAAAGATGCCAATGGTGTTCGAAATGTCTTTTCAATTCTAAAAGAAGATAAAAACGACGATAAGGTAATTGTCATTTCTGCAATGGGAAAAATAACTAATATGCTAGAGGATGTCGTTAATGATTATGTCAATGGCAAATCTCCTTCGTTGGATGATGTGAAAAACTACCATTTCTCTATTATTAAGGAACTGTTTCCAGAAAATCATTCCATTTATGATGAAGTTAATAATTTATTTGTCGAAATAGAATGGGCTATTGAAGATGCGCCAACCTCGACTTATGATTATGAATACGATCAAATCGTTTCTGTTGGTGAGTTTTTATCTACTAAAATTGTGAGTGCTTTTCTGAGCTTACAAGGGTATGAAAACAGCTGGATTGATGCAAGGGATATTATCAGAACAGATAATACTTTTAGAAATGCTAGGCTTGATTGGGAGTTAACAACTGAATTAATTCACAAATTCATTTCGCCAAAAGGTATTTATATCACTCAGGGTTTCATTGGTTGCACTTCTGAAAATTTCACCACGACTTTAGGTCGTGAGGGTTCTGACTTTACAGCCGCTATATTATCATTCGTTTTGGAGTCCGATGAGGTTGTAATTTGGAAAGATGTTGACGGCATGTTAAATGCTGACCCGCGTTATTTTGATGATGCTCAGTTACTTCATCAATTATCATTCTCAGAAGCTATTGAGTTGGCTTATTTCGGCGCAAAGGTTATACACCCTAAGACCATTCAGCCGTTAAAAGAAAAAAACATACCTCTTCGAGTAAAGTCGTTTATTAAGCCTGAAAATGAAGGTACAATTATTTTTGAAGATGCCGAAATGCGTCCTTTTTTGCCCTCTTACATTATTAAAGAAAATCAAATATTAATTTCCATTTCTGCCAAAGACTTATCCTTTATTGTTGAAGACCATTTGAGTCATATTTTCGCTTTATTTTCAAAATATGGGTTAAGAATAAACGTAATGCAAAGTACGGCAGTCAGTTTTTCTGCTTGTACTGATAATGATATTCAGAAAGTGCCAGCCTTGATAAAAGAACTAGAATCGGGATACTTGGTAAAGTATATTGATGGACTTACATTGTGCACCATTAGACACTATAGCGATAATGATATTTCTAGAGTTTCTCGAGGTAAATCACTATTATTAGAACAGAAGAGTAACGAAACCGCTCAATTTGTGTACTAATTTTCTTATATTAGTTTCAAATTCTTATGCCCATGAAACGTTTAAATTTGCTTCTAGCACTGCTTTTTCCTTTTTTAATTTTTTCTCAAAATTCTTTTTTATTAGACGACTCTACCACGGTTTTTATTAACGAAATCCATTATGATAATTTGGGTGCTGATAACTTGGAGGGTATTGAAATCGCCGCTTTGTCTGGTACTGATTTATCCTGTTATAAAGTATATTTTGTTAATGGTAATGACGGGGGATATTATGCCACGATTAGTTTAGATACCATTTTGCCCGAAAGTGATTGTGGTATGGGATTTTTGTTTTACCCAAAGTCTTCCATACAAAATGGCTCGACAACTCAAGGAGACGGCATTGCTTTATATAATCTATGTACTAATACGTTAGTACAGTTTATCAGTTATGAAGGCGTAATAACGGCAACTAACGGTCCGTTTTCTGGAGCAGTTTCTGAAGATATTGGCATTTTCCAAAATGGAGACCCTATTGGAACAAGTTTACAATTTCAGGGCAATTTGGATACGGGTTTTGTATGGCAATCTGATTCATCGACTTATGGGCAAATTAATACTCAGCAAAACTTTTGCTTGAACAATGTAGAGTTAGGTCAATTGCAATTGGATAGTAGTTCATGTGTTTTATCTTCAACCGAAAGCCTTACCATTCAATTGATAAATAGCAGTTATTCCAATTCAACAGATACGCTAGTAGTATTTCTTCAAACTAACGACAGCATACTTATAAGCGATACGCTTCATCAAGGTTTAGCGATTCAAGATAGTTTGGAATTTATGTTTTCTCAAACGGTGGATTTATCGCAGGTGGGCACCTATAATTTTAAGGCATGGATACACACGGACTCTCTACTATTTAGCGACACGCTTTTTTATGCCATTGACTTATATGATGATGACTCTCTAATTATTAATTTAGATAATAACATTGTGTATTGCCATGACCAAGATACTTTAGTACTGGACGCTCAGATAAGTGGTGCTGATTTTTATGCCTGGAATACTGGCGACACCACTCAACAACTTCTTGTTTTTCCGACGTCGGACACTTCTTTTTATTTCTATGCGCATAACTTATGCTATGCCGATACAGTAGCGGTTGAAGTGGAGTATGTTGTTCCAGAAATTACTTTTATAGCTATAAAACAAAATGGAGATACAGTTTATGAAAATACCCAGTTTTGGTCCTCGGATCAACTAATCATAAGTAGTCACTTTTGGGGCGATGTCATTTTGACTACATTGGAAGATTTTGAATCCTATAATTACTCAATAATAGATTATGATTATCCAAATCATATAGTATGCGATTCTAATAGTTGTTACTCATATGCTGAAGATAGTGATTCTATCCACATTGATTCGTCTATTATTTTATCTTCTTCACATGGATTATCTTCTTTTAGTTGTGCGATAATCTCATTTTGGATTTATTTAGAAGCAACAGATTCAAACGGCTGTACAGTGCGAGATAGCACTCTGGTAGAGGATTTTGTTGTTGGCATTTCTGAAAATGAGAATCATCTAATGAATGTTTACCCAAATCCTAATGGGGGTAATTTTTCTATTAAAGCATCTGGTTTTGGGGAGTCTTCCACTATACAAGCCGAGGTGTTTAATGCTTTTGGCCAAGTTGTTCACAGAGAGGCTTTTGAATCACATTCAACAGAAATTCAACAAAAATTTAATTTAGCGCATTTTGAAAAAGGGATGTACTTTATCTCTATAAAATCTGGAGATAAACTTAGTAGAAAACGTTTTGTTATTCACTAATGCAGTTGCCGAATTTTGTTTAGGAGTACGCTTGCCAATTTAAATTTGCTTTCTACTGTCCATCCAGCAATATGTGGCGATAAAATGACTTTTTCGGATTGGGTTAGCCGTTTAAAATTTTCGGAATTTTCTAGATTTTCAAATGAGGTCTTTTCGTATTCTAACACATCCAAACAAGCGCCTAATACTTTACCATCTTGCATGGCGTCTAAGAGTTCAGAGGTATGAACGCATTGCCCTCTTGATGTATTTATAAGGTAAATGTTCTTTTTAAATTGGTTTAAGAATAGGGTGTTTACTAAATAGTGCGTTTCTTTAGTCAGTGGAATATGCAGACTTAGAATATCAGCTTTCTCAAATATGGTATCCATATTTGATGGAGTGCAATAATCGTCATCAAAATTGTTGAGGTATTTATCATACGCTAAGACTTGGCAGTTAAATCCCTGAAGTACTTTGGCAAATGCCTTGCCGTTATTTCCGTAGCCAATAATCCCTATGGTTTTGCCTTCAATTTCGACTCCTCTATTTTCCTCTCTTTTCCACAACGCTTTTCGCACCTCACTATCAGCAATATTTAGTTTATTGAATAGGCTTAATAGCATTCCTACAGCATGTTCAGCAACTGCTTGACGGTTTCCTTCAGCTGCATTCAAACATGAAATACCTTTTGATTTAGCGTAATCTTCGTCTATGTTTTCCATGCCTGAGCCAGCACGTGCTATGAATTTTAAGTCGTTAAAAGCATCTAAAAACGTATGGTCAATTTTAAACCGTGAGCGAATGACTAACCCATATACATTTGAAGCAATGTCTTGAATTTCTTCTTTACTTAAACCGTAGGCTTCAACGCAATGGAACCCATCTTTTTCTAATTCTTCCCAAAGAACGGGATGAACGGTGTCAATGAAAAGTACTTTTTTCATATAGAAATGATGAGCTGACCAATAAGGAAATAGATAAATAATCCTAAAATATCATTGACTGTAGTAATAAACGGACCAGTAGCTAGGGCAGGGTCAATCTTATATTTATTGAGAGTTAATGGCACAAATGTTCCAAAAAGTGCGGCAAAAATAATGACAGATAATAATGCAATACTCACCGTTAAGCTAAGGTCAATTCCATATCCTAAAAGATAGGAAGAGCATAGAATAATAGTGGAGCAAATAATACCATTTACAAGCGCTACTCCGAACTCTTTGACCAGTCGCTGAGAAATATTGCCCAATGAGGTTGTTCCGCTGGCTAAACTTTGCACAACAATGGCGGCAGATTGCACACCTACATTACCGCCCATTGCGGCAATAAGTGGTATAAAAAATGCCATTTCGTAATTCTTTTCGATATCAAAAATACCGATGACTTTAGCGCCAAACAGCCCGCCAACCATGCCTATAAGCAGCCAAGGTAAACGAGCTCGAGTAATTTCCCAAACGCTATCGCTTGATTCTACATCTTCGGAAATACCGGATGCCATTTGATAGTCTTTGTCAGCCTCTTCTTTCATGACATCCATAACATCATCTCCCGTAATTCGGCCTAAAAGCTGTTCTTTATCATTTACAACTGGCAGAACAACAAGGTCATATTTATTCATGGTATAAGCAACTTCCTCTTGGCTTAATGAAGCGTTAACCTTGATAATGTCTTCTTTCATTATTTCAGAAATTATCGTTTTAGAATCGGTCAGAAGTAGCCTTTTTAGAGATAATGTGCCAAGAAGAATGTTTTTATCATTCACTACATAAATGGTATAGACAAAATCGAGATCTTCGGCCTGTTTGCGCATTTCTTTAACGCAGCGCATTACTGTCCAATTGGTATTTACTTTGATAAGTTCTTTGGCCATAAGACCGCCGGCAGTATCTTCGTCGTAGGTTAATAAATCAACGATGTCACTGGCGTGTTCTAGGTCTTCAATGTGTGATAATACTTCTCGTTTTTTGCTTTCAGGAAGTTCGGAAATTATATCAGCAGCATCATCGGTTTCAAGATTGTCGACAAACTCTTCTGCAATTTCTTTTGGGGAATGAATTTTTAGTAACTTCTCTCTGAGGTCATCTTCAAGTTCAACTAAAACTTCAGCAGCGATTTCATCTTCCAAAAGTTCAAAAAGAAAACTAGCATCTTCAAAGTCTAGTTGGTCTAGAATTTCGGCAATATCAGCAGTGTGACATTCTTCTATGAATGACAGAACAGACGTCGCTTGTTTGCTATCAATAAGCGCGTTTAGTTCATTTAAGTAGTCTTTTGTTAGGTCAAACTTCATCATTCAAAGCAATCTGTTAGTTCAAAAAAATCTTCCACACTCAGTTGTTCAGCTCTTAAGTCAAGGAATTTTTTTGCCTTTATTTCGTCCACCAAGTTAAGACTTTTCAAAGCATTTCTCAAAGTCTTTCTTCTCATTGAGAAAGCCGTCTTTACTGTTCTGATGAATTTTTTTTCGTCACATGGTAAGTTTTCCCGATTATTTCTTCGGAGTCTTATGACGGCAGATTTTACTTTTGGCGGAGGATCAAAGACATCTTCGTTCACTGTAAAAAGGTATTCAATATCATAATAACACTGAAGTAAAACGCTGATTATTCCGTAGGCTTTTTTGCCAGGAGGTGAGGCTACTCTTTCAGCGACTTCTTTTTGAAACATGCCAACAATTTCGGTAATAGTGTTTTTGTGATCTAGGGCTTTAAACAAAATTTGGGATGAAATATTATAGGGGAAATTACCTATTAGCCCGATTTTGGTTTGGAAAATTTGTTCTATTGGTAACTGTAAAAAATCACCTTCAATAATATGGTTTTCAAGTTTTGGATAATGATTTTTAAGGTAGCGTACCGACTCCTTATCTATTTCTACAACAAAAAGCTCTGAGTTGAGAGGCAGGAGGTATTTGGTAAGTACGCCCATTCCTGGTCCAACTTCTAAAATGGTGCTGTGAAGGTTTGTGTCTAAACTGTGAGCAATATTTTGAGCAATTTCTAAGTCGGTCAAAAAATGTTGTCCTAGGTGTTTTTTTGCTCTAACTTTACTCATTTTATTGAATGATTTCTAGAAGTGTACGAAAAGCTCCGAACTTTCCTTTGTACCGCTCTGTATGTTTTTTTTGAAGTTCAGGGGCGTAATTTTCTTGATAATCGTGAAGCTTTTCTAAACTCTCGCAACTGTATTGAATAGCATAAGTAATTTCGTCGTCAACGAGTACCCTGCATATTTTATTTTCGACAAAAAAACCTGTTGCCATGACTTCAGGAATATGAATGTTTTTCATCCAATCTAGCCAATCGGTATGAATACTTGGGTCTAAACTTACGGTAACATTATATAGTATCATAACTCAATATTTTCGTCTCCTCTTAATTTTCTGAATCGTTTTCTTGCTTCAGTTGTAAATATGCTATCCGAGTAATCTACGACTATTTTTTCAAAAATTTCCATAGCTTTTTCTTTTTGACCAAGTTTGTTTTCCAATAAATCTGCCCACTTAAACAAAGCATCATCGGCAAGTATATCGTATGAAAATTCTGTGGCCACTTTCTCGTACAAAGTAACCGCTTTAGAGTATTCTTTTCTCTTGATGTGTATATCTGCTTTTTTGAAAATAATTTCATCAGTCAAGCTGTGGACAGGGAAAATAGATAGCATACTGTCCAATACACTTACACTTTCGTCAAGCTTATTTTGAAACTCTAAAAGGTCTGCTTTGGCATACATGTTCATTGCCATTTCTGAGGTGTCAAGACCTAAATTATCAGTAATAAATAACGATAGCTTCATGGCATTATTGGAAATAAGCTTTGTGGTTGAAGCCTTTAGTACATCTAGCTGAGCCTGTGCCCATTCAAATTGCCCTTGATAATAGGATACTTTTGCTCGATTAAATTTGGCTTGATGACCAATTGGATTTTCTTTGAAGGCTTTTTCTACTTGTGAATAAAGGATGATAGCATCCCAATCTTCGTTAGTAATAAGCAGAATGTTTCCAAGCATGAGTTTACATTCTGCTTGTAATTTTCCTTCATCAAGTAATTGAATTGATTTTTCAAGTAGTTTGATGGCAGAGGGGTAGTCGTATAAATAAAAGGCTTTTATTTTAGCGTAGTCTTTCATCAGGTAGACCATGTCTTTTGTTTCTCCCAATTCTTCAATTACCGATTGATAGTTTTTGTCTAATTCTAAAAGTTCATCTGTGCTATAATCCTTTTCTACTAAAGCTTCACCAGCAACGATAAGTTCGGAAATTTTTGAATCCTTGTAATATGGGTTTTCAGAACCAAGTTCTATAATGTACTGATAGCATTTTATAGCGCTTTGATAGGCTTTGTTTTCGTAAGCGACATAAGCTAAGTCAAACATACGGCTTCCATCTTCTCGTAGTCGTTTGTCAAGGGCTTTGGTATAAATATATGCCGCATCGTACTCGTTAGATTGAATATAGAGCCAAACTAATAATTCGGTGAGTTCGCTGTTATTGGTTTTTTGAACCCTCAGCAGAAGTTTTTTCTGCAACAAATCGTAGTTATCTTTACTGCTTTTTGTTCGTCCTAAACTATTTTGCAGTTTAATTTTTACTGTATTTAGGTGACTTCCTTTTTTTTCAATTAAGTCAAGATAGATGTCAATCATTTTCTCTGTCTGACCAAGGTTTGCTAGAGAAGTAGCTTGTTGAAATCCAAATTCAAAACTAGGGTTTAGTTCTTGGCCTTTTTCATAGACTTTATTTAGCCAATCGCTTTCGCCATTTTTTGAAAACTTAGTGGCTAGGGTAAATACATCATTAGTTCTGCCAGCCCTCAAATTGTTGATGCATTTTTTAAATTCTTTTTCGGCTCTAAAATTATCTCCTTTGGATTTATAAACTAAGCCTAAATCGAAAATGTATTGAATTTGATTTGGGTATTGCTTTTGAGCATTTCTCACTAGAACAAGGGCGTCATTGAATTTCTCAAGTTCTAGTAAACATTTAAGGTATGTGTTGTAGTAGTTGTTAAGCCTTAGTTTTGATTCAAAGGTTTCGTACATTTCAATGGCGCTCGTACATTGTCCGCTGTAGGCTAATTTGTTAGCAATTCGTAAATCATTACTAGACTGTGTAAATGCTTGAAAGCATAGAATAAATGTTAAGGTAAAAGTTGTTAGCCACTTCATTTAGTTGTATTGGAAGGTTTTTGATAGTACATAAAGACTGTCAAAACGAGACTCTGCATTTTTAAAGGATTTTTCAAAATTCATCAATGATTCTGATAGCTCTTTAAAAGCCTGCTTTTCTCTGCTTAGAATAAGCTCAAGTTCGTCTTTTTCAAAAATACGATTTTCTATGTCGGTTATTAAATTATTCAATTGCTCTTGATTTCTAACGGAATTAGAAATTAGATTATTTTTTGTCTTTGAGGCATTTTTGAATTGACGTTTCATCAATTTCATATCGTTCATGAAATTCATGGTCTTCAAACTTGGTTTTTTCTCTGTACTTAGTTGTGTCTTAGAGTATTCTAATGATTCATTGTATTTCTGCAAGTTAGGTTTTGCCGAATTTATATCTACGCTATTAATTGCATTTAACAAGCTATCGTATTCAGTGATTAATTCGTCGATTGTTTCCTTTTCTGCTTGAAAATGGGAGTTGCTACAGCCAATCATTGTAGCTAAAAAAAGTATAAAAAAGTATTTCATTAGTCTATGTATTCAAATCCGGTATATGGAATCAAGACCTTTGGTATTCTTATCCCTTTTTCGTCTTGGTTGTTTTCTAATAAGGAGGCTACAATGCGAGGTAGCGCAAGCGCACTGCCATTTAATGTGTGGCAAAGCGCATTTTTTTTATTTTCATCCTTGTACCTTAGTTTTAGTCTGTTTGCTTGGAAGCTTTCAAAATTTGAAATAGAACTAACTTCTAACCAGCGTTGTTGAGCCGCGGAGTATACTTCCATATCAAATGTTAGGGCAGATGTGAAGCCCATGTCTCCACCACAAAGTTTCAATATTCTAAACGGTAATTCTAATTCTCTCAAAATTTGAGTTACATGCTCAACCATTTTGTCAAGAGTTTGATACGATTCCTCAGGCTTTTGAACCTGAACAATTTCTACTTTATCAAATTGATGAAGACGATTTAACCCTCTTACGTCCTTTCCGTAAGAACCGGCTTCTCGTCTGAAACATGGGGTGTATGCGGTGTACTTTATGGGTAAGTCTTCGCTTTTAACGATAACATCTCTAAAAATATTTGTTACTGGGACTTCAGCAGTAGGTATTAAGTACAAGTTATCTACTGCGGTGTGGTACATTTGTCCTTCTTTGTCTGGAAGTTGTCCAGTGCCAAATCCACTGGCCTCGTTGACAAGATGTGGAGGTTGAATTTCTAGATAGCCAGCCTTAGTGTTTTTATCTAAAAAGTAATTAATTAAGGCCCGTTGTAGTCTGGCTCCTTTTCCTTTGTAGACGGGAAATCCTGCTCCAGAAATTTTATTTCCGAGTTCAAAATCTATCAGGTCGTATTTCTTTGCTAGGTCCCAATGCGGCAATGCATTGCCGTTAAGTTTAGGGATATTACCTTCTTCAAGAACCGTTTCGTTATCTTCTTCTGAATTTCCTGAAGGTACGCTTTGGTGAGGTACATTTGGAATTTGAGTGAGTAAATCAGTTAGTTCATTGCTGACGCTATTTAGCTCTTCGGTCAAGGATTTACTGGCTTGTTTTAGCTCAACGGTTTTTAGTTTGGCTTCTTCAGCCTTTTCTTTTTCGCCATTTTTAAAGTATTGACCTATCTCTTTTGCAATTTGATTAGACTGGGCTAATACATTGTCAAGTTTACTTTGAGTATCTTTTCTTAAATCGTCTTTTTGGATGATTTCATTAAAGAGTTCTTCTGCTTGAATATTTCTTTTCTGTAAGCGTTCTAAGGCTTCAGTTTTATGTTCTCTTATGTAGTTAATTTGTAACATGTTTGTATTTCTAGAATTACAAAAATAATATTCTTAATCAAAAAAAACTCCCTAACTTAAAAAGCAGGGAGTTTAAATATTTAATAAATACGCTACCTTTTAGTTAATAGGGTCTACGGAAACGTATGATCGGTTATTAGTTTTCTTAGTAAACTTAACGACACCATCAGTTAAAGCAAATAGCGTATGGTCTTTACCGATACCAACATTTTCACCTGGATGATGTTTAGTTCCTCTTTGACGAACGATAATGTTACCAGCGATAGCGCCTTGACCACCGAATATCTTTACGCCAAGTCGTTTACTTTCTGATTCTCTTCCGTTCTTACTACTTCCTACACCTTTCTTATGAGCCATAGTATTTGAATTTTATATTGTTAAACTATTTGTCAGTTTTTTTAGCTGTTGTCTTCTTAGCTGTTGTTGTTTTTTTAGCAGCAGGCTTTTTAGCTGCTGCTGCTTTAGGCTTGGCAGCGGCCGCCTTTTTTGGAGCAGCTTTTTTTGGAGCAGCTTCTTTTTTGGCAGTTGTTGCTTTTTCAGCTACTGGCTTAGCTTCTGCTTTTGGAGCAGCTTTTTTAGCGGTAGCGCCTTTTTCAACAATACTTTGAATTTCAATTTGAGAAAACGATTGTCTGTGACCATTTTTCACTTTATATCCTTTTCTTCTTTTCTTTTTGAAGACAACTACTTTGTCTCCTTTCATGTGGCCAAGCACTTTTGCAGTTACTTTTGCACCACTGATAGCTGGGGCGCCAACGTTTATTTTTCCGCCGTTGTCAATCAATAATACTTTATCGAATTCAACTTTAGAACCTTCTTCGTTATCTAGACGATGAACAAAGATTTGTTGGTCTTTTTCAACTTTAAATTGTTGCCCTGCTATTTCTACAATTGCATACATTCTAAATGTTTTTTTAATCCACTTTGTTTTTGTGGGGTGCAAATGTAATAATTAATAAACAACTAGCAAAATAAAATTACCCTTTGTTGACTAGGTGAATTCCCCCCAAAATTATACCTATGCTTACGAAATGGTTCCAGGTGATTAGTTCGCCGTCTACAAAGCCCCAAAATATAGCAACAATGGGAATAAGATAGGTTACAGATGAAGCAAATATTGCAGTGGTTTTCTTTACCAAAATATTGAATGCTACTAGTGCTAAAGAAGTGCCAACCGTAGAAAGTAAGATGATATACCACAAGGCAGTAGAGGCGCCTTCGCTATTCTGCATTTTGTAGCTAAACTCTGAAAAATATAAGGCCAATAAACAGAACGGTCCAATCACAAAAAATGCTAGACCAGAGATATCCATTGAAGACATATCCTGCAATGAGTTTTTTATGGTGTTCAAACTAATGGCATAACATATTGTTGCGGCGATGACGTAGTACGAATAGTTCATATTGTCAAAGTTCACTCCTCCGTAAGCTATAAGTGAAATGGCTCCACAAAGACCAATTAATAAGCCAGCGAGCTGGCTTCTTTTAACTTTATTTTTGAACAAAAAGACCGCAATAATAAAAGTGAAAATAGGAACGAGCGCATTTAATATTCCTACGAGTGAGCTGTCAAGTTGTGTTTGTGCTTTAGTAAATAGAAAGGCAGGTATTCCATTCCCGAATAAACCAACAATGATAATGGGTAGAATGTGGTGCTTTTGTATTTTGAATATTTTTTTCCAAACAAATGGCAAGAGGCTTAGCCAAGCTATGCTCATTCTTAGCTGCGCCACTTCCAGGTCGTTAAAAACGATAAGTCCTTTTTTCATAAGAATAAACGAGCTTCCCCAAATGAAAGCGAGAAGGATAAGTAAAAGCCAGGTAAAAACTTTTTTGTTAGAAAATGACACAAACAATAATTTTTGCGAAGATATGTTAGTATTTTTGTAACCTATTATAAATATGAAATTATGTTCAAAAACTTTTTAACTGTTTTATCTATTTTAGTTCTCGTTAGCTGCGGGCAGAACTCAACTTCCGAAGTTGATTCAGAAGTAACAGTTTTAGCTGATGCTAAAGCTGAATTCATGATTGAGGGTATGAGCTGTCAGGTTGGATGTGCAGCTTATATTGATGAAGAATTGGAAAAATTAGATGGTGTAGCTAAAGCTGAGGTTGATTTTGAAAGCAAGCAAGCGGTTGTGAATTATGACAATAGTCTAATCAGCGAATACACTATGATTGATTTAATCAATACCCTAAAAGACAGTTTGTATACTGTCAGTTCGGTAGAAGTTGAAATTCTTCAGGCTGTTGAGAACGTAAAAATAGATACTCACTAGTATTTTATGGATTTTTCTAAGTTATTCGTCCGTTTTAATTGGCTGGCATTGGTATTCATTTTTTTGGTAGTTATTGCTGGAAGTTTTGTGCGAGTAACAGGAAGCGGCATGGGTTGTCCGGATTGGCCTAAATGTTTTGATCAATGGATACCGCCCACAGAAATCAGTCAAGTCCCCTTAGATTACAAGGACAAGTTTGTAGAGAAGCGTCAAGAAAAAGTAGAGAAGTTTGCGGCTTTGCTTTCAGCAGTTGGCATGTCGGAAGTAGCAATGCAGCTAAAAAACGATCCTAATCTTACTAAAGAAGAGGATTTTAACGCCAGAAAAACATGGACTGAATATATTAACCGTTTGCTAGGCCTATTGGCTGGGAATTCGGTGTTAATTTTATTTATTTGGATAGCATTTGCATATAGAAAGCATCGGCTATTACTTTTTTTATCCTTTTTTAATTTGGTGTTCATGCTTTTCCAGGGATGGTTTGGCTCTATTGTTGTAGCATCAAACTTAGTGCCATGGACAATTACTGTCCATCTATTTTTTGCGCTTCTAATTATTGGTATTCAGTTGTACATCATTCGTATGGTTAGTCCCACCCAATCGAAAAATTTAGTTGTTCCTAAAGTGGTTTATTATCTTGTTTGGATAAGTTTCTTTATAACATTCTATCAAATGTTTTTGGGCACTCAGGTACGCGAATATATAGACGAACTAACACGATTAGGAATTGGTAGAGAACAGTGGTCAGAACAGCTTGGCGTTTCATTTTTTATTCACCGAAGCTTTTCGTGGTTGGTATTAGCTATGCTTACCTACATCGCTTATATAAATGAGCGATTTTACAAAATAACCACTTTGCGTTGGTTATATTTTATTTTGGCAATTGAGTTGATTAGTGGGGTAGTATTATCGCATTTGGGTATGATTGGAGCAGTACAAAATGCTCACCTACTATTTGCTTGCATATTACTAGGAATAATGTTTATGTTAATTTTCCGAATCAGAGCGGCTAATAACACCTTGAACGAGTAAGGATTTTGCAGCTCTTGTTTTTATTTTTAAAACCAATAATCTAGATTTGCTTATAAATCAAAATACTTATAACTATGAAAACTTACTACTTATCTGCCTTTATGCTGTTCATGGGAGTAGCTGTGGCTCAAGAAACTTACACTTTTGATTGTGGAGGACAAGATCTTACAATATCTGCCATCGAATATGAAGTTCTTTCTTCTATAGATGCCAATGAGGATGGTGAATTAAACGATTTGGATTTACAGATTCTTTTCAATTGTGACTCTGTGAATAATCCTGATTTTGGAGATGACAATGACTTTGAAGATGATTTTGGTTTTGGAGAAGATATAAATTTCGAAGATTTTTTTGATTCTTTAGGGGTTTTTGATTGGAATTATTTCAATGATTTCATCACTCTTTTATATAATGATTCTCTTGAAATAGATGCTTTCGATGAAAACTTTTTTGATACTACTGCTGAAGATTTCTTTGATTCTGAAGAAGGCTTTGATTGGGAGGATTTTAATGATAGCATTTTATTTGTAGACAATGATTCTGTAGAAATAGATAACGTCTTTGAAGATTTCTTTGATTCTGAAGGAAGTTTTGATTGGGATAGTTTTAATGACACCATTTCTTCTCTAAACAATTATTTCGATGAGCTTAATGCTTTTGACGAAGTGTTTTTTGACTTCGTAAATTCTGAAGACTTCATTTTTGATGAAGATTTGCTAGACAACTTATATTTATTTAATGGCATAAATAATTCATCTAATGATGAAAGTCAAAAAAGACAATTGCTAGAAATAAGAGATTTACAAGGGAAAAGCGTTCAGTTTACACCTAATCAAATCTTGTTTTATATTTATAATGATGGCACTATTGAGAAACGAATGACGCTTGATAGATAGTTTAATAACAACTTTATTTTTAAAGGGTTTCGAATTTTCGAAACCCTTTTTTTTAATTAGAAATTTGAATTTAATAGGCCTTTATTCTCAAATCTAAAGTAACACCCCCAAAAGTTGGTTGTAAAACTTGTAGTGTATTGTTACTTACTCTAAAATAAAATGTGTAGGGGCAAGTGCCACCATTAACTTCATAGTTTCCTGTCGATCCATTATAGGAAAAAGAGGCACCTCCATTATTATATTCTAGAACATATAGTGGTGATTGACCCGCCTGATATCTAAATTCAAAATGACCTGATGAGCACCCATAATAAAATGAATAATAGCCTGTTACTACAACTCCATTTTCTACATAGTTCATGTTTATCCAGCCTCCTGTTGGTAAAAAGCCTGCAGTATGAAATTGAGAGGTATATCTATCTGAATGTAATTCACCGTTAGGGGCATGAAGTACTCCTCTTCCATAATTATCATCAGGTAAATTTCTAATAATGGCTTGCCCATTTATATCTAATTTCACACTTGAATTTCCCGATGGGCCAATGGTTACTTTTCCTGTTCTACTTATGTCTGAAGCTATATCTTCTCCAGTCACTCCCCAAGCATCATCATTGGTGTCAGTTGCGGGTCCTGACCCGCCTGCTAATAAATTCCATGAAAGGCCATCAAAATAATAAATGTCATTTACAGAATTAACGTAAACCAAATTTCCTTGAAGGGGAGAGGAAATAGCATTCATTGCATTATTATCAGCCACATTATTTAAACGGATGAGTTGACTAGAATTTTGGGCTTGACTAAACAAACTTATTAATAAGCTTAACGGAATTAGAATACATAATTTTTTCATACCTGAGTTATTAATTTTAATACCCTTCAACTCTAATATCGAATAAATGCAACATTGGAGATGAAGGAACTGCGTTTCGTACTTGTAAGATATCGTTAACTACTCTAAACTGAGTCGTAGCTGGTGCGGCATAATTTGGACCACAGGAAGATGTAGAAGTATAAATACCCGTTGATGAGTCATAGGTGAATGGGGAAGGAAATGGACCTTCTAGGTGATATACCATGAAGAATGGTACAGATTGTCCATTTTGATATTTAAATTGAAAATGCCCTTCGGAACAATTGCTATTATTTATATAAAATCCAGTTACTGTAGCTCCATTTTTTGCAAAGCAAAGATCTTGCCAGTCTGAGGTTAGTAATAATATATAGGAGTGCGGAACAGTATGTTTGTCTGATCGTAATTCCCCATTGGTAGAATGAAGAAGTGATTTAAAATCAAAATTTTCTAAATCCGGTAATTCTCTCACAATTGCTCTGCCATTAACGTCTAATTTAACAGTTGTGTTACCAGTCTGACCTATGGTTACTTTTCCTGTTCTGATGATGTCCGAAGCGATGTCTTCTCCAGTTACGCCCCAAGCGTCGTCATTAGTATCGGTTATGGATCCAGATCCTCCAATTAAGTTCCAAGTGCCGTTTCCGTAATAGTATATGTTATTTGTTGAGGTGACATAAACCAAACTACCCTCATTGGGCGATGAAATGGCATTCATGGCATTGTTATCGGCTACATTATTCAGACGGATAAGTTGACTAGCATTTTGTGCCATAGCATAGATGCTTATCAAAAAGCTAAATAATATTAGAAGAGATATTTTTTTCATAACTATGAAGATTTAGTTTAATAGCCTTCGACTCTTATATCCATTTCAAGTGGGCTGGCAGAACTCCCTTGCTTCATTTGTAAATTATTGTTAAATAATCTGAATTGGGTTGAGTAACTACCACAGTAAGTTGGTGCCGTTACAGTAAGAATAGTTGAGTTTAAATCATAAGTAAATGAAGCGTTTCCATGATTATAAACGAGGATATATGGCTGGTAGACTGCTAAACTAACTGAAGGTGGTGTTACCCATATATGAAACCTAAATTGAAAGTGTCCATTAGAATAATTGTTATCTGATCTATAATGGCCAGTTACAACAACGCCTTTTTTTGCATAACAAAGGGTTTTCCAAGAATAGCTAACAATACCACCATGAACATGCGAGGTATAGGTGTCCGAATGCAATTCTCCATCGTCAGATTTTATAACCCCTTTTCCACCGCTTAAATCATTGGGTAAATTACGGACAATTGCTTGTCCATTTACATCTAATTTAACCGTTGTGTTTCCAGATTGCCCGATGGTTACTTTTCCTGTTCTGTTTATGTCTGAAACTAAATCTTCACCTGTCACTCCCCACGCATCGTCATTGGTGTCTATTGTTGAGCCTGATCCTCCAATTAAGTTCCATGCACCGTTTCCAAAATAATAGACATTATCGGTTGAGCTAACGTAAACCAAGCTTCCTTCGTTTGGTGAAGCAATGGCATTCATAGCGTTGTTATCGGCTACGTTATTGATGCGAGTGAGTTGGTTAGCTGTTTGGGATTTGATAGTATAGCTAAACAAAAAAAGGAAAATTGCAAATAGATTTGTAATTTTTAAGTTCATAGTCATGGCATTTCAAATTACTGCTAACTTAAGAAAAAAAAGGCAATAAGAAAAAACCCCAAAAATTTGGGGTTTTAAAATTGATTACATCATACCTGGCATACCGCCACCGCCCATCGGCGGCATTGGGGGCGTTTCTTCAGGTATTTCTGCCAATACACATTCAGTAGTTAGCAACATTCCTGCTACGGAAGCTGCGTTTTCTAAAGCTACGCGCGTTACTTTTGTAGGGTCAATAATGCCTGCTTCAAACATGTTTTCGTATATTTCTTTTTTGGCATTATATCCAAAATCGGCTTTTCCTTCTTTTACCTTAGAAACAACGACAGAACCTTCGTTTCCTGCATTAGCAACGATTTGTCTTAACGGCTCTTCAATCGCTCTAGTCACGATTTGAATACCTGTTGTTTCATCAGCATTATCGCCTTTAAGATCGGTTAGAGCATCAGCAGCACGTACAAGCGCTACACCACCACCAGGAATTATCCCTTCCTCAACGGCAGCTCTTGTAGCGTGTAAGGCATCGTCAACTCTATCTTTCTTTTCTTTCATTTCTACTTCAGATGCAGCGCCTACATATAGTACAGCTACACCACCGGCAAGCTTAGCTAATCGCTCTTGAAGTTTTTCTCTATCGTAGTCAGAAGTAGTTGTTTCTATCTGCGCTTTAATTTGATTAACTCTAGCGGCGATATTATCCTTTTCGCCTGCGCCGTTTACTACAGTCGTATTGTCTTTGTCAATACTTACTTTTTCAGCTGTTCCTAGCATCTCTAAAGTAGCGTTTTCGAGTTTGAAACCTCTTTCTTCAGAAATTACAGTTCCACCAGTTAGAATAGCGATGTCTTCAAGCATTGCTTTTCTTCTGTCGCCAAATCCAGGGGCCTTAACGGCAGCAATTTTTAGTGATCCTCTCATTTTGTTTACTACCAATGTAGCTAGAGCTTCACCATCAACGTCTTCAGCAATTATTAATAATGGCTTTCCAGACTGTGCTGCAGGTTCTAAAACAGGTAATAAATCCTTCATATTCGAAATCTTCTTGTCGTAAATAAGAATGTAAGGATTTTCCATTTCGGTTAGCATTTTTTCGGCATTGGTAACGAAGTATGGCGATAAATAGCCTCTGTCGAATTGCATACCTTCAACCACTTCAACATATGTGTCGGTTCCTTTAGCCTCTTCTACAGTAATAACGCCTTCCTTCTTGACTTTATCCATAGCTTCGGCAATTAATGAACCAATGGTGTTGTCGTTGTTTGCAGAAATAGCGCCGACTTGTTGTATCTTTTCAATGCTATCACCAACTTCTTGTGATTGAGATTTTAGATTCTCGACCACTACCGCTACTGCTTTGTCAATTCCTCTTTTTAAGTCCATTGGGTTTGCGCCTGCAGCAACATTTTTAAGGCCATTAGACACAATAGCCTGAGCTAAGACTGTTGCGGTTGTAGTACCGTCTCCAGCAATATCAGCGGTCTTTGATGCAACTTCTTTCACCATCTGAGCGCCCATGTTTTCAATGGTGTCAACTAATTCGATTTCTTTCGCTACCGTAACACCATCTTTAGTGATTGATGGTCCTCCAAATTTTTTATCGATAACGACATTTCTTCCTTGAGGTCCAAGAGTTACTTTTACTGCATTTGCAAGAGCATCTACGCCTCTTTTTAGGGCGTCTCTTGCTTCAATATCAAATTTTATTTCTTTTGCCATTAGTTTTTGTTTTTTAAATGATTGCTAGTATATCTGACTCACGCATGATCATATAGTCTTTGCCCTCGAACTTCAATTCTGTTCCAGAGTATTTTCCATACAATACATTGTCTCCAACTTTTACAGTTAGAGGCTCATCTTTTTTGCCATCGCCTACGGCAACAACAGTACCTTTTTGTGGTTTTTCTTGTGCAGTATCTGGAATGATAATTCCAGAAGCGGTAGTAGTTTCAGCTTGTGCAGGTTCTACTAATACCCTGTCTGCTAGTGGTTTTACATTCATAAGATTAAATTTATTTGTTAATGTTTGTGCTTAGTTTATAGCAAAAAGTGTGCCAAGAGGACACACTTAATAAAATGATGACTTTTTTTCAGCCAGCTTGAAATTATGTCAGAGAAGTTATAAACTTACTCGGCAGGTGCTTCTTGAATTGGAAGCGCTGGTAAACTTTGCGTTGGTATTGGAGTTTCGTCTAATTGCTGTTGAATAATGGATTCGTTTTGTCCGTTTTCGTCAACTTTAGAAGAAATACTTAAGTTAGACATTAGTGAAAAGAACAATAGAGCAATGGCTAAATACCATGTTGCTTTTTCCAAAAAGTCAGCTGTTTTTTTGACACCCATTACCTGATTTCCACCACCAAATGTTGCAGAAAGGCCACCGCCTTTAGGGTTCTGAACTAATACTACTAAAAGAAGTAGGATACAAGTGATGATGATTAGAACTGAAAATATAGTGTACATAACTTATTTTTAATTGTTTTGATCAATTAACTGATCGATTAATTCAATTTGGGATGCAAATAAAGAACTTTTTTGGGGATATTTCAAACAAAGTTGTCGATATGCTTCTTTCGCTTTTTCGTAATGTTCTTGTTCTAGATATACTTTAGCAAGTGTTTCGGTAACAATATCAAATTCAAATGTCTCGCTTTTTTTGGCTTGATTTGTTGCCGAATAAAAGGTCTTTTTTTGCGGTGTTCTTTCTCTATTGGCAATAAAGTCTTCAATTAAACTAACTTTTTTCTGTAAATTATTTTGTTCTTTTTTTCTTTCAATTGGTTTTGCTTGACTTAGTTTTAACCATTGACTGAAAGAGTGAGTTTCTTCTTTTTCGAATGCTATGGGTTGCCCGATTTTTAAAGACTCTTTTATTGATTCTTCTTTTACCTCATTAGCCTTTTTTACTTCTACTTTGGTGGATTTCTTTTGTTCATCTTTCTGAACAATTGCTTTCTTGTCCGTAAGTAAATAAAAAAGTTGATGTCTGTCTGCAGCGTGTGCAGCGGTGACTTTTAAAGTCTGATTGAAGTGTATGCTATTTATATTCTGTAAACTTTTGATGTAAAGCAATCGACTAGTTTGACAAAAGGGGTAGTTGTCGACTAATTCTTTTAGCGTGTCAGCATCCTCTCTTGTTAAAGAGTGTGGCTGCTGAATCCATTGTGAATATTTGTCTTTTAATTCTACCAATTTGAAATAGATTCATTAAAAATATTATCGATCAATTGTTCGGTAATTTCTTCATTCAGTCGGTCTTCAATGGATTTTAAATCTTCTCCACTGTCGTAGTCGGCGTATCGGCTAAATGTTTTGTCAAAATTATATTCTTCTTGCAGCTTATTGGTGAAGGTGACTTTTACTGAAATGGTTAATCTGTTTTTTGCCGCAGTTTCGTCAGCTTGTATGGCAATGGGTTTAATATCGTAATTCGAAATATAACCCGTGTATGTCAAATCTCCATCGGTTGATACGGGGCTGAGGTTCGTTTCAGATGATAATTTATCTTTGAGTGCTTCAGTGAAGTTATTCGATAAATTTGATGGTGATAAAGATGTTTTATTTTCAAAAAAATTAATGTTGACGGTCTTTACTTCTGAGGAAATAGATGAGCCTGAAAAGGTGTAAACACCGCATGAACTAATAATTAGAGCTAGTAATACTGAATATGTTTTTAAATTTCTCACAGTAAATACTCTTTAATTTTGCGATAAAGTGTTCTTTCAGAAATGCCGAGTTCATCTGCGGCGTCTTTTCTTCTCCCTTGATGTCTTATCAAAGATTCTTCAATTAATATTTTTTCTTGCTCCTGAAGAGTTAATATTTCTTTTTCCACAGGGCTTTGTAAGGCCTCTTCTTCTTTCGGCTGAATAATGAAGTTTTCTGTCAATTTGCTGTCTTCAGGAGTAACAATATTGCCGCTCATCAATTCTTTGGTTACTCGCTTCAAATCGTTCAAATCTTTTTTCATCTCAAATAGAACTTTGTAAAGGATTTCTCTTTCTGAAATGTCATTTTCATTGTTTCCTTTTCCAAACAAAACTGGGGTGGCATTTTCTTTTGGAATATACTGACTCAATGTTTCCTTGTTTACACTTCTATTTTGTTCAACGGCAGAAATTTGTTCGCAAATATTTTTGAGTTGCCTAATGTTACCTGGCCATGAATAGCTTTCCAATAAATCTATAGCTTCTTCATCTAGTCTTATGGCTGGAATTCTGTATTTGTCGGCAAAGTCGGAGGCAAATTTTCTAAACAATAGATGAATGTCTTCTTTTCTTTCTTTCAGACGAGGCATTTTGATGTTTATCGTATTCAGCCTGTAGTATAAGTCTTCTCTAAATTTACCGTTTTGTATGGCTTTCTCAATATTTACATTTGTAGCTGCAACAACGCGGACATCAACTTTAATAATTTCGCTAGAGCCAACTTTCATGAATTCACCACTTTCAAGCACTCGCAATAGTCTTACTTGAGTACTTAAGGGTAATTCGCCAACTTCATCAAGAAATATGGTTCCACCATTTGCAACTTCAAAATACCCTTTTCTTTTTTCACTTGCGCCTGTAAAAGCACCTTTTTCATGACCAAATAGTTCACTGTCAATGGTTCCTTCAGGGATAGCGCCACAGTTGACGGCGATGTAGTTATTGTGTTTGCGTTGGCTGCTGTGGTGAATGATTTTAGGCATGGATTCTTTTCCAGTACCACTTTCACCGGTAATCAAAACAGAAATGTCAGTAGGGGCAACTTGAACTGCAATTTCAATTGCTCGTTCCAGTTTAATGGATTGTCCTACAATGCCAAAACGTTGTTTTATGTCCTGATGTGATGTCATGCTTTATTTACTGCTGTTCCTTTTAGTGTTGCCGATGTACACTCATCAACTTTTACCATTACATAATCACCAATTTTGTAGTTTTCTTTTGGGAAAACGATAACGGTGTTTTGAGTGTTTCTTCCAAACAATTCGTCTTTGGATTTTTTAGAAACACCTTCGACTAATACTTTGTGGGTTTTTCCTACATGGTTTTTATTCCTAATAAGTGAATGCCCCATTTGTTTTTCTATAATTTCTTGCAAACGTCTTTTTTTAACGTCTTCAGGCACATCGTCTTCAAGTTTTCTTTGTGCTTGTGTATTTGGGCGCTCAGAATAGCTGAACATATAGCCAAAGTCATATTTTACAATATCCATGAGGCTAAGTGTATCTTGATGCTCATCCTCTGTTTCAGAACAAAATCCTGAAATGATATCCATAGAAATGGCACAATCGGGAATTATTTTTCGGATTGATTCTATTCTGTTCAGGTACCATTCTCGACTGTAGCCTCTATTCATTAACTCAAGAATTCGGCTGTTTCCAGACTGTACTGGCAAGTGAATGTAGTTGCAAATATTCTCATACTTAGAAATAGTATGAAGTACATCGTCCTGCATGTCTTTTGGGTGAGAGGTTGAAAAACGAACTCTTAATTCTGGGCTTACTTCAGCAACCATTGCTAATAATTGAGCGAAATTTGTGCTCTTTTCTTGCTCTTCTTTGCTGAGTTTATTGAAATCCTTTTTTAATCCGCCACCATGCCACAGGTAAGAGTCAACATTCTGTCCCAATAGAGTAACTTCTTTATAGCCATCAGTAACAAGTTGTTGACATTCTTGGACTATACTTTTTGGGTCTCTACTTCTTTCTCTTCCTCTAGTAAATGGCACAACACAAAAGGTACACATATTATCGCATCCTCTAGTGATTGAAACAAAGGCAGTAATGCCGTTTCCGCCCAGTCGAACGGGGCTTATTTCTGCATAAGTCTCTTCTTTTGAAAGTATAACGTTAACTGCTTTTCTGCCGTCGTTAACTTCTTCGATTAGATTTGGCAAATCTCGATAGGCATCGGGACCAACTACCATATCTACTAATTTTTCTTCTTCAAGAAATTTTTCTTTTAATCGTTCAGCCATACAACCCAACACCCCTACAAGCATTTTAGGGTTTTGCTTTTTTTTGATGGCGTTGTAGACTTTTAGCCGATTACGAACAGTTTGTTCAGCCTTTTCTCGAATAGAACACGTATTTACAAACACAATGTCAGCATCTTCTAGATTTGGTGTTGTAGAAAACCCTTCTTTGGTTAGAATTGATGCTACAATCTCACTATCAGAAAAGTTCATTTGGCAACCATAGCTTTCGATGTACATCTTTTTGCTATCGGTCGAATGACTTTTAATGGACAAAGCTTCACCTTGTCTGCTAGCGTCAATTATTTTTTCTTCGTTCATAAATTCTATTCAGTATTTAGGTGCAAAATTAATAAAAACTGACAAATTGACAGAAATTAATTTTTTTTAAAAATCTTATATTATATAATAATATAATCTCAGTTTGCAAAATAATGGGTTTGGAAGTTTGGATAAAGGAATAATATATTTGCACCTAATTTAAACGAAAACAACTTATTCTCTCATGGCAAAAAATCTAGTAATTGTCGAGTCTCCAGCTAAAGCAAAAACTATTGAAGGTTTTTTAGGTAAAGACTTTATTGTAAAATCAAGCATTGGTCACATACGGGATTTACCCAAAAAAGGTGGAATGGCTATTGATATTGAAAATGGCTTTATGCCTACTTATGAAGTTTCTACTGACAAAAAGAAAGTAGTCGATGAATTAAGTAAATTATCAAAAAAGTCAGAACTGGTTTGGCTAGCAACGGATGAGGACCGTGAAGGAGAAGCTATTGCATGGCATTTGCTAGAAGCATTAGAGCTAGACGAAAGCAAGACAAAGCGAATTGTTTTCAATGAAATTACCAAAACAGCTATCAATAAAGCGGTAGAAAATCCTAGAAAAATTGATGTTAATCTGGTAAATGCACAACAAGCACGACGGGTATTAGATAGACTCGTGGGGTTTGAGTTATCGCCAGTTCTTTGGAAAAAGGTCAAATACGGTTTATCTGCAGGTCGTGTTCAGTCCGTTGCAGTTCGTTTAATCGTTGAAAGAGAAAAAGAAATAATTGACTTTGTAAGTGTATCTTCATACAGAGTTACTGCTCAATTTAAATCCAGTAAAGGTAAAGTGTTCAGTGCTGACTTATCTGAACGATTTGACACAAAAGAAGAAGCCATTGCATTTTTAAACTCGTGTGCTTCATCCGATTTTACTATTTCTTCTTTAAATAAAAAGCCTGCCAAAAAATCACCTTCAGCACCTTTTACTACATCTACTTTACAACAAGAAGCGTCAAGAAAGTTAGGTTTTACAGTTGGTCAAACAATGAGCGTAGCCCAAAAGTTGTATGAGTCTGGTAAAATAACTTACATGAGAACCGATAGTGTAAATTTATCTGGTGAAGCAGTGAAATCGGCTTCTCAATACATAGAATCTACCTTCGGAGCTGACTATTCAAAAGTGAGGTCGTATTCAACTAAATCCAAAGGTGCTCAGGAAGCACACGAAGCTATCCGTCCTACTAATTTAGCACATTCATCATTTGAAGGGGAGCGTAATCAAATGAGGTTATACGATCTTATTTGGAAACGTACAATTTCTTCACAGATGGCTGATGCTCAGCTTGAGCGAACTACTGCTGAAATTACTATTTCTAATCGAAAAGAAAAGTTTGTTGCGAAGGGCGAGATGATAAAATTCGATGGATTTTTGAAGGTTTACATGGAGAGTTCAGATGATGAAAATGAAGAGCAAGATGGCATGCTGCCAAACTTATTTCAAGGAGAGGATGTTAGTTCTAAAGAAATAACTGCTACGGAACGATTCAGCAAGCCAAAGGCACGATACACTGAAGCTAGTTTGGTAAAAAGACTTGAAGAATTGGGTATTGGTCGTCCTTCGACCTATGCTTCAACAATTACCACTGTTCAAAACAGAGGCTACGTCGTAAAAGGGCAGAGTGAAGGGGTAAAAAAATCGTTTGTATTCTTATCGTTGAAAGAAAATCAAGTAGATGAATCGGTCAAAACAGAAAAAACAGGTTCTGATAAATCAAAGTTGAAACCAACGGATATTGGTATAGTAGTAACAGATTTTCTTAAGGCTAATTTTTCTGATGTCATGGATTATAGTTTCACAGCCGATGTCGAAAAAGAGTTTGATGACATTGCTAAAGGTGAGAAAGTGTGGAATGAAATGATTGGTCAATTTTACAAAGGTTTTGTGAAAACTGTCAATGAGGTTGCCGATAATTCAGAATCAGCAAAAGGTCAGCGACTTCTTGGACAAGAGCCAGGTACAGGAGAAAATGTATATGTAAAAATTGGCCGTTTTGGACCAATGGCTCAAATTGGTGAAGTAAGCGATGAAAAGAAACCTCGATTTGCTTCATTGCTTGCAGACCAAAGCATTTCCACTATAACACTTGAACAGTCTCTAGAGCTGTTCAAATTACCAAGAAATGTTGGTGAATTCGAAGGAGAAGAGGTGGTCGCTTCTGTTGGTCGTTTCGGTCCGTATTTGAGGTTTAAAGGTAAGTTTGTTTCTATTAAAAAAGATGAAGGAGATGATCCTCTAACCATCGAAATCAATAGGGCAGTTGAGCTTATTTTAGCTCATCGGAAAGCTGAAGCCGAAAAAACAATTAATCGTTTTGAAGGCGAGCCTCTTGTTCAGGTTTTAAACGGTAGATATGGTCCGTTTATTCAAATTGGCGAAGGCGCTAGAAAGAACAAGACTAATGTGAAAATTCCTAAGGATGTTGAGCCAAAATCATTAACTAGAGAAATGTGCTTGGAATTAGCCGAAAAAAGCAAGAAAAAGTAAATGGAATTTGAGTTAAGTTTTCGACCTATTTCTCATGACGAGAATGAATATCAAGCTGGTCAGCTTGGCAATGAGGTCATGGCTTATACTCAAGGAAATTTCCCTAATCTTTCAGAAGCCGATTTAGTAATTTTCTGTGTTCCAGAGTATCGGGGCAGTTTAGATGTTAACACTTCAGAAGATTTCCAGAAAATCAGAACAGATTTATACCAGCTCTTTGAAGGTCCTGAACGATTACGAATAGCAGATTTAGGTAATTTAGTACTTGGCGAAAAAATAGCAGACACCTACCAATTGCTTACAGATGTATTGTCTGAATGTGAACGCCGAAATTTATTTTCGCTAATCATTGGAGGAACACAAGACTTGACAATCGCACAGTATAAATCGTGTGTAAATCTTGGGAAACTCTCAAACTTGGTAAGTGTAGATTCAAGATTGGATTTGGGGCTTTTGAAAACATCAAAACCATCCAGTTCATACCTGTCAGAGATAATTAATTCTAAACCAAACGTTTTATTCAATTATTCCAACATTGGCTATCAGTCGTATCTGAATCCGCAAAATTCGGTAAAACTCATTAACGACTTATATTTTGACGCTTTCAGACTAGGCGAAATCCGTCAACAAATAGAAGAGGTTGAGCCGATTTTACGCAATGCCGATTTAGTTTCTATAGACATGAATAGTGTTCGATTATCCGACTCGCCAGCAAATGATGATGGCTCTCCAAATGGATTTTATTCAGAAGAAATTTGTCAGATAATGCGATATGCTGGCATTAGTGGAAGAATAAAATCCTTAGGTATTTATCATTACCATTCAATTACGGATGATGGTTCAAAGACAGCTAAGTTAATTTCACAAATGATTTGGTGTTTTTTCGATGGTTTTTTCCACAAGATGAAGACCTTCAAGCCCACTGATAAAGATATGGTTAAATACCATGTGTCAATGAGAGATGGTGAGTATAATGCCTGTTTTTTCAAGAATAAAAAAACGGAAAAATGGTGGATGGAAATCCCACTAATCAATAATAGTCCAGCTGGAATTGACGAGGGTTATTATGTGCCATGTTCCTATTCTGATTACATGAAAGCTGTAAAAGGAGATGTCCCAGAAAGGTGGTGGAAAGCATTTCAGAAAATGAACTAATCTTGTAACGATAACTTTTTTTTGTTTTTCTACTTAAAAAAAATAGTTATTTTAGCCGAATATTAATTGTGATAAACGTTTTGACGTTACCTTTTATGAAAAAATATTTTTTGCTATTCTTGTTGTTATTTCTAGCTTTTTACTCTAGGGCTCAGCAAGATCCTCAATTCAGTCAATATATTTTTAATAATCTGTCGTTTAACCCTGGATCGGCTGGACATGAGGAGGCAATTTGTGCTACAGCACTTCACCGTAGTCAATGGGTCGGTTTTGAAGATGCTCCAGTAACAACAAATTTATCTGTTCAATCTCCTTTACAATTGTTAAACGGCGGTGTTGGGTTGAATATCCTTACTGACAAAATTGGTCAAAATGAATTTTTATCACTGAATTTATCCTATGCTTACAGGTTTGAATTAGCAGGTGGTAACTTAGGTATCGGGCTTTCTGTTGGTGTAATGCAGGATGGACTTGATGGTAGCGGAATAATTGCTCAAAACCCAGATCCAAGTATCCCAACTTCTACTGAAAAAGGCTCTAGTTTTGATTTAGGCGCAGGTTTATTTTTCAATTCTGATAAAGTTTATGTTGGTTTATCTTCAAAGCACATTAATGAACCAACAATTGCCACATCTGTAGATATAATTGATGTAAAAAGGCATTATTATTTAACGGCAGGATACGTTCACGAATTGAATCCAAAAATTGATGTAAAACCATCATTACTTGTTAAAACAGAAGGTGTTACAACTACCTTAGATTTAACATCTATCCTTGAATACAATAAAAAGATATGGGGTGGAGTTACATATAGACCTAGTTCTCGTGCTGTTCTATTGCTAGGTATGCACATAAATGATGATTTAAAATTTGGATTCTCATATGATATTCCAACGACCAATGTTTCTACATCTGGAAGCTTTGAGTTTATGTTAGGTTATCAATTTAAAATAGATTATAACAAGGTTGTCAAAGGATTTAAAAACCCTAGATTCCTATAAAAATGTTATATTTGTTGCTTTCCAAAGTAAAATCATCACTAATTTAGTGGTGATTTTGTGGCTTTGAATGAATTATTAACCCTCTTAAAGAGGCTAAATAAAAGTATTATGAAAAATTTATTTGTCTTTGGATTTGTTGCGATAGTGTTAGCAAGCTGCTCCACATCAGGCAATGGTGAATTGATAGGCGTTCAAAATAGACCTATCTGGAATCCAACTGACCCTTACGGAATGGTATTTATTCCTCAGGGAAGTTTTAATATGGGGCCTGGTGATCAAGATGTTCCTTATGCTCATGTAACACAACACAAAACAGTTTCTGTAGCGGCATTTTATATTGACGAAACTGAAATCACAAATAACGAATACAGACAGTTTGTATCTTGGGTAAGAGATTCTATTGCGCGAGTAATACTTGGTGAGAATGGCGTTGAAGGATATGAACTCATTGAAGAAGACGACTATGGCAATTTCATTGATCCTCCACGAATTGATTGGGATAGGCCAATAAGATGGGATGATTCAGAAGTTCGTGAAGTGCTTGAAGACGAAATGTATTTGCCCGAACACGAAAGATTCTACTCAAGAAGAGAATTTGATACTAGAAAGTTAAACTTCAAATATGAAGATGTTGACATTCAAAGAGCGTCATCAAAAGAAAATAAAGCGCAAGGTAAGATTGATAGATCTGTGTTTATCGAAAAACCTGAGCTTAATATTTTCCCTGACACTTTAGTATGGACATCTGACTATACTTATTCTTACAATGACCCTTGGTCAAGAAATTATTTTCACCACCCATCATTTGACGATTATCCAGTAGTGGGTGTAAGTTGGAAACAAGCGGTTGCATTTTCAAAGTGGAGAACAAGTATCCTTGATAAATATTTAATGTCAAGAGATGAGCCATTACATGATGAATTCCGTTTACCTACAGAGACTGAGTGGGAGTACGCTGCAAGAGGTGGCTTTGATTTATCTCCATACCCTTGGGGAGGTCCTTACACAACAAACGAAGTAGGTTGTTTCTTAGCGAATTTCAAGCCTAGAAGAGGTAATTATGTTGCTGACGGTGGTATTAAAACTGTAAAAGTAGCCTCATACAATCCAAATAACTTTGGACTATACGATATGTCTGGTAACGTTGCTGAGTGGACTAGTAACGCATATGACGAATCAGCTTTCAATTTCTCACACGATATGAACATGGATTTCAATTATGATGCTCAGGATACAGACCCTCAAATTCTTAAGAGAAAAGTAATTCGCGGAGGTTCGTGGAAAGATATTTCACATTTCATTCAAGTTGGAACAAGAGATTATGAGTATCAAGATACTGCTAAGTCCTATATTGGCTTTAGAAATGTAATCTCATTCATTGGAAGAGATAAAGCAGATTTTAGATAATTTTATAAATAAACTTTTAGTAAATATATTATGGCAATATTAAACCCTAACTCAAAGAAATTTAAAAATAACATGGCCAAGTTGTATGGATTTGGTGCTGCAATTGTAATTCTTGGCGCCTTGTTCAAGCTACAACACTGGACAGGAGCAGGAGCTATGTTGACTATTGGTCTTTCTGTAGAGGCGATAATTTTCTTCTTTTCTGCTTTCGAAAAACCGCATGAAGATCCAGATTGGAGTTTAGTTTATCCAGAGTTAGCATACATGAAGGACCCAGACGAAAAGTCATCTAAAAATACGCCTAAAACTCCAGTTCAAGAACTAGATAATATGCTTGAAAATGCAAATGTAGACCAAGCTTTAATTACGAGGTTAGGAGACAACTTACGATCATTCAACGAGACGGTTGAGGGTGTAAATAAATCTATGGACGCTGTATCAGCAACAGGAGATTACAGCGATCAAATGCGTGAAGCTGCAAGAAAGTTAGCTGAAATGAATACATATTACGATTTGCAACTTAAAACAATGCAAAACATGGGCAATTCTGTTGGAGACTCTGAAAAGTTCCAGGTAGAGATATCTAAATTAGGAGCTAATCTTGAAGCACTTAACAAGATGTATGCGAACATGCTTAGCGCAATGAGTAATAAATAAAATTAATTTTCACTAGTAAATTAGAAAAATCTAATGGCAGGAAATAATTTATCGCCGAGGCAAAAAATGATTGGGATGATGTATTTAGTACTAACAGCGATGTTAGCACTGAATGTTTCTAAGGAGGTTCTCGACGCATTTCAAAAAATTAATGGTGGGATTGTAAAAACAACCCAAAATTTCAACAGCAAAAATGATGAAGTTTATTCTTCTTTTGTAGCTGCTGCTGAAACAAATGAGGCAAAAGCTGGTCCATGGCGAGATAAAGCGTTTAGCGTGAAAGAAAAAGCCGATAAAATTGTAGATGATATTCAGAGGCTCAAGTTTGATATGGTAATGCTTTCTGATAAGCAGGTTACTTTTGATGGTGAAGAACCAATTGAAGATATTACTTATGATGATTTAAGTTCTGATCAGAAGAAAAAACTGATGGTTGATGTTATCAGTAAAAAAGATAGAGAGAGACCAGGTGAATTAATGATCAATAAGGGAAATGGACAAATACTTCAAGAAAGTCTTGAAGAATATAGAGAGTTTTTGAAAAACATGGTTGATGAGCCATCAATTCAGTCTTCATTGACAACTACTTTTTCATTTGAAGAAAGAAAAGAAAAATATGGTTCTGGAATGTTATCTTGGGTTCAACAAAACTTCCAAGATATGCCACTAATTGCCGCAGTTACCATTTTATCTAAAATTCAAACAGATGTAAGAAATGCTGAATCAGATGTGATAAAGTATCTTCAACAAGAAATTGATGCTGGGTCTTTAAAATTTACTTCGGCTGATGCTATTCAAATAGCAACTTCTAATTATGTTTTTCTAGGCGATTCTTTTAAAGCAGATGTATTTTTAGCCGCAAAAGATACTACTCAAAATCCAATTATTTATGTTGGAGACTATGAGGTCGATGAAAACGGAAAATATAACATGGTTGGTAATTATGATTCAATACCTGTTGTTGCAGGCAAAGGAAAATATTCTACCAAAGCTACTTCTGAAGGGTACAAAAAATGGGGAGGTTTAATTGCTATGAAAACCGATGCAGGCACTAAATTATATCCTTTCGATGGAGAATATCAAGTAGCTAAGGCCAGCTTAGTTGTTTCACCTACTAAGATGAATGTTTTTTATATACTTGCTAGTCACCCATTAAAAGATGATGCCTTAGGAAATCCTATTGACGTTTCAGTTCCCGGAGTCCCAAGGGATAAGCTAAGTGTCAGTTGTGATAACGGTGTAGTTAAGAAAGTTAGAGGAGGAGGTTGGGAAGTTTTTCCAAAAGTAACAGGTAAAGCTAAAATTAGTGTTTCAGCTGAGATAGATGGTAAGAAAAGAAACATGGGGTCTATTGAGTATAGAGTTATGAGAACCCCTAAGCCTGAACCAAAGTTTCTAGGCTCAAAGAATCAAAAAATTAAAAAAAGCCAATTACTTTCAAATAACGCAAAACTATATGCAGAATTAACCAACTTTGTATTTGATATCAGATATAATATTACTGGTTTTTCAGTTGACGTTACACAAAGAGGTGAATTAGTAACTAAGTATGCCAAAGGCAACAAGGTTACACAAGAAATGAAAACGTTATTTGAGTCACTTCAGATTGGCTCAGTTTTATATTTTACTAATATTACTTGTAAGGGTCCAGATGGTGCGCCCAAGTCGTTGCCGTCAGTAAAGCTTACTGTTAATTAAATCTTTTTATTATGAAAAATATTGTTTTAGTAATTATTTCGTTGATATGTTTTTCGCAAGTCGCTTATTCACAAGATATTCTTGATGGTGCTTATGAAAAAGATATTCGTGATGGTGGTAAAGAAAGAATGATTCAGCCTTATCAGCACGTTCGTGAAGCAGATGTAATGTGGTCAACTAAAATTGAAAGAGTTATTGATCTAAGAGAAAAGATGAATCAAGTATTCTACTACCCATTATTACCGATAAATGATCGTCAGAATTTAATTGACGTCTTAATGCAAGCAATTGATGAGGGTACAATTACTGCTTATGGAAATGCTACTAATGATGACGAATTTCAGTCGCCAATGTCCCCTTCAGAAGTAGAAATGATTGGTATAATGGAGGGAGAGAAAATGTCTGTTGAAGAGCGATTCGACCCTGATACTCAAGAATATTATTTAGATACTACATTTAATATTTTTGAAAGACATGAAGTTAAAAAATACAGAATAAAAGAAGAATGGTTTTTTGACAAGCAACGCTCTGTAATGGAAGTAAGAATTATTGGAATTTGCCCAGTAATTGACCGTAAAAATGAAGATGGTGTTTACACTGGTGAAACCTCTTTGTTTTGGGTATATTTCCCAGATGCGAGAAAAATACTTTCAAAAGCTGAAGTTTTCAACCACAGAAAAAATGATGCGGCACGTTTAACCTATGACGACATATTTCACAAACGTTTTTTCAGCAGTCGAATTGTCAAAGAGTCCAATAAATATGATAGAAAAATATCAGAATATAAAGAGGGAATCGACGCATTGTTAGAAGCAGAAAAAATTAAAGAAGAAATCTTTAATATTGAGCACGACCTCTGGGAATATTAATTTTGAAATATTTCCGATATTAACTTTTAGAGTCTTCATTTGAAGACTCTTTAATTTTTTAAATAGTCTTAGATGAATCATAAAATTGCAGTAATTGGGTTGGGGTATGTTGGCATCCCTTTAGCCGTTGAATTTGGAAAAAAAATTACTACAATTGGAATAGACATCAATCTAGAACGGATTGATGAACTCAAAACAGGTTTCGACAGAACTTTAGAAATGACTAAAGAGGACTTGGAGTCAGCCACACATCTAAGCTACACTACTGATATTAACGATGCTAAAGACTGTAACATATTTATCATAACAGTTCCAACACCAATTAATAAAAAGAATCTTCCTGATTTAACGCCTCTAATTAGTTCTAGTCATTCTGTGGGGTCTGTTATTAAAAAAGGCGATATAGTCATTTATGAATCTACAGTTTACCCAGGAGTAACAGAAGATGAATGTGTACCGATTTTAGAAAAGGAATCAGGATTAACTTTCAATAAAGATTTCTTCTGTGGCTATAGCCCGGAAAGGATAAATCCTGGTGATAAAGAACGTACTTTAACTAAGATTTTAAAAATTACAAGTGGTTCAAATGAGCAAACAGCTAAAGTAGTAGATGACTTATACGCCACTATCATTACAGCTGGAACCTATAAAGCATCATCGATAAAGGTTGCAGAAGCAGCGAAGGTTATTGAAAATACACAAAGGGATGTGAATATTGCTTTAGTTAATGAACTAGCCTTAATTTTTGACGCAATGGGGATTCCATCGAATGAGGTTTTAAAAGCAGCTGGAACAAAATGGAATTTTCTTAAATTCCAACCTGGATTAGTTGGAGGGCATTGCATAGGAGTAG
>Ga0209555_10000269_pt1 | contig 45064 bp, 41 predicted proteins | sample SaaInl85LU_5_DNA_FD_184643 | JGI IMG/M metagenome (GOLD analysis project Ga0209555, IMG submission 184643) | Marine microbial communities from expanding oxygen minimum zones in the Saanich Inlet - ESP_85LU_5_DNA (SPAdes) (version 2) | ecosystem: Environmental > Aquatic > Marine > Intertidal...
CAATGTGATAGTCAACATGGCTAACGGCGGAAAAATAATTTCGAACGCTATGTTGCCACCAGCTATGATCTGACTTCGCCAGTTCAGGTGTTTCTTGCAGATCATATTTTGTAAAGTCATTTCTTGAAAATCCCCGCTCCCATTCACTCGGGCGCGTAAAATTATCAACATTATAGAGGTCTTTGAACCGGATTGGGGTCACCCGAGGCCCGTGAGGGCTGTAAAAACCGACTTCGCGGTAAAATGGTGCGGCGTCGCTATATGAATTCAGAAATGAAATGGCAGAGTCGGCTGAATGCGCGTCATAGTAATTTGAATCCTCGCCAGGGTCTGTGGTTGCATAGCCGCCGCGATGGCCACCGAGCGCAACGGCTGACTTAAATTTGGTCGGGATCCAGTCAAAAAGTGGAAATGATTTTGGCTCATCGTCATATAAGACCTTGTGATATTTCTGGTCCATAGCGCCAAAGTAATGATGTACTTTCCCACCGGACGAGCAAAAATACCCGTGCTTCTTTAGATCAAAACTCCATATTTGTGTTGGTGAAATATGGTCGAAGACATAGTCGCCGTTTGAAACCACCCCCGATTGATGCGGCGCCAGGCCAGACATAAGGCTGGCTCGTGATGGGCCGCACAACGGGGCAGCGCAATAGGCGGCTCGAAACACACTTGCACCTTCGCAGATACGATCAAGGTTCGGCGTTTGAAGTTCTTCTGTAAATACGGATTTATAGTCCCAATAGGCAGCACAGTCATCCATACTGATGAAGAGAAATTTTTTTTCATCTGGCTAAGCCTTTACATCATAAGGGACGGAGCCTTTGGCGCCATTTTCAGTTAGAATGTCCAAAATGATCTGGGCCGTTTGCGCCCACGGCCTTTGTCCATCCACCCGAATGATATTGCCTCCTCGGTTTTTGTGATGGTCGAGGCAAATTTGATGTAGCTGCATCAATTTCTGATAAGACTGTGACAATTCCTGATCAGAAAAATTCCGATAACGTTTCGGGACGCCCTTTGGGCGCGACTTACACCGTTCTATGGCCAGATCAATAGGGCACTCGACATGAATGACTGTATCAAAAGATGGGACATGTTGCAGATAGCAGTCGATGCTTGAATAAGCGTTAGGATACAGAAAAATTGCAGAGCCGCGGTGTAAAAATCCCTCATCAGTGATTGCAGGACCCACGGTGTCTGTGGCTTGTTTGGAAAAATGATATTGAGCCATGAGATCAAAAAAATCTAGATTTCTGTCCTGCTGCAAGATTGCATTTTCAAATACGATTCTGAATATTTCTGGGTAGCTGTGCGCAAACTCGAACGTTGCGAAAAACCATCCACGCCCCATCTTGCGCCGCATATATCCACGTTTCGTTGCATGATGTTGTAAAACACGTTCTGCACGTTGGTTTAATGTTTCGACATGAAAGGGCAGGTCCGCCGAACTTTCTAATAATGTTTTAACCAAGGTTGATTTGCCCGAACCGGGCAAACCTAAGAGCTCAACCAACATTTATGGTGCCATTTCGCACAAGATATGATAGATGTCGGATTCCTCTTCATCGTGCTCTAGAACCAGACGTTTTTCAACGATTTCAAAGCCATAACTATTTAGGAGTTTGGTGAGGTCTGTTTCCGACAACCAGCCCCCCATTGGGCTATTTTCATCTGGCACGAAGCCTGTTTTGCGATTGTGACCGAGTTGGATAATTGCATATTTTTTGGTAATTCTTGCAAACTCGCGCAAAATTTCTTTAGCAACACTGAAGGTGACGATATCTCGCAGAAAACGCGTACTTACGAGTAAATCGAATTCTTTGTCCTTAAATGGCAAAGAGGCTGCATCTCCAACGCGGGCATCAATTCCATCAAAGTCAGAGCCCAATATGTTCTGTGCTGTCAAAATCATATCTTCAGAGGCATCTAACCCCGCTATTTTAAACCCTTTTTTACGGTACATCGGGACGAAACGGCCAGTCCCAAAAGGGATATCGACGACCGACATCCCATCTGGGAGCTGGTCTAGGAGCTGCGCCATTTGTTCCTGCTCGACATGCCACCAAGCTTGTTTCTTGCGCTTTTTCTCGTAATTACTCGCAATATCTTTATAGTATGTATCGCCTTTTGGCCGACCTTTGGCCACAATTTTTGGAGATTGCATTCTTATTCCTTTCCTCCCGTTTTCCGGCACTGATGCGGTTAACAGTCCAGACAACGCTGATCGGGCTTTAAATTCAGGCCCGCTCGAAATATGACAGAAGTCGTCGAAAGTTCAATGCGAAAACCTCAAATGACTTTACGTCTATCGCCAAAATGTGACGTTCTCGGGGCATCGCTTTTTGGAAACATACTCATAAAAAAATTTGGATGTTATTAGGGCGGTGCGGTAAAGCGCCTGGTCGCAATTTGGGGAATTTGGCGTCGGAAAAATGAGACAAAAATAATAAGGCCGTACCAACTTCTCTCCCAGCGCTCACCATATCACCCTGGGTTGCAAATCGCCTGTAGGCCGAGCCATGCGCCGTCGGGAAGGGCGGGAAGGGTGGTTGGTGCGGGGGGCTGTGTGGCGGATGCTGGTCTGCGCTGATCTGATAGGGCTATTTTTGCCAGTTGGTCCAGCTGCCGGTTTGAGAGTTCGTTTGAGGTGATCAGGCTAATGGAGACAAATGGGCCGGCGTCTTCGAGATAGAGGCCAAGCGGATCTGCGTCATTCAAAGTGGCAATGGCAGCGGCGACATAGGCGGCCGTCACCGCTGGATCATCTGACTGCCCCACCATATTATCAAACAATATCACTTTGCCGCCGGGCAAAACAATGGGAGCTGTGCGTTGGCCGGGCAGAACGCGCAGCTCAAGCGCGGCCTTTGGTGCCAGGCGCTCCACCAGGAGCGCGGCGCTACGGATGCCTTCAGGGCTGGTGCAATAGGGACCTGCCAATTGACCAATGCGCTCTACAAGCGCCCTGCCAAGCTGCGCGCGTTTGGCCTCGGGCAAGACGTTGCTCGCGTAGCTCACCATGGCTTGTGGGCCCCAAATCAGGGTCACAAAGCTCAGAAGGACAACGCTGGAGACCGCAAGAATGAAACGCAATCTGCCCGGATGGGGGCGGCTGCGATCGATGGCTTTTTGCACCTTTTGCAGGGCCTCAAGCATGGTTTTATCGGAAATTTCCAAGCTTTCTTCTGAGCCTGGCGCGGGCCTTAGGGTTGCTGCATCCTCTTTATGGGTTTGAACATCAATCGCGGCCAAAGACCAATGGGCCAGCGGTCGGTTTTGCATATCCGTCAATATCAAGGTGGCTTGGCCGCAAGACACCACAACCTCACGCCTTTGCATCGCAGGGCCGCTGCGCCAAAGGCCGGTACATTCCAGCCGTTCATATGCTTTAAGTGCGGTCATATGGGCCTGCTCTGCCTTTTTCGAGCAAGATAGGTTGATCGGCGCACCGACGCAATGGGCTGTTGTGATCTGCGCTGATCTCCGCGCGCCTAGGCAGTTTTTGCGATGCCCCGAAGTTCGAATTTCTGGATCTTGCCCGTGGAGGTTTTGGGCAGCTCTTGGAAGATGACGCGCTTTGGTGTTTTGAACCCGGCCAAGCGCGCGCGCACAAAGGCGATGACCTCCGCCTCTGTGGTTGATTTGCCCTCCAGCAGCTCAACAAAGGCGCAGGGCACTTCTCCCCATTTATCGTCGGGCTTGGCCACAACGGCGCATAGGCTCACGGCCGGATGGGCCATAATAGCGCCTTCAACCTCGATACTTGAAATATTCTCACCGCCGGAAATGATGATATCTTTCATCCGATCGGCAATCTGCATCATGCCATCAGGATGTTGAACGGCGATGTCTTCAGAGTGAAAAAATCCACCAGCAAAAGCCTTCGCGGTGGCTTCGGGGTTTTTGTAATAGCCCTTCATGACCGAGTTGCCCCGCATGACGATTTCACCCTGTGTCACGCCATCCATTGCAATCTGCTGGCCTGTCTCATCGACAACGGTCGTCAGATCCATCATCGGCATGGCGATGCCCTGGCGGGCCTTGCGGGCCGATTGCTCTTCGGGGGGCAAAGCATCCCAAGCGGGGTTCCAAAGCGATTCCACCACATGCCCATAGGTCTCGGTCAGCCCATAGACTTGTGTGACATTAAAACCCAATTTCCCAACGGCGGCCAAAGTCGCCGGAGCGGGTGGGGCGCCTGCGGTGAAGACCTCCACCTGGTGATCAAAGCTGCGCCGTTCGGCATCGGCGGCGTTGACGATCATGTTGAGCACGATGGGCGCACCGCCGAAATGGCTTACCCCTTCATCTGCGATGCCATCATAAATCGCCTTGGCTGAAATATCGCGGCAGCCGACAACCGTGCCGCCCAAAAGGGGCATCATCCAAGTGTGGTTCCAGCCGTTGCAGTGAAACAAGGGTACAATGGCCATGAACACCGGCTGGAGCGTCATGCGCCAACTGATCGGCGTGCCCATGGTCATTAAATAGGCGCCGCGGTGGTGATAAACCACGCCTTTCGGGCGGCCTGTGGTGCCGGATGTATAATTGAGCGCAAGGCTCTCCCATTCATCCTTTGGCATGATCCAAGGGGCCTGCGCATCGCCGCGGGTGAGCAATGTTTCATACTCCAGATGCCGGCCAGAGGCGGTGAAGCCAGCCTCTTGATCGGCCACCTCAACGATCTGCGGCGCGGGCGTGCTCATAGCGGCAATTGCCGCCTCCACCGGGGCGAGGAATTGGCTGTCGACCAAAACAACCTTGGCCTCCCCATGTTCGAAAATATAGGTCAGCGTGTCGACATCCAGCCGGGTGTTGATGGTGTTTAATACAGCGCCACATGCGGGCACGCCAAAGCTGGCTTCAATTTGCGCTGTGATATTGGGGAGCAGCGTTGCGACCACATCCCCGGGCTCGACGCCGAGGCCCGTCAGAGCGCTGGCCAATTGGCTGACCCGCGCGTGATATTGGCGGTAGGTGGCGCGATGCGAACCGTAGACCACCGCAATATGCTCGGCAAAGACCGAGGCGGCGCGTTTCAGATGCGACAAGGGCGTCAACGGCACATAATTTGCCTGGCATTTGTCCAAACCCGTCTCTTCCGCCATCCAGCCCATGTCGCTTTCCTCCCATTTTCTGCGCACTATCGCGCTTGCGCAGATGATTTCAAGAGCCCATGCATAACAAATGGATCAAAAAACAAATACAGTTGCGTCAATTCTCTTTATGGTGACCGGTATGGCCACGGTTGGGGTGATCGATAACTTCATCACCTATATCGCTGTAGAAGTGAGCCTGTGGCAATTTCACTTTCTGCGCAGCATGATCGCTGTTCCGGCTATCGTAGGTTTCGGTCTGTTGGCTGGCTGGACATTGCGGCCCCTGCGCCTTTGGCCGGTCTTGGGGCGCAATATGTTTCTGTCTGGCGCCATGTTCGTCTATTTTGGCTGTCTGGGGTTCTTTCCCATTTCGGCCGTGGCGGCTGGCCTTTTCACGGCGCCGGTATTGGTGATGTTCATCGATGCCGTTTGGTCGCGTCGGCGCATTGGGCCAATTCGACTCGCCACCGCCTGCCTAGGGTTTGTGGGCACGCTTTTGGTGCTCAAGCCCGATGTTGGCGGATTAAGCTGGGCCAATTTGATCCCGGTTTCGGCTGGGCTAATGTATGCTTTTGGCAATGTGGCGACGCGCAAATGGTGTGAAGGCGAAAGCGCTGTGGCCTTGCTTTGGTCTTATATGTTTTTGATGCTGATCTTTGGAGCTTTGGGGGTGATTTACCTGCATTTCTTCCCCGGAGATCCCAGCAGCTATCTCACACGAGGTTGGGTGTGGCCATCCGCAAGCGTTTGGGTTTGGATCGCTATTCAGGCGGTGTTTTCCTTGATTGGTATCGGTTTCATCATGAAAGCCTATCTCATCGGCGAGGTGACCTATGTCTCAATCTTTGAATATTCCATGTTGATTTTCGCCAGCGCCACCGCTTGGATGTTGTTCGGTGATCGCCTTGGACCCTTGGGGTTTGTCGGCATCGGTGTTATCATTGTGACCGGAATTGTCATTGCCGTGCGTTCGAATGCGGCGGACAATTAGGGCATCTGTGGCCGGGTGTTGGCGGGGATCAAGCGGCAAAGTGACTGTAAAAGCCCTTGCCTTCTTTTGCCAATGTGCGGAGCAATTCGGGCGCGGCAAATCGGGCGCCATAGCGTGATTGCAGCTCATCGCAGCGCGCCACCCCATAGTCGGCACCCAGCATGTCGAGCCATGACAGCGGCCCGCCCGACCAAGGGGCAAAACCCCAGCCCAAAATCGCGCCGACATCGCCCTCGCGCACATCCATCAACACGCCCTCTTGCAATGCGCGCACCGCCTCAAGGCTTTGGGCAAACATGAGCCTGTGCTGCACCTCCAAGAGCTCCAAATTGCCGCCCTCTTTGCCAAAGTGATCGCGCAGACCTTGCCAGAGGCCCTGCCGCTTGCCGTTGGCATCATATTCATAAAACCCGGCCGAAGACTTGCGCCCGAGGCGGCCCTGCTCAAACAGCCAAAACAAGACCTCATCGGCCTGTGCATTGTCGTACTCTGCGCCCATGGCGGCTTTTGTGGCCCGGGCGATTTTGACTCCGAGGTCAATAGAGGTCTCATCGTTCAATTGCAGCGGGCCAAGGGGCATTCCCATGAGCTTGGCTGCATTCTCGATCAGGGCGGGCTCAACCCCTTCTTGGACCATGCGCAGGCCCTCGTTGATATAGGGGATGATGCAGCGGTTGGCGTAAAAGAACCGAGCGTCATTCACCACAATCGGCGTTTTGCGAATTTGCCGCGCAAAGTCCAAGGCTTTCGCCACAGCCCGATTGCCGGTCTCTGCGCCTTTGATAATTTCCACCAGCGCCATTTTTTCGACAGGGCTGAAAAAATGGATGCCAATGAATTGGTCGGGCCGCGCGCTGGCTTTGGCGAGCTCTGTTATGGGCAAAGTTGAGGTGTTGCTGGCAAAAATACAGTCGGGGCCGATCACCGCTTCGACCTGCCGGGTCACCTCTGCCTTGATGTTCGGATCTTCAAACACAGCCTCGACGATCAAATCACAGTCTGTCAGAGCCTGATGGTTGGGTGTCGCGTTGATGCGCGACAGCAGGGCCTCTTTGTGTTCCGGCGTTGATTTGCGCCGCGCGATCCCCTTGTCGCAATAGCCGGCGACATAGGCTTTGCCCTTATCGGCGGCTTCCTGGGTTTGATCAATGAGCACCACCTCAATGCCAGCCTGTGCTGAGACAAGTGCAATGCCTGCACCCATCATCCCCGCGCCAAGAATACCCAATTTGCGCACGGATTGATCTGGTATATCTTTGGGCCGCACCGCGCCTTTGTCCAATGCGCCTTTGTTCAGAAACAAGCTGCGGATCATATTGGAAGAGGAGGGGTCCATGATGACCGATGTGAACTGTCGGGCCTCGATTTTTAGGGCCGTGTCAAAGGGCACCAAGGCGCCCTCATAAACCGCGCTCAACAGCGCCTTCGCCGCAGGGTAAACGCCCATGGTTTGGCCATTGACCATAGCCGAGGCACCGACAAAGGTCATAAAACCGGCCGGGTGATAGGGCGCGCCGCCGGGCATTTTATAGCCTTTCGCGTCCCATGGCTTGACCAAATCCGCATCTTTTGCCGCCAAGATCCATGCTTTTGCATCCGCGAGCGGGGTGGCGCTGATGGCATCAATGATCCCGGCGGCCTTGGCCTCAGCTGGCGAACAAAGCTTGCCCTGCAACAGATAGGGGCTTGCCGCCATCGCCCCCATTTTGCGCACCAAGCGTGTTGTGCCGCCTGCGCCGGGGAAAATACCCACCTTGATTTCTGGCAGGCCAATTTTCGCCTTTGGGTTATCGGCGCAAATGATGTGGTGGCAGGCCAGTGGGATCTCAAGCCCAATTCCAAGTGCCGTACCGGGCAGCACGGCGACAATAGGCTTGCCTCCCTTTTTGGTCTTGAAATCCATGCCTGCCAGCTCAATTTTACGCAGGATCTGGTGAATCTGCATAACCATATCGAAACATCCCTGTGCGGGATTTTCCGGGTGCATATTTTTTGTCTCAGCAATCACCGCCAAATCCATGCCAGCGGCAAAATCTGACTTGGCGGAGGTGATGATCACCCCTTTGACCCTGGGATCGGTGAGGCACCCATCGATCAGAGCATTGAGATCGGCGAAGCCCTGGGTGCTCATGACATTCATCGGCCGGGCCTGGCAATCCCAGGTGATGGTGGCCAGACCGTCGTCGTCAAGGGTTTGGGTGAAATCGGACATATGTTGTGCCTCTAGGTTAGTATTCTCGGGTCGTCCAGTCGCGATGACCCAGAGCATTCATGATAGAGCTGATCCGCCAGCTTTTCCCGTCATGGATCAACATGGCAGAGGAGGTATAGGGTCCTACCACACGCCGATCCTCGGCAAACATCTGCGTTTGATAGGTGCCGATCAGCGTGTCTTCCTCGCTGGTTTCGATCACGATGACCTTCCGAATGATTTGTGAAATTTTGAGCGTGTCGAGCGCCTGACAATAGAGATCCCAATCATTTTTCAGGCTTTCAATTGAATCGTTATTCAGCTGACCGTTGAGCGTGATTGAGGTGTAGGGCAAGGAAACATGGTCAACCCATGCCTGAAAATCGCGCTCGATCCAGCAGATAGAAATTCGATCTAAAAAGGCTTGAAATTCGACTTCATCCAAGGGACTGCTCCAGTTCTATGCTCAAATTCGTTCAATAATTGTCGCGGCGCCCATTCCAGAGGCGACGCAGAGTGTGGCCAGGCCCGTGCCCTTGCCGCTGCGCTCTAATTCATCGAGCAACATGCCAATAATAATCGCACCCGTGGCGCCAAGCGGGTGACCCATGGCAATCGCGCCGCCGTTTACATTGACGCGGCTTTCGTCAACATTGAAGGCCTGTATGAAGCGGAGAACCACTGCGGCAAAGGCCTCATTGACTTCAAAGAGATCAATATCGGAAATGGACATCCCGCTTTGCTTCAAAATCTTTTCGGTGACGGGAACCGGCCCGGTGAGCATGATCGTGGGATCGGATCCGATTTTTGCTGTGGCGCGAATAACTGCGCGGGGCTTGAGACCTTGGGCGGCGCCAAAAGCCTTTGAGCCAATCAAGATGCCAGCCGCCCCATCGACAATGCCTGAGGAATTGCCGGCGTGATGGATATGGTTGATCCGTTCCAAATGCGGATATTTCATCAGTGCGACCTTATCAAAGCCGGGCATGGTTTCGCCCATATCTTTGAAGGCCGGTTTCAAAGCCCCCAATGATTGCATATCCGTGCCGGGGCGGGGGTATTCGTCTTGGGTCAAAATCGGCAGGCCGTTGAGATCCTTCACGGCAATTAAGCTCTTGTCAAAGCGTCCCTCTGCAATGGCTCGCGCGGCGCGTTTCTGGCTTTCGACGGCCAAATGATCCGCCTGCGCGCGGGTGAAGCCATATTCCGTGGCGATGATATCCGCGGAAATGCCCTGCGGCACAAAGTAATGCGCCATGGCAATCGAGGGATCTACCGCAACCGCGGCCCCGTCGCTGCCCATCGGCACGCGGCTCATCATTTCAACACCGCCTGCGATATAGGCGTCGCCCGCAGCGCCTTGGATTTGATTGGCCGCAAGGTTGACCGCCTCCATGCCGCTGGCACAGAAGCGATTGATCGACAGGCCCGGGATGCGCTCGTCCAGATCTGACGCCAGCACCGCCGTGCGGGCCAAACACCCGCCCTGTTCCATCACCTGCGTGGCATTGCCCCAGATGACATCTTCGATCACTGGCCCGTTCAGATCATTGCGGCGTTGCAACGCGTTGAGCAAATCGGCCGAGAGCCGGGCGGCCGTAACCTCATGCAGGCTGCCGTCGGCGCGTCCCTTGCCGCGGGGTGTGCGTACGCAATCGTAAATATATGCCTCAGTCATGGATCGTTCCTTTATGCCCGGTCAGAGGGATTGCCTGGCATTAAATCATAGGGGTGTTTCCACCCGGGCGTCTCTTCGATTCGGCGGAGCCAAGCGTCAACATTGGGCCAATCAGAACGGATGAAGCCAAAGGGCTCCGGGTAGAAAAGATAGCCACAATTGGCGATATCTGCGATGGTGAGGCTTTGGCCCACAATCCAATCGCGCCCGGAAAGATGGCTGTCCAATGTTTTTATGGCGCCAAGCAAGCGGTCCTGTATGAACTTGATCGCCTCTTGCGGGCGTTTTTCTTCGGCTAAGAAATTCATCAAGTAACGGGTAACCCCCGCTTGCGAAGACATCTTATGGTTGTCAAAAAGCACCCAGCGCAGCACTTCGTATTTATCCTCAGGCGCGCCGCCCAGCTTGCCGGTTTGGTCGACCACCCATTGTTGAATCGCGCCCGATTGCGACAGGATGAAATCGCCCTGCTCCAGAACGGGTGACTCGGCCATAATATTAAGCTTCCGATAGGCGTCAGTCCGCGCCCCGCCGCGGAAGAAATCGACAAAAACCGGTTCCCAGTCGAGGCCGGCGAGCTCAAGCGTGAGCGCTGCTTTGTAGGAATTCCCGCTTTCTCCAAAGCAGTGTAGTTTGAGTGCCATTTAAACCTCTGGTTGTAAAATATTTTAAGTCGCATCAAGTTTCAGCCAGAAAAGGCCTCCGCGTCAAGTGCCATCACCGTATCTCCGCCCGAGGTGATCCGCGCAAGGTGGAGCGCCGTGGCGGGCAACTGTCGGGCCATATAGTATTGGCCGGTCACCAGTTTTGTTTCATAAAATGCGCGATCTGTCGTGCCTGTGTCCAATGCCGCGCAGGCGGCCTTCGCCATCTCGCCCCACATCAAGCCAAGGCAGATATGGCCGAGCAGATGAAGAAAATCACTTGATCCGGCCAGGGCGTTCTGGGGCGTTTTGATCCCGTTTTGCATGAAATACATCACCGCAGCCTGTAAATCTTTGGAGGCGGCTTTTAGACCCGCGACGAAAGGTTCCAGGGCTGCGGTGCTGGCATTTTCATCACAAAAATGCACGAGATGCTCCATAAAACCTGTGATGTATTTTCCACCCTCTTGTCCCAGCTTGCGACCCACCAAATCCAGCGCTTGCACCCCATTGGCGCCCTCGTAAATCATTGCGATACGCGCATCTCGGGTGAATTGCGACATGCCCCAGTCTTCGATATAGCCATGGCCGCCGAAGACTTGTTGCGCCTGCACTGTCATCCCATAGCCCTGATCGGTCAAAAACCCTTTGATCACGGGGATTAAAAGCGAAATCAGCCCGTCGGCTGACTTGTCTTGCGCACGATGTGCTTGATCAATCAGTGTGGCGCCCCAAAGGACAAGCGCCCGCGCGCCTTCGACAAAGCTCTTTTGATCCATAAGGCTGCGGCGGATGTCGGGATGCACAATCAACGGATCGGCTGGTCCATCTGGATTTTTAATACCGGTGACGTCACGGCCTTGCAGGCGTTCCTTGGCGTATATGACCGCATTTTGGTAGGCGGCGCTGGCCTGTGCCAATCCTTGCATTCCGACTCCCAAGCGCGCTTCATTCATCATGGTGAACATCGCGCGCATGCCCTTGTGCATCTCTCCAAGCAAATAACCTGTGGCGCCGTCGTAATTCATGACGCAGGTTGCATTGCCATGAATCCCCATTTTGCGCTCAATCGCCCCGCAAGTCACACCGTTGCGCTGGCCCAGGTGGCCTTCGGGGGTGACAAGAAATTTCGGCACAATGAACAATGAGACGCCCTTGATCCCCTCCGGCCCGCCCGGGATTTTGGCCAGAACGAGATGAATGATATTCTCGGCAAGATCATGCTCGCCGGCTGAAATGAAAATTTTCTGGCCGGTCACCGCATAGCTGCCATCGGCATTTGGAGTGGCCTTTGTGCGCATCAGGCCCAAATCCGTGCCGCAATGCGGCTCGGTCAAATTCATTGTGCCAGTCCAATCGCAGGTGATCATCTTTGGCAGGAAAAGATCTTTTTGTGCCTCGGTTCCATGGGCTAGAATTGTCGAAGCGGCGCCGTGGGTGAGGCCATGATACATAGAAAACGCCTGATTGGCGGCCATAAAATGCTCTGTGACAGCCGATCCCATCACCGCGGGCATGGATTGCCCGCCATAGTGCTCGGGCATATCAATCCCGGCCCAGCCACCAGATTTGAGCTCTTCGAAGGCGTCTTTGAAACCGGCAGGTGTGCGCACCTCGCCTGCCTCCCAGGTGCAGCCGTCACGATCACCAATCGCATTCAAGGGGGCGATGACCTCACTGGCCAGTTTGCCAGCTTCGTTTAAGATCGCCTCGGTGAATGCCGGATCAAGCTCCCGATAGCCCGGGATATTTGAGTGAGAGAGCCGCAGGACCTCATGCAAAATGAACTGCTGGTCTTTTATGGGCGCGCTGTAGGGTGTCATGGCGGATCCTTTGGCTGGAAACTTAATCTGTGGCGTGGGTTTTGTGGTGCAGCACTTGCCGGCCCCAATCCAATTGGGCTTTCAATTCGTCAATGGCCTCATTGAGCTCATCGCGTTGCTGCTCCATTTGCTCCAAGCGGGCGCAGGCGATGCGATAGGTTTCTTGGAGTTGCGTGGCTTGGCCGTCGCCAATGTTGTACATATCCAGAAGTTGGCGGATTTCCTCCAGACTAAAGCCAAAGCGTTTGCCGCGTAGAATCAGCTTGAGCCGGGCGCTGTCTCGACGGGTGAAAAGACGCCGGCTGCCCTCTCGCTTGGGGGATAGCAATTCTTTGGATTCATAAAATCGCAAAGTGCGCGGCGTGACGCCAAAGGCCGCGCACATTTGTTGTATCGTTTGCGTCTCTTCCATCGCTTCACCATTCGACAGTTTATGATCGGATCATCTTGTGGTGCTTTACGTTTACGTCAATTTAGAATTAGGTAAAGTGGTCTGGTGTGATAAATGAATTTTTGGCGGCATTTTGCCTATGATATCCAAAAAGCGGCGACCCTAGGGCAGCTCTGCGGAAATCGTGTCAATCATCGTTGAGAGATCTGCAATTGCGCCTTTGAGGTCCTCTTGCTGTTGTTTTAAGAGGGCTAATTTTTCTTGCGCGATTGGAATCCAGGCCTGCATCTGCGCCGTGCTGCCCTCTTTGTCGTAGATCTGTAACCATTGGCGCAGTTCTTCCAGACTGAAACCAAACCGTCGACCGCGCATAATCAAAGTCATTCGCGCCACTTCGCGCGGGCTGTAAAACCGGGCGCGCCCCACCCTTTGGGGCTGCAAAAGCTCAATATATTCATAATAGCGCAGGGTGCGCGGGGTCACATCGAAATGCGCGCACATATCTTTAAATGATAGGTTTTCTTGTGTCATGTTTCCCCCATCCACATAGTATTGCACTGGAATGAACGGTCAAGAGATCAGTTCATGAAGCCCGGCGCGAGGAGGTAAAACCCATAGCCCACCACAAGAGCTGGAACGGCGGAATAGCCCGTGGCAATGAGAGCTGCGCGCGGGTTCAGTGCAATCGCCGGGAAGAGCGCATCGCCGTCATTAGAAATCGCATTGCCGATCAGCGCAGCGAAGGGCAAGACGCCATTGAGGTAGAGCGTGGCGACCAAAACTTGCGGTCCGCATCCCGGGATAAAGCCAATCAAGACGGCGATCAGCGGCAGGAGCACCCCGATGGTTCCAAAGGCGGCACGCAGGTCAAAGCCGCCAAAGGTTTCGGCGTAGCTATAGCTCAGATAGGCGATGATGACCCAAATCGAGATGAAGGAGGTCTCCTCAGCGACGCGGGTCAAGGGATGATCGGCAATATTTGTCATGGCCATCAGCGGAGAGGTGGCCCAAATGAACAGGCCGAGGAAACTACCTGAAAGGGCGAGGGAGAAAATCAAAGCGGAGCCATAAAGCGCAAAAATGTCCGCCCCCGTCACTTGGGTGATGCCAAAGATTAATCCGGGCAAGGCCAGGCCAACATAGGCGCAGTCTTGCCAGCGCGTGCGCCCAATGACTGGCGCAATGTCGCAATGGCCAGAGGGGCCAGGTGTGAGATCAAAGCGATTGAAGCGATCAACAAACCATCCTGCCAAAATGCCGACGACGAAAGACAGGGGCAAAACAACCAGCGCCGCATCCGGACGGGTTGCGATCAGCAGAAAGGCGGCATCGCCCATGGTCGCGGTCAGCGTCGCGACCACCGCACCAAAGCTGACATTACCCGAAGAATAAGCCGCCACCACGACCACCGCGCCGCCGCAACCGGGCGTGGTGCCCAGAAGAGCGGCCATAGGAACTTGAAACCCTTTGGATTTTTTCAGCGCTGACCCGATATCAAATCGAAACACCCGTTCGGCGCCGTAAAACAACAGCAAGGTTGCGGCCACAAATGCTGAGACCTGCACATAGGCATCCACCATCAAGCCGCGTGTCAGATGCCCGATGGGTCCTGGAGCGAGCGCGAGAACCAAAAAAATGCATAGGACAAGGAGGCGTCGGCTTCGAAACGGGCCGAACATATCTGACGCGATGAATGTCTGCGCATTGGGATCTGAGGACATGATGCGCTTTTTACTTCAATTGAGAATAATTCGCAAGTGCAAATAAAGCGCTTGGCAATCACCGACGCAGGCACAATAACCTCTGTATGACACAAGACCATATGACAGCCGCGCGTCAGTTCATTGATGCCATTCCCCATTCACGCCGATTGGGCATGCAGCTTGAAGAGCTCGGGGATGGCCGTGCGATTATTTCGATGCCCTATGATTCCGCCCTGATTGGCGATCCGGTGACAAAGGTGATTCACGGCGGCGCAGTGTCTGCACTGATGGACACGGCAGGCGGGGCCGCGGTGGTGGCGCATCCTCTCGCGGGGCTGGGCACGGCGACATTGGATTTGCGCATTGATTATATGCGGCCTGCAACGCCGGGCCAGACCATCACGGCCACTGCGGAGTGCTATCATGTCACCCGGACAGTGGCCTTTGTGCGTGCCACCGCCTGCGATGAGGACACAGGCCGCCCCGTCGCCACGGCGACCGGTGCATTTACCGTTGCGAAGGTCAGCGCATGAATAGGCCCGAACCTGTCACCCAAGTCAAACGTCGGCGCGATCTCGCCTTGTCGGTTATTGTCAGCCAAGTGCCCTATATTGAGTTTCTGGGCGTGCGTTTTGATCGACATGGCGATGAGCTGACCGCGACCATGGGGTTTCATGAAAATCTCATCGGCAATCCGATGCTGCCTGCACTTCATGGGGGGGCAACCGCAGCCTTTTTGGAGATCACCGCGATCATCGGCTTGGCCTGGAGCACGCTTTGGGATGATATTGAAGCGGAGAGATTGGATGTCGAGGCGGTCCAAAACGGAGCTTTGGTCCTGCCAAAAACCATTGATTTTACCGTTGACTACCTGCGCACCGGACTGCCGCGCGATGCCTATGCGCGGGCGCGGGTCAACCGGTCGGGCCGGCGCTATGCTTCGGTGCATGTCGAGGCTTGGCAGGACAATCGCGATCGCCTCTTCGCGCAGGCATCTGGGCATTTCTTGATGCCGCAAAGCCATGGCTGACCCGACCTATGGCATAACGCACCGCCGTGTTTTGTCTATTGCCCTGCCGATCGTGATTTCCAATGCGACCGTGCCGATCTTAGGTGCGGTCGACACTGGCGTGATTGGCCAATTGGGCGGGGCGGCGCCCATCGGTGCGGTTGGCATTGGCGCCATTATTTTGGGCGCGCTGTATTGGATCTTTGGATTTCTGCGCATGGGCACCGTGGGCCTGACCAGCCAAGCATTGGGGGGCGGGGACGCGCAAGAGGTCCGCGCGCTGTTCTTTCGCAGCGCGGGTATTGGCCTGCTCGCCGGACTAGGGTTTATCACGTTTCAGATCCCCATTTTTGCCGCTGCCTTTTGGATTGCCCCAGCCTCTGCGGAAGTGGAGAGTCTGGCGCGGACCTATATGTCCATTCGTGTTTGGTCCGCACCGGCGGCGATTGCAATTTATGGCCTTAGCGGGTGGCTGATTGCGCAAGAGCGCACCCGCGCCGTGCTGATGATTCAACTTTTCATGAATGTGACAAATATCATTCTGGATTTCTGGTTCGTTCTGGGACTGGGCCTTGGGGTCGAAGGGGTGGCCGTGGCGACTTTGATTGCCGAATGGGGCGGGCTGGTATTGGGCCTTTATCTTTGCCGGCAGGTCTTTCGCGGTCTGGCGCTGTCTTTTTGGCAGCAGATCGTCAATCGGCGCCGGGTGATCTATATGATGCAGGTGAATGGCGATATTTTAATTCGTTCCGTGCTCCTGCAAGCTGGCTTCGTGAGCTTTTTATTCTTTGGGGCCGAACTTGGTGATGTCACCTTGGCGGCCAATCAAGTCTTGCTGCAATTTGTTTACCTGGCCTCCTATGCCATGGATGGCTTTGTCTTTGCCGCGGAGTCGTTGGTCGGCCAGGCCATGGGCGCCCGGGCCGTGGCGCAACTGCGGCGGGGCGCATCGGTGACGGCGGTTTGGGCCTTTGGCTCAGCCTTCGTCCTGGCCGCCGGATTTTGGATCGTCGGGCCCTTTGTGATTGATGTGATGGCCAAAGATCCCGCTGTGCAGCAGGCGGCGAGAGCGTATCTGCCGCATATGGTCGCCGCGCCCCTTTTGGGCGCTTTGGCCTGGATGCTGGATGGGGTTTTTATCGGCGCCACCCGCACCAAGGATATGCGCAATATGATGATCCTGTCATTTTTAGGTTACTGCGCTCTTGTGCTATTGCTCTTGCCGAATTTCGGCAACCACGGGCTTTGGATGGCGATGAACGGGTTTTTCATCCTGCGCGGCGTCAGTTTGGCGCTTCGCTATCCCGCGCTGGAACGCGGGGCCGCTGCGCCTTAATCTTCGGCCTGCCCTTGGCCTTAGAGCCAGTCTTGCGTGGCCGTGCCGATGGCTTGATCGAGCCGCGCATAGCCGTCGGCAGCCAAAAGCTGATCTAGGCCATTTGCAATGCGCGGCACCAAGGAGAGCCCTTGGTAGACCATGGCCGAATAGATTTGCACGGCGCAGGCCCCGGCCGCGATTTTCGCATAGGCGTCTTGAGCCGATCCAATGCCGCCTACGCCCACCAGATCGATCTCTCCAGCTGTGGCCTGGCGCATTTTGGCCAAAATGCGGGTGGATTTTTCAAACAGAGGTCGTCCCGACAGACCGCCGGTTTCTTGGCGCTGGGCGGAGGCAAGCCCGTTCCTGTCCAGCGTGGTATTGGTGCAGATAATCGCCGCAAGCCCGGCGGCGCGCGCCAGATCCGCAATATCTTGGATTTCTGCATCCGTCAGATCTGGAGCGATTTTGAGGAAGATAGGCAGGGGGGTGGCCAGTGCGCCATTGGCAACAGTCACCCGGCCGAGCAGATCTTCTAGGGCCGCTTTGCCCTGAAGGTCGCGGAGCTTTTCGGTATTGGGAGAGGAGATATTCACTGTTGCGAAATCAATATGCGGGGCGGCCTGCGTGAGCACCAGGCCAAAATCATCGGCTCGGTCTGCGCTGTCTTTGTTGGCGCCAAGATTCAACCCGCGCGGTATGGCGGTTGGGTTTTGCGCGAGACGAGCGGCGATTTTTGCGATGCCTTGGTTGTTAAAGCCAAAGCGGTTGATGACCGCCTGGTCTTCGGTCAGGCGAAACAGCCTCGGCTTGGGATTGCCGGGCTGTGGTCTTGGTGTTGCGGCGCCCACTTCCAAAAACCCAAATCCCGCCTTGGCCATTGGCGCCAGCGCCTCGGCGTTTTTGTCATAGCCCGCGGCCAAGCCGACGGGGTTGCGCAGAGCAATGCCGCCCAGAGAGGTTTCCAGGCGCGGCGAATGAACCGGGCCGCCGTGCAGCGGGGCCAGCCCCAGCTTTAGCGCTTGAATTGACACTCCATGCGCACGCTCGGGGTCCAACTGATGCAGAAGCTTCAGGCCGAGTTTTTCCCGCAGGCTCATGTCAGGCCTTCGGGAAATCTGTGGCGCCCATCTACCAGCGGCAAGGGACGACACCAAAGAACATCTGACAATTTGAGCCTGTCATAGAGGTGGGGAAATTCTGCGCCGCCGCGCGAGACTTCCCATTTGATCGCAGGGCCCAGAGTGTCCGCTTCGACAGCTGCCAGAAAAAGATTTTCGACACCAGCGAAATGTTTATCGGCTGTCTCTTGGGCCTGCTGGGCGGTGGAGAAATGGATATAGCCGTCTGCAAGATCGATGGGCGCCCCATCGGTCTCGCCCTGTGTCTGCAAGGCCTGCCACTCTTCGGCGCGGAATATTTTGTAAATCATCATCCCCCACCTGTGCCGCGTCACGGGAAAATCGTCAACCGTCCTTTCGGGCCAGGGACTTTTCCAGTGGTTCGAATTGACTCGACTCAACAGATGTGGGCCGATGCGATATCTATGAACTCAAGGGAGATGATGACGATGAAAACATTGCTTGCCAGCGCAGCTGCTATGGCACTGAGCGCCGGGATGGCTTTTGCCGATTATAAGCTAACAATTTTGCACACAAATGATTTTCACGCACGTTTTGAGCCGATTTCAAAGTATGACAGCGGCTGCGGTGCGGAAGATAACGCAGAAGGTAAATGCTTTGGCGGCTCGGCCCGTTTGGTCACGGCCATTAACGAAGCGCGCGCCAGATCCGAGAACTCGATTTTGGTTGATGGCGGAGACCAATTCCAAGGCACTTTGTTCTATACCTATTATAAGGGGAAACTGGCCGCCGAGATGATGAACAAGATGGGCTATACGGCTATGACCGTTGGCAACCATGAGTTTGACGATGGGCCAGAGGTGCTGCGCGGCTTTGTCGATGCGGTGAATTTCCCAATCTTAATGTCCAATGCCGATATCAGCGGTGAGGCCCTGCTGCGCGATGTGATCGAGAAGTCAGTGGTCATTGAGCAGGCGGGTGAGAAAATTGGTCTGATCGGGCTCACGCCCGAGGATACCGATGAGCTGGCAAGCCCCGGCCCGAATGTGATCTTCTCCGATCCCTCCGAAGCGGTGCAGGGCGAGGTGGACCGTTTGACAGCAATGGGTGTCAATAAGATCATCGTGCTGTCGCATTCCGGCTATCTGGTCGATCAACGGGTTGCGGCCAATACCACGGGCGTCGATGTGATCGTCGGCGGGCATTCCAACACATTACTGTCCAACACCAATGATGGTGCGGAAGGGGCCTATCCCACTATGGTTGGTGATACGGCCATTGTGCAGGCCTATGCCTATGGCAAGTTTTTAGGTGAATTGAATGTCACCTTTGATGATGCCGGCCGCATTGTACAGGCCGTTGGTGAGCCGCTGATCATGGATGGATCTGTCGATGAGGATGGGGCCACCAAGGACCGCATCGCCGAGGCGGCCGAGCCATTGGAGGCGATCCGCAATCAAGTCGTGGCGATGTCCGCGGCCGCTATTGAAGGCGACCGCTCAGTCTGCCGTGTGCAAGAATGCGAAATGGGCAACCTCGTCGCAGATGCCATGCTCGCGCGCGTGGCCGATCAAGGCGTGCAAATTGCCATTGCCAATTCAGGCGGTCTGCGCGCCAGCATTGACGCGGGTGAGGTGACCATGGGCGAAGTTCTCACCGTGCTGCCGTTTCAAAACACTTTGGCCACTTTCCAGATTTCTGGGCAGGGGGTGATTGACGCGCTTGAAAATTCGGTCAGCCAGGTCGAAGAGGTCGCAGGCCGTTTTGCGCAGGTGGCCGGTCTGAAATACACTTGGGACCCAAAGGTTGCACCCAATGAGGGGCGGATCGTTGAGGTATTGGTCGCGCAAGATGGCGGCTATGTGCCTATTGATCCTACGGCACTCTACTCTGTTGTGACGAATAACTATGTGCGCAACGGCGGAGATGGGTACAACATGTTTCGGGATGGGCTGAATGCCTATGATTATGGGCCGGGCCTCGAAGTGGTTCTGGCCGAATATATGGCCGAGCAGGGCAGCTACGCGCCCTATCTCGATGGCCGTATTTCAATGAAATAAAAAAATGCGGGGCCGTTTGGCCCCGCATTCCCGTCTGTTGCGTTTGAGACGTGAACAGGCTTGGGTGCCGTTATGGCCAGCAGGAAATCAAGGCGACGGTGCTTTGCGCGAGATTGGCTAAATCCACAGGCTCCAGTTTGACCGTCTCGGTTTCGGTACTGGCAGGTGCATTGGCCGCGATCAAGATCTCAGAAATCAAGGGCCAATTGGCCATAAATTGTACGTTTGCAGGCAGTTGGCGAGACCCTTGCGGAGGTGGCGGCAACAATATTCCAATCACAGATCCATAGAGATCATAAATGGGTCCACCAATATCGCCTGGCAGGCTGTCGAGCTCCAATCGGGCAACACCCGCATGACCCGAAAGGTCGGTCAGTGCTTGCAACTGGCCCATGGTGATGGAGGGCGCGCCGAGTTTGCCACCATAGGAATAGCCGCCCAGAGCCACATATTGCGGCGCATAGGGGCGCCGGGTTTCAAACTGACCAATCGATGGGGGCGCCGCGTCCTGGGCGGGAACCAAGACCGCAAGTTCCGCGGTTTGAGTCGCGACGCTGAGCGGGAGCCCATCTTGCAGCTGTAATTTTCCACATCCCGAGAAGTTTTGAGCTGCCGTGAGAATATGGCCCTCGCGGCTGATGAAGACGCCCGATTGCGTGAAGCTTGGCTGTCGAATGGCCAAGCCGCCGAGGGACTCTTGGGGCTTGAGGTCCGTGCCAAGAATAGGCGCCTCGCCCAGTGCGCCGGAGAGAGGTGTAAAGCTTGCGAAGATTTCCTCTTCCACCCGTGCGCGGCGGGCACTGTCCCCACGCGGCCAGACGAATATCAGACCTTTGATGTCACCATCGTTCAAACTGGCAAAGCCTGTGGTGTGGAGCCGGTCGTCATAGGCCTCGATCGTGAAGCTGGATTTCGCCAGATTGCGTGGGCCGGTTTCAGGTAGGATGCTCAAGGTTTGCATCACCTCATAGAGCGCGGCCAGCCGGTCTCTATCGCCGCGCTGGCTGATGAGGATCACCTGCGCCAAGCCGGTGTCTTTGGCGGCATAAGTGGCAAAGGGCGGGTCGTAGGAGACCGGGGCCAAAAGGGCGCTGGGCAGGCGCAGCGCGATGCCAGCCGGTGCATCAACCACCTCTTCAAACCCTAATCCAGCCAATAAAAATTGATAATCCGCGATAAGTTCAGCTCTTTGTGCGGCGCTCAGAACACCGGTTGCGTCATAGCCATTGGCGCTTTGCCAGCTCGTCATCGCCGCGCGTGTGCCTGGGCCATAAAGCCCATCAATGGCGCTTTCATAAAACCCTGCCCAAGCAAGCGCCCGTTGCAGATATTTTTTTTCCGCCTCGGTCATTGCCTGTTCTGAGGCTTTGGCTTGGTTGAGCTGCTCGGCTCGGCTTCTCGGCTGCTTTATTGCGGGCTCTTCGGCGGGCGCATTGGGCGCCGCTGTAGTGACTATGGCGGCACTGGGCGCTGCCGCGGCCTGGGGGGCCGTGTTTTGGGCCGTATCCTTTGCGTCGTCCGGTTGAGCTTCGCGCGCGGATGGGTAGAAGCGCGCGCCATAGGATGCGCCGGTTGTGGTAAAGCTGGTGCGGGGGATAATCCCTTCGGAGCGCAATTTTTGCAAAGCGGCATCGGCCTGCTCTGGATCATAGGGGCCGATGGCCACGCCGTACCAGCCACCGTCAATTTCAAACCCGTTCACATTGGCCAGGTCGCGGGCATAGATCTCTATGCTGTCCAAACTGTCGTCGAGATGAAGTCGGGTCTCGAGCTGAATCCAAACCTGCCGGGGCACAGCCGATTGCGGCAGAGCACCCTGTGCGCAGGTCAACATCACAGCCACGAGGCAGTAGAAAAGCGGTAATCTCATCTTGTAACCTTTTAACAATTTGGCCCGTTATTTGTGGGAATGGCGTGTAAATCAAGTCGGCGCAGGAAAGTTTTGGCATTTGCGCTGATTTGGCATCGGTGGCTTGATTGACGCTGGCCCGTGCAGCGCCTATTCAGGCGCCAGATCAGCGGCCGAGGAACACATGAGCACTCCAAAATCATTCCAAGAGATAATTTTGCGCCTTCAAACCTATTGGGCCGCGCAGGGCTGCGCTATATTGCAACCCTATGACATGGAGGTGGGCGCTGGGACGTTTCACCCCGCCACCACGCTGCGGGCTTTGGGCTCCAAGCCATGGGCGGCTGCCTATGTGCAGCCATCGCGCCGTCCAACCGATGGGCGTTATGGGGAAAATCCAAACCGCTTGCAGCATTATTACCAATATCAAGTGCTCATCAAACCCAGCCCGCCGAATTTGCAAGAGCTCTATTTGGGCAGCCTCAAAGCCATTGGCATCGATATGGCCCTGCATGACATCCGCTTTGTAGAGGATGATTGGGAAAGCCCGACCTTGGGGGCTTGGGGCTTGGGCTGGGAAGTGTGGTGTGACGGTATGGAAGTGTCGCAGTTCACTTATTTCCAGCAGGTCGGAGGTCATGATTGTCACCCTATTTCTGGGGAGCTGACCTATGGTCTGGAGCGTTTGGCAATGTATGTGTTGGGTGTGGATCATGTGATGGACATGCCCTTTAATGACCCTTCCGCCCCTATCGCTTTGACCTATGGCGACATTTTCCGCCAAACCGAGGAAGAATACGCCCGTTGGAACTTTGATGTGGCCAATACAGAGGTCTTGCTGCGCCAGTTTGAAGAGGCTGAGGCAGAATGCGAGACTATTTTGGCGCAAGAGGCGATTGACCCCAAAACCGGCAAGCGGATCATCATGGCCCATCCGGCCTATGATCAATGTATCAAAGCCAGCCATATGTTTAACCTTCTGGATGCGCGCGGCGTCATCTCCGTCACCGAACGACAGGCCTATATCGGCCGGGTTCGGAGTTTGGCGACCAAATGCGCCAATGCCTTCGTGCAGACTTCAGCAGCGGGAGCGGCCTGATGGCTGTCAGTGGAAAAGTGATCAGCGGCGGAATTTTAGGAATAACAGCAGCCTTCGGGATTGGCGTCTATTACGCGCAGGTCTATGGCTATTATGAAACCTTCTCGCAGGGGGAGGTGGCCTTAACCTCAATCGTCAGTGGTGAGCCAACACGCATTCCGATAACGGAGTTTGAGGGCATTGACGCAGACAGCAGCCCAATCCGCTATCGCGCCTGTTTCAAAACACCGTTGAGCACGGCCATGCTCACCGAAACATTCACCACGCTGGAGCGCTCAGAGCCGCGCAATGCACCGCAGTGGTTTGGGTGTTTTGATGCGGCCCAAATCGCCGCTGACATCGACGCCGGCATTGCAACCGCCTATCTGGGCGCGGCGAATTTCGAGTTTGGGATCGACCGGATTGTGGCAATTTACGATGACGGGCGCGGCTATGTTTGGCATCAAATCAACGATTGCGGCGACAAACTTTATGACGGTTCACAGGCTTCTGACGACTGCCCGGAAAGGGATCAATAATGGCGGATCTTCTCATTGAACTTTTTTCGGAAGAAATACCGGCAGGTTTGCAAGCCCCTGCGGCTGAGAACCTCAAGAAACTGTTGACCCATGGCATGGTCGAGGCTGGCTTGACCTATGCCAATGCTTCAGCCTTTCACACAGCGCGGCGACTGACCTTGGTGGTGGAAGGTTTGCTAGACGCCAGCCCGACGGTGCAAGAAGAGCGTAAGGGTCCGAAAGTTGGCGCGCCAGAGCAGGCGATCAGTGGATTTTTGCGTGGTGCGGGGCTGTCAATGGATGACCTGGAGGTGCGCGAGGACAAAAAAGGTCAGGTCTATTTTGCCAAGATCACCAAGCCCGGGCGCCCCGCTGCTGAGATTGTGGCAGAGGTGTTAGAGGCAACTATTCGGACGTTCCCTTGGCCAAAATCGATGCGCTGGGGCTCAGGGAGTCTGCGCTGGGTGCGGCCTTTGCAGTCGATCCTATGTATCTTGTCCAATGAGGCGGAAGTCTCGGTTGTCCCTCTTGAAGTCGACGGCATTAAATCTGGCAACCAGACCCGTGGCCATCGTTTCATGGCGCCAGATGCCTTTGCGGTGCGCAGTTTTGACGATTACGAAACCAAGCTGAAACGCGCTAAGGTGATCCTGCGGGCTGAGGAGCGCCAAGCGGCAATTTGGCAGGAAGCCCAGACCCAAGCTTTTGCGCTGGGCCAGAGCGTGGTGGAAGATACCGGCTTGTTGGCTGAGGTGGCAGGACTCGTGGAATGGCCGGTTGTACTGATGGGTCAAATTGATGAGCAATTTTTGGATCTGCCCCCAGAGGTTTTGAAAACCTCAATGAAAGAACATCAAAAATTTTTCTCGGTCGAAAATCCGAAAACTGGCCGCATTGAGCGCTTTGTCACTGTGGCCAATATCGAGGCGGCCGATCAGGGCGCTACGATATTGAAGGGCAATCAAAAGGTGTTGGCTGCGCGTCTTGCCGATGCGAAATTCTTTTGGGAGAATGATCTGCGAGAGGCCAAAGCAGGCATGGGAAACTGGCAGGCTTCTTTGGAAAACGTCACCTTTCACAACAAGCTGGGCAGCCAGGCCGCGCGAATCAAGCGTATTGCAGCATTGGCCCGTGACTTGGCACCCATCGTGGGCGCTGATTCGGATGTGGCAGAGCAGGCCGCCTTGGTGGCGAAGGCGGATTTGAGCTCAGAAATGGTCTATGAATTTCCGGAATTGCAGGGGCTCATGGGGCGCTATTATGCCGAAAAAGCGGGCATGTCGGCTGATATTGCGGCGGCCTGTGAGGCGCATTACTCGCCACTTGGGCCTTCTGACGATGTGCCGACAGCGCCGGTTTCCGTCGCTGTGGCGCTGGCCGATAAGCTTGACACTTTAACCGGGTTTTGGGCGATTGATGAAAAGCCGACGGGCTCGAAAGATCCGTTTGCTTTGCGCCGCGCAGCCTTGGGGGTGATCCGCTTGATTTTGGACAATCACCTCACTTTGCCCTTAGCGGAGCGCCTGGCCGCTGCCGATGCGGGGGCTGGAGCCGCGGATTTGCTCGGATTTTTCCAAGATCGTCTCAAAACCTACCTGCGTGACCGGGGCATTCGCCATGACGTGATCGATGCCTGCAGTGCCATGCCGCAAAGCGACGATCTGGCGCTTTTGGTCAAGCGGGCGGAGGCCCTGCAAGGGGCGCTGGCCACCGATGATGGCGAAAACCTGATTCAGGGTTTCAAACGCGCCAATAATATCTTGAGCCAAGCTGAAGAGAAGGACGGTGTCGAATATAGCTTTGGCGCCGATCTGAAATATGCGGAAAACGAAGCGGAGAAGGTGCTCTTCGCGGCGTTAGACGAGGCGGATCAGAAAATTCAGCTGGCCATGGCAGCTCAGGATTTTGCCACCGCTATGGCCGCTATGGCCACATTGCGCGGTCCGATCGACGGGTTTTTCGAAGCGGTAAAGATCAATGCCGACAGTGCATTGGTCCGTCGCAATCGGCTGAACCTTTTGAGCCGGATTCGCGCAATCTGCCTGTCGGTTGCTGATTTGACCAAAGTTGAAGGCTGACATGTGCCTCTTGCACTACGCAGTTAAGGGCTTATGCTGCAGCGGAACATGAGGATGCCGCAGTGCAGAACGATCAAACTTTTGCCCCCGTTGTATTGGTCACCAATACAGCCCCAATGACCGCCGCCGCCTATGGTGGGCGGGCCAAATGCGCGCAGCGCCTGATCCGGCTGGATATGCCGGTTCCCACAACGGTAGCCCTTTCTTTTGCGGCGGTGCATGAATTGGCGCAGGGCCATGTTTTGGATCTTGGCTTGGTCTTGCCACATTTCGGCGCGGCGCCCTTGCTCTCAGTGCGGCCGTCTTCTGGCAGCCCCGATTGGGGCGGGCCGGGTGCGATTTTGAACATCGGCATGAATGATGAGAAATTTTCGGAGCTCTGCGAAAGCCACGGTGAAACGGCGGCCGCCACCCTCTATCTGCGGTTTATCAACGCCTATGCGACCCATGTGGCGCGGCTGGATCCAGATGCTTTCGATGATCCGGAAACGCCGACCGCCGGCGATGTGATCAAGGCTTTGACCACCTATTGCGACGAGGCTGATGAGCCCTTCCCGCAGGAGGTGGATGTGCAATTGGCCCATGTGTTGCGCTCTATGGCCCGGGCTTGGGAAGGCACCAGTGCCCGGCTTTTGCGCCAGGCGAAGGGTGCACCCGCGGATGCGGGGCTCGGGCTTGTCGTGCAGGCCATGGCCATTGGGGTGGGGCGCGGTGAATGTGGCTCGGGTGTGATACAATTTGCCTCTTCCGACACGGGCCTGCCAGAGATTCATGGGCGCTACCTGCGGCAATCTCAGGCGCGGGAGGCTTTGGATCGTCAGGTTGGGTCTTTGTATCTGACCAAAGATCCGCGCGGCCCGTCCTTTGAGGAAACTTGCCCCGAGGCTTTCAAACAGCTTTTGGACTATTCGGTCTTGGCCCGGCAGCGCCTGCGTGAAGAGATGCAAATTGAGTTTACGCTCGAGAGTGGCAAGCTGGCTATTTTGGATGCGGTGCGTATCGTGCGATCTTCAAGCGCAGCGGTGCATATTGCCGTGGACCTGGCCCGCGATGGGATCATCCCGCGCGAAGACGCCCTTATGCGGGTTGACCCAAAGGCTTTGTCTGAACTTTTGCACCGGCAAGTGGCACCCAATGCACCGCGCACTGTGCTGGCCAAGGGCATTGCCGCAAGCCCGGGGGCGGCGACTGGAAAGATCGTCTTTACAGCCTCCGACGCGCAAGCCAGCGCCGCGCGCGGCGAGGCGGCTGTATTGGTCCGGCGTGAAACCGGTCCTGAAGATATTCGCGGCATGCATTCCGTGGTCGCGGTTCTCACCGAACGTGGCGGGGTCACGAGCCACGCCGCGGTGATCGGGCGCGGTCTTGGTTTGCCCTGTGTGGTGGGCGCCTCGGATATGAGCATCGACGGGCAGAAAAAAACGATCATTGGCCGCAATCAACAAATTTTGCGCGAAGGGGATGTCATCACCGTCGATGGCACCCATGGCGAAGTATTGGTGGGGCATGTCGAGACCGTAGAAGCCGGTCTCAACACCGCTGTGACAACTTTACTGGGCTGGGCGGATGAGCTGCGCGATATCGGGATCAGAGCCAATGCGGATACGCCGCGTGATGCGCAGACGGCCAAAAACTTTATGGCTGATGGAATTGGCCTGTGCCGTAGTGAGCATATGTTCTTTGAAGCCGATCGCTTGACTGTGATGCGGGAGATGATTTTCGCGGAAAACGAAGGGGACCGCGCCGCCTCATTGGAGCGGCTCTTGCCAATGCAACGGGCCGATTTTACTGAATTATTCCAAATAATGGAGGGGCGCCCGGTTTGCATTCGGTTGCTTGATCCGCCATTGCACGAGTTTTTGCCGGCCGATCGTAGCGGCTTGCGCGATTTGGCCGAAGCCCTCAATCTGCCCCTATCGCGGGTGACCGAAAGGGTGGAGCAATTGTCGGAATACAACCCGATGCTCGGTCTACGCGGGGTGCGGCTTGGCATCACGGTTCCCGAAATTTATGAGATGCAGGCGCGGGCGATATTTGAAGCGGCGATCGACAGTGGCGTTGATGCCTCGCCAGAAATCATGATTCCATTGGTGTCGGCCTGCCGCGAGGTGGAATTGGTCAAAGCGCGCATTGATGCCGCCGCCGCCGCCGTGCGGGTCAAGCGCGGGCAAAGCTTTAGCTATTCGCTTGGGGTCATGGTCGAAACCCCGCGTGCGGCTTTGCGGGCTGGAGAAATTGCCGCCTATTCGCAATTTTTGAGCTTTGGCACCAATGATTTGACACAGATGACCTATGGGTTGTCGCGCGATGATGCAGGGCGGTTTATGTCCTCTTATGTGCAGCAGGGCGTCTATGAGGAAGATCCGTTTCACCGCCTAGACAAAGAAGGTGTTGGCGAATTGCTGACGCTTGGTGCAGAGCGTGGCCGGGCGGCGCGACCTGAAGTGGTTCTGTCGATCTGTGGTGAGCACGGCGGCGATCCAGAGGCGATTGCCTTTATCCGCCAATGTGGGTTTAACTATGTGTCCTGCTCGCCCTTCCGTGTGCCCGTCGCCCGTCTGGCCGCAGCGCAATGTGCCATTGCGGATAAGATAAAGAATTGATTTTGATATAGTTTGCAAGCGCATTTGGCGTAAATTCAGCACCAGCTAGACGAAGCTCTGATATTTGAGTAAAGACGCCCGAAGTCTTGGGAGTGGTATCAATGGGGTTCAGAGCGTTTCGCACCCTTGTCATGTCAATTGGTTTCGGGTTGGTTTTGCCGGCTTTTGCCCTGCAGCCAGCCACCGCCAGTGATCTATCCTCTGCATTTCCGCCGGAGGCGTTAAAGGATGCACTGCGCCATGAAAACGCTATGGCGTCGGCGATTTCTTTGGGTCGGGTCGCGGTTTTGACCTCCCCGCGTCCTGAAGAGCGTCCAGAGGGATCAAAAGTGCGATATTCCGGCCGCTGGCTGCGCAGTTTGGCAAAGCCGACAGGCGGCAAGCAATGGGCTTGCTTGGCGGAAGCGATTTATTTCGAGGCCCGCGGGGAAGAGGTTGAAGGGCAATTTGCAGTGGCGGAAGTGATTCTCAATCGCGTCGATAGCCCAAAGTTTCCAAACAGCATTTGCAAAGTGGTGCGCCAAGGCACGGGGCGCAAACATGCGTGCCAATTTAGTTATAATTGTGATGGCAAGTTGGAACATATCGCCAATGGGGAAGCCTATGATCAAGCCAAACGCGTTGCGCGGGTGTCGATGGACCGCAAGACACGGCCTTTGACAAAAGGGGCCACCTATTATCACGCCACTTTTGTTTCCCCGTCTTGGGCGCGGAGTTTTCAGCATGTGACCACAATCGGGGTACACAAATTCTATAAACCCGTTAGACGCGTTGCTGAGAATTAATATCTGCGCGATGCCCGACGGGGCCAGAGGACAGGGCAAGAGGCCGAAAATGACCGATGATGATCTCAAACATGCTTTTGCTCATCCCTCCGCGCGGTCAGAGGCGACAGCCGAGGCGCCTTTTGACAGGATTTCGGTGCGCGATTACATTCTCACCGTTGAAATTGGTGCGTTTCAAGCGGAGCGCGGCACCACGCAACGCATTCGGTTTGATGTCGTGGTGGAAGTGCAGCCCTTGAGCGATGAGATCGACGATGATGTGGATCGCATTCTGTCTTATGATCGGGTCACAGAGGCCATAGAAGCGGCCTTGTCTGAAGAGCGGCTGAATTTGCTGGAAACTTTGGCTGAACGTGTTGCAGAACGCATTTTGCTCGCGCCACAAGCGCAGAGGGTCTTTGTGCGGATTGAAAAGCTGGATCGCGGGCCCGGCAATTTGGGTGTGGAGATTGTACGCTCCAAGTCGCGCCTCTTTGATGCGAACCTTCGAGGGCTGGAAGAGACTCCGCATCCGATTGTTTTGTTTTTGGCAAATTCTGTGATTGAGGAGGGGCATTTGGAGGCTTGGCTCTCTGCGGCTGAACACAACGCCCGCCCGGTGATTATTTGCGTCGGCATGCCCGAGGCCGGAGCGCCGCAGGTGGCATCGCATCGTATGGTTCAGCGCCGCATTGATCTGTTGGCGATTGAACAAAATGCTTGGATTTTTGCCAGCCACGATCCGCGATGCGTGGTTGTGGGCAGCAAGACAGAATTGGACTGGGGCATGCGCCACGATCAGATCAGCCTCTGGGCGCCGTCGAAGATCGTCTTGGACGCGGTTGATGGCCCACCAACCGATATGGTCGATATTTCTGCTCTGGTCGAATGGTTTGCGCAAGAAATGCAGGCCGCGCAGCTGGTTTTTGTCGGCGCAACTCCGACCGGAAATTTGCCGATTGCCTGCCAGGCTCAGGCAGATTTGGCACTGTTATGACGTTTTATTATCGGCCTTTGGTCGAAGAGAAAGGCACGCATGTGCTTGCGGGGGGCTGGTGCCGGTTTTCCAGGGTTGAAGTTCTGTCGCGGAACCGGCGGGCGGAGCTCATATCTGCCGATGAGGTCCCGCAAGACATATTGCACCGTCTCACCTCTGCGCGTTCTGATTTGGGCACAAAAGCAAGCGCAGCGCCGCAGGTCATGGGTATTTTAAACACCACGCCAGATAGTTTTTCCGATGGCGGGCAATTTGACAGCCGCGGCAGCGCGCGCGCCCATGCGGTGCGCTTGCTGCAAGAGGGTGCGGATATCATTGATATTGGGGGCGAGAGTACCCGGCCCGGCGCCGATCTGGTGGATCTGGACGAAGAGATTTCCCGAACAAAGCCCGCCATTCTTGATCTGCGGCAGGTGTCGTCTCTGCCTTTGTCCATTGATACGCGCAAAGCGCCTGTGGCGGCGGCGGCCTTGGAGGCGGGCGTTGATTGGATCAATGATGTCTCAGCTTTGACCTTTGACAGTGAGATGGCGCAGGTGGCGGCCCGCAGTGGCGCGCCAGTGTGCCTGATGCACGCACCCAGCGATCCCAAAACGATGCAGCAAAAGGCGCACTATGAAAATGTTGTGCTCGATGTATATGATTATTTGGCCGCAAGGATGGAGTTTGCGCTGTCACAGGGCATTTTGCAGCAAAATATTATTGTCGATCCCGGCATCGGGTTTGGGAAAACCTTGGAGCATAATTTGGCTCTGTTGCGCGGCCTTGCGGTCTTCCATGGCTTAGGGTGTCCTGTGCTCTTGGGCGCGTCCCGTAAGCGCTTTATTGGCACGATTTCTGGCGCGGAGCAGGCCCAGGAGCGCATGGCCGGCTCTGTTGCGGTGGCCTTGGCCGCCGCTGGGCAGGGCGCGCAGATCTTGCGTGTGCATGACGTGCGCGAAACGGTTCAGGCGCTCAAGCTGTGGGCGGCTGTCCGCGGTTGAAGATGCGGCGCAAGACATTCGCTTGAATAATCGCCACCCCCAGCAAGATCAAAGCCAGAGCGACAAAGAGTGTCGCCGGGAGGGTTTCCCCCAAAAAGAAGCTGCCAGCGAGTACGGACCAAACCGGGACTTGGTAATTTGTCAGTGTCATGAATGATGGACCGGCGCTGCGGATTACGGCAACTTTGATGATAAAGGCCAATGCGGTGGGAATGAGACCCAGATAGCCGATGGCGAGTAGACCCGAGATGCTGGGCGGGCTAGGCGGGCCTTCGACGAGCAGGGCGATTGGCAGGAGGACCACAGAGGCCAAAATGAGAGAGCCGGTGGAGAGTGCCAGCTCATTGATTGGCGGACATTGCCGCGTGGCGATGGAACCGCAGGCATAGCAGAAAGCTGCGGCCACACAGGCAAAACGCGCCAGCGTTTCCACGGGGCCTTCTGCCAAGCCAAGCCCGCTTGTGCCGATCAGGAGCACTGCGCCGAAAAAGCCAACGCCAAAGCCGATGAGCTTGCGTAGAAAAATCCGCTCGCCCGGCACAAAAAAATGTGCCAGCGGCAAAACGAAAATTGGCAGCGCCGCCATGGTCATGCCGGCGAAGGCGGAGGGCACATGTTGTTGGCCCCAACTGAGCAGTGCGAAGGGAATTGCGCTGGACAGCAGCCCAACCAAAAGGACAACGCGCCAGAGGGCGATGGCTTTGACGCTGGGCAAAGCAATGCCGCGCCAACGCATCAGGCCATAGAGCGCGATGGCACCAATGGTGATCCGCCCCGCTGCAAGGGTCAAAGGTTCGAAATCCCGCAGCGCGATGCGCACCACCATAAAGGCGCTGCCCCAAATCATTGCGATGAAGGCAATGCGAAGCCAGTTGATCACTCCTGGAGATGTCATGCGCGCGCTTTCATGGAAGGCAAAAGAAAAGGGGCCCGGCCAGTTGCGCCGCGCCCCCAAGGTCTAATATGAGCCTGAGCCCATCACAAGATTAGTTCTTGGATTTATCGACCATTTTACCAGCAGAAATCCAAGGCATCATGGCGCGCAGTTTCTCGCCTGTGGCTTCGATTTGGTGCTCATCATTGATGCGGCGCGTGGCTTTGAATGAGGGCTGTCCAACAGCGTTTTCAGCCATGAAGTCACGCACGAATTTGCCATTTTGGATGTCGGTCAGAACCGCTTTCATCTTGGCTTTGGTTTCGTCGTAAGGCAAGATTCGTGGACCGGAGACATATTCGCCATATTCCGCAGTGTTGGAAATGGAGTAGTTCATGTTGGCAATGCCGCCTTCATAAATCAGGTCCACAATCAATTTCACTTCGTGCAGACATTCGAAATAAGCCATTTCTGGCGCATAGCCCGCTTCGACCAAAGTTTCAAAACCCATGCGGATCAGCTCAACCAATCCGCCGCAAAGAACAGCCTGTTCACCAAAGAGATCGGTTTCGCATTCTTCACGGAAGTTGGTTTCGATGATGCCTGAGCGGCCGCCGCCGATGGCGGAGCAATAGGACAGGCCGATTTCCAAGGCTTTGCCAGAGGCGTCTTTGTCCACGGCAACCAGGCAAGGCACGCCGCCGCCCTTGGTGTATTCGCCGCGCACGGTGTGGCCTGGGCCCTTTGGTGCCATCATGATGACGTCGATGCCTTCTTTTGGCTCAATCAGGCCAAAATGCACGTTCAAACCGTGGGCAAATGCAATCGCAGCGCCTTCACGGATATTGTCATGGACATATTTTTTGTAAGTTTCGGCCTGCAATTCATCGGGCATGGTGAACATGATGACATCAGCCCAAGCGGCGGCTTCGGCAATGCCCATGGTTGTCAGGCCTTCGCCTTCGGCTTTTGCGATAGAGGCAGAGCCTTCACGCAGCGCCACCACCAAGTTTTTGGCTCCGCTGTCGCGCAGGTTCAATGCGTGGGCATGGCCTTGGCTGCCGTAGCCGAGGATGGCGACTTTTTTGTCTTTGATCAAATTCACATCGCAATCGCGATCATAGTAAACGCGCATTTTGGCGTCCTTTCATGGTTGGGTGTTCTGGAGCGTGTCTATCAGTTTGAGCGGTATGAGGAAGGATATATTTTGCCAAACTAAAAGGTAATATGAACGTTTTAATTCTTTATTTTTTGATATATGAAAATTTCATGCTTGATGATCTTGATCGACGTATTTTGCGGTTTTTACAATCAGACCCTGCAGCTCCGCTGTCGGAGCTGGCGGAACGCTGCCAATCACAGCCGGCCACGGTGACGCGCCGGTTGGATCGGCTAAAGGGGGAGGGCGTGTTGCGGGGTGTGCACGCGGTGATTGATTGGGCGGCTTTGGGCTATGGGGTTGAAGTCAGCCTCCGCTTTACTTTGGACAAAACTCATTCGAAGGCATTTGACGAATTTCTGGCGGCAGCACGTCGGATCAAACAGGTGATTGCCATACAAACGTTTTCCGGCCGCGTGGATGTGCGTCTTTCAGTGATCGCCAAAGACATGCCGGATTATCAAAAACTATATCGCAGTGAGATTCTCAATCTGCCACATATCGCTGAGCTGGAAGCTCTGATGCATGTGGCGACGCTGAAAACCGCGGAAGCTCTGCCGATATGAGTGCCTGGGATGATAAGGATTTTGCGCTTTTGCGGGCTTTGGCGCGGGATGTCACCCAATCGGCAGGGGCATTGGGCCGTCAATTGGGGTTGAGCCAGCCGGCCACCTGGCGGCGCATCAAGCGTTTGCAGGCTGCGGGTGTTTTGGCCGGTCGTCGGGTGGATCTCAATGTCGAGGCGCTGGGTTTCGGGGTTACAGTCTTTTTGGGTGTAAAGCTGGCCACGCGCGGGCAGGTCAGCCTAGAGGATTTTGAACGTGCGGTGACGGCCATCCCGGAGGTGCAAACCGTTCAGCATGTGCTGGGGCGTTATGATTACCGCCTGCGGGTTGTCGCGCGCGATATTTCGGACTTCGAACGGGTTCTGCGCCACCGGATCATGACCGTGCGCGGTATCGGTGATGTGGAGGCCAATGTGCTTTTGAGTGAAGAGCGGCTGCTTGGGCCGCTTTAGCTGCATACCAAAATAGACCGTGCATCCTGTGACCAAGGTTTTATAATACGGCAACCCTATAGGAGATGCCCACATGACCGCTTTGCTCGATACCGTAGATCCAGATGGCCTGCTTGAATATTCTGTCGTGTTTACAGATCGCTCGCTCAATCACATGAGCGCAAAATTTCAGGGAGTGATGCGTGATATCTCATCCATTCTCAAAGAGGTGTATTCTGCGGATGGCGTTGCAGTGATTCCCGGCGGCGGCACCTATGGGATGGAAGCGGTCGCGCGGCAGATTGCTGTGGGCAAAAATGTTATGGTGCTGCGCAATGGGTGGTTTTCCTATCGCTGGACCCAGATTTTTGAAGCCGGCTCCATTCCGGCCAGCGAAACCGTTATGAAGGCTCGACGCGTGGGTAATGGCGCGCAGGCGGCCTTTGCCCCAGCGCCGATAGATGAGGTCGTGGCCAAGATTTTGTCCGATCAACCTGATGTCGTCTTCGCGCCGCATGTCGAGACCTCTGCGGGTTTGATCTTGCCGGATGATTACCTCAAGGCGGTCTCGGACGCGGTGCATAGTTATGGCGGATTGTTTGTTCTGGATTGTATCGCCTCGGGCTGTGCTTGGGTCGATATGCGCGCCGTGGGCGTTGATTTCTTGATTTCTGCACCTCAAAAGGGGTGGTCTGCCTCTCCATCTGCGGGCTTGGTGATGTTGTCTGAGGCCGGTATCGCAGCGGTGAAGGCCAGCCAGTCCAACAGCTTTGCTGTGGATCTGGGCAAGTGGTTGTCCATTATGGAGACCTATGAAGCCGGTGGTCATGCCTATCACGCCACAATGCCAACCGATGCTTTGACCGGCTTTCGCGATACAATGCTGGAAACCAAAGACTACGGTTTTGGCAAATTGGCCGATGCACAATGGGAACAAGGCAACCGCGTGCGCGCAGCCTTGGCAGAGCGTGGCATCGCCTCCGTCGCTGCGGATGGATTTGGTGCGCCGGGTGTCGTTGTGAGTTTCGCAAGCAGCCCGGAGCTTCAATCTGGCAAACCTTTTGCCGCGCTCGGAATGCAGATCGCGGCCGGCGTGCCGCTGCAATGCGACGAGGGCCCAGAGTACCGCAGCTTCCGTCTTGGATTGTTTGGCCTTGATAAGCTCTACGATGTGGACGCCAGCGTGGCGCGGTTAGAGAAGGCTTTGGATCAAGTCTTCGCCGCCTAAATCGGCCTAACGGAGGCCCAGCCCCAATTGCATGAGCTGGTGGCGTAGGGGCGTGATCCGGTGGATCGCGTCCAAGCCCAGCGCTCTGGCACGCGCGGCGATGGGCCCCTCGGCCTTAGAGGCGCGGTTCAAGGCCCCAACACCGAGCACCCGTGACTGTGCAATTGGCCGGCGGGCTTGATGGTAACGTTTGAGCATGTGAGTTTCACCAATCTGCTCCGGTGCGGCCTTTGCAAGATCAACAAGTGCCTCAATATCTCCCAGGCTTAGGTTCAAGCCTTGAGCGCCAATCGGTGGCACCACATGGGCGGCCTCTGCGATGAAAGCGGTGCGCTCGGCAAAAAAATGATCCGACAATTGGCTGATGATCGGCCAGGCCGTGCGCGCAGTGATCACCTCCAGCGGCCCCAAGACACCGGCAGACCGCTCTGTGATGGCAGAATTAAAGGCCTGTTCCGGTAGGGATTGCATCTCCTTTATCGCGCTGACGCGGTCCATCCAGACCACAGCGGAGGAGGGTTTGCCATTGAAATCGGGCAGGGGCACCAATGTGAAAGGCCCGCCCGCCTTATGAACCTCTGTCGAGATGTTTTCATGTGGCATGTCGTGGTTCACCGCAAAACTTAAAGCCAATTGACCAAAATCTGTGTGTTTCGTGCGGACCTTGGCGGCGCGCCGAATGGGGCTGTCTCGGCCATCGGCCGCAATCAGCATTTTGCAAAAGACATGTTCTGAAGAGCTCAGAGTGACACGGGCTTCGGTACTGCGCGTTTGACTGCCGATTGTCGAAACACCGGGTTGAAAGTTGACATTCGGCAGGGCGTCCAGCCGTGCCAAAAGCCCCTCGCGCATGTCCCAATTGCCAAGGTTCCAGCCAAATGGCGCGTCTGATATATCGGCCGCGTTGAAATCTTTACGGACCAAGCTCTCCCCGGCCGCATCCACAATGCGCATGATTTGAAGGGGTGCGCTGCGCTCTGCCACCAAAGACCAAAGGCCGATTTTCTGCAAAAATGCTTGCGCGGGTTGTAAATAGGCGGTGGTGCGCAGATCGGCGCCTTGGTTGGTCCGGTCGGTGACAGGCGCCATGGGGTCGACGCAAAGCACCTCAAACCCTGCCTCGCCAAAAGCCACAGCGGCGGTCAGCCCGGCGATGCCGCCGCCAGAGATGATAATGTCTTTATATTTGCCCATGCGTTACACGTAATCCGCCGCTTGGCTTTGAAAAGCAAGCTGCGACCAATTGTGACAAGAAGGCCTCCAAATCCTGATGCGTGGCGTCGACATAATCAGGTGAGGCGCTGTCTGGAGAGATATAGACCGTCCGCATCCCAAGGCCTGCGGGCACCTGTAAATTTCGGGAATCGTCCTCAAACATGGCGGCGGACTGCGGGGTCACTGCCGCGCGCGCAAAGACCTCGGCGAAGGCTTCAGCATGGGGTTTGGGGCGATAACTTGCGTGCTCAATCCCGTAGACCGCCTCAAAATTCTGCTCCAAGCCACGCGCTTGCAATACGCGGCGGGCATAGGGTTCTGTGCCATTGGTATAGACGATTTTTCGTCCCGGCAGGGCGGCGATCAGCGATGACAGCTCTGCTGAATGGGGCAATGGTGAAAAATCTATGTCATGGACAAAATGCAAAAAGGCCTCGGGTGGCATGGCATGTTGGTCCATCATGCCCGCTAGGGTTGTTCCATGGCTGCGCCAATACTGCGCGCGGAACACATCCGCCTCTTCAAGGCTAACATTCAGAAAATCAGAGACAAAAAGGCGCATTTTCTCTTCAATTTGATCAAAAAGCCGTACCTTGGGCGGGTAAAGCGTATTGTCGAGATCAAAGATCCAAGTGTCGATATGGGAAAACTGGGCATAATCCATGCGGCAATTGGTACCAAATAGCGCGGCAGGTTCAATGGCGAAACGCTTGCGAGGCGCGGCCAGCTCGCCCATAGTTGGTAAAAGGATCGATAAGGAGCCTACTTATGCTAGAAACATCTGCATCCCGACCCGTTCAAGGGGACGCTTATGGATTGATTTTGGAGGCGATTGACGTGGGCATCTACAAGCCCGGCAGCCGCTTGGTGGAAAGTGAACTGGCTGAACGTTTTGGCGTGTCACGCACACCGATCCGCGAAGCGTTGCAAAGGCTGGAGACGCAGAGCCTTTTGACCCGTGACGGCCGGAGTTTGATTGTGGCCTCTTTGGATCACAATCAAATGGCTGAGCTCTATGTGGTGCGCACAGAGCTTGAGGGGCTGGCGGCACGTTTGGCGGCGCAACATGCGTCGGTCGAAGAGATCAATGTGCTGCAACAAATGATTGATGCGGACCGCGAGCGGGTGTCGGATGCCGCCGCTTTGGCGCGCTCCAACAAGCGGTTTCATAAGCAATTGCATTTGGCGTCGCACAATCGGTTTTTGGTGCAGCAGCTGGATTTGGTATATCGCTCCATGGCGCTCCTTGCGACGACCTCCCTTGCCGTCGAAGGGCGGGGACCGGTGGCTTTGGAAGAGCATCAGGCGATTGTTTTGGCCATTTCGAATCGAGATGGTCCGGCGGCCTATGAGGCGGTGAAGCGGCATTTGAGCGAGGCCTTCGTCACCCGCTTGAAACATGATGCGGGCGCTCAGGCCTGGTAAGGGGTGCGGCGGGAGCCTTGGCAAGCGATAGGCCATGGGCGGTTTTGTCCCAATAAAAGGGTTTATAGAGCAATTCCAGGAAGCCTTTGTAGGCGGCCATAGATCCCAGGGGGAAGTAGAAATGCAGGCTGGGCACCCATTTGAGCAAATGGCGGTGCTTGGCCTGATTACAGGCCAGCATGCCAACGATGATGTTGATGACCTCGGACATTAAATAAATCCCGCCCAAGGTGTAGAAGGCCCAGCTCGGCATGAAGCCCGTCAGGGGATGGGGCAGAGCCAGAAAGGCCAGCCAAAAGGTCCAAAGCACAGGGGCCAATAAAAATTGCGACAATGTCCCAGCAAAGAGCAATTGAACACCGAAAAATTGCCAAAGACCCAGGTCCCGCAGCAGGGTTTTCGGCGCGCGCATGTGGACCGCCCAGGTGACCGCATAGCCTTTGAGCCAGCGGCTGCGTTGGCGCACCCAAGGCCAGCCGCGGCAATTGGCTTCCTCAAGGGTCACGGTGGGCAAGAGCTCGGTATGATAGCCAAAACGTGTGAGGCGAATGCCAATATCGGCATCTTCCGTGACGTTATGCGCGTCCCAACCGCCGAGCTCTTCCAGGATATGCCGGCGGAAAAACAGCGTCGTTCCACCGAGCGGCACGGGAAGCTTGAGCCGCGCCAGGCCCGGCAGGACGATGCGAAACCAAGTGGCATATTCGATGGTGAAACAGCGTGACAACCAATTGGAGCGCGAATTGTAGAAATCCAAAGTCCCTTGAACGCAGGCCAGTTTCTCATCGCTTTCCGCAAAATGGCGGGCCACTTTGCGCAGTTGGCCCGGTTCGGGGGCATCTTCGGCATCATAGACGCCAATGATCGACCCCCGGCAGTGATCCAAGGCGTAGTTGAGCGCCCTCGGCTTTGTTTTGATGGACCCGCTTGGCACGCTGATCGAGGTGATCCACGGCGGGAGTTTGACGCCTGCGAGGGTCTTGGCTGTGGTGATGTCATCGCGTTCCATCACCAAAATCACCTGCAGCAGATTTTTCGGATAGTCGAGTTGGCGCAGATGCGTGACCAGGTGGCTCATCATAGCGCATTCTTTGAACAGTGGCACCATGATGGATATTTTGGGCAGGGGGGCGTCAGCTATGCGCGCCTTATATTTGAAACTGGCCAGCGCCCCGCGGTGCAAAAACAGGAGTGCGGTGGTGAGTTTCAGCGCCATATTGGCGATCAAAGTGAGCGTTCCCCAAAGGGCGAAGACCAAAACGTAACCGCGGGGGCGAAGGCGCTGGTCAGGGCGACGAGCGCGACCAAGCCCCAAAGAGCAATATGCAAGATTTTGAAGTTCAGATCACGGCAGCTTTCGCGCGCGGCGACGCGGTGTTCTGCCCGATAGATCAGCGCCGCTTCTTCGGTGGTGGTGATGTAGGATCGCATTTGATCGGGGCAGGCAAAGGCGCGGCGCAATGGGCCAAATATTTGGCGCAAATAGGATTGGTTTTGATCAAAATGCTCCGGTCGGTCGGTCAGGATGACCGTCACATCTGCGCTGAGGCGCCAGGGTAACACCCCCATTTGCAGGGCGGTGGCCGACCCAAGGATCTTGAGCAAATCCGGGTTCGGCGGGAAATGGGTTAGGTCAATATACCCCTCTCCCAAACGTTCCGCCTGCACCTGGGCCAAGCGGGTCGCCTCTATGAGGCCAAGGGAAATTAATGTGTCACTCTCTGAGGCGTTGCCCTCCAAATCGCGATTTTTCAATTGCAAATAGGCAGCGGGGGGCAGCAGGTTCGCTTCCGTCAGGTACGTCAACAGATCTGGCGCGCCCCCCTCTGCCCTACGGCGCAGGGGTGGGGCGTCAGCGGAGGACGAAAGCCTATAATGATCCAATGTGATCTGCTCTTAAACTGCGGTTCATTGCGACAGTTTGAGGGCTGGATCTTAAAGTAAGGTTTATGATCTCAGGCCGCGCGGGAATTTTCCATTGCTGCTGCGAAGTTTTCAAACAGATAGAAACTATCTTGGGGTCCTGGGCTGGCTTCCGGGTGATATTGGACGGAGAAGACCGGACGGTCTGCCATGCGAATGCCGCAATTGGATCCATCAAATAGCGATACATGGGTTTCCAAAACACCCTCTGGCAGAGTTTGGCTGTCCACGGTAAACCCATGGTTCATAGAGGTGATCTCGACCTTATTGCTCTGCACATCCTTCACAGGATGGTTCGCGCCATGATGTCCGTGGTTCATTTTGATGGTTTTTGCACCCAGTGCCAAAGCCAACATTTGGTGACCTAAGCAAATCCCAAACACGGGGATTGTGCTTTGTTCCAAAACTGCCTGGATCATCGGCACGGCATAGCGTCCCGTGGCAGCGGGATCGCCTGGCCCATTGGACAGGAACAGACCATCGGGCTGATGGGCCAAAACATCTTCTGCGGTGGCCGAGGCCGGCAGCACGGTGACATCGCAGCCCACGGAGGCCAAGCAACGCAAAATATTGCGCTTGGCGCCGTAATCAATGGCGACAACCTTATATTTGGGGGCCTCATGGGCAACATAGCCCTCTGGCCATGCCCAGCGTTTTTCATTCCATTTATAGGACTGTGTGCAGCTGACATCCTTGGCCAGGTCCAAACCCTCGAGACCCGCGAATCCTTTGGCCTGCGCCAGAAGGTCATCGAGGTCGAACAGGCCATCTGGACTATGGCACAGGGCCACATGCGGTGCACCCTGTTGGCGGATAGCGCGGGTCAGGCGGCGGGTGTCAATCCCACCAATGGCGATGCGCCCGCGCGCGGCAAGCCAGGGGGCGAGCTCTTCTTGCGCGCGCCAGCTTGACGGTTCAGTTGGATCCCATTTCACCACCATGCCAGCGGCGAAAGGATCTGCAGTCTCATCATCTTCTGATGTGATCCCTGTGTTGCCAATATGCGGGAAGGTGAAGGTGACGATCTGTCCGGCATAGGAGGGGTCCGTCATGATCTCCTGATATCCGGTCATGGCGGTGTTGAAACACAGTTCGGCAACCGTGGTACCTGTAGCTCCAAAGCCGTGGCCGTAGAAAATGGACCCGTCCGCAAGCACAAGGCAAGCAGTCGGTTTTTGGTTCGATGACATTGTCATGAAAATACCCCTGGCAGATTGCCGTGGTGTTAGTCGTTGGCGCGCCGGGGGTCAAGGGTGCGGCGGCGCCATCAGCGTTGTAAAACGATTGTTCAACGGTTATAGACTGTCATCTTAACAGATCGAGGATTATTGGATCATGAGTTTGCGGGATCGTTTGAGCGTATCGCTGAAAGACGCGATGAAGGCCAAGGATGCAACGCGATTGATGACACTGCGTCTCATCAATGCGGCGATCAAAGATCGTGACATTGACGCGCGGTCAGAGGGAACCGATGCCGGGGTCTCTGATGACGATTTATTGGCTATTTTGAGTAAAATGGTCAAACAACGCCAAGAAAGTGCGCGGGCCTATGAAGAGGGTGGGCGGCTTGAATTGGCCGAAAAAGAACGGGCTGAGATTGTCATCGTAGAAGAATTCTTGCCGCGGCAGTTGAGCGCGCAAGAGGTTGAAGAGGCGATTGCCGAAGCCATCACCGCCTCCGGGGCGAATTCGATTCGCGATATGGGGAAGGTCATGGGGGTTTTGAAATCCAAATACACAGGCCAGCTCGATTTTGGTAAAGTTGGCGGCATGGTAAAAGCGCAATTGAGCTAATCTGCCTGCCGCTCCCGCAGGGGCTGATTGAGCCCCTCGGTCACACTTGCCTTGCGGCATTGAGAAAGGCCAATTGCAAATCTGTGGCCAAAAGTGGCCGCTCGTCTTGTGATAAAAATGCGCCAATTTCCACCACACGCCCGCCACCGCGTAGGGTCAGATAGTCGGGCACGGGCCCATTGTCTTTATTGATATTCACCTCCACCCAATAGGGGTTGGCGCGCCATTCCTGCGACTGGCCATTGGGGTTTATGCGGCGCAGAACCGCCAGATCACTCCAAAGCTCGAACTCTTCACGCACTTGACCGCGCCGCCAGCTGGCTTTGAGGGCCAACCAAATCGCGCAGAGGGCGCTCCCAAGGGCTGCGGCGATGACCCACAGCACCGTATGGCCCAAAAAGGCCAAGAGCGGCACAGCCATGAGGGCCGCGGTGGCACCAATGAAGCCAGCAAACCCTTCCCGGCTAAGCGCATTATGTGCGCTGAGCGACAGCCGAAGACCTGGCTGGTGACTGGATGCCGCGCTTAGCTGCGCGTGCTCTGGAGGGCTGGACCATTCATAGGGCATGGCGGGAAGGTAAACTGAAAACCTCTAAGGTCCACTGCGCCATAATGTCATAAGACCCCAGCATAACCCAACCGCCAAGCCAAATGACTTTGCCCGGTGGCCAACACCGGGCTGCGCTCATTTTGTGGTGAAATTGCGATATGCAGAGGCCTTTTATAAGACCCCTGCGACTGAGGCAGGACATGAAAAAGGCCCCGGAAATCCGAGGCCTTTTCTATTACGTCCAGCACATCGCAATTAATGCGCGGAGCTTTTGTCCCAATCTTCCTGTTTTGGAAGAATTTCGAATGTGTGCTCCGGTGGTGGTGATGGGATGGTCCATTCCAACGTGTCAGCCCATTCGTTCCATGGGTTGTTCGCGGTGACCCGGCGCCCGGCAAAGACTGCATAGGCGATGATGCCGATGAACAACAAGAAGGAGGCGAAGGAGAGGAAGGCGCCCCAGCTTGACCAATAGTTCCAATAGGCAAAAGCCTCAGGATAGTCGATATAGCGGCGTGGCATACCTTGACGCCCGAGGAAGTGCTGCGGGAAGAAGGTGATGTTTGTGCCGATGAAGAACATCCAGAAGTGGATCTTGCCAAGGGTTTCATTGTACCAACGGCCCGCCATTTTGGGCAGGTAGAAATAGACCCCTGCAAAAATACCAAAGGCTGCCGCAATCGCCATCACATAGTGGAAGTGTGCAACCACATAGTAAGTGTCATGATAGGCCCGGTCGACCGCGGCTTGCGACAGAACGATGCCGGTCACGCCGCCGACGGTGAACATGAAGACAAACCCTGTTGCAAAGAGCATCGGTGTCTTAAATTCGATTGAGCCGCCCCACATCGTCGCGATCCAAGAGAAGATTTTCACCCCAGTCGGCACTGCGATGACCATTGTGGCCAACATAAAGTAGGATTGTTGCGTCAGCGACATGCCCACGGTGTACATGTGGTGTGCCCAAACAACGAAGCCCAGAGCGCCGATCGCGATAATCGCCCAGACCATCGGCAGATAGCCGAAGACAGGTTTCTTCGAGAAGGTCGCGATGACATGCGATATGATGCCAAAGGCAGGCAGGATCACGATGTAAACCTCAGGATGCCCAAAGAACCACAGAATATGTTGGTAAAGAATGGGATCTCCGCCGCCGGCAGGATCGAAGAAGGCCGTGCCAAAGTTGCGGTCCGTCAACAACATGGTGATCGCACCGGCCAGAACAGGCAGGGCCAAGAGGATCAACCAAGAGGTCACAAAGATCGACCAAGAAAACAGTGGAACTTTGAACAGGGTCATGCCGGGTGTGCGCATGTTCAGGAAGGTCGTGATCATATTGATCGCGCCCAGAATAGAAGAGGCACCCGAGAGGTGGACCGCGAAGATGGCGAAGTCCATCGACATGCCGCCTTCATTGACTGAGAGCGGCGGGTAGAGCACCCAGCCCACGCCCGAGCCCGCTTGTCCATTCCCGCCTGGGGTGACAACAGAGAGCACCGCCATCGTGGTCCCTGCGACATACATCCAATAGGATAGGTTGTTCATGCGCGGGAAGGCCATATCGGGCGCCCCGATTTGCAAGGGCATGAAATAGTTACCAAATCCGCCAAATAGCGCTGGAATAACCACGAAAAACATCATCAAGATCCCGTGGCCGGTGATCAAGACATTCCACAGGTGACCGTTGGGCGTACAATCGCCCACGGCAGCGGCGGTGAGCCGCGCGCCCTCCATGCACATATATTGCACACCTGGCTCCATAAGCTCCATCCGCATGTACACGGTAAAGGCGACGGAAATAAAACCGGCCAAGCCGCCGGTCAAAAGGTAAAGGATACCAATATCTTTGTGATTGGTGGACATGAACCAACGTGTGAAGAAACCGCGGTTATCTTCGTGGTCGTGTCCGTGTACGGCTGCATCGGCCATCAGGCTCTCCCGTTTATTGACTACCAAAACAGAACAGCCGACTCGCAGCTGTCCCGCCTCTTTCTGCTATAGTCTCTACATTCCACAGGCCCGCAGCGCAACGCGGTGATGGAGGTTTTCTATGGGTTAAAATGGCGCAGGGGGTAGGCCCGTGCCGCCCGATAGGTTTGCGCCAAATCTCAAGAGCCGATTTCGATGCGCGTTACGTGGCGGCTTGCTCTGAAAATACCGCGTCAAAGCTGCGGCGCAGGGCGAGATCAACATCGGCAAGGGTGACCGGCAGGCCAAGATCCACAAGGGACGTCACCCCGTGCTCGGCGATGCCACAGGGGACAATGCCGGAAAAATGCTCCAGATCGGGTTCAACATTGATGGAAATTCCATGAAAGCTGATCCATTTGCGCAGGCGGATACCGATGGCCGCGATTTTATCCTCTGCCAGAGCGCCGCTGGGGTGCAGAGGCTTGTCGGGCCGTGTGACCCATACGCCGACCCGGCCGGGGCGAATCTCGCCTGTGACGTTGAACTCAGCCAAGGTTCGGATGACCCAATCTTCCAATTGCTGCACAAACTTGCGCACGTCCCGCCCGCGCTTTCCAACATCGAGCATCACATAGATCACCCTCTGGCCGGGCCCATGATAGGTATATTGCCCGCCCCGCTGCGCTTGAAACACGTCAAAGCGATCCGGATCTGTGAGATCCTTGGCATCGGCGCTGGTGCCAGCCGTGTAAAGAGGAGGGTGCTCCAAAAGCCAAATCGCCTCAGAGGCGCGGCCCGCCAAAATATCCGCAACCCGCGCTTCCATCCAGCGCACGGCCTCTTCATATCCCACTGGATTTTCCGAGGTGATCCATTCGACCATCACACAATGCCTTTCGCACGCAAACGTGGCATGTGGCTCCGGCTGACCGGGACAGATGCGCCGTCTGCTAAGATTAGGCGGGCACCGTCCCCTCGGCGCTCGGTTTTGTCAATGGCATCAAAGCTGACCCAATGGGAACGGTGCATTTGCAAACCTGGGGAGTGGCGGGAGGGCGTAAGTTTTGAGGTGGCGCAATTTTCCCTCTTGAGCCTCCGGCAGCCCTCGACTATGCAGCGTCAAACC
>Ga0209555_10000270_pt1 | contig 44957 bp, 92 predicted proteins | sample SaaInl85LU_5_DNA_FD_184643 | JGI IMG/M metagenome (GOLD analysis project Ga0209555, IMG submission 184643) | Marine microbial communities from expanding oxygen minimum zones in the Saanich Inlet - ESP_85LU_5_DNA (SPAdes) (version 2) | ecosystem: Environmental > Aquatic > Marine > Intertidal...
CTTATCCTCATCAGCGTACATCATAATATCCGAATCAATCGGCATTTGAAAGGTGTGTCCACCTTTTGGTTTCCAATGTGGAACTTCACCAAATCCGTTGATATCAACGTTGTAGTTCTCAAAATACTGACAGTGTACTAATACTTTAGAATTCATAATTTTATAGTTTTAAGGGTTTAAATTAATGCTTTTAAAATCTTTTTGTAATCCATTCCAACGATACCACCCAATAGAATCATACCACCTAAAATGGTGAAGATAATCTCATTCAACACATCGGCAAATCCAATGTAGTTCTGAATAGTTCCGTTAACCATTCCGATAACCAATCCAACACCGGCTATAATCATTAAAAGGGCTTGATAATTTTTCATTTCGTTTCGTTTAAAGGGGGTTTAACTCTCACTCATTAACAGTACTAACATACGAAAAATAAATGAGAATACCAAATTATTTCTTACTTTTTTTTACACTAATATTTTAAAATTGCCCATCATCTTCAAATGATACCAATTCTGATTCAGTATATTTGTATTCTACTGATAAAGTTGGATTGAATACCGTTTGATATCCACTTTTATTATAAACACTATTAGTGAAGTTACTAATAACTGTATCGATAAAATCTTTCAACATATAAGTTCCATCAGATGAACCAAATCCATGTCCTTCATCCCAATCGGAACTCCACTCTTCAACTATCTGAGTTGCTACATCTACTAATTCAGAAAATTGGATTTGTTCTTTAGAAAACATCGAAGAAAATGATGGGATTCTAATTGCTCTATCGATAAGAGACTGTGGTTGTACTAAATAATTCATAGTTTTAAGGTTTAAAGGGTTTAACACAGTGGGAACATCCCCACTCATTTACTATGTAAATATACAAAAAAAAGTTGAGACTTCCAAATAAAATCCCAACTTTTTTCAAAAAATTTAACCTTAATTTACTTCTCCTCTTTTTGAGTTTCCGTTACCAACTCATCATACTTTTGTTGTAGTTGTTGAATAGCTCCCTTCATATGTTTGGTAGCTGAGTTCAACTTTAATTCTAAGATTTTCTTTGCGATTTTCTCCTTTAGGCTCATAGTAGTTTGGTTTTAATATAAATATAATAGATTATTCGTAATCTTCCGGATTTTCTTCTTTATCTGTTAGGTATTCTAAATAAAAAGACTCCAACTCATCTCTGAGTTCGTTAAAGTTTTCATACAACTCATCTCGATATTCATCATCTTCCCACATTTTATCATAATCAATCTCACCATCCCAATCTTCGATATCATCATAATCATCAGCATACACAAATGCTCCACATGGGTCATACGATTCATCTTCATACGTTCCAATGATATAACAATCTTCTTTTACTTCAGAAAGAACCTTTGCCAATCGTTCCAATAAACCTTGTGGTACACTCCAAGCTGATGTTGTATGTAGGTGTATGTATTCGCAATTATCATCGTATTCAAATTCTGAGTATATCCACTTTGCTCCGATATTATCAATACACCAACCTCTATCGTATTCTTCGGGTGAATCTTCACCAAAGATTCTCTTAACCAAATCTTCAGTATCAACTTGATACTCTCCTTCTTTTGGTGTGAAAATCTCCTTTAATTTTTCTGCTACTTTGATATCACCATTCTTAATAGTGATATAAGTTTCCATATGATTTGCCATAACTTATTTATTAATCTTTATATTCATCAATCGGTTCACCATCTGTATTAACCAAATAATGACACTCTTTTAACATTTCTTGCTGACGTTCGTAGATTGATTCCATAAACTCCATCTGAACTTCATCGTATCCTTTATCTTCCCAATCCATATCGATTGTCGGGTCTTCCATCTCATCTTCTTCAACCCAAATACAAGGTGTACCATCACCATCTTTTTTGATAACAATTGCCCCAATCGGGTCATACCCCTCATCTTCATACACAACTTCTATGAATACATCAGAATCAATCTCTACTAACATTTTATAGAGGTGAATGAAAAACTTAGTAGGTGGATACCATGCAGATGTTAGTGTGAAACTACCATCACCATTGTTATCTTCTAAATATGTCCACTTAGAACCTAAGTTATCGTATGACCAATTGTTCATTACACCACCACCTTCAGCTACTTCTACATTATCGTAAAAGGTTTGAGCAAATGAAGTGATATTTCCTGTTTTTATATCATCCAAAATTCCATCAATATATTTGATAGCTTCTTCGTTTGCATGAACTTCAATAATACTCTTTAAGTAATTTGCCATAACTTATTTTATATTGATTATAATCTATCGGCTGGTTGGAATCCCCCATAACGTGTCCATTCTTCATTTGGTACACCTAATTGTAGGAATGAATCCTCTCCTTTATTACGAGAATCGAAGAACTCTTCCATATCGTAAACTTCTTCCATACATAGTTCATATGATTCATCTTCACCATATTCTCTGATGTTGGTTTCATTCTCATACCATTCGTAATTGTAATACACATGCTCAGCTAGGTACTCTTCTAACTCATCATTAGTTGTTCCCTCATATGGTGGTTCACACTTACGAAGTGCTTCTACGTTTACTTCAATAGGTTTACTTGCTGCTGAAACAGTCCAAGTTTCAACTTTTCTAACATAAATTTTATCACTCATAACTTATTTGATTGCTTTATGGTACATTGTTCGTACCTTATTACCCAATTCCGAATCATTTGGAGTATCCTTAATCATTGATTCGGGAACAAAGTAGATTCTATCTTCACCACTACCACTTAAATCACCCCAACATTCTTTACACATCTGACCTGCTCCCTCTACATAGTGAGAACGATATTCAATGTTTACATCTTTGTGATATGGTGTTTCAACACCACAACTAATACAATTATCCTTTGCCATAATCTTCTATGTTTTTGTTTACTATTTCTGGATTTTGTTTTATGGTTTGTAGAGTAATCAAATCTTTTAATTTAGTTGTACTCCAACCATGTGAGCGGGTAGTATAAACCACTTTGATATTTAGATGGTCTCCTGTAAATCGTTTACCTATATAATCATCACCCAATATTCTAACATCAGGAGTATAGAATTCTATTAATTTTAATAAGTCAGCTTCATCATCATATGAAACAACCTCATCTACATATCTACAAGCCATTAGAGTTTTATATCTCTCATATAATGGTATTACCGGAGTGTATTTATTATTCCTATAAGCTGATGGGTCTCTCTGAAGGAAAACTATAAGGTGGTCACAATGCTTCTTAGCTTCTTCAAATGTGTAGATATAACCCGGATGTAACAAATCAAAGTTACCAGCAGTAAATCCCACAATATTTTTACTATCCTTTACAAACATATTTACTATTATTTTCCAAACTTTTTTCAAATATACGAATAATTTTTTATATCACCAAATTTATTTCCAAAAGATTTGAACTCCTATCAATATAATTGCCAACAATAAGGAAATACCTGTCTTTGTAGTGATACCTTCATTCAAAAATAAGAAGGTCATTACAGCGAATATCACAATCCCAGTTGCCTGTCCTAAGAATCGACCTGGCCACAATTGCCCATCGAAGTGGTGGGCTACTAAGTATGTACCTTTGATGAAAATATATGAAATGAAAGTACCACCTATCATAGATAACAATAATGGATTTCTCTTAAACCAAGGCCAAACAAATTGTCCGTTAGTTTGTATCCAAATTAGTGCCTGTGCAATAGTGAATAGGAGTACACCTACTATGAGATTTTTCATCTATCTTTTTTAAATCCTTTTATAGTACTTGCATCCTTATCCATTTTCTCTTCGATATCATCCAACCTTTTATTTAATAATTCCAAATCTGATGCGAAATCTGAAAATGCTTTATTCACATCATCTGCAATTTGATAATCATTTTGTTCTAATTGTTCCAACTTTACCTTATTCACAGGTGCTTTTGGTTTGCTAGTTCTTACAATCAATATTGTAAGTAACACAATTGGTGTACATATCACCAATAGTAGTAAAAACGCAACTACGATAGTTGCTATCATATTCATATCCATATTTCCCACTTATTTATGTGATTAAACTTACATTAACCACCATTACTACTATAAATACCTAATACAAAAAGTATTAACGTGTCCTACTTCTGATTCCTTTGTTCTTACCATCTATAATCATCTGCAACTTACGTTCCAAATCACTAATTATTTTGATATTACCTCCACCTGATTTTGCCTTTTCTGATGCTATTGTTGATTCTAAATTTGCAATAACTTCTTTTTTACGTTTTTCGCTCATAACTATTTATTTAAATATTCAAATATACCATCGTAGATTAACTTACTATACACATCAGAACCTACCTCAGATTGTGTAACTTGTACCGAATCAAATGCGTAACATACTGCTTCACTAACATCTGAGTTGGAGTATTTTACTTTACTGTTTTCAATTTCATCGTTTACCAATTGAACATAACCAACACTATTTAACCAATCTTCGTATTCTGCATCTCTTAGATGTCTATTGTATAGATAAGCCTCTATATCGTATGAACTCATATCGTTTATAAGAGCCTCTTTAATTTTTGCCATTTTTATCTTTGTGATTTAATATTAACATTTTTATAAATTCATATCCTACATAGATAGCTATTACGGGCATACCTACATACATAATACCATTCTGAAATATTTCTCCGAACTCCATAATCTTTAAGTTTCTTATAACTATTAACGGTAAAGGGTAACGATACTACCGAAGTTCTTATCGAACACCTCTAATAGATTTTCGTAATCACCACTTCTCATTTCTTCCATAATCTCAGTACCATTCAATCCTAATTGTTTAGCGAGGTTTTTTGCAGTACCTAAGAGGTAGAAAGCGTTTCCTTGCGGACCTGTTAAATCAATTGTAATTCCGTTTTGTTTTGGTTTTTCTAAAATTGCCATTTTGTTTATTTGTTTTAGGGTTTAACTCTCACTCATTAACAGTACTAATATAATAAAAAAAGTTGGAACTACCAAATGTAATCACAACTTTTTTTAAATTATTATATTTGAGCGGTAGATGGGACTCGAACCCACAACATTCAGCTTGGAAGGCTGATACTCTACCGATTGAGCTACTACCGCTTAACTATCGTTCCTTAGTTTGTTATTTAGATATTTTGGTAATTTCGAATGAATTTATCTAACCTTTCATTCAAATCTTTAATCTCATCCAATGCCCTCTTTACTTCTTTACCAGAAGCAATTTGGTCTTTGAACTGAGATTGTAATTTATCATTACGAGAATCAATGTAACGATAAATTTCGTTCATATTATTCTCTGATATGGTGTGGAGTGAATCCACATAATCAGTTAACCTTTCGGTTTCTTTATCCAAATTCTGATTCAGAATCTGAACTTCACTATGGATATCTCTATCCAGAGTATCCAATTGTTCTTTGAGTCTTTTCACACTCATATAATTCACAAACGTACCCACAACCATCGCTACAACGATAACTGCACATACACCTAAAATAAATGATGTTATTTCCATAATTTTCTTTTTAAAATGTTAATATTTCAAAGAACGATAGTTGTGGACCTTATAGGGCTCGAACCTATGACCTACTGATTATGAGTCAGGTGCTCTAACCAACTGAGCTAAAAGTCCAAAAGTACTTAACTACGAATCGAGCTTCCAGAGGGACTCGAACCCACGACCTGCTGATTACAAATCAGCTGCTCTAGCCAGCTGAGCTATGGAAGCAATGTTGTACTCCGTAGGGGAATCGAACCCCTCTTTTATGGATGAAAACCATAGGTCCTAACCGATAGACGAACGGAGCAAAATGAGAGAGGGTTCGGGTCTTTCAAGGTTTCTGATTGGGTGCAATTAGAGGCGTCTAGCTACTACAAACCTTTTTTCGCTAATTAATTCTCTCTACTTCCCAATTACAGCTTCACTACCTCTCTCTAAATAATGAGAATAGATATTTGCAACTACCTATTCTCGGAAAAACTTACCCTAAGCGCCCTATTCTAATGGGAAGGGGGATAAGTACTATTAACATAAAAAAGTAGGTGACCGGGGACACCCCAATCCTTAACCCCATGAAGGAGTATGTATTCTTTCGAACCTACTTTGCGGAAGAGACAGGATTCGAACCTGCAAAGCTTTAACACCCGACGGTTTTCAAGACCGTTTGACAACCATTGTCCACTCTTCCTATTTGGTAAATGAAAAGGAAGCTACCCTTATGAGATGATACGTCTATCATTTTTATCTCCCTAATGGGAACTCAGTTACGGCCAGACCTTATAGTAGCTGCAGACTACAAGGGTTTTACTTTTTCCTCAACCTTTTCATTTTACCAATAATATGTTAGCTACTAACAACTACGTTGTGTTCACCGGTGACCCGAGAAGGATTCAAACCTTCGACCGTTGCATTAGAAGTGCAATGCTCTATTCGCTGAGCTATCGGGCCAATTTTACTTTGTACTACGGGCGGGAATCGAACCCGCACGAGCATTACTGCTCATCAGGGCTTAAACCTGACGTGTCTACCAATTCCACCACCATAGCCTCATTCTTTCATTATTGGTATACATCATTTCAAAGAACACTTCTATCTCTCTTTTACTTCGTAAAGATACGAAATAAATTTGATTCTCACAAGCTTTATTTCAAATTATTTTGAGGTACGTTTACCTCTCTCTCATTTACTCCGTAAAGATACGAAATAATTTTAATATTACCAAATGGTATAATAAGTATTTTTAAATTATTTTTTAGAAAAGGTTACAGTTCGTAAGTCACCACCAGAGTGATATAATACAAATGAGTTAAATCCAAGCTTATCCATCCTATCTATAAATGATTTCTGAAAATCTTCAAATTCTTCATAGGTTTTATGGAATTCTGCAGCTAAACATCTAATTGATTGTAGGTTCTCATCAGTTATTGCTTCCAATACTTCAACCTCACCACCTTCGATATCTATCTTCATAAAATCGATAGTGTTATCATACGCTTTGAATACTTCATTGATTCCAACAACGAATACTTTCTCCGAATGGATTTCATTTTTAGTATCCATCAGTTTATCTTGTGCTAACGTAGTTGCTCCACCTGTATTATTGTTTGATGTATGTATGGTAAATGTTTCTATTTTATTATCACCACCTACCGCATTCTTATGAGCTATACACTTACTATCTAAATTTCTTACTAAACAATTGAATGTATTGGACATTGGTTCAAAACAAATAACCTTAGATGCACCTCTTTGAATCGCACGATGTGCAAATACACCAATATTAGCCCCCAAATCCAATACAACATCATCTTCTTTTATATAACAATCATATCTCTCATAATCACATCCAATATCATTGTGGATGTAACTATTGAAGTTTTCTTGCCATTGATAATTGTATGAATCGAACTCACCATTCACAAATTTCTCAAAAGTAAAGTGCTTTCCTTCTCTTTCTAAATCCCTTAACTCAACCAATCCATCAGAATCAATTGTGTAAAACTTTTTTGTTCTCATAACTTAATTTAAAATTGTCTCCAATCAAACTTACCCAATGTAGGTTGTGGTGGGTTTAACACTTCATCTATTGCTGTGTTTATGTATTTAAAACGTTGTTTTAGTGGTTCACTCACACCATTGTTGTGATTACCTTCAACGTTTACATCTACCACATTAGATAAATAATCTAGTCCAATAGGTCTTAGTTCCAAATCTACCTTTTCCCTAATTCTCATTATATCATCCCATAGAGTTGTACCATCAATAGTTCTACCATCGGTAATACTACCATCTTTATGCTCATGCTTCCTAACATAAGTGAGTACTCTTTTCAAACTTTGAAATCCCAATCCCAAATAATCCAATGAAGATAAGAACTCCAAATCATCCACAAAGTTTGAAGTCATTGTAATCTTATCCGATACTTTAAGAACAGATGATGTTCTCATTATATATGGGTGAAATACACACATAATATTCAGCTTAGATGCATGTATTATAGATGTAATATGTTGTGGCTCATCATAGTAGTTTTGAGTAAATGTCCAAGGAGTATTCCAAGGTTTCTCAACATAACCAGCCCATATATCCCTGCTTTTTGGAATATCCAATGGAGTTATGGTTGGCATTATTTCAGTTAACTCTTTACTTTTATCTTTAAATAATACAGACGAACCATATGCAAAATCCAAATCAGGTGTTTCTGAAAACACTTTATCTATGAATGATAATGAATCAAAATCCAATAAATCATCATCATCCAATCGAATCATAACTTCACCATTAGATACTTTGGGAGCAATCTTCCAACTCTCTTTAAATAAATGATATGAACCACCTGAATTAATATATGTTATAGTATGGGTTGGAACTCTTTTTTTGAATTCATTTACCACCTTTTGGTTCTTTGGATTATCACCATCATCAAATACAATCACTTCCCAATCTTTGTGGGTTTGTAATTGTATTGATACTAATGATTGTTCTAAGAAATCAGGCCTATTACAAGTTCTAACTATAACCGATATTTTCATTTACCTATTTTAGATTCATCATAGATGTAATCTCATCTATCAGCTTTTGTTCGTTTTCTTTACATTCACTTACATATTGTAAATCACCTTCATTAATTGCAGCCAATTTTTGCTCACCCCACCATTGGAGTTCATTCTGCATTTGTTCTACTTCTGAGTAATTCTTAATCATTACTATATTTTTTTCTAACCCTTTCCGAAATTGGTATAGGGTCATTGTTTTCATCAATTCTAACGAACTTTATGTTCGTAGATAGTATAACCGATTGTTGGCCAGAATACACATTATGTGCTCTAGCTTCTAAGTATAAGGTAAGTGAAGTATGACCTATATCAGCAACTCTACCATAAATCTTCAGAAGTTGTCCCTCTTTAGCAGGTTTCTTAAAGATACATTCATCAATTTTCACCGTTACCATTCGAGGTGTATCCGCTATTTGAGTTGCCAAAGCGGCTCCAGCAGAATCAATCCATAGCATTAAATTTCCTCCAAATAGATTACCATGAAACCCCAAATCACTTTTCTTAACTGGGTGAGTACTAATTAGTTCAAAATCATCTATTACTTCCATAACCACTTATATGTTTTTCTATGTTTAATTTGGGATATTTGGGCTTGGGATATATCATACTTTTCTGATATGATTCTATACCTAACTCCATCCTTAATCATCTTATCTATTTCCAATACAACCTCATCGGAGTGCTTAGCATTGTGTCTAGCTAATTTCTCTTTGGTTGATTCGCTCAATACCTTACCTTTATGAGCTTCGGATATTCTGCGCCTTACATCCTTTCTAAACTCACTATCTCTATCATATTCCTCTTCATAATATCTTCGAATACCAGCAATCCTAGCTTCAATATCTTCCTTTGTAGGTTTCTTACCTTTTTTTCTACCCAACTTAATAGCTTCAATTCGTTCTTTGGAATGTTTAATCCCCTTTAACTTATTACTAATCTTTTTTCTTTGCTCCAATGGTATTGTATACCCTCTTAACTCATCAGCTTCCTTACCCAACTTTCCAGCCAACATTCTTGCTGCTGCTAAGTCTTTCATATTACCAGTTTCAATATATTGTTTGGAATGTATTTCATAGTGTTCATCCAATGATACACACATTAAATTACTTAGTTCGTTGTTCTTACGATTTCCATCTTTGTGATGTATCTCATAGCTTCTACCTTTATCATCTTTAGGTATATCACCATAGGTAGATTCCCACAGTTTTCTATAATTCATAATAAGTTATTTTATTATAAATATAAGAGTTTACCACCAAACATCAGTTTTCTACCAAATTATTTTAAGTATTTTTCAAGATACATCATCTAAACTTACACCATTCTCCTGCATCAACTCAAAGAGTTTCTCTCTAGCCTCAACATACGCATCATACTTATCTGAATTGTATTCTTCATCAGACATATATTTGTACTTCTTTCTCAACCATTGGTCCATCTGCCAACAAACATTCCACCAATCTGATGCTTTGGTTGCTAGTTTGAACTCTTGGTTATCTTCAGGTAGATTAAAAGTTAAAGTTGCTTTCATTTCTCTTTGGTGTTAAAGGTTTCTAATATATGCAGAGCAAAGTCTGCCATCATATCATAATGGTAGTGTGCATAGGTTTGTCCTTCACTACGATTAGACTGAACAAAGTCATCAGTCATAGATAGAATCTTGTCGTATGTATCAGTACCATATTCTGCTAATACTTTATCCCATTCCTCCTTCAGCACCTCTTTAGGTGTTGTTTCAACGATGTATGCCATCTCTTCACCAAAGTTCTTGAAATCTGCTTGTGGATTGTAATTTGGATTTACTTCACTCATTTCTCTTTTGTTTTAGTTCTAAACCTAAACGGATAATACGGATAACTAGACATCCATTCTACGCCATACTTGTCTTTATAGAAGCAAACTTGTGTACCGCTTACAACATCTGTAAAAGAAGTTCTAAGAGTCCTCTTCATCGTGAACATACTGATTAGTCTTTTCATTTCTCTTTGGTGTTTAACGTTTAACTCTATTTCTTAGACTGAACCAATTTGATATCGATAATGTCATAAATGTATAAGAAAGTATTGTTCCTACTATCCATAATCCAGCATATCTATGTTCAATTGATGTATAGATACCCATTACTAATATACATAAACCCAAAAACCAAGCCAATACCCATCCAGTTAATGGGACTTTACTTATAACTTTTGATTCTAATTTTTGAACCCTCTCATCATGCACAACTCTACTAAGAGCATCTTGTAAATCCTTACCATATGCTGGTACTACTTCTGTAGTTCCATCGGTATTTTGGATAGTTATTTCATACTTTAGCCAACCATCGAACTTCTTACTTTCCTTTCTCAGTTCTACATGAATTGCTTTCCTCTTCATCTTCATCTTCATCTTAATTTTCTATTCTACAATTTCCCAACTAAATGGGTTACGATTACGTTGATATTGTTCCATTGACCAATCAATATTATCAGTACTTAACTCAATGAGTTCAGGTTGAACATCATCGGCGTTTAAATAAGTTATTTTTACTTTATATTCTTTCATAGTTACAAATATACGAATTATTTTTTACATTACCAAATTTCAAACCCACCACATTCTCTTAAAAATGAGATAAAGTTATTAACATGTCTTAGAGGTGCTGAATGCGATGGTTGTACTATCGTGCCATCATCCATTATCACACTACCATATAGGATTGAACCATATGGATATTGTTCATTCAATACCTCATTGATTTCTTCACCTAAGAACTTACCATCCATACTTGCCCAACTTCCTAAGTTGAGGTAAATGGTATCTACTTCATCTTCCAGCTCAGTTTGAGTTTGGACAATCTCTTCCAAGGCTTCAGCCAATCGGTTACAATCTTCTTGATTGTCTAAACCAGCTCCATCATTAGAACCCCAATTACTCAAATCAAATCCCAACTCATAATCATCATTGGCAAAATCCACCAACATTACAATAGGTCTCCATCCCCACCAATTGGAACGGAAGTAATCGCCGGGATTTTCCTCTTCCCATTTATCCAAATGTTTGAAGAACATTTCTTTTTCTTCCTCATCAGTATCTTTCCAATTTGGATATTGAGGTTTTGGTGAACGAATAATTGGATTTATTCCTGAAATATCTACTCCCATAACTTAAATTGCTAAATGTGTTAATTTTTCGTTTAATCTTTTCATATGTTTACAAGGTGCGAACTTACGAAACTCCCTTGCTTTACATTCACAATCTACGATTTTCCAATCGGTAACTGTTACGTTGTAGTAGGATAACTTACCAGTCTTTTTACTCCTACTTCCCATTTCTCTATATTTCCAAGTCATATTAATCGAACCATTGTTTACGATTAGTCTTAATGTTCTTTATACCTTCATCTTTGTACTTAGGATTATCCTTTTCCATCTCATCAAATCGTTCTTTAATCTTTTCAAATGCGATTTGTTCGTTCTTCTTACCAATCTCATCAGCTCTCTTTAACTCTTCATCAGTAAGTTGTTTACCTTGCGTTGCGGCTGTTATGGATGCATATCGTTTAGTGTGGTATGAACTTAGCGGTTTACTGAATTGTTTCAGATACTCAGCTTTTTGGTCTAAGTAATCTAAGAAAGCATCAAAGTTTTCTTTACCTAACGTATCCAACTCCTCATCGGATAGTGGGTTGTTTGGGTCAAACTCTACCATGCAGTTTCAACTAATCCAATTGAACTTAACTCTGCTTTTACTTTCTTAGAACCTTTCGTAATAAGGTCAACAGCCATCACAGCTTCAATAACTGCTTGTGCTTTTTGTGGATTGATATACTTCTTACCAACTAAGTTTTTAACTCTAGCGGGAGCTTTATCAATCTGAACCATAGTTGGAAACTTATCGGTTCCAACAGGAATTACCGTTACATTTTTATAACGAACTTTCTTTTCTAACTTTTCTACTGCTAATGGTGAACTCATATCTTTTATAATTTTAAACGTTAACTGAAATCATATTCATAGGAACTGTGTAAGTTCCATATCCATTCAATACTTTTAGAACGGCCTTAGTTCGGTTGATTTTCTCAACTCTGAGTTGTTTACCACTCAACTTAGGGTGATTCACACTCACATTAGCCCCAACATAAAGGGATTCCTTCACATTAAGAGCAGTTTCACTCTTTTTAATCTTAATCACTTCAACTACTTTCTTATTTAAGATTCGTAGTTCTTCAATACTCAATTTAGTTAATTCTGAATAATTCATTTTATTTGTTTTAAAGGGTTTAACACAGTGGGAACTCACCCACTCAATTACTATACTAACTTACGAAATTAATTTGACATACACAAGCTTTTGTTGAATTATTTTTCAACTTTTTTGTGTTTCTCTTTTCGAGTGTACTTCTTTTTGTTTTTGTAGATATTAGGACGGGTAGCCATCTTAATCTCTTCTTGCGTTACTATTATCTTCTTTATCATCTCTTTCTCAATTACAGTACTAACATACGAAAAAGATTTGATATAAACAAGCTATTTCTTACTTTTTTTCCAAAGTTCGTAATCTTCTTCGTTTACTTTGTATCCCCAGTGGATTAAAGATTGTCTAGCTCCCAACGAATAGGATTCATCTGAGATATCACCACCTCTTTTATGAATCTGAGTGTAGATGTAGTTTCTCCATCTTCCAGTCTCACCACAAAAGTTTAACCATCTACGAATCTGCCTTTCATCATCCTCACATCTTCGACCCATATAGTATCTACAATACCATTGAAACCAACCACGAGGGTCTATTGGGTTTATCCAACCCATCTTTTCCCATTCTTCTTGTGATTGTCCGCATTTGGTTTTAAAGTAGTTTACCTTACGAAGATACTTCTTTGAGTAATAGAACTCAGTAGGTAATCCCTCAAACCAATCTGATGGGAACTCATTTACATCTATATCGATATTTCTATCAGTTGGATGAAAGTAAGTACCACCAAACGAACCCATTTGGATAATCTCTTTGGGTGTTAAGTTAGGTTTAAACAATTCGTGCATCATCTATTTTATCACATAAATAAAACATCCCATCCTTAGCTCTAAGGATAGTTTCACAATGATAGTTATCACATACCACTTTTGCCCCAAACTCCTTTATAATAGGTTCAAATTGGGTTATAGGAAAGGTTCTCTTAACTATGTATAGCTCATCTCCAACTGGCAATACTTGCTTATTAAACATATCTTTTGAATCCTTTGATTTCTACTTTGTTAGATAAATCGATTATTGATTTGATTTCAGTTTCCTTTGTTTGAATCAAAGAACGAGTCATTGCTAACAACTCCAAATCATATTCTTTATCAATCCAACGCATGAATAATTTGGTTAGGATTTTTGATTCAACTTTTTGTAGTAAGTTTTTAATCATTATATAAATAATTTATAGTTATTTTCTTCTTTGTATGCTGCAATCTCATATGGATGGTCCGAATAACCATATCCCATATTATAGTACCTCTTCATCCAAGATGGTGATTGTAGGTAGTGTTGGTATTCGTGAACCAATGTTTGAATAACATGCTCTTTATCTTCCATCTTAGGATAGTAAATGATAATCTCATTGTTCATATTACAATACTCAGCATCAGGGTTTTGTTCACCCATTGTACCATCATCTTCTTCACCACTATAATGAGAGTAGATGGATGTATCATAATCTACATATGGAGTAGATGGTTGGAACTTAGAAAGTCCATAATGTTCTACAATCTTAGGAAAGGTTTCTTCTACTATTTTTTGTATTTCGTTTAGCTTCATATCTTAATCAATTACTTTGTAAACATACGAAATTTATTTCATATATCCTAATCTTTTTTGAATTATTTTACTTACCAAATACAATATTCGATATAACCTCCTCTACTACATTTCTGTATTTTTCTATTTGTTGTTCCATACTCAATCCAATTAGAGAAATATTACCAATATGAGTATAATCGCCAGTTTCAACATTTGAATGTGCTATTGGAAACTGACCTTCTTCTTCCCAATTTGGAGTAGCATATACTACCATATCAGAACTTTCTTTGTACCATTCAATTGTTCCACTTCGTTCATCCATTGTAGGAGAGTATCCGTATAATGGCTTCATTGATTCAATTTGTTCTGATTGTAAATAAATTTGATTTTTCATTTTGTTTGTTTTAAAGGGTTGACGTTGGTGAGAACTCACTCACTCAATTACAATGTAAACATACGAAAAATAATTGAGACTGCCAAATTTTTGGCAAGAAAAAACCCAACTTTTTTTAAGTTGGGTTTTCTTCACATTCAATCACTTTGAATTACGATTGAATTAAAATTTGAATTTCTTTTTTAGTTTCTTTCCAGTTTTACTAGCACCCTTAGATACCGATTTACCAGCATTAGATGCTGTGTTAGAAACATTGTTGACTACTTTGGTAGTTTCTTTAGCAACTGTTTTTGCATCATTACTAACTGTATTAGCAACTGAATTAGCCGAATCCTCTACGAACTCTTGAGCTGGTTTAGTATCTACACTAACTGAAAGGTCAACATCTACACCCACTCCTAATGCAAGTTCACCATCAACACCAACAGTTGCAACACCATCATCCATTGTAGCACCTCCACCAACTTCAGCACCTACTTGTGCTCCAACCGATACTCCAGCACCGGCTTCAGCACCATTACCATTTTTATCGTAAGTACTATTAGATGCTCCCACACCTACTGATACTCCAGCCATTGCTCCTGCATGTCCTTCGGCACCATCTTTACCAACTTGTCCACTTGCACCAACATAAGCTTTAGCTTCTGCTCCAGCGTGAACTTCAGTTGTATTAGTTACTCCACCATACTCTACTGAATTGGATGCTCCTACTTCAGTTGATGCTCCCACTTCCGCATGTGCATCAACATATGCGTTTCTACCATCCCAACCAGCTTCAGTTGTTGCTTCAGCATGAACTTCAGCTTCAGCATGTGCTTCTTGTGAAATGGTTACATCACCAATTTGGTTTGAATTTTCTACTCCAGCATGAACTTCTGCCCCTGCTTCTACACCAGCACTTACTGATGTGTTTGTAACTTCAGTTCCAGCAGATGCTCCTACTGATGCTCCGGCGTTTTCGTTACCTACCGATTTTGATTCATCTACCATAATTTATTTATTTTCCTGTATCGGATAAGGATTCCCCATCCTCTTCATCCATTTTCTGCACCAACATTTTATCTTTATCGGTATCACTAAACCAATAATCTATAATCTTACCATACGAACCTATCAATGCTCCTAAAAGAAGTAGTAATAGTTCTTTCCACTCCCCACTTACTTCGGATTCCGAATGGATGGATAGTAGGATTCCCATTGTAATTGCCATAAAAGTGATTAAGACTACTAAAGTCATTAACCACCTTCTATTCATCATTGATAAGAGTAATTTCTGAAATCCTCTTTCTTCTGGCTGTTCTTCGGGGTTGGGTTTATTTTCTAACATTTATTTCTTTTTCTTTAATCTACTCTTTTCTTTTCTACCTCTATTCTTACTTTCAGATTCGAAACCTACAATCTTACCACCTTTGTGTGAAGCATCTTTACCATCACCATTTCCGTAAGTACCTTTATCTCTATTGTACTTATTTAATTCAGCTCTATACTTCTTTGCTTTAGTTGATGATTGGAATTTCTTATACTCAGCTTTGTAATCTCTCTTAGCTTTCTCATCCAATTCAACTCTATCACTTTCGGTGAATTTTATGTTAGATTTTCCACCAAACTTCTCAGCTTCCTTTTCTCTGAATGCTGGTAAGTATTTGAATCGGGCTCTTTTTAGAACTTTCTTTTTCTTCTTAGCTACCCACTTTTCAATTTGTTTCCTTTGTATGATTGTTAGTTCCGATTTTGGAACATCTGGAAATAACTTATTCCTAAAGAATTCGTACACATCTCTATAAGCTGCTTTGTATGCTTTCTTATAAAGTTGTTCACTACCTTTCTTTCTCAACATTGTACGTTGACGTTTACGTTGAATCAAACGTTGCTTACCAGCCATCGCTCGTTTACGAGCCAACTTCTGCATCGGAGTTAGAGCTTCCGTTTCAATTTCGGATAATATTTCAGTTAGTTTAATCATATTCTACAAAATTCTAATCTTGTGGGACGTGCACCATCCCAATAGATTGCTTCTCCTGATTCTTGTGCATAAAAACCAGCGGGCGGTCTAATTGTTCCAGCTGAATTAGCCCAAAATTGAAGTTCACTTGCGGAAACAGTCATACGTCCATCATTACCCCAATATTGACCCGGAGAACGGAATGAGTTTTGACAAGCTAAGTCTAAACTTCGTGTACTGGTATCGGAATTACCAGCCCAACCAACATTTCGTAAAGAAACAAAAGTTGGAACAGGTGGACGTGCACGGTGATTATATCCATACCATTCAGATATTGCAGCAGGATTACTACTATTTGGCCTTCTTGAACTATTTTGATTTATAGTAGCATAACCCCCATTCTCCGCTGTATCCAATGATATATACGATGATGAAACTCTACGAAGTTCCGTATTTATTTGAGACATTCCAATTTGTCCTGATGTGGGTAATGCCATAGTTTATTACTTTTCTATAAATATCAAAAAACAAAAAACCCCACCGAAGTGAGGTTTTCTTATCAATGATTCACAAATTGAGAATTATCCCATCAACATTTGTGGTTGTTGAGGTTGGTTATTCTTTTCAGCCTTATCAACCACCATACATTCGGTAGTTAAAATCATACCCACAACTGAACTTGCGTTTTGTATTGCGGTACGAGTAACCTTCTTAGGGTCAATAATACCATCAGTAAACATATCCACAAATTCTTCACTCTTAGCGTTGTAACCCAAATTATTACCTCCTTCAACATCCCAATGGTCAAATAGAGCTTTGATGATATCATCGGAACGTTGTCCAGCATTTTCCAAAATCTGAGTGATTGGTGCTCTCAATGCTTCTCTAATTACATCAACTCCATCTTCTTCCCATTGGTCCAAATCTGCGGTATTTGCAAATTCGGTTACGGCTTTCAAAGTACGAAGTAGAGCGATACCACCACCTTCAACAACACCTTCTTCAATTGCCGATTTGGTAGCTTGAAGTGCATCATCTACTCTATCTTTCTTTTCCTTCAACTCTACCTCAGAACCAGCTCCGATGTAAAGAACTGCAACTCCACCAGCTAACTTAGCCAATCTCTCTTGCATCTTTTCCTTTTCGTAATCTGATTGCGAATCTTCAATTAGAGTTTTAATTTGTTGAACTCTCTCAGCGATTTCTTCACTTTCACCAGCTCCGTTTACCAAAGTAGTGTTATCCTTAGATACGATAACTTTCTCAGCTACACCCAACATATCCAATGTTGCATCTTCTAACTTCATACCCACTTCAGGTTGGATGAATGTACCACCAGTTACCACAGCGATATCTTTCATAATCTCTTTCTTTCTATCACCGAAAGCTGGTGCTTTAACTGCACATACATTAAGAGCTCCTCTGAGTTTGTTTACTACTAATGTACCTAACACTTCACCTTCCACATCATCAGCGATAATCACTAATGGTTTTGAGGTTTGAGCAACACCTTCCAATAGAGTAAGGATATCGTTCATATTTGAGATTCTACCATCGTATAATAAGATGTAAGGATTCTCTAACTCAGCCTGCATCTTCTCTTGGTTGGTAGCGAAGTGAGTTGAAAGGTATCCCTTATCAAACTGCATACCATCTACTACCTCCATATAGGTTTGCATACCTTTGGATTCTTCAACAGTAATCACACCATCTTTTCCAACTTTCTCAAACGCATCAGCGATAAGTTTACCGATGTTCTCATCACCATTTGCTGATACTGTTGCGATTTGTTCTACCTTATCACCAACTTTGATTGCTTGGTTTGATAGTTCGTTTACAATAATATCCACTGCCTTATCCATACCTCTTTTGAGGAATACTGGATTTGTACCAGCTTCTACCATTTCAAAACCTTTCTTAGCGATAGCTTGTGCTAAGACTGTTGCTGTTGTTGTACCATCACCAGCAGAATCGGCTGTTCGTTGTGATACATCCTTTACCAATTGTGCTCCCATATTAAGGTATGGATTTTCCAAATGGATTTCCTTTGCTACACTCACACCATCTTTGGTAATGTGTGGTTGACCTGGTCCTTTTTGGAGTAGAACATTTCTACCCATCGGTCCAAGTGTTACTTTTACTGCATCCGCTAGGATATCTAATCCGGTTTTCAGAGCTTCTCTTGCTTCTGAATTGAACTTCAATTGTTTACTTGCCATAACTTATACTATCATTAAAATTTCTGATTCTCTTACTAAGAAGTAATCCTCACCATCCAATCGAACCTTCTGTCCACTTCCATTGTTGATAAGAACTTTATTACCTACTTCTACACTTAATTTAATTAGTTCACCATTACCACCAATGAATCCATCGGATACTGAAACTACTTCAGCGGTTTGAATGGTTTGAGTGGATTGATTTAAAATAATACCACCAGTTGATTTTTTCTCAGATACCTCTTCTAATTTAAGAAGAACCCTATCTGCAAGGGGTTTGCCATAAACTACCATAAACTTATTTTTATTTTATTTGTTCGTAATCATTTACTAAATCTCTGAAGATAGCACATAATTCGTACTCTTCTATATCTTCATTATACTTCATTAATAACTCAATCCAATCCACACCGAAACCTTTTACTAATTCAATAGGGTCAACTTCATATCTATGGTATGCTTCCATAAACTCCTGAGTTAAATCCATCAACATAGCTTCTTTAGGTTCACCAAAGTGTTTTATGAATCCTTTAACTGTCTTTATATCTTCTAATTCAAACATAGTTACAAATATACGAAAAATATTCCAATTATACAAATACTGACAAATCGTCAGTACATTTTTATTTTAGGGAACAAAACTTCCTTCATAAAGTACTCTGCTCTCTCTTTTCCAATGTTTGCCGTTAATGCTCCCATTGTTCTTTTGTTGGATGCTTGGTGTTCACAATATGTATTCTGATTTTCTATGATGGTTTCAATATCATTTACATCATCAGTAATATCCTCATCCGAATTTACCTTATCCATCCACTTTTGAAATGCTTCAAATCCAACTTCGAAGATTTTCTCATATTCATCCTCAGTAGGTCTTACTGCAATGAAACTCTCAGAAAATACAGTTGCCCAAACGGGTAACTTTCTATCTTTATTCCAAGTTGAATCGTGCCATTTCTCTTCGTACATCACAGGAGACCAATCTATGAATACTCCACTAATCTTCGATGTACCCTTTTCTTCATCTTCATAACCTACTACATCAAACCCAAAGATAGGTGCCTTAGAATTCTCAGTTGGGAAAGCAGTAATGTGTACCACTTGCAATCCTTTGTGAGAATATCTTTCAACATGAGCCAATCTGAATTTATCATTTTCATAGCGATAATTTTCCCATCCGTAATCATCAGTTGGTACTTCAGTAACCCCACTCTGAGATTCTATCAGTTCTTTGAACTTCTCTGAGTGGTAGTATATCCTATCTTTTAGTTTGTAGTAACTCATAGTGTTTTTTCCAATTCTCCCATGATATCAATCATAAAATCAAAACCTCTATTCACTTCATCAGCCCACTCATCTTTTTGGATTGCTCTAATGTGTGCAGCAGATTCGTTCATATCTTCGAACTCATACATATTACCATCACCTGGCGTAACTCTCTTCATCATCTGCCCACCAAACATAATGGCTAGGTAGTTAAGATAGATGTGAGCATTTACAGTCTCTTGGTCTAAATCTTTGAGGTAGTTTACATATCGTAGAGTAGCCTCATCAGTTTTGATAGTTCTACCAATGTTCAATGAACTGATATCTTTACTAACTGCATACTTTCGTTTCAATCCTTCATGTGGCATCTCAAAGTTATCTTCGATAATTGAGAATATTCCCAACTGAGATGTTAGGTATTGTGCATATTGTTCGTTGGTTAGTTCACCTTTAAACATTTTCACATTGAATGGCATTCTTTCTACCTCTTTGTGTTTATCGTGTGTTGCTTCTTTTAGTGGTTTCATAATTTTGTTATTTCTATTACTATTTCAGTTTTGTTACGATGGAGTTCATACCCAGTCCATCTATTATCTAATTTGAATATCTTTGAAAAATTAAATACCTCAATCTCATTACCATCTACCCACCCCATAAGTGAATTGGGTGCATAATCTATACCTAAACTGGTTATTTTATTTTCCAAATATAGTTTTCTTATGTGTGGTTTTAAATTTAATATTGGTATGTGTATTGTCATTTTTTATTTATGTTTGTCAAAATTTCACCCAATTCATAAATAGTATCTACTGCCCAAACGCACCCACAATCGTTAGGTCTAAATACCCACTCATTCAATCCATCTAATATAATGTTTCCTGCATGCTTGCCTGTATTTTTGGATACTACTTTGATATTTCTATCATCTATGGGTTGTATTTCTAATCTCATCTTTTTACCCAGTTATCGTTTTCTTTAATTCTTTATACTTCTCTTTCCAATCATAAACATTATCCCTCTCTTCCAAAAGTTCGTTCATAATCTTCTCATTTTCTTCTTTGAGTTTAACAATCTCCTTTTCCAAAGATTCTATTTTAATCTCATATAGTCTTGAATAATCCATATCTTAATTACTTAGAGGTGCTTTAATTGTTGGGTGATATTCATAATCGTTGATTGTGTAATCAAACTCACCATTAAGTATATCCACATTTGAGAACTCGGCTGTTGGTAGTTTGTATGGGTCTCTACCAATTTGTTCTTTGGCTTGTTGGATGTGGTTCTTATATAGATGTACATCACCTAAGTTACCAATCAACTCACCAGCAATCATATTACATTCATCAGCTATGAGTTGTAGTAACGTACCATATGATGCGATGTTAAATGGTAATCCTAAGAATGTATCCACACTTCTCTGATTCCACATTAGTGATACCACTTTGTATTTACCAGGATTTACAATCTTTTCTTCTCTCGTAGAATTCCTCGTATAGAGTTGGAATCCATAATGACATGGGGGTAGAGTCATTTCGTCTAACTCACCCACATTCCAAGCTGATACCATCAATCGTCTACTATCAGGATTGTTTTTTAAATCTACAATCACCTTAGCAATCTGGTCAATTTGTAGTAGGTAACCTTCACCCTTAGCAACATTAAACTTTTGTGATTTCCAATCTCTCCATTGCTTTCCATAGATAGGACCTAACTCACCCCATTTACGAGCAAACTCATCATCGGTTTTGATTTTTTCAATGAATTCTTCTTGTGATAGAGGCCCACAATCACAAGTATCGGTATGACCACAATAACAATCTATATAATTATCCCAATCCCCACTTTTTGGTTTAGATTGTTTACTAATATAGTTCTTATACGCATCACCATTCCAAATGTTGCATCCGTTATCAACCAAATATTTGATGTTGGTATCTCCCTTTAAGAACCACTTCAATTCAGTCATCATAGTTTTGACTGCCATCTTCTTTGTAGTTAGGAGTGGGAATCCCTCACTCATATCGTGTCTGATTTGTTTACCAAACACACTAATAGTACCAGTTCCAGTTCTATCTTCCTTTTCTACACCTTTACCCAAAATGTGTTGTAGTAATGCTTTGTACTTTAAATCTAAATTATTCATCTTTATTTATAAAATATATGTTATCTTTTTTCATATTGTATGATACCCCATTCTCTGAGGTAATCATTATTTCAAAACCACAACCAGACCATTTAAAATCAGGTGTTAGTTCAACTAAATTCTCTTCAGTTATTTGTACTTTAGTGCTCATTTTACTTAAACCTACTAACATTTTTCGGTTAGTTTCTGTATCAGCATTAAGTTGATGTGTGATAGAAACTCCTTTAACAGTTCCTTTTACTTCACCACCATATTTGCTTTTGTAAACGAAATCTAAACCTACCAGGTCTTTTTGTAAACCCTTTAATATATTTTCAAACATACTAACTTTTTATTTTAATCACTTTTACAAGTTATTATTTCTACTTCTGTTTCTCTACTCTTTTCTCTTGGTAGTTCAGGACATAATACATCTTTAATGAAAGATTTTGCTTCTTCTATTGTTTTAAATTTTGTTCTAACTTTATAACAATCACCCCAAATCCATTCTTCATGTTTAATATCCTTCCAATAATACTCCCATAAGAATTTTTTACGTTGTTGGATGTAGTAGTATTCGTTTGCTACTTTACCACTTTCATTAAAGTATTCGTAGTGTTTAATTCTAAAATCTGACATGTTTTTATTGTATTAATTCAAATATATTTCCGTTACTTGTTCTATCATTTTATTTATTCTTTGTATTTTTTATAGAAAGCCTTTTTTGCTTTCTCATTTTTTAATGCAAACTCCAAATGTAGAACGTAATCAAAGATTTCTCTGTTAACCTTATGGTGTATGATTTCGTTATCTTTGTTTCTAATACTTAAATAATTCATAATTACTATTTTCAGTTTTGAACTTAATATAATCATCTCGTTGTTCCACAATTTCAGTTATGGTTGTAGTTTGCCATGTAAAGAAACGATTGAATGGAGACATAATAAGTGATAACCCGGGTGCAGGTAATGGATGGGTTGTTTTAAATGTACCATCTTCATTAAACTCTAACCATTTAACATCTCTTGATTGTTTAGTTAAACCATCACGTTCTCTTACTAATTTCCAATTGACTTCATTTTTCTCAATTTCAATTGGTATTTTAATTTGATCAAGTTTGCTCATAATAATATTATTGGATTAAGTCTAAATTATTATCAATTAGTAAGTCATTTAATTTTTCTCTACATTTTTCAAATGTATCATAAGCCTCTTGTGACATTCCATCCGGAGCATATTTAACTTGTGTTCTTAACCATTGTTTCATATCCCATAACACACTAAACATCTTAGATGCATCATTAGCCATTTGATATTCGGTTTGGTCTTCCGGTAAGTTAAACTTCAAAATAGCTTCCATATGTTATTTGTTTTTATATTTCCAAATGTATCCACCTGCAGTTTTACATCTACCCGTAAGTACGTTCCCTACTCCGGTAATGCCTAACTCTCTTTGTGCTTCTGTTATTGAATTCCACTTTCGAATAACTTCACCTTGTTTGCTAACTTGCAAAATCTCTCTACGATTCTTTGCAGGCTTTCCTTTTTTAGCTTCTGAGATCTTATGTTTAGTATCTTCTGAGTGCTTCTTTCCGGTAAAGTTTCCTTTTCTGTTTACTATCTTTTTCTGAGATTCTGACATCTTGTGTTTAGTTTCTTCTGAATGGGTCCTCCCTTTCATGCCGCTTACCTTACCTTTATTTGCTTTACTTATTTTTCGTCTAGTTTCTTCCGAGGTATATCCCGATCTATCTTCCGTGCCAACAAGCTTACAATTTAATCCTTCTTTCACTACGTTGTAGTGTTCTTGCCAATACCTCTCTCTTTCGTTTAAGTTACTAATATCACATTCTTCCACTATATTAAAGCAATGGGCTTCATGTCCATACTTATTTAAGGAAGCGTATAGTTTTGGCATATCTTGGCAATCTAAGGACCTATAATGAGCCCATCTATTTTCAATATGAACTGATTGTCCTATGTATACCTTTCCGGATGGTGAAGTTATTTTGTAAATTCCTATCATCAAGTGTTGCTTTCATATAAATAGGCTCTAATATTGCTTTCATACTAATCCCACCAATTTAAAATATTATGTTCAATATACGACCAAAGTAGTTTATGAGCACGTTTTTGTTTATCTTTACTTCTTAAAAACATTTGATGCCTTACTTCATTAATTTCTTTTTGATGTTCTTCATCTACTGCTAATTCGTTTCTAATTTTCATTGTGTAGTATGGATTTCCATTCTTATCCTTTTCATCTAACTCTACAAATTCATGTTTACTTTTACCGTAAAGCAACTCAATATCACCCACATACTCCATAGAATAATCTTCATCATATACCTTATCCATTAAACGGATTGCGGTTCTAATTTTCTGAGCATTGATTGGTGCGGATAAGGTATGGGCTCGTTCGGATTCTAAATGTTTAGCCTGTCTTTCCAATTGTTTTTTGAAAAGCTCAATAGAATATGTGTAATCAAAATCGAATCCTTTCCATATGATAGGTAGGAAATCAATCACTCTTTGAATTTGTCTATATTTTCTTTTAAACCAATACATAATATTTATTTTAACTAATTTAAGTATCCTATGATTCTGATTCGTTACTTAGGTATTCTTTATATGATTTTTCTTCTACTAATTCAGATGAAGTCATAATATTAATCAATTTCTTAACCTCACTTCTTTGATCGTTAGTAATGTATACACATCTTGCTAACTCAACAAAGTCGCTGCCAAAATCTTTCTTACGTTCACATTCTCTTAAACTATCTTCTATATCCCAAAGCCCGCCATTGATCTTAGCTAGTTCAAGATAATGGTTTTGTAAGTCACTATCATACTCAGAAAATAACTTTTCTACTAAGGGATTAAGTATGTCGTATTCTTTTTGGATATTTTTAAGTTTAGCTTCATCTTCTATTACCGCTAACTTAATCTCTAGAATAGTAATCTTATCTATTAATTCTCCGTTCGATACTTCTATTTTCATATTATTTAATTTTTATTCTTTATTTCTTTTACTAAATTATATAAGAAGACTGTTAAGGAATAAGGCCATATAGTAATATGGAATAACCTCTCTCTTCCTTTCCAATCTGCTCCATAAGCACCCTCTAAGTATCTAGTCGAAAAATACTCCAACCAACATGACCAAATTACACCGATGATAAAATAACTCGCTACCATATATTAATAAATCAATATAGATGTTTCCGTCTCTAATCCTTTTAGCCTTCTCTGAATAGAACGTCCTCTAGGTTTACGAGATAATCTCTGATATGTAATTCCTTCTATTTCTATGTGATTTCCTTCTATCACTAAATCTGCTACTTTTGAGTTTACCTTTAATGAAGGTACATAATATAATTCTTCCATTTTATTTTTCGATTTTACAGTTATTCTTATGTTTATTAAACCAACCGCCACATTTACATTTTATATAGTATGCGGTTGATACAATTATCGGAGAGGATACAAAGGCAGTCCAAAGATTTGGATGCCAATGTTCTCCACAAATTCCGAGTGTATGTTTAATCACTTCTACCATTATATAAGAGCTGTTGCTAATTTGAATAAATCTTTATTTACTTGAAGATCCTTTTCAAAACTCTTTATTGCTCGTACCTTTCTTACTTTAGCTCCTTTTAAAGCTGCATGAAATTCTCCTCGAACGATACTCTCTTGAACTCTATTGAAAACTACCCATAGGTTATCTCCTTCATCCTCCGTTCTTTTAGGTTCTAATATATCTTCAATAGTCTGATCATCGTATTGGAAATCTTTAGCTTTCTCTGAGTTTGATTTAATACCTGCTCTAATCAACATAGCATCTACAGCTAATTTACTTTGTTCTTCAGCAGTAAGTATTCTATCTTTCATATTATTTAAGACTTCAACTTTATTAGGTAGATCTTTTACTGCCTCAGATACAACTGATCTTAATTCGTTAAAAGTATACCCTTTATGTTTTATTCTAAAATCAGAGAATTTCTCATCTGCGACAACTAATCCATTAGAACAAACCAATCTAAAAATTCCTACTGAGAATTTAAATGCTTGAAGTCCATCATGACTATTTGTTAAAATAATTCGAGGGTAAGCATCATCTCCATCTTTTCCTTTTATCATTATATCAGGGTTTTGAAAAGAGACCATATGTTTTGAGAAGATTGTATCGTTTCCTCTACTCTTACGCATAGCTGCAGTTACTGGTTTCCATCCTAGTTTTTCTAAATCGTCAATAATCGTTTCTGTATTAACGAATAAGTACTTTTCAGATACTTTAGGGTTTGTAGGTGCCTCTTTAAAAGCTACCGGGCATAGTTCTCTTACTTGTTCTTTAGTAAGATAAGAATCTAAACCTTGTTGAAAATTTTGAATTACATCGTTCATGACCTTTATTTTTTAGTTAATTACTTATACCTAAATATAAGAAATAATCCCTTACTGACCAACTTATTTATAGTTTATTTTAAAAAAATTTAAGTTCTTTGCCGTTTTTATCCTGTAAGACATTAATTTTAAACTCCGAGTCTAATTTTTTAGTAATTTCAACTATATTACCTTGAAGGTACATAGAAAATACTTGTTGAAATGAATTGAAATCTATAACTCTTTTCGATGACTTCCTATTATAGTATTGATATAATTTTATTAAATCAAATTGTTTTGTTCTTCTCATTACTAGGTAGTCCTCTCTGTTCATTATTTTTTATTTATTTGTTTACTTACTCTCTTTTTTAGTAGGTAAGTATCTATAGCTTTATCCGACTCACTTAATTCAGTGTATATATCTAAACAGGACTGTAATGCAGTTTCCCATTGACTGTTAGGGAGAGTTATATCGTAAGTTAGATCTACATCCTCAAAGCTTATTTCAAATAAATTAGCGGTCTTCTTTTTAGAATTAGAAGCCTCCTCTATACTTTCATAAATTACGTCTGTGATCTCCAGGTCTCGTTTTTTAAATACTCTTTCAAACTCATCCGTATTTTGAAACTTAATTTTTTTCATACTCCTCTCTTTTCTGTTGCTTTTCTATTATTATCCCAGTACGCACTAGTAACCATAGTACCGTCATTATTTTTTATAACCTCTTTATTAGTTCCAAACATATAAACAGGTCCGTCATAGTCATATGTTCTCATAGGAACTATTACATTACCTAACTCAGTTCTAGTTGGTTCTGTGATTCTCCTCTTACCGTCAAAAGATCTAAATTCTCTACTTGTAGTCCTTCTCCATTCCTCTTTAAGAAATATCTCTAGTACTCCTGAGGTATTAAAGTCGTAGGTTATTTTTTCAGTATGCCCTCTTTTTTCAGCCATTACTCTACTTTTCTAAATCCATTAATTACTATTCTACCGGTATTACCTATACCTGATACCTTCCCTTGTCTCTGTTCGATCATCTGTTTGGTAATCTGTAAAGTTTCATCGTCTGTTTCGTTACTAACCCAATCTTTAAATAAGTACGTTAGTAAATTTGATTTCAGTTTTTTTATCATAACCTTTATTTATTTTTATATACCTAAATATACGAAAAAAGTTGCATTGAAGCAACTTTTGTTTTAAAATAAATCAAGAAATGAAGTTCCTATATCCTTCTCTCTTAGCTTTTCGTTTTGTTCGGACTTCTTAACCAAGTCATCTGCAACTCTCCTTTCTAATGGTTTCTTTTTTTTGAAAGTTGAGAACTTATTTACTTTTTTCTTTGCCATATTAATAAATAGTTATTGACGACTAATGTACTTTTCTCCTGGTTTTTCCTCCTCCTGGTAGAGACCTAGTTCTTTTAAATGTTCGATATGATGAGAATCTAACTCCCAATCTATTTCTTCAACATTCTTATCTAGATAATCTTCTGCTACTTCTACTTGCTGATCTGTTATAGGAGATACTGCATACAAAAATGAGCAATTATAACAAAGGAATTCTAGGTTCTCTAAGTTCCAATTTTTCTTATTTCCATCTTTGTGTTGAAGTATGATAGGTACTTTAGTATCTAAAACTCTTCTTTCACTAAAACCACAATGTGCACATTTTTCTTCTATAAGAGCTTCGAAGATTAGTCTCTGTTTAATTTTTTTAGGATCAAAATGCTCAACAGGTACTATTCCATTAATTAAATCTAGAATAGGAGGTTCTTTTCCTCCATTACTAAGGAATTTAGGAATACCTTTACCTGCCTGGTTTTTATGAGTCTCATATAAAGTTAATCCGGTTTCCTCATCCGTGTACGTCTTAGCATACTTTTTGTAATGCGTAAAAGAAACATGAAGATATCTAGCTGCTGCCCTATTAGAACGAGTCATTTTTATAGCTCTTTCTATATCTTCTTTCTTTAGTATTTTGGACGGTCTACCCACTAGAAACTCTTTTTAAACCATTTAATTAAAATAGAAGCTGTTTTATAGTTAGTTGCTAGAGGTACATCATGTACATCACATAGTCTCATTAACATTGAAATATCTACGTCATGTGGATGCTTATCTAGAGGATCTCTCATAAAAATAACTCCTGTAATCTCCTCTCTTACCACCATAGCAGCAATTTCAGCATCACCTCCTAAAGGGCCTGAATTTACTGTCTGTACTTTTTCTATACCGGCATGTTTTACTTTCTTACCTGTAGTACCTGTAGTTACTATATCTACATTCTCTCTATTAAAAAAACTAAGTCTCTTAGAAACAAAAGCAACCATATCAGCTTTTTTGTTATCATGTGCTATTAATGCAAATTTCATCTTAGTCGATTTAGTAGTCAATTCCTTCAGTACCTAAGTCCTCTTCTTTATCAAAATTCTCATCTTTGAGATCTTTATCTAAAATTTGATCTACCTTTTCTTTAACTGATTGTGAGACTGCTAAATCGTCTTTATCAAAGTCAAGTACTTCAAGATGTACTTTCTTACCTGTCAATTCTGCTTCCTTCTTAGCGATTGACATAGCCCTGGATTGATCCATAATAATTAGATTATTGTAGGTATGGTCTCCTGTTCCTTCTACTGTTGTTATTCCTACTACAGGTTCAACTGTTGAACAATTTACACATACATGGTATCCGTACTTCTCTTTCCTTAATTTAGGAAAATCATCGCCGCATTTAGGGCAAGGTATCATTTCTAATTTCATTTATAACCTATTATTAATTTATTCTCTAAATATACGAAATATATAAAGTATATGCAACTATTATTTAATTTTATTTATAACTTCCCAAACATCGGTTGCAGTTTTAAATTCAACAACTTTTTCTTCTTTACCATCATTAAGAAGAATAGTTCCGTCCCAGTCCTTATCTGTAGATAACTGGTAGAGGTACATTTGTATTAGACCTAGTTGGGATTTATTAAAAGCTAGTTTAAATAAATTTTCTATAACTTCAAAGAATTGATCCTCATATGCAGCCATATCCATTCCTATCTCCTCAACTAAGAAATCACTTCTATCTTCTATCTTTTTTAATTGCTCTATAATTTTAACAAAGATCTGTTTATTCATTGTCTCTTGGTCAGGCTCTTTTACACCTATCCTATATGATACATTTATTTTTGATTTTAAAACACTTCTGATATTATCTTTCAGTGACTTCATAAAGTTTATTAAATTTCTCTCTGCTAAGATTTTTTATTCTAGTAAAAATCTCTGTAGCTTCATCTAACGATGATGCTTTTTTAACACTAATAGCTTCCTTATCTCCTTTTATATGTAGGCTATACTTCGTCATCTATTTTTTCTGGTTTAGTTGTAGGATTTTGATTTGCTAATGCTTTTCTAACTATCTTATCAAAGTACTCTATATAAACAAAAAATCCAATTATGGTCTTGTCTTTTAAGTTTCTATCTCTCTCTACTCTCATTTCATATTGATTAAGACCTTCCTCAAGTCTCTTCTCTAACTCAATAGCAATATCATTTTGCTCGGTAGGAGAAATTTGTCCGAAAGTAGTTGGAATGAATTGTATTTTTAATCCTTTTTTCTGAGGATCTTCGTTTACATCAACTTTTAACATAAATTGATGTCCTGCAAATTTAATTTTAGCAGCTTCTGCTATAACTTGTTTGACTGATTCTAATATAAAGTTTTTATTTGCTTTCATTTAAGTAATATAAGAAAAATATTTGTAGTTTAATAATAAATAGCAAGTTATTTTAGCCGAAAAGCATTTGCTTATTGTTTCTATTCCCCTCATTAATAACTCTTGAAGCTAGTATTATTCTATTTCTACTATACTCCTCTATTGACTTCTCAATATCAGAAGTTAAGAATTCAAACTCGTATACTTTTCCTCCTGGTTCTGTAAATTCTACTATATATTTCTTCATAATTTAATTAAGTTATTTTGATATTCATTCATTTGTATTATACTAATAAATAGATTTCCTAATTGAAATTCACCTATCTCTCCGCTATCTTTTATTATTTCTGATAGTTGTTGAATAATTTGAAAGTCCTGTTGATGAAAGGCTGCTCTATCTATCTCAACTAGTATTTCATTCATTTTCTCATTATTAAAAGGTCTTATTTTATATTTTAATAAATAATCTGTATTCTTTTGCTCTTTATCTAAATAATGAGTTGTTATAACCTGCATGTCATCTTCTATATAAATGTTACTACACCAGGGTTCTAACATCTCTAAGAATTCTAAATTACAATTTTTAACTATAAATCCTATATCGTATTTAGGTGGTACAATTGGTTTCATTAATGGAGTATGTTTCACATTCGTACCCCACTTACGTATAAATTCTCTTGTTGAGTTAATCATAAGTTGTTGCCATTCTTTACTTTTTTGATTCTCATCATGAGTAACTGTACCATGTTGGAATTGACCTCCCCTACCTGTTAAATGGTATACTAGACTATTCCAAGGCTGTCTGAAGGTAAAACCTCTTAGTAACATTCTATTAAATATGTCTGAATCCTCTCTAGCGGATTTTAATATAGGGTCATGTCCACCAATTGCTAAAAACTCTTTTTTATACATCATCCAAGGAGCAAAAATGCCTTCTGAGTATTTAGTTTCGTTAAGTTGTGATTCAACGTAGGAATTAAATCCATTTTTGTCAAACTCTTCTGGCCATATTCCAAAATCTAAAAGTATTTTCTCTCCAGCATTTGGATGCAATGGTGGTTCTATTCTAGTAGAACAAACAACCGTCTTTTCTTTTAAGTGTTTGAATGCATTTAAATCAGCATTCTTACCTAACATCATATCAGCATGAAATATCATAAAGATGTCTGTAGTAGATTTTTCTATACAGTAATCGTATGCTTTTCCTATTCCGTACAGGCTTTTACCTATATTAGGATTGATGTAATAGGTAATTCCGTACTTATCTTTATTCTCGTATAACCATTGTTCTGTTCCATCTTCATCTGAATCTACGAATATTATAATATCATGATCTTTTCTAAAAGCATTCTCTCTTATAGAAGGTATACATGTTTTTAAGTATCTTAGATTTGATTTACTTGGTATACAAAATGTTATTTTTTCCATTATTTTTATAATATTAATGCAAAAGATTTTTGATGCCCTGGTATAATTTCTAATGTTTTATCTAATAGTTTTGCTGTTTGTTGAGCAAATTTAAGTTCTCTTATACGGTGGGTATCATCCATTATAATAGGAACACTTAAATCTAGCTTATCCCAATGTTTAGCAATACCTTCTCTATTACCAGTTCCAGCCGGCCCATCTACTAGTAGAAGATCGTACTTTAATGGAATATTATTGAATACAGTATCTTCATGGTACCATCCATTTACTATAGGAGCATGAATGTAATTAGATTTTGAAGCTAACCCGCACCATTTTTCATTTTGCTCTACTGAATATACTTCATAGTGTGTTGTAAGTTCAACAGTACCTGTACCACTTCCAAATTCCAAAATAGTAGAACCTTCTGTAATATTTTTACGAATCCATTGAAACATTTCCTGTGAAATTGCCCAATTGTTTAAATTTTTAATATTCATTTGATTTTTTAATTATTTAATTATTTACTGACTGCTCTACCTTTCATTTGTTCCCATTCTTTTTCAGGCCTAACCTCTAAATTGGTAATCCACCCTCCTTTAATAGTATGTATAGGAGTTCCTAACTTATCTGCTAATGTAATAAGAGCATTAACATCTTTAGGAAAGCATGTACCTCCGTATCCCATTTTACCATCAGGTCCTGGTACATGAAGATGACTGTCTACTACTACTCTCCCATCTGATGAGAAGCCGTATATTGCGTCTTCCCAATTAGTACCTAACTTATCTGATAGTAGTTTAAATTCATTTAAGATAGAAACTTTAGTTGCAAAAAATGTATTGTTCATATACTTAATTAATTCCGCAGTTGTACTATCAGTTTCTATTATATGACGGTTTTTAAATCTATTCTCATATAACTCCCTTACCTTTTTGGTATTATCAGGTGAACCTCCAAAAATAATCCTAGCTTGGGTCATCATATCTAATTTAGCTGTCCTCTCGGTAAGAAACTCAGGACTGAAAATAATTTTTAGATTTTCGTATTTATTTATTAAATTTTTTGTAGTACCTGGTAATGTGGTTGACTTAATTATATATATTGGGTTAGTTGTTGCATTACTAAATACTCGCTCAATATATGATAAATCCTGGGCTCCTGTATTGTGCATAGGGGTAGGTACACATACAAATACAAAATCACATTCATTAACTTCCTCGAAAGTATGAGTGCTTTTTAAAGGATCGATATCGTAAACCCTAACCTCATTTGTTGGAGAAAAAGCAAATGCTTGTGACTCTCCTACAAATCCATTTCCAATAATTCCTACTTTGTAATGTGACATATTATTTATTTTATTCTTTCTATCTTTTAATTATTTGTACATAGTATAACTTTACCTTCTACTCTTTACTTATTACTTAACTGTATTAAATAAGTATTAAATTAATTTTAAAATGCCTGTCTATAGAAGTTACCGGTACTAGTCATATTGTTAATATCATTACGTACTTTATTCCAGTATTTGGGTCTAGTTGTTTCCCAATCGTAAATTACTGATAAATTTTCTCCGTGGTGTCTTCTTAAGTAAAGTGGTTTGTTAGATAGAAGGGTTCCATTAATATTATTTAAATTACAGTATGCCTCTAGTCTCCACCAATAATCCGTATCGCCAGAGAACCTAGTATCGTCATAGTATCCAAGAATATTGTCAAATACTTCTCTTTTATAGAAAGCTATTCCCTCACCGTGGAAAGTACTCTTTCCATTAATTTCGATAGTTTTTAAATCTCTATTAACCTCAACATACAGAGGACGTATCCCTAGAACATCATGATTAAACTCCTTTAGTATTTCTTCAAATCTAGTTATATCTGATACATCATCAGGGTCATGTGTAGTAAAGTATTCCCATTCTTTATCTTTAATATAATCTAACCCTCTATTTCTACTGTAGTAACATCCTCTGTTAGTATCGTTTTCTAATACGGTTACATTGTCCAGATGTTCGTACTGCTTTGCAATCTCTAACGATTGATCAGTTGAGCAGTCATCAATGATAACGAGTTCCCAATTTTTATATGTTTGCTGCACTACACTCTCTATAGCGTACTCTAAATACTTCCCTCTATTGTACAGGGGCATTATAACTGCTAATTTTTTCATAATGTATCGTAATAAGCGTTTTGTTTTTCTTGTCTATCTATTGTCTTAGGATGCTGTAATGCAAGGTGTTCTTCAGCAGGTAGAGGAGCGTATGTATCGAATCCATCTAAAACCTCATGTACTTTATTCTTCCATTTAATCTGAGGTTTCTTTTTCCATATTCTCCATTGGTAGTCCGGCCAGTTAACCCATCCTTTATCATTCACATTCCATCTCCATTTCTTAATATGCTCTTCTGTTAAACCTTCTACAGTGTTAACTCTAGGAACTAAATAGACATCATTAAATGGATTGTTTTCTAAAATATTAGGTAAATTCCACATAAGTTCTTTAGTAGGTAGTTCATCAGCATCTATTTGGAAAATATAATCTCCAGCACAATAGGTTGTAAGTAGGTTTTTCCATACTGAGAAGTCTCCGTCGAATTCAAATCCTCTCCAAGTCTGTACATTGGGTAGTTTATTAAATTTTAATAAGTAACTCAATACTTCAGGATCGCCATTTTTCTGATCAAATAAAATTACTATTTCATCTTTTGTTCTCTTGTGTTCTAATAAAAATGTAACGAGCTTCTGTATTTCAAGAAACTCATTACATACTGTGATTGCATAACTTATTTTCATATTAACAATATATGAATTATATTACTGTTCTCCAACTTTAAACATACCTATATGATCTGCTGCATCCATAAAGTCTTTTTGTTCAAAGTGTTTAACATTTTTCATATCCATTTTATGAGTCTGGTCTGGGGTTATTTTTTTATCTCCTTCTTGTAACGGTATAGCATTTACTGCAGCCCATTTCCAATTACTCTTCCCTGTACCGTCAACAAATACCATTCCTTTGTTAGGAAGGGTTAAGGTAGAAGGAAGCCAAGATCTTCCGTCCTTATCTTTGTGCATAAGGTCTTTATATAATTCAGGAGATGTTTCTAAGGCCTGTGTAACTACTTCACTTCCTTCTGTCATTAATGTTGATGTAGTAAATCCACATCCCCAACAAAGCCAAGTTGTGATTTGTTCATTCACTTTTTGTTCATAGCATGCGTTACCTCCACACCTCTTACATTCAATTAATTGATCCATTTTATACTTTTTTTAATTTAGGTAATGTTAATTTAGGAAGAGTTAACTCAACCTGTTTAGGAAAATCGGGTACATTTGTACCTAATATAGATTTTACAGTATCTACCATACTTTCATATGAGAATTGTGCCCTATTTTTATAACCTTGTTTTTTTGCCTTAGTTACCCACTGTTTATAATTTTTGTGTACGTCTTTCAATGCCTTACCTGTATCAACAGCATCCGGTGTAAACCACTGAGATTCTTTCAAGATAATGTTCTTAACTAAAGCTGATTTGTGTACAGGTGTAATTTCACCTTTCACGTATCTAACAAGCTCCTTATCTAAGAAATCTGTCTGACCTGACCAAGAAGAAGCTATGATAGGTTTATTTACTAAACTAAATTCTAGAAACGGTCTTCCAAATCCTTCTCCTTTAGGTAAAGAAATAAATGTTTTTATCTTTGGATGATTAAATAATTCATTCATCTCAGCATCTGATACTTCTCCGTGTATTAAGTAGATGTTAGGTAATTTTCCTTTAACAGTCTTCCTTACCTCCTCTATCTTATCTAGCATTCGTTCTCTATCCATTATAGATGTTGTAACACTATGACTCTTCATCACTAGTGCAGGAGCATTTTTAGTATTTTTGAATGTCTCTAAAAAAGCTTTAATTGTAAAACCTATATTTTTTCTATCTTCTCCGAATGCACCCTGCATCCAATGTCCTGTAGTTAAGAAACAAAACGATTCTGGTATATTATTTAGGGTCTTAGTTACTTTAGATGTTCCCTTACTAGTTAAAGGAAAATACTTACTTACATCAGCTCCTTCAAATAGCACTTCTAATTTAGTATTTAACTCTATTTTATTTTTTACCTGCCCGGTCTTTTCATCTGTAATATCAAACTTACTTCTGTTAAAAGATTCTACTGCATGATTTGATGAAGCTAATATTAAATCCATATTATTTGCTCCTTTAATCCAAGAAGGGTCACATAATGTAGTTTCAATTCCTGCTGTTACACCTATGTTGTATTTACCTATTTTCTGAAATTCGTTAGGTATTGAAATCTGTACCCATACATCAGGTTGTGCTGTAAGTTGTTTTATTATTCTAGGAGTAAAAGTTATATCGTTATGATCTTTTAAGTATCCCCATCTCGTTTCACCCCATCTTTGTGGTAGTATTTTTACATCCCAATCAGGCTTTGATTCTATAACTGCTTTGATAAAGTCTCGAGCTCTTGCACCATATCCCGAGTAAGTATCTGCAGGCGCTGATATTACGCAACTTATTTTATTCATCTATTAATTTTTTTAATTTATTATAATTTAGTAATTTTATTTCAGAACTCCAAATTCTCTTAAGAAGATATCCTCTCTCCTTAGCTAAATAGTTTTTTAGTCTGTCATTCCTTCTTGTATTCCACTGCTGTTCGTTTAGCTGTGCGGTCTTAAGATCCTTTCCGTGCCAGTAGGTTCCGTCAACCTCTATCAAAAGATTTTTTTGCGGTAAATAAAAATCGTACCATTTTTTCCACCCTTTTTTCCATGGTACTGGATGTTGAAATATAAATTCTACATCCAATTCTTCTAAAAGCTTAGCAAACTCTTTTTCAGGTTTTGTACCTTTTTTAGTAGGCTCTTTTGAATTAATTACCGACAAGTTATATCTAGCACTACATTTAGTTGAGCAGAACTTTTTTGGCCCTTTCCAGTGCTGTTTAAATTCTTTTCCGCATTCCAGGCATTTGACTTGTTTGTACTCATGCTTAGTAAGTAGAGCTGAATGTGCTTTATCTGCACAAGACCTACTACAGAAGTACCTAGTTTTTATCTTCAACTGCCAACCTGATCTATAATGTAATTTACCACAGTTTTCACATTTTACATCTTTTCCTGTTTTCTTACCCATTCTTTTTGTTTATTATAAATAGGTAATCCTTTAGAAAATACGTGTCAATAGTACATTAATAACCTGTTAATTTATGTTTTATATATTTTGCTGGTCTGTCTGTAATAGTATAAAAGTCAAAAGCATCTCTAGGTTCGAATTTATCGAACGCTTTATCTAATACCTCAATGACATTTTGAGACATCCTGTCAGCTGTCATCCTTGCTTCATCTCCTGTAGTCCAAACTCTTCCTGCTTCTCCCATTTCCTCTCTTTCTTCTTTGCTGTAGTTATACATTTTTAATATAGCATCTGCAGCATCATCTGGTGTGCATCTGTCATCAAATATGTAAGGTGTAGGAATAGATCCGGCTAATGACCTATTAGAAGGAAATACAGGAATGGCCCATCTACCGCATTTCTTATAAGTACCTCTATGGTTAGAAGGAAAGTCAGAAGAGAAGTTTATCCAGTTACCATCCTCATCTTCAAACCTCATTTGATCTTGCATACCTCCTGTTACGTTAGCTATGATAGGAGTACCGGTTACTAATGATTCAGTTAAAGACAATCCCCATCCTTCGTTAGACGAAAGCAATACAGTTGCATCTGCGATATTATATAGTAAATTTAATTGTGCTACTGGTATCTTATCGGCTGAGAAGAATACATTTACATATTCAGGATCACAAAATGCTTCTCGTACAGCTCTTAAATCTGTTCCGTGCTGGTCTTTAGGATCTGTATGAAGTATTAAAGCACATTTCTTAGCTTTATCTTTACCTAATTTATCACAGAAGTGACGGTAAGCTAATATAGTGTCTGCTGTACTTTTTCTTCTAATATTTCTAGAGTTGTAAAATAATACAAACTCAATATCCCTGTCTTGTAGTACTGCTTTTCTAAATTCTAAAAGCTTATCATAATCTTTATGATCTTTCTTGATAGGATAGTAATGTTTAGTATTAATCCCATGAGGTACGTATTCAATAATCTTATCTTTAGCTTTTTCATCTAATACTAATTCATTTATATTCTTAGTCTGTTTAGAAATAGCCATTAATACGTCTACTGATTCGTAGTACGGTTTATTGTAAAGAGGTGCAGGATAGTCATCCCATATATTCAACCAAAAAATAGGTAACTTAGCTCTAATCTCTCTTTCGATTTCAAACAACCATGTCCAGTATCTAGGATCAGTAAAAATTAAAATTGCATCTGGTTTCTCAACCTGAATTAATTCTCTTATTCTTTTTGCATTTCCATAACCAGAGGATGGAATTAACCTAACGTAGGCATCATCTAGTCCTACCTCCTGATTGACTTGTTCTGATAAATCAAAAGCTTTACCTTCTTCAGGATGTTTGACTGCTGCTCCTAAATTAACCCAATTAAAATGTTGTGCTGTTCCAAGGACTATTTCTTTCCCCATATTTCCAATACCGGAATGCATTCTAATATCATCACAGAGTAGTAGAATCTTTTTACGATCTTTCTGCTCTACATATCGAAACTTATCTTTCATAAAACTTATTTATTTATTAACTATTTTTTAATTTGCTTTTTACCTCGCTGTCATTAAGGTAGAGATAAATTGCCCGAGAGGCAAGCTTTTGAAAAGAAAAGTTATCTTTTAAGCATTGCATTTGAAATTCTTGGTATAATTTCGGGTCTAGTCTAACAGATGTTAGTTTTTTGTCTTTATTTCTCATAACTCTTTTAATATATAGATATATACCTATAAATAGTCTTCCCTTTTAAAAAACAGCATCAGGACATATCCTATTTTTCTTTAACTCACAGAATCTACATGCATCTTTTGAAGGCGTAGTAGGGTATGGCTTATGCTCATGTTTACCGTCTGTACCTACTGTACCTGCAACGAATTCATTTAGTAATGTAACTGCTTGTTTCATTTTTCTAGGACCTGATGGAGGTCTGAATTCTTGAACTCTTTTTTGCATTGATGCAAACTCTGCATCTTTTGGTACTTGTCTCTTAACAATAAAATAAAGTACATCTATTTTTTCTAAAGGAATATTAAACTGCTCACTAAAAAAATGTCTATAGAGAAGTACTTGGGATTTTTTATTATCATCTGCTTTTTGGTACTTACTCCATCCTTTAGTAGAAGTTTTTATATCCACGATTGTCCACCTGTCTACTCTTTCATCGTAAAAAACTAAATCAATCTTACCTTTGAAGTAAACCTTAGGACGTAACTCTCTATATAATACCGTCTCTATACCTGCTAAATATACACCCTTAGTAGTAAAGTATGCTGCTCTTTTTCTTTTTATAAAATCCAGAATATGTTTTCCATCTAAGTAAAACTTTTGCATCTCATCTTTATCCGAAAAGTCTATGTCCTTGTTTCTCTTCTTATCGTTTATGTACGCCTTGACCATATTTTCGTAAAGAAGACTGTCAAGTTTCATTTCATTGGCATCTTTAACTTTCTTGTTATACAGTACATCTAACCATGATTGGATAGTTTCGTGTACTGCTGTTCCAAATGTCATATGAATTGACGGAAGGGAAGGTATCTCTTTTGTAAGGTGTAATGCCTGCCACTGTCTTGGACAAGTTGCATAATTTACTAACTTACTATATGAAATATGTAGATTCTCGTTGTAATTTTGTTCTACTTTATGATTCCATACTTCCTTTACTTTGGCTGGTATTTTCTTCGGCATAACTTGTTTTTAGGCGCTCCAAATATAATGTAGCATCCATTAATTCTTCTTGTAGGTGTTGTATCCAATCTAAAAATCCTAAATCGGTACGTTCGAGTGTAGTATTATATTTTTCAATACCCGTTTGTGAACGTTTTTCAAAACTTTCTTTAACTTTTTGTACATATTTGTCTTTTTTAGGATTATTATCTTTACCATCTATTGCATTGTAAATCTCTCTACTACTCATTCTCTATACCTATCCGTTAATTATACCTTTACCTGATTTAAGCTTTTCTAATATTTCTATACGATCTACGGCATCAACTAAATTTTTTAATGCCTCTTCCGCATTATTATAAAAGTCTGTAGTTGAATGATCTCCGATACCTGCAGGGTTAGTAGATAATAAGTTTAATGTTAATTCTGCTTTTGATTTATCCGCTTTTGCAGAGTCCATCAACATTTGCCATAATTCTGGTTTCATACTTAATAGTTTTTATTTCTAATAATATATGAATTAATATTTAATTTTCAAACTATTAGTTAAAATAAAAAAGAGCTGTTTTTTAAGCAGCTCTTAGTTTTTTAAAAAGTAGTTCCTATTATAGTGTTACTGTTTTCTGTCCTCTAGTATATTTGTCCTTAGTCACTTTAACTATACGTCCGTCTTCAAGTAGTAATCTATATCCTTTAGGTTGCTTCTGTACTATCTTAACAACATTAAATTCGTTTACAGCTTTTTTAACTTTTTTAGCTTCTTCTTGTACTATTTCTTGAACTTCCTCTTGAATTTGTTCTTCTACTTGAGGCTTTGATTTTTTAGATTTTGTTTTTTTGCTCATTACTATTCTATTTAGTTTAAATTAAATATAAACCTATCAATTACATATAGGTTATCTTGTTAGGATTATCATTAACTTTTTGCTGTGCTTCTGCTTTTGGAATAAAAGCTGTAGAACCATCTGTATAACGTACTCTCCATCTTGCCGGTCCTTTTTGGATTATTTTTTCTATTACTTTAGGTTTTTCTTCTTCTTCACCTGCTACTTTTATCGGAATATCATTATACTTTTTTACAGTTTCTGGTGATAATTCATCCATAGCTTTGTATAGTTCCGGTTTCTCTAAAATGAGGTCCTTGGTTTTATTTACCTCCTCTACCTTTTCTTCTGTAGGGGGTGTTATTGATTCTTCTTCACCTATATCATCCCATTCCGAAAAATCATTTTCTAGTTCCCCGTATAAGTTTTCTTGTCTTTTTGGGAAAGCTTTTTCAAATGCAAAATTAGCTGCTATGACAAGAGATATAGCTAAAGGATCGAATACAAATACTATAATAAGTAGTAGTATATTAATAATTTTATCCATAGAAGTACCAGTCAAACTCGATAAATATTGTAGAGGTCCTAATTCTCCAGCCACCTCGGTGTTATTATCTAATTCAAGTATTCTTAACTGATATTTTTGTAAACTGTCTGCTACTACTTCTCGTTTAGCTTGAATAGTTTTCCTATTTTCTTCTTCCACCCCAATACGCTTTTGGGCCAGTCTAAGCTCTGCAGTAGAGATGGTGGTTCTAACGCCTCCAACCACCGATGTGTCTTTAATTTGGATTGAGGAAGATTTTGCGTTACTGAGAGTAGAGATATTGCTAGAAATTCTTTCAAGTTCTGCGTCATAACGTATAACATCTTTCTCATAAAAATCTTTCTTTTGGGTTAGAAATTTAGTTTGATTTTCCTTTATAGTAAGTTGTCTGTAGGTATCTTGATATGCTGCACTTAAAAAGCCGTAAATACCCATACTCGTAATTAGTACTAGTACTGTTGCTGCTGCAACTAAATAACCTCTTAGTATCTTATTTAATGTATCCCAGTAACGGTAAAGTAGAGACGCTATAACTAACTTAGCTACCTCTAAAGAACTTGCCATTATAATAACCTCTAACGATGCTCCTGCAAATAACTTACTAAGTCCACTAATAGAGTAGAATGCTGCAGATACTGATACTGATAATGCAGATAATGTTATTATGGAAGGAAATACCGCTTTCTTTATGTTACGTATCATTGTATAACTAATAACAAAATTGCTGCTGCCCCTACTGTAGAACCTATTTTATACAGTTTGGATTGGCGTTTACTTCTTTTTAATGCTTTCTGTAAATCTTCAGTTAATCTAGACTGTACCTCAAATTTACTATCTAAATTTTTTACAATAGTCTTTAGGTTTGAATTTTGACTGTTAAGGTTTCTGACTAAGATAGATTGGGTAGATAACTTATTATTAGTCTCCTCTAAAACCTCACGTAAAGATTTAACCTCTGTTCTAAGTCCATCGAATTTGACCAAGTCTTTAATTACTAATCTAGCAATAGGCTTAGTTAATTGTATCTTTAGACTGTCTGTAGCGTTCTGAGAAGAAACGTTCCAACTCATCATCACCAAACTTATCAACAGCGTCAAGTTTAATCTGTGTTTGTTTTTTAATAACATATATCTTAGAATTTAGTATACCTATTTTTTCATCATAGGATGATAATTCAGAAGCTAAAGAATCAGCCTCTAATTTTAATATTGTGTTTTTTGATCTTACTGAGTCAATTTTGTTTTCAAGCATTTGTATTTTTAATTCATACGACTTGATATCTATATCAACAATTGGTTGATTCCAGATCGACCAAGAAACAAAACCTCCTAATATTGCAAAAAGGAGGTATGTACTTAGTTTTTTAGTATTCATATAATCAATATAAGAACTATTATTTAGTTATACAACTATATCCTTACTTTCAATTAAAGTGTAGGTAAATGAATTGCCATATAAATCTTTAGCTTTGTAAGCTAATTCCATAAGTTGTTCAAAATCAGTCTGCTTAGAAAATACTTGACATCCTGCTGACCACTTATCTATTTGAGTTGAACCATTTGCGAACTTCCCTGCTTTATGTATATTAATTCCGAAAATACCTTCTTGTATATTCTCTTCTAACATATCATACTTACCGTCCTTATTATTATCACGGTAAACTTTTACAGGCTTCTTCTGACATAGAGCTTCATACTTACCTTGATGCTTTCTAATTTCATGAGAACCTCTGTACTGGTTAGGAACTAAAATAGCAACTCCATCTTTATTTAATAAATTCTTTTCCCAATGTTGTCCTGGGTCTGTTGTAGCTTTGAATTCAAGATACTTCATCTCACCTCCAACTGAATAAGAAACAGTTAATTTATCATCAAACTTGTTTGTTACTTCGTTATTAGTGTCTGAGTTACGAACTCCTACTATGTTTAAGTTATAATCTCCTCCTTCGAACCATTTATAACCTTTTGATTCTACTGCTTTTTGAATTTGTTCTCTTGTATATGCCATTACTCTTCTGTGTTATCTTTTTTACCAAATATTTTACCTGCCTCAGCTATTCCGAATGAACCTAAAGTGATAATTACAAACGAGTTGTATATAAATTCATTAATTACTAAGTCTTTACCGAATACACCAGAAGCGATATCAGCTACAGCAAAAATTGCCATCATTGCAAACGACATAAAACCAACTACGGTTTTTTCGTTTAAGTCATTTTTGTCTTTAAAAAGGTCTTTAAAAGCCATCCATTTATATTTTAAAATTTTTAACATACCGTAACATATTTTATTAGTAACTTATTTTCTTTATTATAAATATGAGTTAAAACGCAAATCTAGATCCTATAGTTAAAGAATAACTCAAAGGTATGCCGGGTTGTGTTGAACCAACAGAAGTTATTCCTAGGTTTGCTCTAAATCGTTTTGTAAGACTGAAATCAAAATTACTACCTATAATGTACACTCCATGAGGAGTCACATTTGCTTTTTTCTGTTCTACCATATACATAACCGGAGAGGCTGAATAAGCTAACATAGGGGAGATTACAACTCTACCTACAGGAAAAGGTTTAGTACCGAATAAGGTTATTGATGTAGTAAATATAGCTTCACCACCTTTAGGTTTAATTCCCATTCCATTAATTGCATAACCTCCTGCAAAGCCTTTCCAAAAATTATCCTTCTGTCCTAAAAATACGTTACTATACCCTGTCACTATTACACTAGTACCGAACATATTCATATAACCTATAGACATAGATTGAACAAAAGCAACTGATCCTCTATCTTTATAAGAACCAAATTTCCTCCTCTTACCGGTAAAAGGATCCATTTGGATTATATCTACGTTTCTGTCGTAATTAAAATTGACAATGCTTTTACTTAAGGTTAGGCTAAACTGTTTTAGATTAGTCCATATCATAGCATTAGCAGAGTATGTTTCCGCACCAGTTAAGGAAGCTTGAGAAAATCCGAAAGAAGCTGCCTGAGTAAAAGTACCGTCAATCATTGACATACCTACTAGGTTGGCACTAACTATTGGAGGAGTAAGAGATTTTTTCTTTTTCTCTTTTTTCTTTTCTTCTTCCTCTTTTTTATCTTCTTCTTTTTCTTCTTTTTTTTCCTCTTCTTTTTCTTCCTTTTTTTCTTCTTCTTTTTTATCTTCTTTTACTTCTTCTTTAGATTCTTCCTTAGTTTCTTCTTTACTTGAGCTATCATCACCCTCAGATCCTCCACTCTCTTCACTTGCTCCTTCATTTGATTCCCCCGAGGATTCTCCTCCAGAAGAGTTATCTTCAGAAGAGCTAGAGTTATCTCCACCCCCAGAACTTTCAGATGAGCTCGAAGAAGAAGAATTTGAATCTGTTGAGCTACTACTCGAAGATGAACTACTAGATGAGGTAGAACCTGTTCCACTAGATGTACCATTTGTTCCTGTATTTGTTGATCCTGTTGATGTAGTTGTGCTACTTGTTGCATTGGCGGCTGCATTAGAAGCGTTAGAAGCAGCGTTAGCAGCAGTATCTTGTGCTGCTGTAGATGAAGCTTGATTAGTTGAGCATGGACTAATTTGAGACCACCATAAATATGTTTCCTCCATCCAGGCTCTTAATGCTCCTGATTGTACATCAGAAGCGTTAAATTGTCCTACTTTATTGTAAAATACAACAGTGGTATACCCATTTAAAGCAATACTAAAAGTCTTTACTTCACCCGTACATCTATCAGTCCAGGTTTGTATAAGAGTTTGGGAGGATAAATTATAGGATACTATTAAAAATAATATTAATAGTAATTTTTTCATTAATGGTCAAATATTTTCTTTTGTCTCATTCTTCTTACAATCTTATACACAGCAGTATTTAAAGCTTTTTTAGTTGAAATACCTATTGATGATTGGTTAAAAGCTACTTCTTCAAGATTTTCATCACTTAATAATGTTACTTCTCTGGTTGTTGTAGATTTACCTAAACCTGACCCTGTCAT
>Ga0209555_10000271_pt1 | contig 44907 bp, 69 predicted proteins | sample SaaInl85LU_5_DNA_FD_184643 | JGI IMG/M metagenome (GOLD analysis project Ga0209555, IMG submission 184643) | Marine microbial communities from expanding oxygen minimum zones in the Saanich Inlet - ESP_85LU_5_DNA (SPAdes) (version 2) | ecosystem: Environmental > Aquatic > Marine > Intertidal...
CCCCGGTTCCTTCCACACGGCAAAGAATGTCAAAGCCGTTCTTTTGGTATTTCATTCTGCGAATAGCCATAATTATTCCTCCTCTCTCAAATCTTTTCCAAACGCCAAATTAAGACCATATGTTGCGGCGTTTCGGTTCCATTTAACAAGAATATACGCTTGGCTTGAGGGATACTGTTCAGCGAGTTTCTTTTGCTTAATTACTTCCGCTTGGAGAACTTCAAGGGCTTTCATTGCATCGTTTCCACAGCGTCCAAGTGTGTTGTTCCAGCGTTTTCGAGCTTTGCCCCATTTGGTTTCATATTTCATTTTGACTTCTCCCCTTGCCTATACCCTTAAATAACGCCCCACGTTAATATAGTCAACACCTAAGTTAAAATAATTATACATTGCGGTGATTTTTTGCGTATAGACCGAATTGGCCATTTTAATTAAAAAGGGGGAAATGAAAGGATTGGTTGAAATGGCTATACAGTGTTGTGAGTTTACGATCACGGGAAAGCCCAAGGCAAAAGGTCGCCCAAGGTTTTCAAAATTTGGCCACGCATATACCCCGGCTGAAACAAAAGACTATGAGGTAAAAGTCAAACAGGCGGCTTGGATCGCTATGCAGACAGCGAGGCTGCAAAAAACAGATCGCCGGGTCAGTGTAATAATGACGTTCTTGTTTGAGATACCCCAGTCATATTCAAAAGCAAAACGACTTGAGTGCGAAACAGGTTTAAGAATACCCGGAAAGCCTGATATAGATAATCTCTGCAAGTCAATTCTGGATGGGTGTAATGATATTGTCTATTCGGACGATGCCGCTGTCTGGCACTTATCGGCATTTAAAAGATATTGTGATGTAGGGCAGAAGCCCCACACCCATGTCAAAATTCAGTGGGACGAACCTTCTGAGTAAGAATAATCAGCCCCATAAAGTTCTCGCCATTTTTTAGGCTCTTTGTGAATAGCTACTTTGCTTTTGTCCCAAAGACCTTGGTGATGGCCTTCGCAAAGCGGGATCGCAGTTCTGTCACTTCGCTTTGAACGAGAAAACCGATCATGTATCGGATGGTGCGCAGTCGTTGGGCTTTGCTGGACTTCTCCAAATCGCTCACAAATACAACACCCCTTCCGCCGCACTTCTTGCAAATAGTTTCCATCTTTCTTTTCCTTTGGTTTTTTTGGATTAGACCACATTATTTTTAAGCGCCTCTTTCCTCAGTTCAATCATAATCCCCAGCTAATATTTCGGAAACTCTGCCGGGATTTACGCCAAATCTTTGCGCAACTTGTGTTGTGCTGTCCCTTGGGCGAATTCTCACATAATATTTTATTTCATCCCGTAGTTCTGGAGTTATTTTTTTAGAGGAAACTGGCGATCTAACTCTTTTATATCTCTCACGGTGCATAAGCCTGAGAGCTTCTAAAATTCCAATTCTGACGCGATTATCCATTTGGTAATCCAAAGCATCCTCTAGGATTTTTCGGGCCTTTGGTATTTTTGGCTCTTTCATTCAGTCCACCACAATGGCTTCAATGAATTATCGACATACTGTTGACACGCATCATAACAGTAGGCAGTTTTTCTGATCCTATTGCGTATTCCAATAACCGCATTTTTGGTCATCCCGTATTTTTCACCAGCGGCCTTGCAGGACCATCCTTCATTGTCCGTTAAATGCAGAACCATCAAAGTTTCTTCGTCTCTTGCACGTTCCCTGCACTTTCTCATTTCAATAACTCCATTGGGTCTACTCCTATAGCCTCTGAAAGTTTTGCCATTGCGGCTTCAAAGAATTCATTGAATTCTTGTTGGTTCATTTTGTTCATGGCGATTGTGTCTGGGAAATAATAAATCCCACCAAACTCGCTAACAACCGTTTGGAAATAACCACAGGCCATTTTCAGCTCACGATGTAACTTATCTGAGTTGGGCCATTTCCCTGTTGCCTTACAAGCCCTGCCAAGAATTGACCAATAGAGCTTGTGATGTGGTTCTGATCTTTTGGATCGTAAAACCAAATCAAACTCTGCTCCATTCTTGGCAAGGGCCAACTGCTCCGCATCAAATGCGGAACAGGGCTGGAATTCACCATCGACTAGCTTGACGGTTATTTTGGGCTTTTCGCTCAAAACGGAATTTCGTCATCTAGTTCTGGGTGTGTGTTTATGGTGTTAACATCATCTGCCTGTGATGTTTTTGAATTTTGATCTCCGCCATTGCGACCAGCAAGAGAAACGCTATTCGCATTAACCTGCAAATACTTTTTATCATTGTATTCGCGCCAAGAGAATTCACCAGAGACCACAACGGGCTGTCCTTTGAGGAGGTAGGGGGCGACTGCCGCCCCCGGTTTTCCCCAATATGAAACACTGAACCAATATGTCTCTTTGGTGCGCCTGTCATTTACGGCAATATCAAAGCCGCAAACTTCTTGACCATTTTGGGTTTGGCGAACCTCTGCATCTTTGGCGCAGTTACCGAATATTGTTATCTGTTTCATTTTAGAACCACGTTTTCTTTTTTTCTAATGGGAAGGCAATGCTTCCTGTTTGTGTTTGAACTTCGTCATCACTCCATTCAAAACGCTTTTCTGGAAAATACTTTCCAATAAAGTTGTCTAAATAGGTGGTTTTCCATACAGCCCGGTCATAGGTTCCTTTTTTCAGTGCCGATAGACCTTTTGCATTAGAAATTGCTGCGACTAGCATATATCCGTCAGGATCAGTTTCTAACACTAGCCATTTTAAGCCCTTGCTATCCTCAGCCAAATGCACGGAAGCTCTATCGCCAACTACTATCTTGGCTCTTGTCATACATTCTTTTGATACGTTCAAATTGAACGCTTCAGTTTTCTTCCCTTTGTATATAGCTGCGTAACTTCCAGTTTTAGCAGCTCTGCGGGAGATGGATGGTGAGACAGTTTCGATTTTCTTAAACATTATATAATTCCCAGTTCGAATTGTTTGTACTCTAGTTTCATCTGAATTTTTTCTGCAAATTCAGGGTCTTCAAGTTTAATGAGGCAAATCACCTCATTTATTTCTTTTAAGGTTGCCTTCAGCTTTTCCTCCGTTACTTCATAACCATCTAAGAATTTCATTAAGCGCACCCCTCTGTGGATTGGGCTGGGCTTTTCGGCTGGTAGCGCAGGAGAGGCGTTTTCAGGCTGTTTAGGAGCCGCGCGCCCTGTTGCTGCGTTTCCATCGTCATCCTCAATAGGAACGCCGGATATAGAGGCTAGGCCGTATCTCCGGGCATATGTAATGGCCCCGCCAAGAGACTGCATATCATTGGCTTTGTATTCCAGATAAACCTTGCCGGAATATTTATCTCCAGTGATGTGGGCAAATGTAGTTTCTACAAATGGCCCGAATTCATCTTTTCCCGGTGATTGCATTATCACAAAGCCGTTGGCGTGAAATGCTGGATAAACCGCATTTTGTATTGCCGTTAGGTCTGCGTATTTGTTTTTGAGAAACGGGTTTTTTGCATTTTTAAATGCAGAGCCCATTTGAGCCTGTGCCGCAGCAAAAGCTGTCAGGCTGGCGATTGGTCCTTTATCAGACATTATTTCATCCTTATTGATATAGTTTGAGGTCCAGTGACCAATTCGGCCCCGTCAATCTGAACACCCGCTTTTAGTTGTTTTTTGATCTCTGTTTTATCTGGCGTGACGGTCGTTTTGCAAAGTTGTGATGGTATCTCCTTTTCGTTAGTTATTACTACGCTCTCCGTTCCCTTGCGCAGTGATACTGTTCCAAGGGGATGGGGAATTTTTGATTGATTGGCACAAAGCAAAATGGTTTTAAGCATTTTATTAAGTCGCACTTTACGAGCATCAAGCGCCGATCTGCGTTCTGAGTATCGCTTTGCCATTTCATGACACGCAATCATTCCGGCTTCGGCTTCACTGATTTGCGTAAGGACGCTGGATACTAGGTCCATTACATCTGTTTCACCATCCAGTGTATCCCAGAACAATTCCAGTTCTTCTGAGTATGCCGCAAGCTCTTCGGCCATGTATGTCAGCATTGAGGAATTTAATTTCATTTTACTGCCGCCTCATAATCATCAATCGCCTGTGCAATTGCTTTATCAATGAATGAAATCGCATCCGCTGGGAATTGGTCGGCCAGATATTCTTGGTTCGTAATAGCCCCAGAGGTGGCTTGCTGAACCAGCTTGATGCTACGGTTTGCAATTTTGTTGGCTATAGTAGCCCGAATAAAATGTATCGGTGTGTTTGTCATATTAAGCTCTCCTGTCCATATTCGCTCTTTACATTAATTAACCCTCGCTATAAGCATTGTAAAGTACAAAATGAATAATTTAACTCTGGAGAGAAGAAATGACTATAGAAATTATGACTGAGGACGAACTTCGCGTAAAGCTGGCTGACCGCCGATTGACCTACGTTGCTGAAAAATGTGGACTGAGCTATATGTCTGTGTCCAGAATTACAAAAAATGCAGGGCGCTCAAAGTTGGAGACTTTGGAAAAGCTAACTGAATATTTCAAGGAAAATAAATGAAGCCCTGCGCTATGAAAGGACAAGAGACATGGAGCGCAGGGCTTCTAGTAAAGGGCGAAAGCGAGCAGCAGTCTACCTATGGCTACCCATATAGACTTCCTGAACAATATGGACAACATCAAAGTTGATATTTTCATAGCTTTCGTTAAAAATACCCAAGGACAAGAGAGGAATTCAATATGAGTATGAAAGCGGTTGTATGGGCATTGCACCAACCAGACCTTAGCCCAGCACAGAAGATAGTTCTTTTAATGCTATCTGATCGGCACAATCCAGACATGGGATGCTTCCCAAGCTCCAAGAAATTAGCTTCGGACTGCAATATGTCTATAAGCTCTGTATTTGCGCATTTGGCTGCACTTGAGAGCAAGGGGTTAATTAAGCGCAAGGGAAGGGCCAGAGACAACGGGCAGCAAACTTCAAATGAATACGAACTTAGCATGGGTGTCCAAAATCTGGATGGGGGTATCCAAAATCTGGACATGGGGTATCCAAAATCTGGACACCCCCCTATCCAAAATCTGGATACCAATAACCATGTAAGTATTAACCATGTAAATGAACCTAATATGTTCAATGATGCTTGGTTGGCTTATCCAAGGAAAGTTGGAAGGGGAAATGCAGAAAAAGCATGGGCCAAGGCAATCAAAAAGATTGATGAAAAAGAGCTTTGCAAATTGCTTTCTCAGTACATTGACAGCTTGGTTGGCAAGGATAGCAAATTCATCCCACATCTCAGCACTTGGCTTAATGGGGAGCGGTGGCATGATGACATTGAGGCTCCACAAGCGAATGGAATAGACCATATGTTCCGCGATATGGTAAATGATCTTGCGAGGGTAAACCGATGAGCAATTTACCAGCACTGCAATCAACGGTCATGGATGATGATACACTAACGAAACATCGCGCGTTCATTGCAATAAAAGCACAGGCTCTTATGGGTAGGTTTTTCCAGATGCCACAAGACGAGATGGTAAAGCGTGAAATTCTGTTGGGCTGGATGGATATGCTGCAAGATTTCACAGCGGATGAAATCACCAAGGCTTGTGCGGATTACCTGATTGAGCATCCCACCAAGCGCCCACATGAGGGTCTTGTGCGTCAGATACTTGTAAACAACCGCAAACGATATGTTGCAGCACACCCAAGGGTCCAGCTTGATCCCCCGCCGCGAAAAAGCCAAGATGCAGAAGAACGCAAACGCATATCGCAGGAAATGATGGCTAAATTGGGAAAAAAATGGTAATGGAAAATCAGGGGGTAGTTTTTTCCATTCTGCCCTTAGAGCTTTTCCTCCCAGATTGCTCCCCCTCTCCAACCCCAAATGGAGAGGGGTTTATAAAAATAGGACATTCACATGAGATTAACTGAGGATGAGCTGCAAAGGCTCTTTGATGGGCTTCCAAATAAAGGGTCAATCCAAGAGGTAATGGAAATGATCGCCTTCATCGCCCATTCTTATGAAATACCAGCGGTAATTGGGGAGCATGAAGACTGCATACATATCGTTTTGCATAACGATCAGGATGTGGGAACAATGCACTAATCGGGCAAAAGCTGGATAATTGCTAAATTATGTGATAATGGTGATGTTATGACTAGAAAGATTGATGATGGCCTTAAACTCATAATCAAAGACGAATTCATTCATGGGTTCGTTGATGATGGTGGTGTTCGTAGGTATCCATCAATTAAGGCTTTGGCAGATCGTCACGATGTTGCCTATGTCTCGCTTCACAGAAGGTCTTCATCTGAGGATTGGCAGTCTCAGAAGAACAGGGTCCAGACTGAATATGAAAATGCTGTTGCGCAGCGTAGGATGATGCAGATGGTTGAGTATGGTGAAAAACTTGACGATGCTGCAATAAATATCGCTCTGGAAATGATCGAAGACGCAAGCCGAAGGTTTGCAGAGGACCAGCAAAATAGGGAGTTGCTGGAAAATATATCTGAAATTGATGTGGATGAGGACCGGGAAATTGCCTTGGCCAAGTTTAGGATCACATCGAAGATATTAAGGCCTCATGATGTTACCAGTATTTCCAACACGGTTGGCAATGCTCAAAAAATTGGGAAATTAGCCTTGGGCCAAGCTCAAGAGATTAGCAAGGTGTCTGCAAATGTCACAACACCAGAGAGCCTTCGAGAAGTTATCGAAGAGCTGGATGAGCTTGCCAGAACCAAGTCATCTGGCGCACAGCACACTATACAGTAATTGGCTCAAAATGGCCCGTCCCCAGCAATTGACCCCAAAGGGTGATTGGGGGGTTTGGCTCATTCTGGCTGGTCGTGGTTGGGGCAAGACTATGGTTGGTGCGTTTGACACCATGATTTATGCCCTCAACAATCCAGATAGCCGCTGTGCGGTTGTAACCCCGACATTCGGTGATTTGCGAAGGGTGGCTTTCGGTGGTGTGTCCGGGATTATGAACTGGATACCTGAAGAGTGCCTTTTGAAGGGCCGTGGTCAGGGTTATTCAAGCTCCGCCGCTGAAATAAGGCTTTATAACGGGTCTATCATTCAGGGTTTCGCAGCGATTGAACCAAAGCGCCTTCGTGGTCCTCAGTTTCACAGGGCTTGGTGTGATGAGGTTGCTGCTTGGCAATACCCGGAGGCATTTGACCAATTAATGTTTGGTCTGCGACTTGGCGATAATCCTCAATGCGTAATAACAACAACGCCAGCCCCCAATGAGCTAACCCGATCCCTTGTGAAAAGAACCAACACGGTAATCACAAGAGGAAGCACATTTGATAATGCCAAAAACCTATCTGAAACAGCCATTGCACAGCTTAAAGAAAAATATGAAGGAACAAGATTAGGTCGCCAAGAGCTTTATGGAGAGGTTCTGGACGATCTGGAGGGCGCTTTGTGGAGCTATAGCGCCTTTGATATGGGTCGCATGGATAAGATGGATATGCCTGAATTCAATCGCATAGTAGTTGCTATTGACCCCGCTGTAACTAGCGATGAAAACAGCGATGAAACGGGGATAGTGGTTGCCGCTAGGTGCAATAATAATCAATACTACGTTTTAGATGATGGGTCTCATAAAGCCTCACCGGATGGCTGGGCTAGGAAAGCGGTCTCCCTTTTCCACACTTATGGGGCCGACAGGATCATTGCAGAGGTCAATAACGGTGGAGATTTGGTCGAAAGAGTGATAAGAACTATAGATATGAATGTTCCGTACTCGAAAGTTCACGCAAGTCGTGGTAAGTTAGTAAGAGCAGAGCCCATCGCTGCGCTGTATGAGCAGGGTCGGGTTCACCATGTGGGTGAATTTAAAGAGTTAGAAGATCAAATGGTTTCTTATACACCGAACAGCCGGAAGTCGCCGGACAGGATGGACGCCCTAGTGTGGGCATTGACAGAACTTAGCTCGTCCACAGGACAGCCAATGTGGAGAATTAGTTAATGGCCCTTTTCGATTTCTTGCGCCGCTCAGTGGCGATCCCTATGGAGCAAAAGCAAGCCCCAAGCGTTCATGTTCAGCAAACGAGCCCATTTCACAGCAGGTCTGACAACTTCAAGTCTTATGCTGTTGAGGGCTATCAGCAAAACGCCATTGTTTACCGCTGCGTTAATGAGATCGCTCAAGGCGCGGCCTCAATCGCCTTCAAGGTATTCCAAGGCGATATTGAGTTAGAGCAACACCCACTTATTTCTCTTTTGAAAAGACCAAACCCATTACAGGCTGGTAATGAGTATTTCCAATCCCTTTATGCGTTCTTGCTTCTTTCTGGTAATAGCTACGCAATATCCAGCACAGCCGGAGGCGTTCCAACCGAACTTCATTTGCTGAGACCAGATCGGGTTGAGGTAATTCCAAGCGCGACTGCAATTCCCAAGGGTTACAATTACAAGCTCAATGGTAAGGTTGTGAATACCTATGACGCCGATCCATTTACAGGGCAGTCAGAGGTTAAGCATTTCAAACTATGGAACCCAATGGATGATTACCTTGGCCTTTCTCCGCTTATGGCTGCGTCTATTGATGTGGATCAGCATAACCTTATAGCAAAACACAATATTGCTCTCTTGGTGAATGGAGCGCGTCCTACAGGTGCGGTTGTTTTCAAACCGAATGACAGCAGCGGCAATCCCATGATGTTGACTGATATGCAGCGAAAACAGGTTCAAGACGATCTTGATCGCCGCATGAGTGGAACTAATAACTCCGGCAAGCCTCTTCTCTTGGAGGGTGATTTTGACTGGAAAGAAATGGGAATGTCTCCCCGCGATATGGACTTCCTGCAAAACAAGCACATGGCGGCAAAAGATATTGCGCTTTGCTTTGGTATCCCTTCACAGCTTATCGGTATTCCAGACAGCCAAACATATGCAAACGTCCAAGAGGCTAGGTTGGCTCTGTATGAAGAGACCATCATTCCTTTGGCCATGCGGGTGTGTAGTGATTTGAACGAATGGCTGGCCCCATCTTTCGGTGATGATATTCGCATTGAATACGATATTGACGCTATCCCAGCCATGACTGAGCGCCGCCGCCGGGTTTATGAGAATGTAACCACCGCAGTTCGTGAGGGCATTATCAGCCGAAATGAAGCCCGTGAGCGCCTTGGTCTTGGACCAATTAACGGTGGTGATGAAGTATTCATCGCAGCAAATCTATTCCCACTTGGAGGCCCGGATGTGGCTCCAGATGAGGGTCTTGACCCTGAAGAGGCTGGGAAATCAGCTTATGGTGAAGAGAAGCTGGATCAATACCCAGATGGCGCAGATGTTCCCGATGAGCTTCCTTCTGCCTATCGCGCAGGTACGGGTGAAAAGCGTTGTGGCAATTGTGATTATTACGAAGAGGGTGAGTGCAGCTTATTTGATGCGGATGTCCGGGCTCAATATGTCTGCAATGCGTGGAAAGAACAGCTTGACCAGTCCAGCAAAGCCGAAAGCGATGTGGATACAGTCCCAACTGAGGCAATGGCTATTAACGGTCAACGCGCACTTGATATGCGCAAAGAGTTTGGTCGTGGTATGACCCGTGTGGGCGTTTCCCGTGCCAATCAGCTTATCAATCGTGAGCGTCTTTCACCCGACACTGTTCGCCGCATGAAGAGCTTTTTCGCCCGTCATGAAGTGGACAAGCAAGGACAGGGCTTCAATCGTGGTGAGGCTGGATACCCAAGCGCAGGTAAGATCGCATGGCTTGGCTGGGGTGGTGATGAAGGTCAGGCTTGGGCCAACCGCAAAGTTGACCAGCTTGATAAAGAACGCGCCAAGTCTGTAGAAGCCGCTCAGGATTTTGGAGATTGGTGGGATGAAGCGATCCCGCCCAAAGAGGACAAAGCACCAATCAGTGAAGCTGTAAAAAAGGCTCTTGCTGAGAAAGTAAAAGAACACAACGAAAAGCACGGTGATAAAAAAGGCAAAAAGGTTACTCAACGGATGTTAGAGGCTGTATTTGCCCGTGGTGTCGGGGCTTACAATACCAATCCGCAGAGTGTTCGCCCCACAGTGACCGGACCCGATCAGTGGGCTTATGCCCGTGTGAACGTATTTTTAAGCGCAGTTCGCACGGGGCGCTTTAAGAGTGGAAAGTTCGATACAGACCTTTTGCCTGAAGGTCATCCACTAAGTAGCAAGGATTAGAGACATGGATATTGGTTCAGTACAAGCCGCAAAGGGCGCTTACGGTCGCGCGATTTATAAGTTTGGCTTTAACTCAACAATCAGCACAGATGAAGAAACTGTATGGGATGCTGGCGGAATTTACAGCTACCCGACATCTGCGCAAAGCGTAACGGTTGTCAGTTCTGATGCGGCTGATGATATTGATGGAACTGGCGCACAAAAGATCACAATTGAAGGCTTGGACGCAAATTGGCTGCCCAAGACTTTGGAAGTGGATATGAATGGCACCGAAAATACGACTGTAGCAAGCACATTCATGCGGGTATTCCGCGCGTATGTTTCTCAAGCTGGTTCCGGTGAAGTCAATGCTGGTGACATTTCCCTGTCAATGGGCGCAACAACGGTCGCTCAAATCTCACAGGGTCAGGGCCAAACCTTGATGGCTGTATATACAGTCCCGGCTGGCTTCGATGCTTATATAACTCAGTGGACGTTTAGCTCTGGTGCATCTTCATCTAATAAATACCTTGATGGTCGCTTAATTATTCGCAGCAATGAGGGCATTGTTAGAACTAAATCGAGGGCAACTATTCAAAATACATCTTTTATTAAAGACCTAGCAGTTGCCACTAAGGTTAATGAAAAGGATGATATTGAAATCCGCGCTGTTACATCTTCTGGAACTGATGCTGTCTCTGGAACCTTTACAGTTCTCTTGAAGCGCAAATGATTTATGGCGGGGAGCCTAAGCTCCCCGGTTTGATTATGCGTTTTCTTTTTCTCTGGCCAATTTGTCTGCCGCCGCCATGATGACCGACAGAGGCGTGAACTTGCCAGCGAGGTAGTAGAAGCATCGTGTGAATGTGGTGTTATACTCATTGGTCACTTGGTGCGGTGTAACGCTAACAGGCAAACCGCCAAACAAGCGTCCAAGCTCAACAGCTTCATGGTACTGGGCCATGCGGCGCTTGATTAGGTCAACCACAACCTCTGTAACTTCATTTTGCTTGGCTGTTACACGATCACTCTTTGGGGCTGGCTTTACCACTGGAAGCTCTTTGAGCAAGGCGCGAAGCTCTACCAGTTTATCCAAGTCATCCCCAAGATCGTCACTGAACAAGTGCAGATGCTTTGTGCGGATTTGATGCAGGTCAAATGGAATATCCCAAACAGAAAAGTCTGATGCGTAAATATATTGCCGATTGTTTTCGCGGATCGTTTCGTAAGCCCTGTTGAGGTATCCAAGTGCTTCCTTCTGGTGAGACTTGGCGGCGAAGGTTTGATCCTCTTGGACTTGGCCCATTGCCAGTGTGATCCAATCTTGAACTGTGTTTTGCTTGATGAACATTTCGTTTTCTCCATTTGCTATACAAGTTAATATAATCATCGTGAAAGTTAATGCAAGTACCATTTGTGATAAAATAATTAACTTTGGAGTTAAAATAATTAACTTGGCCTATTGACTATACTTTCAACAATCCCTAAATTCCTCTTATCAACTTGGTCTTGAAAGGACACTCGACATGGAAATTCTAGTTCAACACGCTCAAATGGATCGCAAAACTGGTGAAGTTGGCGGATATACAGACGTTGCTCTGGTTAATGCTTCTGCACATGATAGCGTCACAGACGCTCTTGAGTACGCTTATCGCTTTACCAATAACGTGATGGGCTCTTGGTCGATCAAGAAAGAATATCTCCCAACTCGTGATGGCGGTGAGATGGAAAACGGCGATTACAATGAGGACGTAACAGTTCTTCACACTCGCCCGGATGGCATGGGCCAGCGTTCTACAATGATGGGTGATCGCATGATTGTTGACGGTAAAACCTATCGTGTAGCAATCTCGGGTTTCAAAGAAGTCGCATAATTCAACGGGGAGCTACGGCTCCCCACAACGGCATCTGGGTAAATGAAATAAATCACTAATCAAACTGGGAGAGAGATAATGGATAAGCAAGACACAATGATCGCAGTAATATTTACAATTATATTGGTAATTGGAGCGATTAATATTGACCGCCTTATGGTGATGCTATGACCACCAGAGCGGCGATATTAAAGGCACTCAATGATGATCGTATATCCTTGGAGGTAGGGGAAGATTATTTTTACTTCCTGTTCTCAGAGAGCGGCTATGGTTATTACATGGATCGTTGCGTATATGTTTCTCGCTTAAACCATTTGAGCCTCGAACAATGGGTTGAAGAGGGGAAGGCGTTTATTGCTTCAATTGACGATTAAACATGATATGATGCGCCTGAAAGGTACGTTGTATGGGTTTCCCGTTTCCAATATTTATCAAGGCTTCTAGGTCTAGGATTTCGGTCTCAAAGGAGATCAGAGAGGTAAATCGGCTTAGATTGCAGTTTGAGCGTTCAATGACAGCCCGTTTGATGGCTGTCTTTAAGCGTGTCGGCAAAAGGGCTGCGGATGAATACAAGCAATCAGAGAGCGTTTCTGAAGCTCTGAGGCCACTTGAGGGTGAGCTTGAGCAAGTATTCAGAGCGCACTATCGTGCTGTCATAGAGAAATTTGGTGATCGGGTTTATGAAAATCGGAAGCAAGAGCGATTTGCTCAGTTACTATTCAGCTATTATTCTATGGAGGGGGCTCAGAAGGTTAGGGGGGTAACAACCCAAACCGCTAACCTGATCCGCCGCGCCATAAGGGCTGGTGAAGTTGAGGGCGAAGGTGTCGCCAATATTGCCAAGCGTATCAGAGAAAAGACTGATGGCGCTATTGGTCGGGCCAGATCGTCAACCATTGCGAGAACAGAGACCCACGCAGCGGCCTCCTACGCCACCCATGAAGCCACAAAGGAGCTTGGCCTCCCTGCACAGCGCAAAAGATGGGTTAGCGTCTCAGACGGGCGCACACGCTCTCACCATGTGGCGGCTAATGGGCAAGAGGTCGGGATGGATGAGCCATTCATCATCCGGTTTAAGGGCCAAGAAATAAGAATGATGTATCCGCACGATGGCTCTGGCGGTCCTGCGAACAATATCAACTGTCGGTGTCTGGCGCTGTATTTCAGTGATGAGGATGCCATTTTTGATGACTTCGCTGATGGTGTTGTTGAGCCTGTTGCCGCTGTAGCCCCAGAACCAGAGCAAGATGTCGGATTGGTGGGGCCATTTGCGGTTCTGAGGGTTTCGGATCAGTTTTTGAGACCAAACAAAAGCCGATTTACTAACGAAAACTTCCCAAAAATCAAAAGGGATGAAGCGCAGAAAAGACTTGATGAAGGCTTGGAAGCATCTGCGGCGGATGAGAGATATAATAAGTTTAATCGCTTCAGGGGTATGAGCGAAAAAAATTGGGGTGTAATTAAGAATTCACGGGGGCTATCGGATGACGCTCTTGCGATGGTCGCTGTTATTACGGACGAATTGAATTATCTCTCAGACTTTTTAAAAATCCCAAGGTTGAGGGGTTATGAAGTTCAGAAAATGAAGGCAGTTGCTTCGCAGGGCGATGGCGTGATGAACCTTAACCCCGCATATTTCAATAGATATGCAGAAGATATGCGCAGTGATGTTGATAGGGTTGCGGCTAAGAAGAGATTTGATGCAGCGGCTTCTGAGGACGTAGCGTTGCAGAAAGAAATTTCTGTTATCAAGGAAAAACGGAGAGTATTTGAGGTTCAGTTTAGTAATGACGAAATCGGCGTTGAGGAATTTAGGGCGGCGGTTCGCCCTATGGATGACGAGATTTCTGAGATCAGAATTCGTAGAAATCGGTTGAGCATCGAAATGAGAAAAGACAAGCGGTGGGTAGTAAGTGAATGGTCGGAGGATAGCAAATTAACCAAGCCATACACTTCAGATGGTTATTTTGAGGCGGGTATAGATCATATGCGATCTACTATGTATCACGAATTTGGTCATCACATTCACCAATACTATAAAGCTGAAGTTCTTAGTGGGCGGATTGTGGCGGTCCCTACAGAGACACAGCTGAAGAGGTTCTTTCAGAAGAATTTTAAACTTCGCAAAAAACGGTCCCAAGTTCTATCCACAACATATGCTGAACAAGACCCATATGAATTCTTTGCGGAACAGTTTTCTCTATTTTCAATGGGGAAAGTGGACAAGGTAACGCCTCAATTTATGGAGCTAATTAGGGAGATAGCAGATGAGCGAACAATATAATCGAATAGAGGAAATTTTGGATTTTCCAAAAATTAGTTCTCAGAATTATAAGGAAATAGAAACTTTGCTTGAGGACTTGTCGGGAGATGAAATATTTTTCCGGGATGTAGTCTATAACGTCTTGGAGCGCAGATATATGGACGGAACAAGTGCTGTTCGCCCCGATACTAGCCTTTGACCAGATATAGTGTTATATGCTAAGATATATGCAAAGTATGCTTTGAGGTTCAACCATGCCATTACCGAAGCCTAGTCAGGGTGAAAGTAGAAGTGAATTTATTAGCCGCTGTTCAGGCGATGATAAAGTGGTTGGAGAATTTCCAGATCGGGATCAGAGGGTCGCGGTTTGTATTACCCAATTTGAGGGCGGTAAAATGAGTGATGAACAAATCCATTCAGGCGATTATATTGCCGATCAGGAAACAAAATCCGAAAAAATTGATGTTGCCTTTGAATACAAAGCTGACAGCATGGAAGAGGACGGAACCTTCTCTGGATACGGCTCTATTTTTGGGAACAAAGACCTTGGCGGCGATGTCATAGTTGAGGGCGCTTTTGCCAAGTCAATTGGCCGGAAGGGCGCTAAGGCGGTCAAACTTCTTTATCAACATAAATCAGACGAGCCAATCGGTGTATTTGATGAAATCACTGAAGACGAGCGCGGCTTGAAGGTTAAGGGTCGCCTTGCAATGGGAACCCAGCGGGGCCGTGAGGTCCATGAGCTTATGAAAATGGGCGCACTTGATGGCTTGTCAATTGGCTATCGTGTTGACCCAAAGGGGGTCGAATATGACGAGAAGGGCAAAACTCGCCTCTTGAAGTCAGTCGATCTTATGGAGATTTCTGCGGTCACATTCCCAATGAACCCACGCGCACGGGTTCAGGCGGTCAAAGGCACAGAACGCTCGGTGCGTGAGTGGGAGCATTTTCTTCGGGATGAAGGGAACCTTTCTCGCACTGAAGCAAAGGCGGCGGCTTCTGCCGTTACCAAGGCACTGGAACAGCGGGATGCTGTGAAAGAGGAAACGCCTAAAGTCCTTGAGGCTCTCACAAGCCTTACCAACATCCTAAAAACTTAAACGGAAAGGATCGTCCCAATGGAAGATCAAGTAAAAACAGCCGTTGAAGCGATGGCAGGTGCCTTTGAAGAATTCAAAAAGGTAAATGATGATCGCTTGGCTCAAATCGAAGCTAAAGGTTCTGCCGATGCTTTGACTGAAACTAAATTGGCAAAAATTGAAGCTGATTTGGACAAATTCGAGAACATCAACCAAGCTATCACCCAACAGCAAAAACACGCTGAAGGTTTTGAAGCAAAGTTGAATGACATCGAAACTATGCTCAAGCGTCCAGCCAATGCAATGGAAGCTAAAGAAGTCGATTTGTCTTTGAAGGCATGGGACAGCTTCATGCGCAAAGGCGAAAAGAACATGGACGAGATGGAGCTTAAAGCTCTGACCGTTGGTACAGCTGCAACCGCTGGTAACTTGGCTCCTGCTGAGTACGTCAATGAGCTTATCAAGGTGATTTCTGAAATCTCCCCAGTTCGCTCTGTTGCCCGTGTTCGCCAAACATCCAACAAAGAAATTGAAGTTCCAAGCAAAACAGCAACATTTGCTGCCGCATGGACTGCTGAAGGCGGTACTCGCACAGAGACAACTGGCTACACAACTTCTTTGAACACCATCCCAACTCATGAGCTTTATGCTTTGGTTGATATTTCTGGCGCATTGCTTGAAGACAGCGTGTTTGATCTGGAAGCTGAAATGAACACTGAATTTGCAGAGCAATTTGCAAAAGCCGAAGGCGCAGCGTTCTTGACAGGTAACGGCACAAACAAACCAACAGGTATCTTGGACGGCACAACAGTCGCCTCGACAACTGCTGCCGCTGCCGCTGCAATCGCAACAGACGATCTGATGGACTTGGTACATGGTCTTCAGTCTGAGTATGCCCGTAACGCATCCTTCATGCTGAACCGGACAACTCTCGGTGAAATCCGCAAGCTGAAAGATACTGCTGGTCAGTACATCTTCCAGACTGGTTTCTCCGGTCAATCTGGTCTCCCAAACACCATCTTGGGCCACTCATATGTTGAAGCTGTAGACATGGCTGACATCGCCGCCTCCGCTAAACCAGTGGTATTCGGTGACTACCGCCGTGGTTACATGATCGTTGATCGTGTAGCTCTCTCAGTTCTGCGTGACCCCTATTCACAAGCATCCACAGGCAACGTGCGTTATATCGCCCGCCGCCGCGTAGGTGGTGAAGTGGTATTGGCTGAGGCCATGCGCGCACTGAAAATGGCTGCTTCCTAAGCAACCAAGGGGAGGGCTTAACGGCCTTCCCCATCCCACCTTACAGGAGATTTCAGATGAAAATTATGATGGTAAAAAGTGCCGCTGGAATTAACCGCGAAGATGGCGCATCAACACAGCGATTTATGGCTGGTGAAGAGTACACAGCCACAGAGGCTTGGGAGAAAAAGGTTCTCCAAGGTTTTGTGAAAGCTGGCTTTGCAAATGAGATTGGCGGAAACGCTGCGGTTCCTGAGACTAAAACAGCCAAGAAAAAGACAGCAAAGAAGGCTAAATAATGTCGCGTGAAATCCCGGCTGGTATTGCGAGTGCTATTACTGAAAAGGTTACACGGCCAATTTATGCCGTTGACCTTCTATTTGATAGCCCCAACCAGATTTATCTACACACCGGGATAGGCAATAAGACCTTCAACAGCATTACATATCAGGGCGTAGGTGACTTATTAAAGGTCAGCGCGATTGATGAAACGAATGATTTGACAGCATCGGGTGCGAGTTTAAAGCTGAATGGCTTGAATTCATCGTTGCTGACACGGGCGCTTGCAGAACCTTATCAGAATAGAACCTGCAATATTTATTATGGTGAAGAGGGAAATTCCAACCTTATCTTTCTTTTCACTGGCTTGATGGATGTAATGCAGTTCTCTGATGATGGCGAGAAAAGCACCATTGACCTTAAAGTTGAAAGCCACATGATTGCTTTGAAGCGTCAAGCGGTTTTGAAATACACCAATGAGAGCCAGAGGGCTCGTTTCCCAAATGATACCGGGATGTCTTATATCACTGGTTTACAAGATCAGCGGTTAGAATTTGGAAAAGGTTATCAACCACCAGATCAGTAGCCCTAGAAGGGGTCGCAATGGAATACAGGCAAGAGTTTTACAAACAAGTCCGTGCTGAATTGCCGGACTTAATTTCTCTCCATTATGAAGAGATCGCCCTTAATAAAGACGCCATTAAATTGAACCCGGATTGGGATGCTTACGCAGAGGGTGAGGCCCAAGGGGCGATTAAGTGTTTCACTGCTAGGGATGGGGGTAAGCTGGTCGGTTATTTTGTTGTGTGCCTTCACCGGAGCTTGCATTACAAAGACCACCTTTATGCAACCAATGACATAATATTTCTGCATCCAGATCACAGGAAGGGCTTTGCTGGCCCCAGATTGATTAAGTTCGCAGAGCAATGTTTGAAGGATGATGGCGTGAGCCTTCTTTTCATAAACTCAAAAACTCACAAACCCTTTGATGCACTTCTGAGAAGAATGGGTTATAGTCACATTGAGAATGTATTTTCCAAGAGGTTTATCTAATGGCTATCTCAGTAGGCTTTGCACTAGGCGCAACCACCACAGTAACCGCTGCGATTATTGGTGGTACTGTTTTGATGGCCGGAACCATGCTGGTAACATCAACAATGATACCGGATATGCCGGAGTTTGATAATCAGTCCTTGGGTAGCAATGGAACAATGACCAATGCGGTTACGCCCAATGCGCCACATGAGGTTGTTTATGGAGAGGTTCGCAAGGGCGGTGTAACAACATTCCAAGAGGTAACAAACAACAACCAATATTTTCACCAAGTCATTATTATGGCTGCGCATGAGGTTGAGGCGCTTGGTGACATATTCCTTGGCGGTGAATTGGCCCCATTGGATGGAAGTGGGATGGTTACTGGCGGCAAATATTCTGGCAAGATGTGGATTTACAAACATCTCGGGGATCAAACGGCGGCTGATAGCGGCCTTGTTGCTGCAACAAGCGTTGATAGCAACTTTATAAATAATGGCTTGGCTTATATTTACATGAAGTGCGAGTTCGATCCTGATGTATATACACAGGGCGTTCCAATGCTTACTTGCAAGGTAAAGGGCAAGAAGGTTTACAACCCCGCCACAGCCACAACGGCTTGGTCTGACAACCCGGCGCTCTGCATCCGTGATTACCTGAACAACGAATATGGCTTCAAGGTTCCTGCGTCCAGCTTGGATGATACCACTTTCAATGCTGCATTTACCGCTTGTGATGCTTCATTGGGTTCTGGATTGGACAACAAGATGCGGTGCAACGGCTCAATAAGCTGTGGCGCTACATATGAGGCCAATATTAAGAAACTTCTTTCTACCTGCCAAGGAAGCCTGTTTTGGTCTCAAGGATATTGGAAGTTAAAGGTAGCAACATATTCAAGCCCAGTTCTTAGTTTCAATGAAAGCAACTTGAGAGGCCAGATTGGGGTTTCTACAAAGGTTAGCCGCAAAGATCAGTTCAATCGTGTTCAAGGTCAATTCGCTGATAAGGATCAGGCATATATCCTTGCTGATTACCCAATGGTGTCTTCATCCGTGTTTTTAACTGAGGATGGCGGCGCTGGTAATGAAAACGCAATGAATTTGGACCTTCCCTTAACGACTTATTCAGCCGGGGCTCAAAGATTGGCGAAGCTGGCTCTTTATAGGGTTCGGGAGCAGATTTCAGTAAATGCTGAATTTGATATGACCGCATTGGCTGTTGAGATTGGCGATACAATAAACCTAAGCATTTCCAGATATGGATGGACCAATAAGCAATTTGAGGTTGTCGGATGGACATTTAATGGTGGTCATGAGGGTTCAACAATTAGTCTTCAACTGAAGGAAACGTCCTCTGCGGCTTATTCTTGGGATGATGAAGACGCAGCTATAATAGCAAACGACACAACTCTTTCAGATGTAACGGCTGGCCTTACGATCTCAAATCTTAGTGCTTCTGATGTGGTAAATATTCAATCCGATGGAACGGCAGTTGATGAATTCAATGTCACTTGGGATGCAGTTGATAGCGCAATGGTTGATTTTTATGAGGTGCAATGGAAGCCAACCGCTGACGCTGGTTATGCTACATCAAACACCCGTGATTTGAGCTTTACAATTTCACCTGTGCGGAATGTCCAATATGATGTTCGCGTTAGAGCTATCACTGTAAATGGAAATAAGGGAGCTTTCGCCGCCACAACCGTGACTGGAGGTGGGGATACAACAGCTCCGGGAGTTGCAACATCATTAAGTGCTACCGGAAGCCAAGGTGCGATCACAATTGAATGGACAAATCCAACTGATGCTGACCTTCGCTATGTGGATATTTACGAAAATTCCACAAATAATAGCGGAACAGCTACGAGGATAGGATCGTCTTCTGGTTCAAATTTCTTCCGCCCTAATTTGGGCGATGTAGTAACCAAATATTACTGGCTCAAATCAGTTGACCTATCAGGCAATGAGAGCGGCTTTTCTGCGGGGGTAAATGCTACAACCAATGAAGCCATAGTAAGCAAGGGTGGCGGCGTGTATCGGGCTGAATTGGCCTCTGGGGACACAATTGATTATGATGTAACAGTATCAGGTTTTCAGTTTTTCTTGGATGGCTCTGCAACCCCGGCAATAGAGCTTTTAGAGGGATACACCTACAGGTTTGACCAATCTGATAGCAGTAATTCCAATCACCCATTTCAGTTCTCAACAACCGCTAATGGAACACACAATGGTGGAGTAGCATACTCTACTGGCGTAACATATGTTGGCACTCCGGGCTCCTCTGGGGCTTATGTCCAGATAGTAGTAGCTGCATCCGCCCCTGATCTTTATTATTATTGTGCAAACCATTCAGGAATGGGTGATGCGGCTGCAACTCCCAGCACAAAAACAACTGATGTTCTCAATAAACTATTCAAATATGCTTATGGAGCGAACAATGTCTTACCCGCTCAGGCTGATAGGTTGCTTATCAATGACACCGTTTTCTTAAATGAGGATGTTGCATATATCTTCAATGGGGTTGGATGGGATGCTCAAACCGCATTTATTGATGGTAATTTCTTGGTTACTGGAACAATCACTGGAGACAAATTGAGCGCCAATAGCATTTCTGCCCTTGGATTGAGCATTGGAACACTGACGGATAATGTGAGTGGTGAGCGGATTACTATCAGTGACAGCAAAATCTTGGTTTATGATGCCTCAAATGTTATTCGCGTTAAGATTGGAGACCTTACTTAATGTCGTATGGCGTTCAAATAAGGACAAATCAGGGTTTAACTGACATTTCAGATATAAATGTTGGAAGGTATATTTCTCATTATGTGCTAACAACTCAAAATGGCAGTCTTGTAGAAAATGATTTTTCTGACGCTAATAATCTGGCTCATATATCTGTTCACACAAATGATGGACTGCTACCACCACAGATCACTTGGGACGAAAATACAAAAACTCTTAGTTGGCAAGCGACTACTTATGGAACGGTTATCACTTCATCACAAATATCTACAAATTGGACTGTTATATTTTGGAGATTTGATTAATGGCTTATGGCATTTCAATAAACAACAATAACAATCATAAAATCATTCAGGATCAAAACCCTATATATGCTTTGAAGCGTTCAGGGACTTTGAGCCAGTATCAAACTACGAACCAAGGTAGCGCCCCATACTACCCAACACATGAACACGCATATGGATATTTAGTTCAAAATACTGCTGCCGATCCTACTGGGACAGAGGATATATTTTTTAAATTAGATGTTGGCCAATGGATTTCTTATTGGCCATTCCAGTTATTCCTTAGTGACGGGCAAACAAGTGCTTATACTACTTTAGCCCTTTCGGATTTTACCTCAAATAGAAGCACCAGCATTAATTATTATATATTTGATAGGATGAACCAAATCACGGGTGCTGGTGCCGCGAGTGGATATGGGATGCAGGTTTTCGATACCAGTGGAAGCTGTATGTGGGATAGTAATGAAATTACAAATAGAGTTTCATATGGTGCACAGATTACTTCTACTACAACAATAAATACTACGGCCAACGCTGTCTCAATGAGGCAATGGTACATTGCTGTTTATCCCAGCATAGGATTTGCTAGGGGTGGGGCTAATCCACTTTATGGCTGGCGGTGCCGTAGAGTTTCTACCAGTTCTTGGGTTGTGGAAATAGACTATGTAGATGCTGGATTTTATCCATATCAAGGAGAATGGTATGGTCTTTCGGGAAGCACTAACCCTCTTGTAAATGGAAATGCTAGAGTTTTGTTTGCTTATGTATAAGGGAAAAAAATGTACGAAGAATTTAACACCTTAATTGAGGCTGAGAATAGGGCTAAAGTTATTTATCCAAATAAAACATTTTCTCCAGTTATGGGAAGTGCTTGGATGTCTAACGGATATATTTCCATTAATAACGGCAAGTATAGGCTTCAGACCGATCTTTGAACAATGATTGAGTAAGATTATTTTGTGTGCTATGTTCTGTGTGCACAGTGCAACTAAAACGGAGGCCTACAAATGGCTACTTTAAATGATCGCGTGTTTGACAACGGCCTGACCGTTTTGGACACAGAAGCAAATGCAATTCACGTTACTTCTCAAGAGGCAACTGATTACACAGATGCAACTTCCACATCTACTCTTGGAAATTCTACTTCGCTCTCCATTGGTGCGCCCGGAGACCGGACAGGCGGTGGCCGCAAGGTAACTGTAGCTGCTATTACTGATGGAAGTATTACGGCGACTGGTACAGCAACTCACTATGCCCTTGTAGATACTAGCAACACTCGCTTGCTGGCTACTGGTACATTGACTGCATCTCAGTCAGTTACATCTGGCAACACCTTTACTTTGGCAACATTCGACATTGGCATCCCTGATCCTGCATAATCGAACTGAAGTAAATTTCTAAAATTAGGAGAGCCTGCTATGGCAAAAAAGGTCTTTGTAAACCGAGCCAAAATGTCAACTGCAACAACTGGCACGGGTGCAATAACCCTTGGATCAGCCGTAGCAGGTTTTCAATCTTTTGAGGATGGTGGTGTAGTTAACGGCGATGAAATTCGCTATGTTATTGAAGATGGTGACAATTGGGAAATTGGAACTGGTGTATATACTTCTGTAGGCACATCTTTAACAAGAACTGTTCTTGAGAGTAACAATGCTGATGCTGCATTAAATCTTTCAGGTAACGCTTATATATTTATTACATCTGCCGCTGATGACTTTGTTCAGCTTGATGGCGATATAATGACAGGCAATCTTGGGCTTCAGGATAACGTAAAAATCCAAGTCGGTACTGATAATGACCTTGAGATCGCCCATGATGGAACAGATACAATTATCAATGAGCGCGGAACCGGGGCTCTAAAAGTTCAAGTATCCGGCGTTGATGTTGCTACATTCACCGCCAATGGGATTTCAACCGATATTACTGGTGATTTGACCGGGAATGTAAGCGGTAACGTGACTGGAGATGTTACAGGCAATGCTGATACAGCTACAACCTTGGCTACGGCCAGAAACATTGAATTAAGCGGGGATGTAACTGGTACGGCATCTTTTGATGGCTCTGCTAATATCAATATTACCGCAACTGTAGGTGATGATAGCCACGATCACGCCAATGCTACAATTTCCGCTGATGGGTTCATGTCTGCGGCTGATAAAACAAAAATTGATGGCATTGAAGCTGCGGCCACTGCCGATCAGACCGATGCGGAAATCAAAACTGCATACGAAAATAATGCTGACACAAATGCCTTTACTGATGCAGAAAAGACAAAGCTCAGTGGCATTGAGGCAAGCGCCGATGTAACGGACGCCACAAACGTGCAAGCGGCTGGCGCTCTCATGGACAGCGAATTGACTGATGAAGCCTCTGTAAAGGCTTTAGATCAAGGAGTAGCTACCACTGATGATGTTACATTCAATAGCGTAACAACAACGGCTGATGTTTCAATTGGGGCCAATGCTGACATTGCGGGATATATTGACTTCACTGCCATTGACCACCCAACTCACCAGCAAGGTCGGGTCTATTATGACACCAATCACAAGACCCTTTCATATCAAAGCGATATAAGCGGTGTTGAGCATGAAGTGGGCATTGAAGAGCACGTTAGGGCTTACAACAATACAGGATCAACTATTGCCAAAGGCTCTCCGGTCTACTGGTCTGGAAACTCTGGCGGAGAGCCAACTATCGCTTTGGCAAATGCTACAAGCTCCACAAAATATAATGTTCAAGGCTTGGCGGCTCACGATATAGCTGACGCCTCAAGCGGATATGTTATTGTTTCAGGTCTTGTTAGTGGCTTTGACACATCTGGCTTGAACGCTGGCGCAAATTTCTTTGCTGGCCTTACTGATGGCGCACTGCAAAATGACCCTCCATCATATCCAAACTATCCAATGTGTTTGGGCTGGGTTATTGTATCTGATGCAACCAACGGCGAAGTCCTAGTAAATCAACAAAACCACTCCGTAAACAGCTTCAGAGTTCAAGGTGACACCCATATCGGTGGAGACCTTACTGTCACCGGAAACCTTCAAATTGATGGTAGCCAAACAACTACATCATCAAACAATGTGAGCTTGGGTGCTTCTTTCCAGTATTTGAACGCTGGAGACACAATTGGGCAGGGTAATACTACCTTCACCGGCACAGGCTTGGATGATGCTTATTTCTCAGGCCACTTCACTGGTACAGTTTCAACAACATATTATGTAAAAATTGATGGTGTTGGCACCGGAACTGGTGGTGTGGATACATTCAAATGGTCCGTTGATAACTTTGCAACCACAGCTGGTTCCAATATTGACATTACTGGCGAAGAACAGCTTATCCATTCCGCTGACAATATTGGAGTAAATTTCGGTTCTACCACTGGTCACACGTTAGATGACCAATGGGATGGAACCGCTACTCCTGCCAATGTTGATACAGGTCTGTTTACTAACTTCAACACTGGGAATGTTGGCACTGGATATACTCATACAGGCTTCTTTTATAGCGCCTCCACTGGCCAATGGACTTTGGCTGGCGAATACGATCCTGAGCCAGAGGGAACAATTAACACTTCCCATGCTTCATTCCAATATGGAACACTTCGCGCCGGAACATTCATAGGCGCTTTGACAGGCAATGTGACGGGCAATGTAACCGGAAACGCCTCAACAGCTACGGCTTTGGCAACAGGGCGTACAATCAGCCTTACAGGCGATGTGACAGGCACTTCTGCTGCGTTCAACGGCTCCGGTAATGTATCAATCACTGCGACTGTAGCTGATGATAGCCATAATCACGTTATATCAAACGTAGATGGCCTCCAAACATCCCTTGATGGCAAGTTGCCTTTGAGCGGCGGCGCAATGACTGGCGCAATCACAACCAACAGCACTTTTGATGGTCGTAATGTATCCGTTGATGGTGCAAAGCTGGATGGCATCGAAAGTGGAGCTACTGCCGATCAGACTGCGGCTGAGATCAGGGCGCTTGTAGAAAGTGCGACTGATAGCAACGTATTCACTGACGCTGACCACACAAAGCTCAATGGCATTGAGACGGGCGCTACAGCCGATCAAACCGCCGCTGAAATTAGAACCTTGGTTGAGGCTGCTACAGACAGCAATGTCTTCACAGATGCAGATCACACAAAGCTAAACGGCATTGAAGCCTCTGCGGATGTAACTGATACGATTAATGTTGTCGCTGCTCTTACCGCTGGCTCCAATATTACGATTGCAGCCAATGGGACAATTTCATCGTCCTTTACAGACACAAATACTACATACAGCGCGGGTGGTGGACTTAGCCTATCTGGAACAACTTTCAGTCATACGGACACATCATCTCAAAGCTCAATTAACAATAGTGGCGCAACAGTCATTCAAGACGTAACTGTAGATACCTATGGCCACGTTACTGGTCTTGGCTCAACAACACTGACTGCGGCGGCTGTGGGCGCAGCGGCTTCCAGCCATACCCACACATCAAGCCAAATTACAGACCTTGAAGAGTTTGTTGAGGATCAAATTGGTGCAAATATCATTGCTGGCTCAAATATTACCAAGAGCTACAATGACACCACTGGCCAAACAACAATCAGCTCAACCGATACAAACACTACCTATTCCGCTGGCGGAGGCTTGAGCCTTTCTGGGACAACCTTCAGCCACACTGATACGTCCTCTCAGGGCTCTGTAAACAACTCAGGCCGCACATATATCCAAGACATCACTTTGGACACCTATGGCCACATTACAGGCATCACAAGCGCCACTGAGACGGTAGTAAACACGGACACCAATTATTATCTTTCAAGCGCAAGCTGGAACACAGGTAATGGTGTTTTGACTTTGAACAGAAGCGGCCTTGGTGCTGTAACTGTTGATTTGGATGGTCGCTATTCAACAACGGACACCAACACCACCTACTCCGCTGGCAGTGGCCTTTCTCTGAGCGGCACAACTTTCAGTGTTCAAAACGACTTGCGTGGTGAGGTTTGGAATATTGGTCGTGATAATAACGACTATATATCTGTTGACGGTACGCAAATTAATTTTGTACTTGATGGCAATACAGATATGCGCCTCTATAACAGCGGCGACTTGCACGTTGATGGCAACGTCATTGCTTACTCAACATCAATCTCTGATGAACGCCTCAAAACTGACATCGTTAAGATTGACAGCGCATTGGATAAGGTTGACCAGATCAACGGTTACACCTTCACATATACAACCGATGGCAAGAAATCTGCGGGTGTTATTGCTCAAGAGGTTGAGAAGGTTCTTCCAAGCGCAATCACTGAAAGCACATTGCCACTCAAGATGGGCGAAGATGATAAGACTGAATACAAGACTGTTCAATATGACCAGCTTATCGGCTTGCTTGTAGAGGCTGTCAAAGAGTTGAAAGCAGAAGTCGCAGAATTGAAAGGTAAGTAATATGCCATTACCAGCAAGCGGTCAAATATCCCTAAATGATTTTCACACTGAACTTGGCACAAGTGGTCAGATCAGTTTGAACGATCAGGCGGTACGGGATTTGATCGGCAAGGGAGCAGGTGCTCAGGCTTCATTCAGTGAATACTATGGTGCCTCTGCTATCACTGGCGCTGGTGTGCCAAACTATCAAAGTATAAATACAAGCCAGCCCGCTGGGGGTAATTGGTCGGGCAATGGTGTGCTCCCGGGTAACTTTATTTATGATTATGTAAATGATATTATATATGCAACTCATGGGCAAGCTACACTTTATTATACAACAAATGGGGGTAGCTCTTGGACAGTCGTATCCGCAGTAAATAATCTCAACAAGGGCAGAGACGAGGCCATGGGAAGTGTATTCCCAAGGGATTGCGCTTGGCCAGCGGGTAACAAAGGTATTGTTACAAGTGGGTGGAAGACATTTAAGGGAGCCGCTTGGTTTTGGGCCTATTGGGACCAAAGTGGCAATGATTATTATATCAAGAATTCACAAAACTATTACAGTTTTACGGGTTACAGTTTTCTTAATGAAAACTCTACTTCGTCTAGTGCTAGCGCTTATGGAACTGACGGACGCACTATTCAAAAATGGACGGGCGACCCTGCTGTGAGAGGCACTGTAATTACAGAATTTCAACCTCCAACTGGATATAATTTATTTTACAATATTGGCCCCGGCGTAGCAAACGGAAGTAACATGGGGTTTTTTGGCGCAGCACTTGATAGTGTTGGCTCAAATGGGAGAAAATTGACATATGCGTACTCAAACAATGAAGGAGCCACATGGAACCGTGGTTTTGTCAATACCGGCACATCCTATCCTTGGACTGTAACCCAAGGAACCCCACTTTTAAAGCTAATATGTTCTACCGGAAGTAGAGTTAATGTTGAAGACCTTCTTGTCCTTATTGCCGAAATTTACGATCAAGGCAATTCTGTCTACACACCTAATTATAAAATATTCAAACTTAATGTTAGCTCGGGCGCTGTCACAACCATAAGCAGTAATGTAACCGCAGACACCGGAGTTGCTCATCCCTTTCATGTAGCGTTAGCTGATGCCAATGTTTACGCAGTAACCGGCATACAAGTAGGTGCCACAGTTAGCGCTGGCTTCATACAACAGACAGGAAATGTTAATACGACTATTCGAACGGCTTTTAGAAGTGAATGGGGAACAGGTGGATGGACACATTTTGATGACACATATTATGCTGCTAGTGTTCAGCAAGAACTGCGGGGGAAATGCGTTCCCGATAACAATGGAACGTGGTGGCTGATGGGTGACGAGAGATGGAGAAAATTTTATCAATAATGGATTACTCGTTCTGTAGGGAAGAAGAGCCCGATTTTGAAAAATTATTATATGTTTTGGCTGATAGTTATCAAGCGATGTCTGAAGCAGTTCCAGTTGAATTGGGAGGCAAGCCTTCTAATTTAGTTGCATACTGGGAAGATATATTTCAGCAATATAATAAAGATCACCCTGATCTTGCAAAATCTACAAAATACACTTCTGCTTATAGAGGTGGAAAGCTAGTTATGTATGGTGTGGCTTCTGTAGTTAATGATCGTTGGCATAAGACGGCTGGGTTTTATAGAGAATACAACAATAACAAAAATTGGGTTTTTTCAAGACAGTTTTGGTTGGAATATATTGAATATGCAAAATCTCACGCCTGTAATAGAATATCTGCTGACATAATTGTAAAAGGTTTAGATGGTCAAAGATTGGGGCATTGGGAAACTATGCTTTTAGTAGGGAAGCGTATGAGGCTTCCATATACTGCTGAAATTAACGATGATAACAGAGGTTTATGGACATTATATTTCAATGAGAACGTACACAAAACATTCAACCCACATCTTTTGGACTAGCGGAACAACTGGTCATCCAAAACAGGTTAAACACAGCCAAGATTTTTTGGATGAAGCGTCACAGGCAAATATAGACCTATATGGTCACACTAAAAAATCAAAGTTATTGAACTATATGTCGCCAATGAGCATAGGCACTGCGGTAATGATGGATAATGTTCAACGCATTATTGGGTGTGAAGTTCTTCATGAAGAGTTTAATCCATTTACATTCATTGATTACATTCATGAGGTAAGGCCTACCTTCATGGTTCTTCCCCCAAATATATGGAAAATTATGAACAAAAATAAAGGATGGCATCAACTTGATTTGTCATCATTCGATGCAATTTCTGTGGGTGGTGATTTTACCCCAGAAGGTATGCTTGATGAATTAAGATCACATGGCCCATCTTCTGTATTCAATGTTTATGGATCAACTGAAGTTCCGCCACCCGTTTTGGTAAGCAATGAGGAGAACACATATTCTCAAAATAATTTGCCAGATGGTGTTTCTATAAAGTTTTCTGATCGCTCAACATTAATGTGCAAGTGGGATCAACAGGGCGATTGGTGGGATAGTGAGGATATGGTGGAAGGAAGCCTTGATAGATTTGTTATCAAGGGGCGTGAGCGAAATATGTTCAAACAAAACAATCAGCGTATTTATCCAGAAGTTTTAGAGAAAGTCGCGACTGATTGCGGTGCCGATTTGGCCTTGTGTCGCGAGGAGGGGCGATATGCTCACATATATTATACTGGCGATTTGCATGAATATAGTGTTAGGGAAAAGCTGTCATTCGTTCCCAAACTAAAAATATCTAAGGTTCGTGAGATACAAATAGATGAAAACCTTCGCAAAGTTTTGCGAAATCAAGAATTGGATATAGCCAATGTCTAGCGACACAAACTTGAGAACAATAACAAAGACAATTTCATATCGTTTTTTTGTGATGTTGAGCCTTATTCTAACTGGCCTTCTATTTGCAAAATCAGGTGGTTGGATCGTTAGTTTTGTCATTCTAAGTTGGACTATCGGGCTTGTTAGCTTTTTAATCCATGAGAAGTTGTGGAACTATTCGAATTTGTGGCGTGAGGGTATTTGTGATATGAAACGCCGAAGTATTGCAAAGACGGTTACATGGAGACTTTGGAGCCTCTTTGTGGTATTTATGATTTCAAAGTTTATCCTTGGGGGTTCATCATCCGATGCCGCCGCATATACCATCGTTAGCAACATCTTATTTGTTGTGGTACACTATGCGCATGAACGCGGTTGGAATATGATTTCATGGGGTAGGATCGCGGCCTAAAACTGAGGTGAGTAGATGTCATTTTTCCCATTAGGTGCGTCAGCATTTGCAGACGATATTGATGTTGTAGAGGCTTTTGGCCCACCTGATTTAATTTCAGGAAGCCCAAATATAGGCAGTGCATCATTAGTACAAAATCACAACCTTTTGGGTAATGCGTTAAATTCAGCAAACCCAGAAATACAAAGCTCTGTAATAGAGCAGAATGAAGCCCTATCTGCAAGCGGCGTAACTACTGCCCCCGCTTTTGCAGATGACGCTGATATAGTTGAAGGTAATAACTTTAATGCTGGTAATGTTTACACTGGCGCTCCGTTGCTATCTACAACAGAAATAGATCAAAATCACAATTTAGATGCTGTTAATATTTTAACTTTTGACATTTTCATGCCAGTATTAACAGGCGTTCAGGATCACAAAATTCAATCCCCCAATATAATTTCGGGGCTTCCTGTGGTTGGCAACCTTACAATGTCTGAGGGTGAGACATTCAATGTCGGGGAACTTAATTCTGGAATTCCTGATGTTCAATCTGCTGATTTGGATCAAGAGCATCCTTTTGCAACGAATGATGTAATAACTGACGCACCCACATTCGGATTGCCATTTATACTTGAAACAACTCCGCTCCTTTCAGAAAATATTGAAACAGGTGCCTTGGAAATAGAAAGCGCATCTATTTCTCAAGATCATATAGTATCAACGGCAAATATTGTTACTGATACACCGCAAGCTGATTTCGCATCTATAAATCAAACCCATATTGTTTTGGGTAATGACATAACAATTAACCTTCCAATCGTTTCAAACGCAACGATGTCGGAAGATGAGACCTTTGCAACCGGGGAGCTTTCCACTGAACCACCCGTTCTTGATGCGTCAAGCATTGGTCAAGGGCACAACCTTGCCGGGATTGATCTTTACTCCCAAGCGCCGATCTTTGACACCAGTGTCATTGAGCAAGATCACAAGGTCATTGGTTATACTTTAGAAACCGGAAGTCCTGATGTTCGCTCTGTCTCAATGTCAGAGGAAGAAACCTTCAACACTGCGGAAGTGTTTACTGAAGCCCCGGTTCTTGGAACTGCATCCATAAATCAAGAACATCAAATCTTGCCCGGAGATTTGACTGGATCGCAGCCACAGCTTGATAATGTAATTATATTCCAAGACCACAAAGTTTCCGGCTCCTCAATTGAAGCCGGGGCTCCAGTTTTGGATACCGCCCCTGTCTTTGAAGATGAAACATTCGGTGGATCAAATATCACAACGGGCTTACCGTCCGTTCCAAGCTCTGACTTTGTAGAGACAAACGTATTTACAGTGGTTGAGCTTGTTACTGGAGTTCCAGTAATTGATGATACATTTGCCTTTGAGGCAGAGAGCTTTGATGCTGATGGAATTACAACTGGCGCACCAGAAGTTCCGTCACTTATCTTCGATGCTGGTCTTAGGACCATTTCCAATGTAAACTACTCCAGAAATGCAATGACTATAACAAGCTCAAGAAATGAGGCCGCATAATGCCTTTTACGATCAAAAGAAATGATACCAGTCCGGTTCTGCAAACTGTTTTAACTGATCCATTAGGTAATGTTATTGATTTAACAGCCGCAGATGTGCGCTTTCACATGAAGCAATATAGAAGCTCAACCGCAAAAATTGATGCTGCGGCTACAATTGTGAATGAGGATGCGGGTTTGGTTCGCTATGAGTGGCAAATTGGCGACACGGACACTATCGGTTCCTATCAAGCCGAATTTGAAGTCAGCTTTATTGATGGAACGGTTGAGACCTTCCCAAATGCTGATTTCATTCAAGTTGATATAATTTATGATTTAGCGTGAGGTTGAAATGGCGGGTCTTAGAGTAGTTACGGAGCCAGCGGTTGAGCCAATCACCGTTATTGAAGCGCGGGAGCACCTTCGCTTGGATGATGATGTCGATAAATCGCAGGTCATGTCATATATAGTTGCGGTTCGTGAGTGGGCTGAGAACTACACAGGGCGTCATTTGATTAGTCGCTCTATGCAAATGTACCTTGATGGAGCAAGCCAAAAAGATACCCCTCTTTGGGAGGGTATGAGGACAGGTGTGGATGTCATTGATTACCAAAACTACATTGAATTTGATGTCTGCCCGGTTCAATCGGTTACTTCAATTAAGTATTATAATGATGATGACACTGAAAATACTTGGGACGCATCCAATTATTATGTGGACACCATTTCTCAACCAGCGAAGATTGTCCTGCGAACAGGTGGAACATTCCCAACCGATTTGAGACCTGCAAACGGTTTGGAGATTAATTTCACTAGCGGATATGGTGATAATAATACTGATGTGCCAGAGGCCATTCGCGTGGCAATGCTCCAATATATGACCTTCATCTATGAGCATCGCGGTGATTATGAGAAAGACATCAAGGAACCCGCTGTTCTTCAGTCGTTGCTGAACCCATATCGCACTCTTCGCTTTAACGCGAATAGCTACAATAAAATGTTCAAGTCGGGGATAAGCTAATGCCTGTAGGCCGTATGCGTCAAAAGTTGGAGCTTCAGCATAAGACCACCACGCCCGATGGCGGCGGCTCTGATGGCCTAACCGCTTGGAGCACATATGCGACCGTCTACGGCTCTATCGTTGCTAAATCAGGCGGAGAGCGGCTCTTTGGCGATCAGTTGCAGGAACCTATCACTCACATCATCACCATTCGTTTTCGGCGCAACTTTACCTTCAAGAACAGAATTCAATATAGCTTCGTGAATAACGGTGCTTCTGTAACCCGTGTTTTCAATATCAAGCGGGTAATAAACGTGGATAGCCGTGATAAATATCTTGAGGTTATGTGTGTAGAAGGCGTTGCTACATGAGTTCAATCCGCACAAAGGTCACAAGAAAGAATAGATCAAAACAGGTTACTGATGCTTATAATACAAAGGTTCAAAGTATTATTGCTCTTGGCGGTCAGTTGGTGCGGAATACAGCGGTCAAATCCATCCAACAGCACCAATCTCAAGGCGTTACATACGGAAACCACACGGCCTCAACTCCCGGCAACCCTCCAAATTCAGATACGGGCTATTTGGCAAGCAATGTTTTTGTTGTAATAGATCAAAACAAAATGGGTTCTTCAGTGGAAAGCCGCGCTGATTATTCAGAGGCTCTTGAGTTTGGAACCAGTAAGATGGCCGCTCGTCCGTTTATGCAACCCGCACTTGAGGAAAACAGGCGGAAAATCATCCAGATGTTCGCTAAATTGAAAGCAAGAGGTGTATAATGGCTTTACATTCATGGGAGCTTCAAAAGGCTATATTCACCACTCTTAGCGGGAGCGTTAGGGGAATGGACGCAGCTAATGTGCCTGTTTTTGATGATGTGCCAGAAGGCACGGAATATCCATATGTTGTTATCGGAGAGGAAACTGCCGCGAACAATGGAACTAAAACTCTTGATGGGATTGAGCACACATTAACCATCCATGCTTGGTCCAGATATAGAGGGCGGCGCGAGATCAAAGAGATCATGCAAAGCGTCTATGAAAACCTACATAATACTGATATAAGTGTTACAGGTGCATCGTTGGTTAATATTAGACAGGAGTTTAATACTACGCTGGCGGAAACTGATGGTATTACGCGGCACGGGGTTATGAGGTTCCGGGCTGTCGTGTTTGACAACTAAGGAGTAAGATCATGGCGGCTCAAAAAGGTTCAGCCCTATTATTAAAAATCGGCGCAGATGCTACTGCCGCCGCGAGTGCGGATACATACACAACAGTTGGCGGTTTGCGCTCAACTGGTATCACATTGAACGATGAAGCGGTTGACGTAACAACCAAAGACAGCGCAGGGGTTCGAGAACTTCTGGCGAATGGCGGCATCCAAACTTGCTCCATTTCTGGTTCTGGTGTTTTTACAGATGCGGCCTCTGAGACAACTTTGAAGGCGGCTTTCGGCGGCGCTAACTTTGCGAACTTTGAAGTTATCATTCCTGATTTTGGTACATACCAAGGCAAATTCATGGTGGCTTCTCTTGAGTATTCAGGAGAGCATAATGGTGAAGCAACGTATTCTGTAACTCTTGAGAATAGCGGCGCTTTCACATTCACCGCTGCATAATAGGGGCAAAACTGATGGCTTGGATAAATGCGACTGTCGAATTTGATGGGGTTTTCTATTTAAGCCACCGGAGGGGAATTATATTCGTGGTTCCTTATTGTTCTGGCCTTGAGGTTGGAGACAGCTTCAAGGCCGATGGCTCTCAATTTGAGGTGCTAACTGCTGTAAATCTACATGATCGCAGCGAAGTTATTTTAATGGATGTAAAGGAAGTCAAGAATGACAAATCCAAAGCGCGGAGAAATGGTTCTGGAAATCGGGGACCAAAAGTTCAAAGTAAAGATTACGATGGACACATTGATGAGAATTGAAACGGCAATCGGCAAAGGCATTTTGAAAGTAGCACAAGGTCTTTCTGAGGGCGATATGTCTGCAACTGAAATGGTTGCCATTCTTACGCCAATCTTGCGTTCAAGTGGTAAAGACCTGAAAGACAAAGATGTAGCAAATATCATTTGGGAAGCTGGTTTTGCTGAAGGCCTGAAGGCGGTTGCTGAGGTTATTGCGTTTATCATTGGGGGAAATGAGGGAAACGCAGTGGAGGCGGAGATCGCATAGAAGAACTTCCGTGGGATAGTTGGATGCAATTAGCACTTGGAAAAATGCAAATTAGACCAGATGATTTTTGGTCAATGTCTTTTGAAGAGTTTATGAGCGCGGTCCAAGGCTTCTCAGAGTTCCATTCTAACGGTTCTTCGCCTCCAATGGATAAAGATGAACTTAATGACCTGATGGAAAGGTATCCCGACTAATGGCCACCACAGTAGATACCCTTTTGGTTCGCATTGAAGCGGATATGTCAGATTTAAAGCGCGATCTCAAAAGGATTGGCGATCAAACTGAAACAACAACCACAAAAATGTCATCTTCATTTCGTAAGGTCGGCGGAGCCCTTGCGGCGCTTGGGGGTGCGGCGGCTCTTGGTGGTCTGGTCAAGGGCTTCATCCAAACTGGTGCAGAGGTTGAAAACCTTGGCGTAAGGTTCAATACTTTATTTGGATCGGTAGAAGAGGGATCAAAGGCATTTCAGGTAATGTCTGCATATGCCTCTCAGGTTCCATTTTCATTGCAGGAAATTCAAAGGGGTGCCGCGCCTCTTGCTACAGTGGCAACAAATGCTGACCAGCTTGGCCAAGCAATGCTTCTCACTGGTAATATCGCCGCTGCATCCGGTCTTTCTTTCGATGAGGCCGCTGGAAACATTCAAAGGGCATTGACCGCTGGCATTAATTCTGCCGATCAGTTTAGGGAGCGTGGCGTAAGTGCTATGGCTGGCTTTGAGGCTGGAACATCATATAGCGTTGAGCAAACCTTAGAGAAGCTCAATGAGGCTTTTGGCGCGGGTGGAAAATATGATGGTATTACTAACGATCTAGCTAATACAACCAATGGTGCTCTCTCCATGCTTGGTGATAGCTGGTTCAACTTTCAAAGAACAGTGGCGGAAAGCGGCCTTAATGACAGTTTTAGAGATTTAGTTAATACTTTGAAGCCATTGCTTGACCAGCTTAGACCACTTGCGGTCTTGATCGGTAGGGTTTTAGCCGCTGGCTTCAATTTCCTCAGCTATACAATTAGAATTGTAACAGCTTATATGGATCAATTGGCTGTTGCTACAGCTGCTTATATCGCATTGAGATTAAGCAAGACTATTTTCAATACTGTACGTCAAATGCAAAGTTTGGCCAGAGTAGCATTGATAAACAGAAACGTCTTTAAGTCTTTAGGTGCCATAATTCGAAAAAACCCCTTAATTCTTTTGGCTCTTGGCGCGGCTTTTGCGGTGGAGAAGCTAGGTGGTTTTGAGGAAACTTTAAAAAAATTAGAGGAAAAATTCCCAAGAGTATTTGGCGGCATAAGTGACAGCGCCTCTGAGTTTTTTGACGGTATGGGCGAGGGTATGGAAGGACTTAACGATCTTTTAAGTCAGCCCCTACAAATAGATATAGCTGGTGGTCTTAGTGGCGGAAAGAAAGATGCCGAAAAAGCCATGAATTCTCTTCAAGGAATAGTGGACGCAAATATTGAGCCAGTTCACAAATTACAGGCAGAATATGATCTGTTGGCCGCCAATTTGGATAAATTCTCTGGTCCAGCTAGGGAGAGAGCAGAGGAAGCATTGGCCTCCTTGGGTCAAAAGATTTTGGAGCAAAATCCAATTATTTCAAGTTTGAATTCTGCTATTTCAAATATGTCTGCAAGTTTGTCTGATAGCTTTGCAGATATGCTTATGTCTGGCAAAATGAACCTTGATGGTTTGAAGAACATATTTAGCGGCTTTGTCAAAATGATGCTGGCAAAGGCTATTGAGTTATTCGTAATTAATCAAATGATGAACGCAATATTTGGCGGTGTCCCCGGATTTAATCCACTCCCTCAAGGTAGATTGTTTGGAAGAGCCTCCGGTGGATCGGTCAATAATGGACAGCCATATCTAGTTGGTGAGCGCGGCCCAGAGCTTTTCGTTCCTTCATCCGCCGGGACTGTTATGAACAACAGTAACACTAAAGGCATGGGCGGCGGCGGCACTGTTGTTAATCAGGTAATAAATGTCAGCGCAGGAGTTTCACAAACTGTTCGCGCTGAAATGCTGAACCTGTTACCAGTTATCAAACAAGATACACTCAATGCTGTTATTGATGGTCAAAATCGTGGCGGCAAATTCTCGAAGGCGTTTGGATAATGGCAACTTACACATATCCCCTCTCAATACCCACTAATGTTGGATTTACTCAATCCTCTTGGAAGCTGATGCGCCAAGTTGCGGTTACTGAGAGCCCATTTACAGGCGAACAAGACACCTTCGAATACAGTAAAGCTCTTTGGCAGGGAACATTCACTCTTCCTCCAATGTTGCGATCAGATGTTGTTCAGTGGCAGTCCTTCTTCATGAAGCTGCACGGGCGCAAAGGGACGTTTTTAATAGGTGATCCTGATGCAAAGGTAATCCAAGGGGCGGCAACTGGTTCCGTCACTACAGCTACCGCTCTGTCGGTCGGTGACGATACTGTAGATATTTCCATTACCGCTTCAGATGGCACTATCGCTTTTAAGGCTGGGGATTACATCCAGCTTGGAACCGGGGCTGACGCAAAGCTCCATATGGTTGTTAATGATGCTACTGTTACCGGGAATGGTGCGACACTAGATATTGAGCCGTATATCAAAGCCGATCTTTCTTCTGGATCAAATATTGACTATACTTCCGCTCAAGGTGTTTTCAGAATGGATGATAACAATCTGACTTGGGATGCCGATCATGTAAGCAAATATGGCCTTACATTTAGTTGCACTGAAGTAATGTAGGATGATTTCTATGTCAAAAGAAGCCGGAAAAGCGTCACCACAATTTGTTGGAATAATTCTGGCTTTGCTCGTTCAGGCTGGCGTTGTTATTACATATTTTAATAATATTGAGAATAATTCTGAGACAAACATGGCTTCAATAAGCAAATTAGAGTTCAGAGTAGACCGTCTGGAGCAATCAGTTCAAAATCAACAGATCGCTATGGCGAGAATGGAAGAAATGATTATTTCAATTAAAAATATGGTCTCTAGAATAGACAAATCAATTGAGCAAATGAAATGAGAGTTTTAATAGCTATATTCGCAGTAATGTTTTCTACTGCGTCAATGGCTCAAGATAGCGATGTAATTAAAAGCGAAAGCACTGTTACAAGCAATGGCTCAATGGATACAACGGTTAAGTCGCCCCCACCCAGCGCGATCTCTCCGCAAATAAGTGCAAGCAATAGCGATCTCTGCACTGTTGGAGTTGCTGGCGCGGTTCAAACTCAAATTCTTGGCATATCTGCGGGTCGCACAGTCAGGGATATGAATTGCGAAAAGCTCAAAAACGCAAAAACTATGTATGATATGGGAATGAAGGTAGCTGCTGTATCGGTCATGTGCCAAGACGAGCGTGTATTCGATGCAATGATGAACGCTGGCACTCCTTGCCCCAAAGATGGTTTGATCGGTGAAGCGGCAAAATTAGCGTGGGAAATGGAGGCTAACGAAGACCCCGCGCCTGAAATGCAGCGGGGCGCAATAGAGGGTTTGATTGATGCTCAAGATGAAAAGACAATCGGTGTTGGCGCTGTTCTTGGCGCTCTCGCCCTCTTACTCTTACTGTGAGCCTTTTATATACGGCATAAGCCCCAATGCGGCATCAACTGGCATGAATTGGTCTATGGGCTCTGTATTGCCCTCTGTGCCGGGCTTAGACGTAAATGGTATCATTTATAGATACACCACAAATAAAAATACTGAAGATGACATGAAGGTTACTATCGGCAATTCAAATGCAGATGGAACTGGTTATACTTTTAGGGAGACTGACGATTGGTCTGGCCTTCCGGGCAATACAATCACAAAAAAATTCCTGTTTAATAATATTCCATCTGCATCATGGGGCGATGGCTCAATTGAAATTGAAGGTGAAGGAACCGTTGAAAGTCCAGTAGTAGCCTATAGCTACAGAGTTGATTTATGCGCTGATCCTCAAACTGATCCTTCATGTTCAGGATATGTAAAGCCTAAGCCGCCAGACATTGAAGTCGAACTTTATAACCCACTTGAAGATGATGTTGTTATTGCGGCCTTGGACCAAGACCCAGATTTTAAATATGACGAAGATGGTAATTTAATACTGGATGAACCAGAGGAAGAGGAAGAAAGCCGTTTGGAAATGGGCCTTATGGCTGCTGACAATGCGCTAACGATTTTTAAATCTCAAGGTCAGGCTGAAATGATAAGTCAAATCAATCTACAAACTGACATAAATATGTATTACAATGCCCAAATAGGCGGTGGTCTATATGCAGATGTCAATATTTTGACGGATGATGGTCTTTCTGATAATAATAAGGCACTAAGAAATAACTTGGCTCAACAATTGCTGCATGAACAAATGGTTCAAAGCCAGTATGGAGATTGAAAATGAAATATTATGCTTTTCTTTTGGCTATGGCGGCACTTCCGGCTACTGCTAATGTTGAAATAAACGGAAATGTTGAAGCAAAATGTGTCATTACAACTGATACTGTCGGCGTTTACGGAAACCCTACAGCGGATAAACTTACCACTGCCACAGCAAGCGGCGGGGTTATTCCCATTGTGCGATATGATGTTGCTATCGCCAATTACTACACTGCAAAGATTACGCATCCAACTTCATTTTCATCGTCCCCAACCTTAAATGACACGGTGGCTTGGACTGGCTCTGCTTCGGTTTCTTCAACATCTGATGCAGGTATGGCGGCTTATGACACCAGCAAAGTAGTTTACGGATCAACAACAGAGTTTGATCTAACTATCGCTGGCTCGACTTGGTTTAAAATCGAGAGCGAAGCGGTTTACGGCTATGGAAAGGCATTTCCCGGCGGCACATATGCTGGACTGGTTGTGGCTGAGTGCATTGCTAACTAGGGCTCTAATATTCCTTTCTCTTATTGCTTCCTCATTGGGGGCTCACGATATGACACCAGCATATCCAGAGATGAAACCCTCTCACGTTGAGGGGGTTCTAAAGGCTGAAATGTCTTTATTTAATGCTCGGTCTGATACAAAATATTATCAAATTGAAGTATTTGACAAAGACTGGAACAATATTGAATTCGCTTCACCACTGCGGATTATGAAGGTTGACCATAAAGAGCGTCAAAATTTTGACGTTTTCATACGCAAGTCAGATATGGGTCGCGCGGTATATCTCTGCACAACCTCAAAGGTAAGCAAGAACCCCGGCGCTAGGCCAATTGTAGCCTCCAAAATATGCTCAAGGCTTGATGGAGGTGTTCCGTGACTTGGTTCTGGCGCTTCTATTGTGTATTTATTGTCGCTTCCATTATTTTGTTTTGGGGCCATTTGAAGGCTTATGCTGATAGTAGCTCAGTCGCATTGCAGCTACCAAGCCCACCCATGAATTACCAAAGCGATAGGTTCCGCGCTGGCAACCTTGATTGCAGCAACGCTATTGGAGGCGGAACAACGCTTGAATGGGGTGTTACTGGAGTTTTGAACAATGTGGGGAATAACACTATTGGCCAAGAAAAGGACATTGGCCTTTATGCCCGTATTGTTATCCCGTTAGATAAGCCGCGCACTCGCATAAATTGTGATGATCTCTATCAACTCGAATTGACACAACGGAGACTAGAAGTTCAAATGCTTCGCGCAGAATTGAAGGCGTTGCAAAACCTGCAACAAGGTGGGGAGGCCGGAGACGGTGGCATGGAGTTTGAAAACTAAGTTTCTTTTCATGGCTTTCTTATTCGTCCCAACTTCTGTGATTACTGGAGTAAACGAAGTCACCGGAGACTGCATAGCCAAATATAAACCCGATTGGAATAAAGCTGCATCCTGTCAATCAAATTACATAGCGGCGCAGGTAAAAAGGGAACGAGAAGAGCTTAGGGAATTTTTGCGCAAAAACCCGCGCTATAGATTTCCGGGTCAAAGCTGGAACAAGTGTTTTGGGAAGCCCAGAGAGTTTGCCTTTGAATACCTAGAAGAAATTGGGGATAAGGTAACGGTCGGCTACAAGAATTTTTTAGAGCCGTGTGAGGAAGAGTAATATGGCCGATCTAAAAAAACTTGCATTTGAGATTGATGAACTTCCCGACAAGGATTTCAAAATTCTTGGCATAAAAATGACCCCTGCATCTATCGCTGCGATTTTCGCTTTTGTCAGTACGGTGATTGGAACTCTTTATGGTGGTTTTTTAATGTACCAAAAGGTTGAAGAAATCGCTGGATTGGACCTTGGAGCTTATCAACAACAAATGGAAGTAATGGATGCAAAAGTATCTGGTATGGCGGAGAAAGTCGAAGAGGCTGTTGAATATTCAAGAGACATCAAAAACGGCCTCAAAGATGACATACTGCGGATTGAGCAACAGACTGATCGGGTTGAGGACACAGTTAGGCTCATTGAAGACCGGGTTGATGGATCGCTCAGAGGCAATGAGGCGGAGGTTAGGCGTCTAATAGACGCCGCTGATGAACGCTTTGAGACGCAACGGGAACGTGTTAGAAGTAATCAGGACGCAGATATGAAGGAACTTGAGGATCGTTTGACCGCCAAAATACAAAGGGCGCTGGACAATCCTCTGGCTGATTAAGGAGTAAGCCTATGTCTAAAACACTACAAAAGGACAGTATGTTCAATGAATTTGATACCGATGGCGATGGCATCGTATCAGATCAGGAGCTAATGGCGGCGGAGCGTCAAGCGGAGCTTCGTGCTAAAATTGAACGCTGGCGCAATGAGGACGCCTTGCAAGACCGCCAAAGGTCTATCGCCTTGGTGGCTATGGTCTCAACAATCGGCGTTCTAGCATGGCTCCTGAGCCCTTATATAAGCATTGAGCGCATGAACGCAGCGCAAGGCTTCGTAAATACATTCCTAGTGGCTCAAACTGGCATTGTTGTCGGTTTTATGGGTGCTAGTGCTTGGTCAAAGAAAAAGGCTAACTGATGATTGCGCTTTTAGGTAGTGCCCTTGGATTTGGCACATCTTTCCTGCCTCAAGTTCTTGGGTTCTTTCAGAAGAAACAGGATCACAAAAATCGTCTTGAAGAGCTTAAACTTCAAGGTGAGCTTGCCAAGATGGGCGTTCAAAACGATATAGCCAAATTGGACAAGCAAGCTGAAATTGCGGAAACAAAGGCTCTATATGAATTTGCTAACCCAAAGTCAGGATTTGCTGCGGGATTATCCGCATCTGTTCGCCCTGTTATCACTTATCTGTTTTTTGCTCTTTTCTTGGCCGTCAAAGCGGTAATTGTTTTGAAGGTCATGGAAGAGGGCGGAGATTGGAAGGATGCAGTCCCCTTAATGTTTGACGATGAAACCCAAGCCCTGTTCAGCGCCATAATAGCGTTTTGGTTTGGAAACCGATCAGTCAGTAAATTTATGAAGAAATAGGAGTTAGCAAAATGCAACTTACCTCGGAACAAGTACATCAACTCTTGCATGGCAATCCAGACTGGAATGAATGGGTAGAGCCCTTGCAGAAAATGCTCCCAAAATATGAAATCGACACTCCAAATCGGATTGCGATGTTTATGGCTCAGTGTGGTCACGAAAGTAATAACTTTCGGGTTCTGACGGAAAATCTGAATTATTCTGCCAAAGCACTAAATGCTATTTTCCCAAAGTATTTTGAACGCGCTGGGCGTGATGCTCAAGAATATCATCGTCAACCTGAGAAAATTGCTAACGTGATCTATGCAAATCGCATGGGTAATGGAGCGCCTGAGACTGGTGATGGATGGGCGCACAGGGGTGCCGGGATAATCCAATTGACTGGCAAGAACAATCAGACAGCTTTTGCCAATAGTGTTGGAAAGAGCCTTGAGAGAGCTATGGACTATCTGCGAACTAAAGAGGGCGCTCTTGAAAGTGCTTGCTGGTTCTGGTCAGAAAACAATTTGAACAAATATGCAGATGACATCGTAAAAGCCACGAAGAAAATAAATGGCGGAACAATCGGTCTTGAGGACCGGAAACATCATTATCACGATGCTTTGGAAATTCTGGGTGGCAAGGTTAATCCAGCCCCGCGCCCTACTCTTTTGAAGGTGGGTTCTGAAGGTGAAATGGTTAAAAAAATCCAACAGGTTTTGGGTTTGGAAGCTGATGGCATATTTGGGCAAGTAACAGCAAAGTATGTAAAGGTCTGGCAAGCTGGCAACGGCCTTGAGGCAGATGGTATTGTTGGACCCAAAACCTATCAAAAGATGGTCGGTTAAGAAAAGACCCCCCGGAACACAACGGGGGGTCTTAACAACAAACCTGAAAAGGAAAATAAGGGAACCACCCCTTAAAATCACGTTAGTTACTGAAGCGGCTTATTGTCAATGAAAACATTACTTGGAGATCATGGAAAGCTGTCTAGGACGCAAATAACTAGACTTGGCGGATTAATCGCTTTCATTTGTGGGCGAATTCCATACCCCCATATCTTGAACGACTTGGTCGATAATGGATTTTTGGAGCAACGGGGTAATGGGTTCGATATAACCATATCCGGCACAAAAGAATTAAACAGATTAACTGCAATGGCAGGATTGCGTCCTGAAGACTACGCTGATACAAATCTCTAGTGGGTGGCTTTCATCACAAGTAAAATCGACTTCGCCACGGGAATGGCGGTTGTTTGCCTCGGATGCGTTGCTACCAAAAAGCGCCAACTTTTAAATTTCAACGGCCACCCACACGATTACAAATCCTTTTGATCTGGTATTTTAGAATTCATTTCATTTTCAAGTTTTCTGAACAGCTTATAAATACCAAGCGTTGTTCTCTTCCTTACTCTATTATATTCTGGGTTCTTTGTTGCTTGATCCCTTATTGCTTGAAGGACTTTTTCATGCGCTAAGTCTAATGATTTATATTCCCCACGCAAAAATAGAGCGTTATAAGTAACAACACCCATTAGAAGTTCTAAATCCCATGTTCTAAAGTCTTCCCCTGAAAGCTCATTCCAGTCACTTTCAAATACTTTGCCGATTTCTCGAAACAGATTTACGCTGTCTTTTTTTGTAAGTTTCATTTTATCATCCCCATTTTGTTGGTTTATAATTCAGGATCATATCCCTTGTTCTTGGCAGTGATCTTTTTCTAATTATATTTTGAACAGTTTTGACGCTTATATCTAATATTAGGGCAATGTCTTTTTGAGATATTTTCTTTCTCAACAGATCATTAATCTTCATTGCACTATCGTTAAGCTCAATAGGTATTTTCTTTTGACCACCCATAGACCCGTATTGTGCTGATCTTTCAAGTCTCGACATTAATGCTTCGCTTTTAGCTTTTCCGGGTTCTTTATTCGCTACAGATTTCATAAGAGCCCCAACTTCTGCCTCTGTTGGTCTGCGGCGATTATCAAGGATAAATTGGTGAATGTAATTAATCATCTTTTACCTCTATATTTTTAACTGCCATTTGGTTCAGGGCGATTATCTCTTGCAGTTTTTGAATTAAATTCAGCCTGTTCATTTTTTGGCTATCCTTCATCAAGATTTCCAACAGCCTTTTTTGCCTCACAAGTGCCAATTGCGCATTTTCTGCGTCTTTCATATTGCATACCCTTTCTGCCTGTATTGTTTTTTGAATTCTTGGACTGCGCTTTTTGCCTCAAAATACTTTTCCCGCGATCCTGTTATAGCGCAGCGATCCACCCAATTGTCAAAACAGCGTTCTTGCTCTTTTATCAAAACATCCAAAGCCTGTTTAACTTCAAGCGGAAGTCTTTTCATTTTTTATGCTCCGTATTTTCGCCTCAAACAGCATAGCTTCTAGTTCATGAAATGATCTTTGAGCACTTTCTAATTGACGCTCAATTCGATCAAGTTGTGCCTCAATTGACTTCATTGATGACTGTATCGACATCGTAAAATTCCCTGTTGGCAATTACAAATTTAAGCACATCACAGCCATGAGCGTGGTGCTCTTTGTCTTCCTTGTATTTGCTCAGTCCTGTTGCATTGAATTGATTGGTGGCGTCTACGGCTTTTTGAGACTTATCTTTTAGCATTAAGCGCAAGTCCTCAATGGTTCTGCTGTTGTAAATACTGAGTAAGCGTTCTTCATAAGCTGTCATTGTTTTGCCTCCGAAATCAAAAAGTATCTGGCAAAAGACTTATTGCCATGCTGTTCTCTGACAGCTTCAATTGTATGTCCATCATCCCGCAAAAAACCTATGTAAGCGGCTAATCTGGTAACATGATATTCAGTAATTGCTTCCCAAGATGTTATGCCATTTTTGCTTGTACGCAGATGGTTCAAGACTTTCAATTTTTGAGTGTCCATTATGCTGCTTCCTTTCTAAATGCGTCATAAAGTTTTTTGGCCGCATCGTGCCAACTTCTCTTGTCCAAAGGGCTTGCACCCTTCACATGGTGCCAAGTGGCTGTGTCGCGGGTTGTGCCGCAAGCTCCTGTTGTGGTCTTGTAGATTTTACCAATGGCGATGTATTTATCATCCCCGTAGGACTTCCAGAGGATAAGACCCTCTGCATAATCCCCGGTTCCTTCCACACGGCAAAGAATGTCAAAGCCGTTCTTTTGGTATTTCATTCTGCGAATAGCCATAATTATTCCTCCTCTCTCAAATCTTTTCCAAACGCCAAATTAAGACCATATGTTGCAGCGTTTCGGTTCCATTTAACAAGAATATACGCTTGGCTTGAGGGATACTGTTCAGCGAGTTTTTTTT
>Ga0209555_10000276_pt1 | contig 44529 bp, 49 predicted proteins | sample SaaInl85LU_5_DNA_FD_184643 | JGI IMG/M metagenome (GOLD analysis project Ga0209555, IMG submission 184643) | Marine microbial communities from expanding oxygen minimum zones in the Saanich Inlet - ESP_85LU_5_DNA (SPAdes) (version 2) | ecosystem: Environmental > Aquatic > Marine > Intertidal...
CCCCTATAATTTCAAAAGAAATTGATGCTAAAAGTTATGTTTGGTCTGGTTTAAATAACCAATATGCTGTTTTAGAAAAAGAAATAGCACAACTAATTACAGCATTATCTAAAGGAGATTCGTTATCTACTTTAGCGATTACTTTTGCTTCAAAAAACTTAGTTTCTAAAGCAGAGTTACTTCCACTACTTCAAAAATTAAAAGAGCAATTTTTAGAAGAAAATAAAGAGGTAGAACGCTTCAAAAATAAAGAGGCATATCATACTACGATTCCTGCTAATTTTGAAACTACTTACACGTACAGTTCAAACAATACAACTATTAGAGTGGCCTTTCAATCTGAATTAGAGGCCTCTTTTGTGCATCCAAAATTTGCACATCTCATTACACAGTCCACTAATTTTGATATAGAATTTAAGGTTTTTATTAAAGATAATCGTATTTATTTAGCTAAAAATAATACCATTTATGATTCTTGGACCAAAGAAGAACTTCATTATTTTCAAGGTAAGTTTTCTATGGAGTTTATACAGGCTATCTATGGTAATACTGAAGATGATTGGATGGGAGTTTTTCATGCCTCAGCAGTTTCTAATCAAAAGAAAGCCATATTATTTTTAGGAGATTCAGGTAATGGTAAAAGTACTTCTCTGGCCTTATTGCAAAAACATGGCTTTAATTGTATGGCAGACGATTTTGTGCCTGTATTGGCTAAAAATAAAAATGTTTATCACTTTCCTGCGGCCATCTCTGTAAAACAGAAAAGTGTACAAACATTAATACCGTTTTATAAAGAATTACAGAGCGCTAAAGAGTATCATTTAAAAGGACTTAATAAAATAGTGAGGTACTTACCTCCAAATAATACCAACATACCTTCTCATTTGCCATGTAACGATTTGGTATTTATAAAATATACGGAAGACGCTCCTTTGTTTTTTAAAAAGTTAGCTAAAGAAAATGCTTTTCAACAGCTAGTTCCAGATTCTTGGTTATCACCCAAAAAAGAAAATGCACAAGAGTTTTTAAATTGGTTTCAAAACATTAATTGTTACCAATTAACCTATTCTAGAACAGAGGCGCTAATTACAACTGTATCTAAATTATTTAAGAATGAATCATAAAGAGGTTTTTTATTTTGTAGCAAAGTGTTTGACAATTTCTTTTGAAACACAAAATAAGGTAGATATCGAAAAAAAATTACAGGAAGAAAGTATCGATTGGGACAAAGTGGTGCAATTAAGTACTGCGCATTATGTATTTCCTGCACTATACTGTAATTTAAAAAGAGCTAATTTTTTAAGTTACCTCCCAAACAGATTTAGTAGCCTATATGCAAGAAATTACGACATTAAATAGGCAAAGAAATAAAGCGATTATAAAACAAGCAAAAAAGCTGAACACACTGCTAATAGAAAATGGGTGTACACCTATATTTTTAAAAGGAGCAGGGAATTTGTTAGCTGGTTTATATGAAGATATTGCAGAGAGAATGGTAGGAGATATCGACTTTATTTTTTCAGAAAAGGACTATAGAAAGGCTATAGAAAGGCTATAGATATTTTATACTCTAATGATTATGAAAGAGTTGCAAAAAATGAAATGCCAATAGATTATACCGATTTTATGTATGCAAAACATTACCCAAGACTGCGTCATGAGTTAGAAATTGCAGCTGTAGAGGTACATCAAAACTACTTATTAGAAGAGTATAAGGACGAATTTAACTACAGTAATACACAAAAAAGTGCACAAATTATAGATGGAGTAAAAGTTCTGAGTTATGACAATAAAGTAAACCTTTCTATTATTGCGAACCAAATTAACGATGCTTCTTTTCATTATAAAACCATGAGTTTACGAAACGCTTACGATGTTTTTTTATTATCAAAGAAAACAAATGCTAGTACTGCAATGCAACACCTAAAGAAGTTGCGTTTACCTTTATTGTGTTTTATAGCAGGTACCCATGAGGTGTTTAATGTACCTAAAAGCTTAAAATACTTAGTAACTAAGGCCACACAAAATTATTTAGCTCAATTTCAAAAGCAGTTTACACATCCCAACCTAACACGTCGGAAACAACACAAGTGGATTAGATTAAAATTACTGATTAAAACACGTCTATATTTACTTAGCAAAGCACTAGTAGATACCAATGCAAGAAAATGGGTATTGTTTAGATTGTCTGACCCTAATTTGTACAAACAAAAATGGAAACAAACTTTTAATGTATTAACCACTTAATTTATTTCTACAAACCCCTTTTATCTTCTAATAAAATATTTAAATAAAAGTTAATTCGTATTTCACTTAACTCACCAGTAACTTTACTTAAAAATATAACCCCTTTCCGGTTATCTTTTTATACCTCCCGAGCAACCTTTCAAGCAACCTCAAAAACCAAAAAACCCGTAAATCATTGTTTATAAATGAGTTACGGGATAAATTTGTGGTACCTCCAGGAATCGAACCAGGGACACAAGGATTTTCAGTCCTTTGCTCTACCAACTGAGCTAAGGTACCAATACCATTAGCGGATGCAAATATAATATGTTTTTTTACTTCTCCTACATAAAATTAAAAAAAAATGTGTGTATTTTTGATTTTCATTAAAAGTAAGAAATGAATTTAGTCATAGATGTTGGTAATACAAGAGTAAAAGCTGCTGTTTTTGAGCAAGATAGACTTGTTGAGGTAGTTGTCTTTTTTACAAAACAGCTTCTGCCAGAAATAAAAAAAATTAGTATTACCTATGCTATAGACAAAGCCATATTATCTAATGTTGGCCATATTTCTGAACCCATAATTTCAGACTTACACCAAATACTGCCTTTGCAAGTACTAGATTCTTCTATGAATTTTCCTTTCACCAACAGTTATGCTACTCCAAATACATTAGGGTTAGATCGTTTATGTATAGCGTACAGCGCATTTTTAACCTTTCCTCAAAAAAATGTACTTGTTATTGATGCAGGAACCTGTATAACTTACGATTTTATTGGAGCTACCACAACGTACTATGGAGGTGCGATTTCTCCTGGACTACAAATGCGTTACAAAGCGCTACACAACCAGACAGCTAAACTTCCATTGCTAAAGGTAACAATGTTTCAAAACTTTACAGGGAATAGTACTGAAGAAAGCATACATTCTGGAATAGTTAATGGTGTACTTCAAGAAATTGAAGGGGTTATCAGCCAATACAAAAACAAATATTTAGATTTAACAGTTGTTTTAACAGGAGGAGATACAAATTTCTTGTCAAAACAATTAAAAAGTAGCATATTTGCCAATCAAAATTTTCTCCTAGAAGGATTAAATAGAATACTTATTTTTAACAATAACAAATGATTAGAAAGATTGTAGTAATTGTTTTACTCCTTACTTCTGTAAGTTTTATGGCTCAAAGATCTAACTCATCTCCATACTCTTATTTTGGAGTGGGTGAAGAGTTTAATACCAATACAGTAATTCAAAATTCTATGGGAGGAATTGGAGTTGCTTTTAACCATTACAAATACTTAAATTTCACAAACCCTGCAGCTACTGCAAACTTGCGTTATACAACCTATGGATTTGGACTTTTAAATAATGATTTAACAGTAAAAACGACTAATAATAGTCAAAATAGTACTTCAACCAGTATTTCTTATGTCGCTTTAGCAGTGCCCATTGGTAAAAAGGCAGGTTTTTCTATAGGTTTACAACCATTTTCTTCTGTTGGTTACTCTTTAAATAATGCCATATTAAATTCAGACGGAAGTACTTCTGAGATTACATTGTATTCTGGTAATGGTGGTATTAATAGATTGTATGGAACTTTCGGCTTTATACCGATCAAAAACCTATCACTAGGGGTTGAAGCAGATTTTAGTTTCGGTAATATAGAAAATAGTATTATTAATCAAAGAGCTAATGTTTCTTTAGCTACTAAATACAACGAGCAAACTTCCATCAGAGGAACAGCAATAAAATTTGGAGCTCAGTACAAAAAACAATTTAAAAATCAAGTTGCTCTAGATCTTGGAGCAACTGTAAAACTAGAAAATGAACTTAATGTAACAGGTAAAGATTATTTGTATTCTTTAACCTTTAATTCTAGTGGTAATGAAGCGCCAAGAGATACTATTGCTGTCTCTACTATTAATGGGCAATTTGTAATACCTATAAAGTCTACTTTTGGAATAGGGTTAGGAAAACTAGACAAATGGTATGCAGGTGTAGAATACCAAAATCAAGATGCGTTTATCACCAATGGTTTACTAGCAAACACCAATAGTGCTTACAAGTATGGTAATTCAAATAGAATATCCTTAGGAGGGTATTATCTACCGAAGATAAACTCAATATCAAGTTATTGGAAAAGGGTGACCTACAGAGCAGGTTTGCGTTTTGAGAATACGGGATTATTAGTAGATGGAACAGGTGCTAATTCAAATTTTACAGAAATTAAAGACTTTGGCATATCTTTTGGTTTAGGTTTGCCATTAAAACGATTGTCTACGGTAAACGCAGGACTTGAATTTGGTAGAAGAGGAACCACAGAAAATAATTTAATACAAGAAAATTATTTTAATTTTAGATTAAGTTTATCTTTGTCAGACACTTGGTTTATAAAAAGAAGAATAGATTAAATTAAAACAATCATAATGAAAAAAATCACGTTTTTACTAGCAGTAAACTTACTGTTTATCGCTGCTAAAACTAATGCCCAGGAAGATGCAAATAGAGAGTGTCAAATTAAATATAACCTATTTAAAGGTGATTTTAATTCGAAAAAATATGATGACGCTTTACTAAACCTAACCTATTTACTAGATAACTGTCAAGACTTATCTGTAAATATTTATAAATACGGTTCTGATTTAGCAGAGAAGGCAAAAAAAGACCCTGTATTGGCAAAAAGAATTTATGAACAGAGATTGCAATATTTTCCGAAGAAAAACCCAGCAAAAGTTCATAGTGATTATGCGAGTTACTTAATGACGAATAAATTGTCTTCAAATGACGAGATTTTTTCAATTTTAGAAAAAGCATACTCAATAGATCCTACTAAAATGGGAGTCAAAAATTTATATGTTTACTTTCAAGGGGTAACAGATAGAAATAAAGATACCAATCCTCAAAAAGTATTTGATACTTATGATGATGTATTAGAAAATGTAAATAAGAAATTAGAAAATTATGCTGCTCAGCTTAGAAAGTTAAGCGTAGACTCTGTAAAAAATAAAAGAAAAATTTATGCTTACACGGTAAACTCTAAAGCTTTAGGGCAAGTTGAAGGCGGTTTGGATAATATGATTTCTGAAATAGCAACTTGTGAAAGGTTAGTTCCTCTATACGAAAGAGATTTTGAAGCGAATAAAACAAATTCAGTTTGGTTAAGAAGAGCTGTATCTAGAATGTTTGAAAAAGAATGTCAAGAAGAACCAATGTATGAAAAGTTAGCGAAAGCATATGCAGAATCTGCTCCTTCACCAGATTCATATACTTTTTACGCAGGGATTTTAGAAAAAAATGGAGATGCAACTGGTGCTGCACAAATGAGAGAAAAGGCATTTGAATTGGAAACAGATCCTATCAAAAAAGCAAAGTATAAATTAAAATTTGCACAAGCTGCAAAGTCAAGAGGACAATTATCTAAGGCTAGAAGTTTGGCAAGAGAGGCGTTAAAGTTTAATCCAAATTATGGTAGAGCTTATTTGTTAATCGCTAGCTTGTACCAATCTAGTGTTAACAATTGTGGAAGTGATGAGTTCGAGAAAAGAATGGTGTATGCAGCAGCTTTAAGAAAAGCACAAACTGCAGCAAGAGTAGACCCAAGTATTTCTTCAAGTGCAGCTAGATATATTAGAAGTTACAAAGCAAACTTACCAAGTAAAAAAGTAATTTTTACAAAAGGTGCAATGGTTGGCGCTTTACACACCATTAAATGTTGGATTGGTGAAACTGTAAAAGTTGCTTCAAGCGACTAAAGATGATAAACATTTTTAAAATATTTTTAAAAAGTACTGCTGTTTGTTTACTAACAGTAGTACTTTTTTCATGTTCTAACACTTCAAAATCTGCTAGAGATTTTTTAGCTGATAAAAACTTACCTGTTGGTACCGCTAAAAATATTTACCATATTTACAAAGATTCTGGATATATTACCTCAAAATTAATTAGCAATAGAATGTTAGATTTTAGTAATAGAAAAGAACATCCTTACAATGAGTTTCCAGATGGAATTAAAATTGTAAATTTTGAAAATAAAGGATTAGATTCGGTTACTATAACAGGAAATTATGCAATTACATATGCAAAAACTTCTGTTTCCGAAATAAGAGGTAATGTTATTGTAAAAAACCACTCTGATCTTTCCATGTTAACTACAGAACAGTTATTTTGGGACCAAAAGACAAATTATTTCGTGTCAGAAAAACCATTTTGCTTAACCAAAGAAAATGACACTATTTTTGGAGTTGGTTTTGAATCAAAAGGAGATCTATCCGAACATCTTGCAAAAAAAATAACAGGAAAATTAGAAACTACAGAAAACTAGACAATGACAAAACTTTGGAAAATCTTTCAATATGGATATTTAATTATTGCTATCCTATGTTTAATAGAGGGTATTATTCGTTTTAATTCAGAGAGAGAAAAAGCGTATTTATTTATTGGTTTCTCCATTTTTATTACATTAGTGTTTTTCTTTAAAAGGCATTTTAGAAAAAAAGTTGAAAAAAGAAATCGTCAAAAGAAATAATTCTTAATTTTTAAATGGAGGTAGAACTCATTATCATTTTTATAACCATTTTACTATCTGCTTTTTTTTCAGGTATGGAAATTGCATTTGTTTCTGCAAATAAAATGCACATAGAATTAGAAAAAAAACGAGCAGGATTTATTCCTAAAATATTAACAAAAATTACTCAAAAATCTTCTAAGTTTATTACCACAATGTTAGTAGGTAATAATATTTCTTTAGTAATTTACAGTTATTACATGGGAAGTTTATTACTTAAATTATTACCTGTAGATGGGTTAAATGAATTTTCAATTCTTCTATTACAAACAGTTGCCTCTACGCTAGTAATTTTAATAACTGCAGAGTTTTTACCTAAAACTATCTTTAGAATTTATGCCAACGAGGTTTTAAAAATATTTGTAGTTCCTGCTTATGTTTTTTACGTAATCTTTCATTTCTTTTCAGAATTTATAACGCTAATATCTGATTTTTTCTTGCGTATTTTTTTTAAAACCAAATCTGACGAACAGCAAACAGAATTTAGTAAAGAAGAGTTAGGGAATTATATTAACGAACAATTAGAAACAGGTAATGACGAAGAGGTAGATTCAGAGATACAAATTTTTCAAAATGCATTAATTTTTCAGAATGTAAAAGCAAGAGAAGTCATGGTGCCAAGAACAGATATTGTTGCTGTAGAAATCCATGAAACGGTTACAAATCTTAAAAAATTATTTATAGATACAGGCTTGTCTAAAATTTTAGTCTATAAATCGTCTCTAGATGATGTATTGGGCTACGTTAATGCCTTTGAGTTATTTAAAAAACCAAAAATGATAAAGTCTATTCTACTGCCATTAGAACTTGTACCAGAATCGATGATGATTAATGATATCCTTAATTCATTAATGAAAAAGAGAAAAAGTGTTGCTGTAGTAGTAGACGAATATGGAGGTACATCTGGGATGATTACTGTAGAAGATATTGTTGAAGAATTATTTGGTGAGATAGAAGATGAACACGATTCTCAAGTATTTTTAGAAAAAAAAATATCCGACCATCAATTTAATTTTTCTGCAAGATTAGAAGTAGATTATTTGAATGAAGAGTATAATGTAAATTTACCCAAATCAGAAGCATATGAAACTTTAGGTGGTTTTATCATAGAGCATACAGAAAATATTCCTGATGAAAAAGAGGTATTAGAAATTGATAATTTCGAAATAAAAATATTAAAAATGAGTGGCGCAAAGATTGATGAAGTATTGCTTACTATTACCAATCCTGAACAGTAGTACTTTTGATGTTTTGCAGTAGGTGTAAAAATACATAACAACCTACTAATAAGTAGTCATTGGGTTGCAATATAGAAAGTAAAAATGTATATTCGCCCACTGAAATTAATTTAAAAATCATATGGCAGTTTTATCAAAAATTAGAGAACGATCAATGTTCTTAATCATCATTATTGGGTTAGCATTATTTGCTTTTGTTTTAGATCCATCAACACTTGGTGATTTTTTTAATTCTAGTAAAGTAAATGAAGTAGGTGAAGTAGATGGAGAAGCTATTTCTAGACAAGAATTTGCGAATGAACTAGAAACTTACAAGCAACAATCAGGTGGGCGTGTTTCTGAAATGCAAGCAGCAAAAACCGTTTGGGACAATATTGTAAGAAAAAAAATATATAAAAATCAATTAGATCAAGCAGGAATAACTATTGGAGAAGCAGATGTTTGGAGTGAAATTGTTAATGCCCCTTTTGTGCAAAACAATCCTCAATACCAAAACGAAGTAGGGATGTTTGATGAAAATAAGTTTAAGCAATTTTTAGCAGACACCAAAGAGAATAATGCTCAACTCTGGTCTCAATGGTCTTCTTATATGAATCAACTTAGAGATAACGCACAAACAACTACCTTTAACAATCTGGTTACTGCTGGTTTAGGAGCCTCTTTAAAAGAAGGTGAAATGCAGTATTTAATAGATAATACTAAATTAAACAGTCAGTTTGTTTATGTTCCTTATACTTCGATTCCAGATAGCTTGGTAAAGCTAAAGAAATCAGATATCGCAAATTACATTAAAGCGCACAAAACACAATTCCAAGTAGATGCTTCTAGAGATATTTCTTACGTAAAGTTTGATATTTTACCTACGTCAGAAGATGAGAAAGCTATTATGGATAATGTAGCTAGTCTAAAAGAAGATTTTACGGCAAGTCAAAATGATGCTTTGTTTTTATCTGAGAATGATTCTGATACGAACTTAAATACAGGTTATCAATTTAAAAGTAACCTTAACGCTCTTATTGCAGATGCAATATTTGATGCAAATAAAGGCGATGTTGTAGGGCCTTACAAAGACTTAAAAGCAATTAAATTATCTAAAATTACAGCAGTTGTACAATTGCCAGACTCTGTAAAAGCAAGTCATATTTTAATTCCTTTTGTGGGTGCACAAAGAGTAGCACCTGAAGTTACAAGAACCGAAGAAGATGCAAAAGCTTTAGCAGATAGTCTTTTAACTGTTGTAAAAAGAAGGAGAAGTAAGTTTGCTGATTTGGCTAAAGAATTTTCGTCAGACCAAGGATCTGCAGAAAAAGGTGGAGCATACGATTGGTTTAATTACAATAGAATGACCCCTGCTTTTAGAGATTTTACTTTTGAAGGTAACAAAGGAGATATTGGTGTTGTGCAATCTCCATTCGGTTTTCATGTTATTAAAATAGATGGACAAAAAAACAAGCAAAAAGTTGTAAAATTAGCAACATACTCTAAAAATATTGTTCCTTCAGAAGAAACAGAAAATGCAGTATTTAGACAAGCAGAAGAATTTGCTTTATTAGTTTCTAAAGAATACAATTTCTTTGACGCTGCAAAACAATTAAATTATAAGCCAAAGCCAGCAGTTGGTTTAAAGGTGTTGGATGAAAATGTTCCTGGTATAGGAAATCAAAGAGAAATTGTAAGCTGGTCATTTAATAACGAAACTAATGTGAACGATTTTAAACGTTTTGATTTAGAAGGAAGTCATGTAGTTGCGTTTTTAACAGGTAAAGAAGAAAAAGGGTTGATGTCTGTAAATAAGGCTACTAGTAAAGTTAGACCTATTTTAATGAATGAAAAGAAAGCAGCTATACTTGTAGAAAAATTTAATGGAGCTTCTTTACAAGATATTGCAAAATCTGCAGGAGCTAGCGTAAGAACTGCTAACAATATTACTTTAAAAAGTCCAACACTTTCTGGAGTTGGAGTAGCACCTAAAGTAGTAGGAGCAATGTATAATGCAGAAATTGGTAAGTTATACAACAAAATAGAAGGCAAAAGAGGTGTTTTTGCTTTTACTCTAAAAAATAAAAAAATACCTACTGCATTGCCAAATTATGATGCCAACAGAAAGCGTATTGCTGAGGCAAGAAAAAGACAAACTTTTAAAATGTACGAAGCCATAAAAAAAGCTTCTGATGTTGAAGATAATAGGGCTTTTATGTATAGTAATTAGATAACTAGACCTACTAATAATTAAAAAAATCCGTTCAATTCAATTGAACGGATTTTTTTTTATGAGTTTTGTTTACTTTTTATTTTTTCTATAAAATAGACCATAAAAAAAACCTTTTTGAATTACTCAAAAAGGTTTTTTAGTTTAAAGACTTACACTGAATTATCCATTCATAGAGATTAAAAATTCATCGTTATTTTTAGAGAATTTTATTCTTTCGTTAATAAATTCCATAGCTTCAATAGGATTCATATCTGCAAGGTATTTGCGTAATACCCACATTCTTTGAACTGTTTTCTCGTCTAGAAGTAAATCATCACGTCTTGTAGAAGATTTAATAAGATCTATCGCAGGGTAGATTCTTCTGTTGGCGATGTTTCTATCTAACTGCAGTTCCATATTACCAGTTCCTTTAAATTCTTCAAAGATCACCTCATCCATTTTAGAGCCTGTTTCTGTAAGAGCAGTAGCAATAATCGTTAAAGAACCTCCATTCTCTATATTTCTTGCAGCACCAAAAAAGCGTTTTGGTTTGTGTAAAGCATTGGCATCAATACCTCCAGAAAGTATTTTTCCTGAAGCAGGAGCAACGGTATTATAGGCTCTTGCCAAACGTGTAATAGAGTCTAATAAAATTACTACATCATGTCCACATTCTACCAATCGTTTTGCTTTTTCTAAAACAATATTAGCCACACGAACGTGTTTGTCTGCAGGTTCATCAAAAGTAGAAGCAACAACCTCTCCTCGAACACTTCTTTGCATATCTGTAACTTCCTCAGGACGTTCATCTATCAGCAATACAATTTGATAAACCTCTGGATGATTTGCAGCAATAGCATTAGCTACATCTTTTAACAACATGGTTTTACCCGTTTTTGGTTGCGCCACAATCATACCTCTCTGTCCTTTTCCTAAAGGAGAAAATAAATCTATAATTCTAGTAGATAAAGAACTTCCTTTCTCTGCTAAATTGAATTTTTCTTGAGGAAACAATGGTGTTAAATGTTCAAAAGAAACTCGATCTCTAACAACATTGGGATTCAATCCATTAATTTTAGAAACTCTAATTAAAGGAAAATATTTTTCACCTTCTTTTGGAGGTCTTACATTACCTCTAACAGTATCTCCAGTTTTTAAACCAAATAATTTAATTTGAGACTGAGATACATAGATGTCATCTGGAGATGATAGGTAATTATAATCCGAAGAACGTAAAAAACCATAGCCATCTGGCATCATTTCTAAAACACCTTCACTTTCTATAATACCATCAAATTCAAAATCTGGATCTTTATACCTGTTTCCAGATTTATTATGATTTCTATTGGTATTATTTTTATCTCTATTCTGATTTTTGTTGTTTTTTTGATTCGGATTACGCTGTTGATTATTGTTGCGAGGCTGATTTTTATGAACAGGTTTTTGTTCTTTATCTTTTAAATCAGGTGTACGATCATTTGTTTTATTTTTCTCAGAAGAATTTTTTTCTACTTTAGAAGTTTCCTTTATTTCTTCTTTTTTCTGAATGACCTTAACCGATTCTGTAGGTGTACTTTTTACTTCTGTGTCCGTAATCTTTTTTTCTACAGGTTTAGATACAGTTGGTTTTTTTACAACCCTTTTTCTTTTAGGTTTTTCAGATTTGATAGGTGTTGCAGTTGGTTCTGATTTTTTTTCTATAACAGGGTTTGCTGCTTGGGTATCTAGTATTTGATATACAAGATCTAATTTTTTTAATTGACTGGTTTTAGTAAGTCCTATAGACTTAGCAATTTTTTGCAAATCTGCAAGCGTTTTTGCTTTCAGTTCAGAAATTTCGAACATTTAATGTAATGATTAAGTTATAAGATATCTTAAGATTTTAAGATTTTTTGAAATTGTTTATTTAGACTTTAGTAAACTGTATATAGTACTATACAATTTTATTTGTGTGGGTATTATTTTACAAATATACACTTTTTTTTTACTTTTAAGTTTTTCTTTTTCTAAAAAGAAATTCTATTTTTGTAGTCTAATTTTTTAAAATGATTCAAAGACTACAAAGCATTTATTTACTGTTAGCTTCCATTGTATCTGGAGGGTTAATTTTTGTATTTAATTTATGGAATACAATTAAAGAAAAAATATTTGTTGTAGATTTGTTTCTAGAGGAGGCTTTTACATTTAAAATAATTCCTTTAATGTTCTTTGCGTCAGCAATTTTATCTTTAATTGCTTTGTTTTTGTTTAAAAACAGAAAATTACAGTTTGTAATTGGGCGTGTTATAATTTTGATAAACCTTTTTTTATTAGGTGTATTGATTTATTTATCTCTAAATTTATCTGGAGAAACAGTAGTTTCTGAGAAAGGTATTGGGATGTTCTTACCGATTTTAGTTGTTTTGCTTATTGTTTTGGCAAATAAAGCTATTAAAAAGGATGAAGATCTTGTGAAATCTGTAGATAGATTACGATAATTTTAATAGATAGTATATTTAGTGCGAGAAAAACCAAGAATTTATTCTTGGTTTTTTGCATTATAAACGTAGTACTTTATCAAATGAATCTATTATTTCATTGAGTTGGCTCCACGTTTCGATAACTCGATAATTTCCATATTTTTAATCTCTCCTGAATCCAATTCGAACCTAAGCATTGTTCTTATTTTATGAAACCCATGATTACCTGCAGCACCAGGGTTAAGGTGCAGTAGGTTTAATTTTTTATCATACATTACTTTTAGTATGTGGGAATGTCCTGTAATAAAAATATCAGGAGGATTTTGATTGATTTCTGTTCGAATTCTTTGATTGTATTTGTTTGGATAACCACCAATATGGGTAATCCAAACTGAAACACCTTCAACTATAAATTTTAAATCTAAATCAAATTCTGACCTGGCATTCTTATCGTCAATATTTCCAAAAACAGCACGTAAAGGTTTAATTTTTTTTATGGTATCTGTTACTGCTAATTGACCAATATCTCCTGCATGCCAAACTTCATCTGCTTGATGTACAAATTTTAGTATTTGATCGTCTATATAACTGTGTGTATCAGATAATAATAGTATTTTTTTCATAGAATAGTATCTTAAGAAAAATTTAAGGAGGCAAACCTTTTCAAAAGTAAGGATAACAAAATAAATTCCGTAATTTTGAATACTCCAAAAATAATATAATTCTTGAGGTATTTTATAGCACTTTCTTACAATGGAAAAAATTATCACGGTTGGCAAATTCAACCTGATGTAATTTCAGTTCAAGAGAAATTGAATGTGGCATTGAGTACCATTTTTCAAAAAGAAATTTTAGTTGTTGGCGCTGGAAGAACAGATACAGGTGTTCATGCTTCAGAAATGTATGCACATTTTGATATTGAGAGAGAATTGTCAGAAAATTTTGCATTTAAACTTAATGCTATTTTGCCATCAGATATTGTAGTGCAAAAAGTGTTTTTAGTAGCAGATGATAAACATGCTCGTTTTGATGCCGTTTCTAGAAGTTATGAATATAAAATTTGGTTAGGAAGAAATCCTTTTTTATTGGATTTTTCATGGCAAATACATTCTCAAGAGCCAGATATTACGTTAATGAATACTGCAGCTAAACTATTGTTAGAATATACTAATTTCCAAACTTTTTCTAAAGTAAAAACAGATGTGTATACTTATAATTGTAATGTTACTGCTGCTTATTGGAAGCAAGAAGGAAATGCACTTACCTTTTACATCACTGCGAATCGTTTTTTAAGAAATATGGTAAGAGCAATAGTCGGAACATTATTAGATGTAGGTTTTGGTAAAATTACAATACAAGATTTTAAAGAAATAATTGAAAGTAAATCTAGAGGGAATGCAGGACTCTCAGTCCCTGCAAAAGGATTGTTTTTAACACATATAAAATATTAAGTTTTGGCAGAAAATTCAGGGAACGCTTTTGATATGAAGATTTTTAAAAGGCTTATGTCTTTTGCAAAACGCTATAAACTTTATTTTTTTATTGCCTCGTCTTCTACGATACTACTCGCATTATTTTCAGTTTTATCTCCTTATATTTTAATTAACACTGTAGATGATTACATCTTAACCAAAGACAAAGAGGGGCTTTTAAATTACACGCTTTTAATGTTAGGTGTGCTTTTAATAGAAGTGCTATTGCAGTTTACTTTTATTTATTTTGCGAATTGGGTTGGTCAGCATATTATTAGAGATATACGCGCTAAAATATTTAGACATATTTTACAGTTTAAAATGTCTTTTTTTGATAAAAACTCTGTAGGGAAATTAGTAACGCGCGTTGTTTCTGATATAGAAACTGTAGCGGCTTTTTTTAGTAATGGAGTTTTTACAATACTTAGTGATATTTTAAAAATGTTTGCAGTAACAATTATCATGTTGTTTTTAAATTGGCAACTGGCCTTAATTACTCTTCTTATACTTCCGTTTTTAATTTATGCAACTATGGTTTTTCAGGTAGCCATTAAAGCTACTTTTCAAGAAGTTAGAAATCAGGTGGCTAATTTAAACGGTTTTGTGCAAGAGCGAGTTACAGGGATGAAAATTGTACAACTCTTTAATAGAGAAAATATAGAGTATCAAAATTTTAAAGAAATTAATCAGAAACATAAAAAAGCATACATAAAAGCCATCTGGTATTATTCTGTATTTTTTCCTATAGCAGAAATTTTGTCTTCTATAGGGATTGGTTTAATTGTTTGGTTTGGTGGAGGTCAAGCTATAAAAGATACTGGTATTTCTGTGGGTATGATCATGGGTTTTATTCAGTTTGCACAAATGTTATTTAGACCTTTGCGTCAAATTGCAGATAAATTTAACCAACTCCAAATGGGTATCGTTGCAGGAGAACGAGTTTTTAAGGTAATAGATACTCAAAGTACTATCGCTAAAAACGGATCAGTTGTGGCAGAGAAACTTAAAGGAGATATCGTTTTTGATAATGTTAGATTTTCTTACATAAAAGATGAAGAAGTTTTAAAAGGAATTTCATTAACCGTAAACAGTGGGCAAACAATTGCCATTGTAGGAGCAACAGGAGCAGGAAAATCTACAATTATAAACTTAATCAATCGTTTTTACGAAATAGACTCAGGAATTATATCAATAGATGGTGTGTCTATTGCGAGTTATAATTTAGAGAGTTTAAGAGATCAAGTTGCTATTGTTTTACAAGATGTTTTTCTATTTTCTGATTCTATTTTAAATAACATAACTTTAAAAAACACGGCTATTTCAGAAGAAGAAGTTGTAGCAGCTGCAAAGCAAATAGGCATCCATGAATTTATTTTATCACTTCCTGGTGGATATCATTATAACGTAAAAGAAAGAGGTGCAATGTTATCTTCTGGACAAAGACAATTAATCGCTTTTTTAAGAGCTTATGTAAGTAGGCCAAGTATACTTATTTTAGACGAAGCTACTTCTTCTGTAGATTCTCATTCCGAACAAATGATACAGTTTGCAACAGAAAAGATAGCTAAGGGAAGAACATCTATTGTAATTGCACATCGCTTGGCAACTATAAAACAAGCGGATAAAATAATAGTAATGGATAAGGGGCTTATTGTAGAAGAGGGCTCACATACAGCGCTTTTACAAAAAAGCACAGGGTATTATAAAAATCTTTACGAAAAACAATTTAGTTTAGAGAAGACTTCTTAATTATGTAAAATCATTTTTAAGCTTTTCATTCAGCTCTTCTTTAGAATTATAGAGTATAAATTCTCCATCTTTAATATAAGAAATTTCGCCAGTTTCTTCAGAAACTAAAAGACAAACAGCATCTGTTTTTTCACTAACACCAATAGCTGCTCTGTGTCTTAAACCAAATCTAGATGGTATTATAGTACTGTCTGAAATGGGTAAAATAACCCTTGTGGCTACCACATAATTATCTCTAATTATCGTTGCTCCATCATGTAAAGGGCTGTTTTTATAAAAGATGCTCTCTAAAAGTACTTTGTTAACTAACGCATTCATAGCGTCTCCAGTGTTGATTAAAAAATCTAAACTATTAGTTCTTTCGATAACGATTAAAGCTCCTGTTTTAGAATGAGACATACTACTACATGCCTCAATAATTTGATCTGTCTCTATCTCCGAAGTTATTTCTGATTGTAAAAACTTTAATTGTTTAAAAAAGTTTCTTTTATTAGAAAAGTTGGTGGTACCTATCATTAGTAAAAACTTTCTTATTTCTTGTTGAAACACAATAATAAGAGCAATTACACCTCCTGAAAGTAAATACCCTAAAATACCACTAAGCATTTCCATTTTTAAGGCTTGTGTAATTTTCCATATCAAGAAAATTAAAGCAATACCAATAAAAATATTGATCGCAACTGTTCCTTTTAATAACTTATAGGTATAGTAGAGTAGTATTGCTACTAATAAGATATCTAGTACATCTAAAAAAGAGAATTCGACAAAGTCTAACATCTATAACGGTTCATTTTCAGTAAAAGTACTAATTAATTTTAGGAGTGCAAGAAACCTATAGGTGTTGAATATTTTGTGCTATGTTAAATAAGTTCTTTTTTAGCTAAAGCGTTTTTTAAATCTACTTGTATGCTTTTATAACTTTTAAAGAATGAGCGTCCAGAAGTAAGTTGAATTGTAGCCTGTATTTTACCCTTTTTATTTTCTTTTAAAGCAGTAATTTTTACTTTTTGATTCACAATGTTTGTATAATCTGCAAATCCATTTTTTTTAATAATAAAGTTATCTTTTGGGAATTTTATGTACTTATAGTTATTCATGTCAACTTTAGCAATTGTAAAAATATCGCCCACTTTTACCATTTCACTATTTTTTTGAGCAAAATTGTTAAGTGCTAAAAAAGTACAAAAGAACAATGTAATTATTGAAGTTTTCATCATTTATAATTTAAGATGATTCATGCAAAAATTATTTTTAAGATCTTAATAAAATAAAAATCGAGCGGCTCATTTAATCGAATGGTAACACAAAATGAGCTTCAAATTTTAAGTGGTTTCATATCGTTTACTTTTTGTAATTTTATCAAAAAAGAATAGTATTCAATTATGAGATTAAAATTATTTATATTTTTTATAGGACTTGTTGTTTTTTCTTCTTGTACAAGTAATGAAACAGATAACAAAGAAAAAGATACTTATGTACAAGATAACTTTACAAAAAAAGAGGTAGCTATTACCATGAGAGATGGTATAAAGTTGCATACAACAATCTATAGTCCAAAAGACACTTCTAAATCATATCCTATTTTAATGCAAAGGACTCCTTATAGTTCTAAACCTTATGGTTCCGGTATGAAAACTAAGATTGGCCCAAACTCTCATTTAATGAAAGAGGGGTATATTGTAGTTTATCAAGATGTTAGAGGACGATGGATGAGTGAAGGGGTGTATGATAATATGCGAGCATATATTCCTAATAAAAAAGAAAATGAATCAGATGAAGTTTCAGACACCTATGATACTATAGATTGGTTAGTTAAAAATGTAGATAACAATAACGGAAAAGTAGGAACTTGGGGTATTTCGTATCCAGGACATTACGCTACTATTTCTACAATAGATGCGCATCCTGCTTTAAAAGCAGCATCTCCACAGGCATGTATAGGTGATTTTTTCTTTGATGATTTTCATCATAATGGTGCTTTTTTATTAAGTTATTTTAGAGCAATCTCTCTATTTGGAACCTATAAAGATACTCCTACTGATTCTGCTTGGTATTCTTTTCCAAAGATGAATTCACAAGATCAATATCAATTTTTTTTAGACAAAGGTCCTTTAAAAAATTTAAACGAATATTTTCAATATGAGAAATTAGATATTGGCGCATCAGTCGCTAAAGATAAAATAGATGATTTCTTTTGGAAAGAAATTGTAGAGCATCCAAATTATGATTCGGTTTGGCAAAGTAAAGGTATAATTCAGCATTTAGATAAAGTTCCAAGTACAGTTGCGACAATGATTGTTGGCGGTTGGTTTGATGCTGAAGATTTATATGGACCATTAGAAACGTATAAGGGTATCGAAAAAAATGGTAAAGACAACTATAACACTATGGTTTTTGGCCCTTGGGATCATGGGAAATGGGCAAGAAATTCAGTGAGAAATACAGTAGGAAATTATTATTTTGGAGATTCTATCACTTTAAAGTTTCAATCAGAAATAGAAACGAAGTTTTTTAATCATTTTTTAAAAGGGCCTGGAGATAAAAACACAGGTTTACCAGAAGCATATGTTTTTGATTCTGGAAAAAAAGAATGGCAAAGTTTTGAAAATTGGCCTCCAAAAAATGCAGTAAAGCAAGACTGGTTTTTGTCTGATAATCAAAGGTTAACACTACAAAAAATACCGTCAAAAGCAATGCAGTTTATTAGTGATATAAAACGTCCTGTTCCGTATTCAGAAGATATCAAAACCGTTTTTACTCCAAGAAAGTATATGACAGATGACCAGCGTTTTGCAGCGAGAAGACCCGATGTTTTGGTTTTTGAAACCGATGTTTTAACTGAAAATTATACATTGGCAGGTGAAATTTTAGCAAAATTAAAAGTAGCGACTACAGGAACAGCTGCAGATTGGATTGTTAAGGTAATAGATGTTCATCCATCAGACTTAAAAGAAGATAATGAAACCTTACAAGACCATTTAAAAATGAGTAATTACCATTTAATGGTAAGAAGTGAAGTTTTAAGAGGTAGGTTTAGAGATAGTTTTGAAAATCCAAAACCTTTTACGCCCAATACAAAAACTGATGTAACAATAAAATTACAAGATGTTTTTCATACCTTTAAAAAAGGACATAAACTTCAAATTCAGGTTCAAAGCACATGGTTTCCATTAATTGATTTAAATCCGCAAACTTATGTAGATAATATTTACAAGGCAGATGAAAAAGATTTTAAAACCCAAACACATACCGTTTTTACTGACTCTAGTATTGAGTTCTCTGTTTTAAATTAAAATGTATTGTTATTATAAAAAAGCTCAAAACCGAAACAACTATTTTGTACTTATCACTATAAGGGTTTAAAAGGTTATTTTTGTAATATGTTTAAAGAAAGAATACCCATAGAGGATGGCGATTTTTACCTAAATGAAAAAGGGTATAAAGTATTTACAGCACAATTTCATTTAAAAAGAGGATATTGTTGTAAAAGTGGTTGTAAACATTGTCCTTATGGATATGATAAAAAAACAGATACTTTTAGTTAGTATATTATAGCCCTTCGCTATATTTTGAACTACATATTGGTAAAAGTACTTATTAAAAGGTGTTGTATGGTTTTTATATAGGTTGTTTTTTAGCCCTTTTTATGTTCAAATTGTAGTTTTACAAAAACACACATAGATCAAATACATTCATGAAAAATCTTATAGTTATTCTTTTATATTTCGTTTTTTTTCAAATTTCTGCGCAACAAACTGTCGAGGATGATTTTGAAGGTAATGGAACCATTTCTTCTTGGTTTGGCGACGATCTTAATGTAAACGCAAGATTTACTAACCCTTATAAGGAGTCTATAAATACCTCGAATACAGTTTTAGAATATAAAGATGTTGGAGGGCAGTATGCTAACGTTAGATTTGATGTTGAAGATAATTTTGACTTGTCAGAAAATTACACATTTACGTTTAAAATATATATTCCAGCTATAGGAATTACAGGTTCACAAAACAATCAAGTTTCACTAAAGCTCCAAAATGGTGATTTAAGCCAGCCATGGACTACACAAACAGAAGTTATAAAAGCAGTAGTTTTAAATGAGTGGCAAACCATAACTGTTAATTTTAAAGATGATTCTTACAATAATTTAGATCCAACCTCACAACCACCAATAAATAGATCTGATTTTAATAGAGTGGTAATACAAGTTAATGGAGAAAAAAATAATGATAACGTTACAGCTTATCTAGATGATTTTTTATATGATGGAACTTTAGATGCAACACCAGATGGTCCTGTTTTTGATAATTTAGTTTGGTCAGATGAATTTGATGGACAAGGAACAAGTATTACAGATTTAGATGATACAAAGTGGTACAAACAAACTTACCCTATAATTAATGGGCAAACTTGGGCAAATGGTGAAATACAACATTATACAGATCGTATAGACAACTCTTATGTTAGTAATGGAACACTTAAGATTTTAGCAAAAAAGGAGTCCTACACAAAAAATGGTGTAACAAAAAACTTTACCTCAGCAAGACTAAATTCTAAATTTGCGTTTACCCACGGAAAAGTAGTTATTAGAGCAAAAATGCCTTTTGGTGTTGGTACATTTCCTGCACTATGGATGTTAGGTCAAAACATTAAAGAAACAGGAGGGTATTGGGCAGCAACACATGGAACAACTTACTGGCCAGATTGTGGTGAAGTTGATATTATAGAACATTGGGGAGATAATCAAGATTTTGTTCAAAGCGCATTACACAATCGATCTAGCTTTGGAGGAACTGTAAATAAAGGAGGAAGAACTATAGAGAATGCCTCATCAGAATTTCATATATACACACTAGAATGGAATGCTACTAAAATGAAATTTAGTGTAGATGGCATTCAACATTATGAGTATGCACCAGAAAATAAAAACAATGAAAATTGGCCATACAATGCTCCACAATATTTACTTTTAAATGTGGCAATTCTTCCAAATATAGCCTCAAATTTTACCCAAAGTCCTATGGAGGTTGATTATGTTAGAGTATATCAAGAGACCACAAGTTTAAGTGTAGAAGAAAGCACTAAAAAAAACCATGATGTTACAATCTATCCCAATCCTACTAAAGATCAACTAACGATTCGTTTGAATGATCATCATTTAAAAGGCGAATTTATTTTATATTCAATCACAGGAAAAAAAATACATACTTTTTTACAAAACTCAGAACTAAAAAGTCATGATGTTTCTTTTTTAAATAAAGGAGTGTATTTTTTAAAGTTAAAAAGTTTAGGAGCTACATCAATTACTAAACTTATAAAAGAGTAAGATTACGCTAATTTATTTGTTTTAAATGATTTAGAGATTGCTAGAGTTGATTTTTTTTTCTTAGCTTTATAGAAATTAACCTCAATTCATATGTATTACCAAAATCAATTCCAGAATTACAAAAGGCATCTTAAAGAAAGATATGCCAATTTGTTAGAGCAATCCAATAGTTACCGTTTCGTAGACGAAGCCAAAAGTGATTTAGCTGCTTTTAAGGCTATGAAAATTTTAAAGAAGATTAATCAAGTTAGTTATTTAGACAGAGATGTAATCGTTTAGTAATGCAACTCTTTGAAATCTAAAACAAACGCTTTAAAATCCTTTCCATTTCTTGTTGTAACGCTGTTGCTTTAAAAGCAGCAGCAGTAGCAAAATCTTTTTCTCGAGAGGCATATATGATTCCACGAGAAGAATTTACAAGCAAGCCCACATTTTTTGATAGGCCATATTTACAAACTTCTTGTAAACTACCACCTTGAGCGCCAACGCCAGGCACTAACAAAAAAGCATCTGGTAGTATGTTTCTAATTTCTGCAAAATATTCTGCTTTAGTAGCTCCTACAACATACATGAGGTTTTCTGAGTTTTTCCAAGTTTTTGAAGTCTCTAATACTTTTTGATATATTGGTATACCTTCTGAGGTCTGCGTTTGAAAATCAAAAGCTCCTTTATTAGAGGTTAACGCTAATAAAATAGTATGTTTATTTTTAAATGCTAAGAATGGTTCTACAGAATCTTTACCCATATAAGGCGCAACAGTTACCGAATCAAAAGCTAAATCCTCAAAAAACGCTTTCGCATACATAGAAGAGGTATTGCCAATATCACCCCTTTTAGCATCTGCAATGGTGTATATTTCTGGATAGTTATTGTTAAGGTATTCAATTGTTTTTTCTAAAGATTTCCAACCTTTTAAGCCATAGGCTTCATAAAAAGCAATATTAGGTTTATAAGCTACACAAAGTTGATGGGTAGCATCGATAATAGCTTTATTAAATTCAAAAATAGGATCTTCCAAATTCATTAAATGAGTTGGAATTTTGTCCAAGTCAACATCTAAACCAATACATAAAAATGATTTTTTTCTATTTATTTCTGCTATAAGTTGTGAAGTAGTCATTAGTTTTGCATATTATAGTGCAAAAATACTATTTTTAATGAGTAAGCTTCAAAAGAACCTTATTTTTTAATCCAAATAAAAAAATGAAAAAAGTTGTAGTCCTATTTTGTATTTTAATGATTGGTTGTTATAAAGAACAACCTGTATCATTTTCTGAAGCAGCTAATTTAGAAATGCTTATTGGGCTCGATAATTCTAAAATTACTTTAAGAGAAGTTCTTTTAAAACATAAAGGGAAAAAAATACTAATTGATGTTTGGGCTTCTTGGTGTAAAGACTGCATTGTTGGTTTTCCAGATTTAGCAGCATTACAAAATGAATTTCCTGATGTTGCTTATGTATTCTTATCTACAGACTTTAGTAAGCCTTCATGGAAAAGAGCCATTCAAAAATACCAGTTAAGGGGAGAACATTATAATTTACCAAAAGGGATGAATGACGGTGATTTTATAGATTTTATAAATTTATCTTGGATACCAACCTACATGGTAATTAATGAAGATGGTACTATTGCGGTTTTTAATGAAACAGATTGTAGTGCTAAAGAAATTAGAAACGCATTAGAAAAAAATTAAGGAAACGTTGTAGTAACTAATTTTTAATTCAAAGAATAATTAAAGATCATTTCTTAATTTTACAATTGGATTTAAAAACACACCCATGAGAAAAAAAATAGTAGCAGGAAACTGGAAAATGAATATTAATGCAACCGAAACAAAGGCTTTGATTGATGGTATTTATCAAGAAATAGCTAGCTATGACCTCACAAATACAAGAGTTATTATTTCGCCTTCCTATGTTAATTTATCTTCAGCATTAGCGTTAACAGAAAAAGGAATTATAGAAGTTGCTGCACAAAACATGCATCAAGCAAAGAGTGGTGCTTTTACAGGAGAAGTTTCTGCAGATATGTTGCAAGCTATAGGTGTAAAATCTGTGATTATTGGGCATTCAGAGAGAAGAGCGTATTTTATGGAATCTGATGCTATTTTAGCAGAAAAGGTAAATGCGGTTTTAGCCAATAATATGGAAGCTATATTTTGTTTTGGAGAGTTGTTAGAAGATAGAAAGTCAGGGAATCATTTTAAGGTAGTTGCAGCGCAATTAAGCAATGCTTTATTCCACTTACAGGCTAATGATTTTAAGAATATTGTTTTAGCTTATGAGCCTGTTTGGGCAATTGGAACAGGAGAGACTGCCAGTCCAGAACAAGCACAAGAGATGCATGAATTTATAAGAAAAACAATTGCAGATAGGTATACAAAAGATGTAGCAGATGGTATTTCTATTTTATATGGAGGTAGTGTAAAACCTGCCAATGCAAATGAAATATTTTCTAAAGAAGATGTAGATGGGGGTTTAATAGGTGGTGCTTCCTTAAAACCAGCAGATTTTGCTGCAATTATAAAATCAATTTAAGTTCATCTAATTCAGAAACTTTAGTATAAAACCAATAAATTTGCATCAAGATTTAAATCTTGATGCTTTTTTTATGGATAATATATATATCGAATACACATTTACTATTGTACCCAAAGAACCCGCTTCAGAAATTCTTATTGCAGAGCTTGGTGCTGTTGGTTTTGAGAGTTTTGTAGAAAATGATCATGGGCTTACAGCATATATACAAAAACACGATCATTTTGAAACTATTTTAGATGAAATTTATAGTTTAAATTCCAAAGAATTTTTAATAACCCATACATTTAAAGAAGTAGCACAAACCAATTGGAATGCAGAGTGGGAAAAGAATTTCACCCCTATCCAAGTAGATGACCTCGTAAGTGTTAGAGCTCCTTTTCATCCCAACCCTAATTTAAGATATGATATTGTCATAACACCTAAAATGAGTTTTGGAACAGGGCACCATGAAACAACGCATATGATGTTACAGCACTTAATTTCTTTAGAAGTCAATGGCAAAAAAACACTAGACATGGGTTGTGGTACAGGCATTTTAGCAATTTTTGCGGCAATGAAAGGTGCTAGTGATGTAGATGCAATAGATATAGATAGTTGGTGTTATGAAAACTCGTTAGAGAATGTAGCACGAAATAACTGTTCAAATATTCATGTTTTTGAAGGAGATGCTTCACTTTTAAAGGATCAAAAATATGATATTATTATTGCCAATATTAACAGAAATATTCTATTACAAGATATGCAGTCGTATACAAATTGTTTGGAAAATGGAGGAGTGTTACTACTAAGCGGATTTTATAAAGAAGATATTCCAATAGTTGATCAAGAAGTAGAAAAGTATCAATTAAAGCAAGAAAATACTATAGAAAGAAATAATTGGGTTGCATTAAAATACAATAAATTGTAATTTTGTTAGCATGAGTACAAAAGAAAAAATTCAAGAAGAAGTAGACGTTCTAGAACAAGAAGTTTTTCAGCATGAAATTGTTTTACACAACGATGATGTAAACACTTTTGATCATGTTATTGAGTCTTTAATACGTGTTTGTGATCATACACTAGAACAGGCAGAGCAGTGTGCTATGTTGGTTCATTATAAAGGAAAATGTACTGTGAAATCTGGTGAATTTAAAGATTTAGAACCTAGATGTTCAAAATTATTACAATTGGGTTTGTCTGCAGAATTGGTATAGCTATGGAAAATATTTTAAAATATTACGAATTTTCTGAATTTACTAAAGATCAGTCTGATACTTTTTCTGGAGAAATTGCTTACACTGCATTAAATGATACACATTTTTTAATCTTTGAAAAAGATAAGGAAAACTATACGCTTTATGTCTCTAAGTATTCGTCGAGACAAGAAATTGGGAAAAAGCAGCCCGAAATTTTAGAAGAGTTGGTGCAAAACTACGATAAAAGTGTCCCTGCACATAGATTAGCTTTGACACAATATTTTAAATAATTTACATTTATCTAAAAAACAAAAAAAACTCATTTTTATTAAAAATGAGTTTTTTTGTGACCATGCTAGGATTCAAACCTAGAACCTCTTGAGCCGTAATCAAGTGCGCTATTCAGTTGCGCCACATGGCCTTTTTGCGGGTGCAAATATAGCTGTTTTTTTTAAACTAAGAAATCTTAGATTGAGTTTTTAAGAATTAATTTCGTTTTCGTAGTTTGCAATAATAGGTTTGGCTCTTGCTACATCAATACTTAAAACTTGTAGTTCTATTGCAGTGCTGTGTGCACCAAAACCTGCCAATCTTGCAGATTCTACACGGTCTTTAATGATAACACTTATATTGTTGTCTTCCAATCTATTTTGTAATCCTTTTACAAGAATCGAAGATCCAGAAAATACGGTAATATGTTTTGTTTCCATAATTTTATTTTTAATCTAAAGATTTCATAGTAACATAAGCTCTCCAACCTATAATGGCTAGTTGTATTTTAGAGGCTTTTGTAATGTCCAATTCTTTTTTTGTAAACGATGGCAAAATGAACTTATTCATTTTTGCGAGTGCTTTGAAAATTGATTTTTTCATGACGTATATGCTTAGTCGTTAAAATTAGGTAAAAATAACTACATTTTTTATGCTTTGTAGCTACATCACAAAAAATAAAAAAGTTGATTAGATTTTAAATTCAAATTAATGATTTTGTTTTAAGTAAGGATGCCCGAATGTGAATTGGGTTTTCTAAAAGAAATGAATTTATATCATTGCGTATTCTTGTATATTTGTCAAAATTTTTTTTAATGAATTTATTGCTAATTATCATTGGTTTAGTATTGCTAATTTTTGGAGGAGATTGGTTGTTAAAGTCAGCAGTTGCTTTATCGCTTAAATTAAAAATCTCTAAGATTATTATTGGAATGACAGTAGTTTCTTTTGCAACTTCTGCTCCTGAACTTATTGTGAGTATTAATGCCGCATTAACTGGGGCCTCAGATTTAGCTTTAGGAAATGTAATTGGATCTAATATTGCAAATTTAGGATTAGTTTTAGGGGTTACATTACTGTTAAGCACTATAGAGGTTAACAAAGATTTTTATAAATTAAATTGGCCAGTAATGCTTGTTGCTTCTTTGTTGTTGTATGTTTTTTTAGCAAACGATTTTGTAATTACAGGGGTAGAAGGTTTGTTCTTGTTTGCATTGTTGGTGGTTTTTATTTTTTATCTATTAACATCACAAAAACAATCAAATACAGATGTGGTTTTAGAGGAAGAAATTGATTTACCAAACTATAAAATAGCTATTTTCTTTATGATAGGTGGTTTTGGTTTATGGCTCGGTTCAGAATTGTTAATAAAAGGGGCAACTGCTTTAGCCTTAGAATATGGTGTTACAGAACGTGTTATTGGAGTAACTTTAGTTTCTTTAGGAACAAGTGTTCCTGAATTAGCAGCGTCTATAATTGCAGTGGTAAAAAAAGAGAAAGCTATTTCATTAGGTAATTTAATAGGCTCTAATATTTTTAATATTTTAGCAGTAATTGGTATTACAGCTATGATAACTCCAATAACTTTATCGGATCAAAGATTGTTGTCTGGCGATATTTTTTGGATGCTAGGAATCTCTTTGGTGTTATTACCAATGGTATTTGTACCAAAAAAATATAAGCTTTTTTGGATTCACGGGTTGCTATTGCTAATTGCGTATCTGTTTTTTATATGTTTTACGTTATAATTATTAAAAATAACGCGTTATGAAAAAATATGTATTACTTTTTTTTGTTTTTTTATTCTTGTCTTGTAACTCAAAAGATAAGAGGCCTATACTTGGTTCAACTACCTATCAGCAGCAATTAAATGCAAGCTTTAAAGATGCTACAACCTCACCATTATTAAAAAAAGATTTAAAAAATTTTAAAGGGCTTGATTTTTTCCCTATTGATTCATCGTTTATTGTAGAAGCAAAATTAACACGAACTGAAAATGCTCCTATTTTTGAAATGCCAACGACTACCGAAAGAGCTCCTTTATACAGAGCATATGGTATATTGGATTTTAAACTTCAAAATACGCCTTTTCAATTAACGCTTTATCAAAGTCTAGATGATTTAAAAGAGGATGCCTACAAAGATTATCTTTTTTTACCATTTACTGACAATACTACTGGAAATGAGTCTTATGGTGCAGGACGATATATGGATGTTATGCTTAGCGATATTAAACCTGATAGCACAGTTACGTTAAACTTTAACAACACCTATAATCCTTATTGTGCTTATAATGAAAAATATTCGTGTCCATTAACACCTAGAAAAAATCATTTAGCAATTGAAGTAAGCGCAGGAATTAAAACTTTTAAAAAGCATTAAACATTTAAAGTAATACTTTTCTTTGCATCAGAAATAATTGCGTTTTCTATTGCTGTTAAATGTTGTTTTCGAACCTTTAGTTTTGTCTCAGCATGTGCTTTTAAATTCAAAGTAGAAAACATTTTAGCAGTTTTAAATGCGGTAGTTAAGAGTTCTTCTTGAGAAACAATGGTATCTAAAAACCCTGCTACTATCGCTTCTTGAGGTGAAAAGATTTCTGCATTACTAACACTTCTATTCAAGTAAACTTCAGACAATCTTGCATTTGCAATGGCTATTCCTGCATCATGCATTGTCATGCCTATTAGAACTTCGTTCAATCCTATTTTAAAAGGGCCATTTGTTCCAATTCTATAGTCTGTAGAAAGAAGTAAAAAAGCACCTTTTGCGATAGCGTGTCCGTTACAAGCAATAATTATGGGTAATGGAAATTGTAACATTCTTAAAGAAAGTTTAGATCCTTCAGTAACTAAATCAATTGCATCTTTTGGAGATTTTTTCATGATACTCAAATCATATCCTCCAGAAAAAATACCGTCTGTACCCGTTAAAATAACAACTTTATGTTCTTTTTGAGCTTTGTCTAAGCTGTTATGTAATTCAGCAATTACTTTATGAGATATTGCATTTGCTTTCCCATTATTTATGGTCACTAATGCATGTGTTTCTGATGAAGAGTAGGTAACAATTTCTGTCATATATTATTATATAAATTTTACGCAATACATTCCTGCAAACACCGCTAAAAATCCTAGTACAATACTACCAATACTATACAAAGCAAAAGAAGTAAAATCACCAGATTTTAAAAGAATTTGATTTTCATAAGCAAAAGAAGAAAAGGTGGTAAATCCACCACAGAATCCAATAGCTAATAATGAACTATAATTTTCAGAAATAAGCTCGTTTTTCGCAAAATAACTCATTAGTAAACCAATGATAAAGCTGCCTAAAACATTTACCAGCAATGTGCCAAATGGAAAGGTGGATACAGATTGATTTAACGCCTTTGCAATTGCATAACGCAATACACTGCCAAATCCACCTCCAATAAAAATTAAAAAGAGATGTTTCATTAGAGTGCTAACTTATTTATTTTTCTCCAGTTTTTCTTATCAACAATAGTTCCTTTATTCAATATGATGATTCCAGGGTTTGCCCTAATCATTGTTTTTAGTGTTGTTTCATCACAAAATAAAACTTCAAAATCAAGCTCATATTTTTTTTGAGTAAGCGTTATTATTTCTGAAAAAGAGGCAGAGACACCATAAACAGAATATCCATTGCGCTTAGCGTTATCAGCTAAGTTTTTAATATCTGGAAACGCAATGAATTCAGATTTTTCTAGACTAGGCATTATAATAAGTAGTACTTTTTCCATTTTTAAGATTTCTGGAGCCAAATCATTTTGGGCATCTTCTAAAAAGAAATCATGGATGGGAGGTATTTTACCATCATTTTTATAGGTCATTCCGTCAGGAATATTATTCCCTATAGCATAAGGTCTAAAATCTATGATGGGTAAGTTAGTTAAAACATACCAAGTAATAATTGAAGAAATACCTAAAGAGATAAAAACAATTAGTCCATTATTATTTTTTGATAGAATGGGTTTTATATGGGTTTTGTATTTGCCAATTAAGAAGATTAAAAACGTAAGAATTACATCTTTACTAAAGGTTTGCCAAGGGGTGAGTTTTATAGCATCTCCAAAGCAACCACAGTCTGTAACTTTATTGAAGTAGGCAGAATACCAGGTTAAAAACAAGAACAATACTATCATTAGCTTTAGGCTATTTATTGTAAATTTTGCTTTCCAACCCACTAAAAGAGCCACTCCTAAAACGATTTCTGCAATAATTAGAAAAATTGCAAATGGCAATGCATAAGGAATTAAAAATTCTAAATTTAAAACACCTTCCGAAAAATATTCTTCAAACTTGTATTGAGATCCTATAGGGTCTACCAATTTCACAAAACCCGAAAATATAAATAAAGCACCTACAATTATTCGGGCAAGCTGGATAAGTATTTTCATCTATTTTTAGTTTATTAAATGTAGTAATTAGGCCAAATGAATCATGGCAAAAACAGCATAATTTATCATATCTTGATAATTAGCATCAATCCCTTCAGAGACAATAGTTTTTCCTTTATTATCTTCTATTTGTTTAACACGTAATAATTTTTGTAAAATTAAATCGGTTAAACTAGAAACACGCATATCTCTCCAAGCTTCTCCATAATCATGATTTTTGTTTAACATTAATTCTTTGGTAATATGAACATGTTTATCATAAAGAATTGTAGCATCTTCAGTTGATAAATCTGGATTTTCTACAATCCCTTTTTCCAATTGAATTAAAGCCATAATAGCGTAGTTAATAATACCAACAAATTCAGGTGTTACACCTTCGTCTATTTTGCGGACTTCATTTTCTTGAAGTTGGCGTATTCTCTGTGCTTTTATAAAAATCTGATCTGTTAAAGAGGGCAAACGTAAAATGCGCCAAGCACTTCCATAATCGGACATTTTTTTAATAAATAAACTTCTGCATTCTTCGATTACAGTATCATATTGTTTGGATGTTTCTTGCATTATTTTAAAAAAAGAATTTATCAAATGTAGTAAATCTTATGACGATTTCATTTATTTTTACAATGAAATTATTTACCAATTTATGAAAAGAATAGTTGTTTTTTGTGGGTCTAGTCTAGGATATAAAGCCGTATACAAAGATGCAGCAATAGCATTGGGTAACTATTTTGTGCATCATCAAATTGGTTTAGTGTATGGTGGAGGTAAAATAGGAATGATGGGGGTGTTGGCAGATGCTATCTTAGAGCAAAAAGGAGAAGTTGTGGGTGTAATTCCCAAACTTTTAAAAAAAGAAGAAGTAGTACATCCAAAAGTATCCGAAATGATTGTTTGTAAAACAATGAGCGAGCGTAAGGTAATTATGAGTCAATTGGTAGAAGGATATATTACACTTCCTGGAGGTTTTGGTACGTTAGATGAATTGTTTGAGGCGCTAACATTAAATCAATTGCAAATAGAGCAAAAACCAATAGGACTCTTAAATATTAATGGATTTTTTGATGGAATTTTAACTCAAATAGGCCATATGATTGCAGAAGGATATATAAAACCAGAACATAAAAAACTAGTTTTAGTAGCAAATTCGGTAGAGACATTAATGGAGAAAATGCATCAATATATCCCTTTAGAAAAAAACAGTATAATTCAAAAAGTAGTTCGATAGCATGACTATAAATTGTAAAGGAAATTTAATAGACTTAAGTATACCAAGAGTAATGGGGGTATTAAACATTACTCCAGATTCTTTTTTTGATGGTGGTAAGTATAAAGATGAAAAAAGTATGTTAACACAAGTAGAAAAAATGCTTAAAGAAGGGGCTACATTTATAGATGTTGGTGCGTATTCTTCTAGACCAGGAGCAGCTCATGTTACTGAAGCAGAAGAACTTCGTAGAATTTTACCTGTAGTTGATGTATTGTTAAAAGAATTTCCAGAGAGTATACTTTCTATAGACACTTTTAGAAGAAGTGTAGCAAAAGAAACTGTTCAGCTTGGTGCTGCTATTATAAATGATATTTCTGGTGGTAACATGGACTCCAATATGTTTGCAACTGTTGCAGAGTTACAAGTTCCTTATATTTTAATGCATATGTTAGGCACGCCACAAAATATGCAGCAAAACCCTGTTTACAAAAATGTAACACAAGAAATTATATCCTTTTTTGCAGATAAGATTTTTAAACTCCATCAATTAAAAGTAAATGATGTGCTTATTGATGTTGGTTTTGGTTTTGGGAAAACAATAGCTCATAATTTTGAAATTTTAAAAAATTTAGCGCTATTTAAAAGTTTAGAAGCGCCGATTTTAGCAGGTGTTTCAAGAAAATCAATGCTGTATAAAACATTAGGTATCTCTGCTAATGAAGCTTTAAATGCCACTACCTCTGCAAACACGATAGCATTGTTAAATGGGGCAAATATATTACGAGTGCATGACGTAAAAGAAGCTGTAGAAGCGATAAAGATTGTACAGCAACTAAAGCCATAAATTTTCTGAAAAATACAGTAAAGACATTCGTCAATTAATTTTTCTTCACAGATTTTCTACGTATTTTTGCAAACTATGCAAGAAACTAAAAAACATCAATTAACAGATTGGTTACCAACTACAAACCGAGAAGTAAAAATTCGTGGATGGGATCAATTAGATGTTATTTTGTTTAGTGGAGATGCATATGTAGACCATCCTTCTTTTGGCCCTGCAGTAATTGGGCGTATTTTGGAAAGTTATGGACTTCGTGTTGCTATTGTGCCACAACCTAATGTAAATGATAATCTTCAAGATTTTGAGAAATTAGGAAAACCAAGATTATTTTTTGGATGTACAGGAGGTTGTATGGATCCTATGGTTTCTAATTATACTGCAAGTAAAAAAAGAAGAGACAAAGATGCGTATACGCCAAATGGAGATAAAGGGTTTAGACCAGATTACGCGACCTCTGTTTATTCTAAAATATTAAAAGATAAATTTCCAGATGTACCCGTTTTAATTGGGGGTATAGAAGCTTCGTTAAGGCGTGTGACTCATTATGATTATTGGTCAGATAAATTAATGCCAACTATTTTAGAAACTTCTAAAGCAGACATGCTTGTCTATGGTATGGGAGAGCAGCCTCTTAGAGAAATTGTAACTCTTTTACAAAAAGGGGTGCCTTTTTCAAGTTTAAAAAACATAAAACAAACTGCAGTATTAGTAGATAAAAAAGTAGCTAAATTGCCTGTTGTAAATGACTGGGAAGATGTAACGATAAACTCGCATGAAGCATGTTTAAAAGATAAAAAAACATTTGCATCCAATTTTAAAGTCATAGAGCAAGAATCTAATAAATTAAAAGCAAGAAGAATTATACAAGATGTATCTGGCAAAACATTGGTGATTAACCCTCCTTTTCCAACAATGGCGGAAAAGGAAATTGATGGTTCTTTTGATTTACCTTATACAAGAATGCCTCATCCAAAGTACGATAAACGTGGACCTATTCCTGCTTTTGAAATGATTAAATTTTCCATAAACATACACAGAGGTTGTTTTGGAGGGTGCAGTTTTTGCACCATCTCTGCACATCAAGGAAAATTCATTGCGAGTAGAAGTCAGGAATCTGTTTTAAAAGAAGTAGATAAAGTTGCGAATATGCCCGATTTTAAAGGGTATTTATCAGATATAGGTGGGCCATCTGCCAACATGTACCAAATGAAAGGAAAAGTGCAATCAATTTGTGATAAATGTGTTGCGCCAAGTTGTATTTCTCCAGTAATATGTTCTAATTTAGATACGTCTCACAAGCCGTTAACAGATCTATATCAAGCTGTTGATAAGCACCCTAAAATAAAGAAATCATTTATTGGTAGTGGTATTAGACATGATATGTTAGTGCCTGAGTTTAATAAGAATGCAGATCCAAAAGAGTTAGATGCTTATACAGAAGAGGTAATGACAAAACATGTTTCTGGTCGTTTAAAAGTAGCACCAGAACACACCTCAGACCCTGTTTTAAAATTAATGCGTAAACCTTCTTTTACTTATTTTCATAAGTTTAAAGAGCGTTTTGATAGAATTAATATTAAGAAAAAACTTAACCTACAGTTAATTCCATATTTCATTTCTAGTCACCCTGCAAGTGAAGTAGAAGACATGGCTAATTTGGCTGCTGAAACTAAGAATATGGGATTTCAGTTAGAACAAGTGCAAGGTTTTACACCTACACCAATGACAGTTGCAACTGTCATTTACTACTCTGGGTATCATCCGTATACACTAAAACCTACCAGAACTCCGAAAACTAAAAAGGAGAAAGAAGATCAGCATAAATTTTTCTTTTGGTATAAGAAAGAAAATAAAGATTGGATTAAAAAGACACTTAACAAAGTAGGGAGGCAAGATTTGTTAAATGTTTTGTTGCCTGAAAATAAATCCTGGAAAAAAAATACCAAGGCAAAAACTGCAAAAAACACATTTGATGACGCTGTTCCTTTTAACCGAAGAAAGAAGAAAGTAACAAGAAGCACTTCTAAAAAACGCAGAAGGTAGTTGGGTTGTATTTTGTTTTAGAAAAAAGCAAAAGAGATTAGAAATAAAATTATTATTCCAAAAGAAGCTACAAAACCAAAGCTACTATTTAATGCTAAAACTTGAGGGCTGTTTTAAGATGGCTTTGTTTGTAAAAGTTTTTCATAGCAATATACAAATACACTAAAAATAAGCTTAAAAACACCCATAAGGCAGGAGAAATTTTTAGCGTCAGGAAAATGAAATAAATGGTAAATAGCATAAAAAACACGGTTTGTATGTGAAATACAAAGATGAGGTGTTCTACGAAGGTATATACACTTCTTATATAATAGACTTTCAGGAAAAGTGTAAAGATTGGAAAAAAATAAATAAAGCGATAGAGCCGTATGATAATAGTTGATTAAAAAATTGACTTCTCGTTTCTTTATTTTCTTTGATTGCATATACACTTTCCGCTCTTGTGTATAAAAATCTATTGGTAAAGTTTTTCTGATAGCCTAAACTATCTAATGCGTTATTGATATTAGCTTTTGGATGTTCTTTTATATAATCTATAAAGATCTCTAATTTATTATCTAAGTTTGTCTCTAGATTTTTTACACTATTGTGAGATGCATCTTTTTTAAGGAGCGTGGAGTCTTTAGACTGTTTATCAACCTCTTCTAAAATAGCGTTCCGCATTTTTTTAGGAACAGGTATGATAAAGTTTTTCAATTCGTTATTTACTTCAGTTTTTAAAGAATCAAGATCTTTCTGAGTTTGTTTTTTTTGAATCTTACTTTTTGTTTTAGCAGCCACAATTTCAGTATCATTTGCTAAAGCTTCGAATTTTTGGACGGTTTTATGTAGACCAACTATTAAGAAAAAAATAATTGAAACGGTTAAGTAAAATCGAAAAGGATTGCTGTACCGTTGTCTTTTTCCTTTAATGTAGTCTTCAGAAACTTTTCCGGGTTTTATAAGCAGGGGAATTAAAGTATTCCAAAACTTAGCTTCAAAATTAAAAAAACCATTAAAAATTTCCCGAACAATGCTCAAGAACGATATTTTATGCCCTTTATTAGCTTGTCCACATTCTGCACAAAAGTTTTCATTTTCTAGAAATGGATACCCACAATTTAAGCATGCTGGATCTTTAACCTTGGTAACTTTATTTTTTTCTTTTGTTAGTTTGATAGTAGTGTTGTTGCAAGTTGAAATGTTGGTACGTATACTTTAAATTGAGCTAGACTTGTTGTGTTTTGCATGGTATAGTAGCCGTTCATGGCGCCAATGCCAGACTGTAATAGACAACCGGAACTGTAAGAATATTTGTCATTTGGAAGTAACACTGGAGATTGGCCTACAACACCTTCTCCAGAAACAACTTCGGGTTTGTTTAAAGCATCATATATTTTCCAGAACCGATGAGTTAGCTGTATTGTTTCTTGAGAGTTGTTTTTAATAGTTATAAAATACGCAAAAACATAATGCAATTTATGATCTCTATACGTTGCTCCATTAAACTTTGTTTTAACAGATATTTTAACACCTTTTGTTATCTTTTCTATCATCGCTAGTAAATATAGTTTTAATATGGAACACGTACAAATGCATTGTTTTATTTATCTTGACTAAAGTTAGAGGTGCCTACACCAATTACTCTGTCGTACAAGCTGCCAAAAGGTCTAAAGTATGCAATTACGGTATATTGATTTTCTGTTTGAAAAAATGTGCCGTTTATTTCATTTGTATCTACAATTTTATTTTCGTCCACAGTTGCAAACGTATAATTGTAAAACCCTTGTTTTAATAAGATACTGCCTTTGTAAGCTTTTGAATTAAAGTCATAAAAAAGTTCGGTGGCTTTTTCTATTTTAAAGTCATTAAATGCGCCATAAACATGTACTTTTTTATTGGTAAAAGGGATATCTTTAGTTAGCGAAAAATGCATGGTAACATAATCTGCCTCTGTTCTAGCATCATTACCTTCTAAACTTCTAAATTCAAATTGTCCGTTTATGTCTGGGTTGTACCTGTAGGTTAAGTTTGGGTTGTAGTTGTAAGGATATAAATAATGCTGAAAAGTAGGTCCTTTCTCTATTCTGACAGTGTTAATGCTCTTGTTTCTTAAAAATTTACTATCAAAATTCAGGTATTCATTTCCGCCCCAAAAATTGGTTTTATTTGTATAGGTGTATTTTAACTGTTTAGGTCCAAAAAAAGTGGGTTGTATGTCAGAGATTGTTTCTTTCCAGTTGTTGTTTTTTAGGAGTGTAACATGTATTTCTTGTGAGGGGTTGTTGATTCTTAACCTTGGGTGATTTATGCTAAATTCTAATGTTTGTTGCGTATTTAAGTGTTTAGCATCTCTGCTTCTGCTCACCTGAAGTCCAATAATAGCTGCTTTCTCATATAAGACAAATCGTCTCGAAAACACGACCGTGTCATAATCATCTAAAACAGAAACAACATAATTACCGCTCTTTGTAATTACGGTATTTGTGTTTGGGAATTGTACCTCGTAATGTGTATAACTTTGTAGTGTGTTGAAGGAGTTTGTAACATTTATGATTGTATTTTCATCAAAACCATTGATGTATTGACTTGAAAGCAATCTGCTTTTTTGCCAATTATGATTCATGTGTTCAATTCTGTACCGATAATCTTTAACATCTGCCTCTAAATCGTCAAAAGACAAGTGCAATGAAGTGCCAAGAGGAACAATTGCGGTATAAGAATTTTTAGATAGTGGTCTAAGTTGTATGGATTTTATGTTTTGACTATAAAATGGATTACTAAATATTGCTAAAAGTATATAAATAATGTGTTTAGTCATACAAACAAAAATACTAAAACATTTGAACAATAACGGGGTCAAATAATCATTTTAACGAAATAGAATTTTTTTATTTAGAATAGTTATAAATAGTAAATTTAACCTGTTTTTTATGTTTAAAATAATTCGTAAAAGCCGTAAATTTGCATGATTTTTTTAGTTAACTAAAATTCCATATTTACCATGTCAAAAGACATTCGTATTAAAAAAGGCTTAGATATAAAGCTTATTGGTACTGCAGAAAAAAATACTACAAATAGTTCTTTAAGTAGTGTTTATGCGGTACAACCAGAAGATTTTCATGGAATTACACCAAAACTTGTTGCCAAAGAAGGCGCTGAGGTAAAAGCGGGAGATACACTTTTTTACGATAAAAGTGACGAACGTATTTTATTTTCTAGCCCTGTTTCTGGTAAAGTTTCTGAGGTAATTCGTGGGGCAAGAAGAAGGGTAATGGCTGTGAAAATTACAGCAGATGCAAAACAAATACACAAAGACTTTGGGGTGCAAGACGTTGATAAAATGTCTGCAGAAGAGGTGAAAAATCATTTGTTTGCCTCAGGTTGTTGGCCTTTTATTAAGCAACGTCCTTATGATGTTGTTGCAAACCCAGATCAAGCACCAAAAGCAATATTTATTTCAGCTCATGCTACTGCACCTTTAGCTGCAGATTTAGAATATACTTTAGCAGATAAAGTACAAGAATTACAAACGGCTATTACTGCAGTTGCTAAACTAACAGAAGGTAAAGTTCACTTTTCTATAGGAGCTAATTCTATTTTTGAAAATTTATCAGGGGTAGAGCTTCATCGGGTTTATGGGCCTCATCCATCAGGGAATGTAGGTACTCAAATTGCACAACTAGATCCAATTAACAAAGGAGAATTTGTTTGGGTTATAACACCACAAGATTTAGTGGTTATAGGTGAGTTACTTTTAACAGGGAAATTAAACCTAGAAAGAACAATTGCTTTAACAGGTTCTCAATTTAAGAACCCTAAATATATAAAAGCAATTGCTGGTGCTTCTATTTCAGATTTAATAACTGATAATTTAAATGTAGATAATACAAGAATTATTAGTGGGAACGTACTTTCTGGAAAACAAATAGATGCTAGTGGTTTCTTAGGATATTATGATAATCAAATTACGGCTATACCAGAAGGGGACGATTATGAATTTTTTGGTTGGAATAAACCAGTATTTAATAAAATTTCTCCATCAAGAGCATTAACTTTTTCTTGGTTAACTCCCAATAAAAAGTATGATTTAAATACCAATACAAATGGAGAGCATAGAGCCTTTGTTGTAACAGGAACTTATGAAAATGTTTTTCCTCTAGATATTTATCCGATGCAATTATTAAAGGCATTTATGATACAAGATTTAGATGAAATGGAAGCTTTAGGAGGTTATGAAGTAGCCCCAGAAGACTTTGCTTTAACAGAATTTATTTGTGTGTCTAAGCAACCACACCAAAAAATAATTCGTGAAGGTTTAGATTTAATGAGACAAGAATTAGGATAAAATTATGAGCTTAAAAGAAAATTTACATAATTTAAAAGAGAAATATAAAGGAACTAAAATGGCACCTGCATTTAATGCAATCCATACCTTTTTATATTTACCCAATGAGGTAACTCATGGCGGAACTCATATAAAAGCAGCTGACGATTTAAAGCGTACAATGAATACCGTAATCATGGCACTAATACCATGTTTATTATTTGGTATGTTCAACGCAGGTTACCAGCATTATGCAGCAATAGACGGTTCTCTAAGAGACAATATATTAGCTAACTTTTTTACTTTAGATAACTTATGGATTGGTATTATTAAGGTACTTCCACTAGTAGTTATTTCTTATGGAGTAGGTTTGTTGGTAGAGTTTATTTTTGCTGTTATCAAAGGACATGAAGTGGAAGAAGGATACTTAGTTACAGGAATGTTAGTTCCTTTAATTGTACCTGTAGACACGCCACTCTGGATGTTAGCCGTTGCTGTAGTATTTGGTGTAATCATTGGTAAAGAAGTTTTTGGAGGTACAGGTATGAATATCTTAAATCCTGCCTTAACCATTAGAGCATTTTTATTCTTTGCATATCCAACATGGATGTCTGGAGACAAAGTGTGGGTATACGATGCTGTAAATAGAACAGGAACTGCAGATGCAATATCTGGAGAAACTATCTTAGGAAGTTATGCACAAAATCAAGAAGTTATTTATTCAAATTGGGATAAGTTTTTTGGTTTTATTCCTGGTTCTGTAGGTGAAACATCTACCTTTTTAATTTTATTAGGTGCAGCTTTCTTGATTTTTACTAAAATAGGAAGTTGGAGAATTATTGTATCTACGTTTGTTGGTGCAGCAGTAATGGGTTTAATTTTTAACGGAATTGTAAATGCAGATATTATTACTGAATCCAGTAAATTTTACGGTTTAATGAGTACCAATTGGTGGGAGCACTTAATGATTGGTGGTTTAGCTTTTGGAGCGGTGTATATGGCTACAGATCCTGTAACTGGTTCGCAAACCAATAAAGGAAAATGGATTTATGGTTTCTTAATTGGTTTCATATCAATAATGATACGTGTATTTAATCCTGCATATCCAGAAGGTGTTTTCTTAGCCATTCTATTAATGAATGTGTTTGCACCAACAATAGATCACTATGTGGTTCAAGGAAATGTAAAAAAGAGATTAAAACGTGCTAAAGTTAAAACTGCCTAAATATGAGTAAGAGAACAGATAGTAATGGTTATACAATGATTTTCGCTGTGGTAATGGTGTTAATTGTTGGTTCTTTATTGGCTTTTATGGCTTCTTCTTTAAAGCCAAACATTAAAGAAAATCAAAGAATAGAAAAGCAACAGAATATCCTGTATGCAATGGGTGTAAATGAAAATGATGAATCTAGTGCAACATTTGTTTCTACATCGGTTGCAGGAGAAGAGTTTAAAAAATACATCAAAAAACAATTGGTTATAGAAGGAGATAAAATTACAGAAAGTGATGACGCTTACTTAATAGATATCAAAAAACAAAAAACCAATGCAAAAAACGGAAAAACAAGAAAACTCCCTTTATTTATTGGTGAAAAAGATGGTAAAACATTTTATGTAGCTCCAATTTATGGAAAAGGCTTATGGGATGCTATTTGGGGGTATGTTTCTATGGATGAAAATATGGTTGTTCAAGGCGCTTATTTTGATCATAAAGGAGAAACTCCAGGTTTAGGCGCAAATATTAAGCAACGTTATTTTATGGACGATTTTAATGGAGAGCACTTGCTAACTGAAGCAGGAGATTTCAAAGGAATTACCGTTGCTAAAGGAAATAACGATCCTAAAAACGACGATAAAAATGATTACGAGGTAGATGCAATCGCTGGTGCAACCATTACAGGAGATGGTGTTTCTGCAATGATTAAATCAGACTTGTCATTATATGTACCTTATTTTAAAACATTAAACCCATAATTTATGGCACTTATATCAAAAAAAGACGCAGCCTTAATTAAAGATCCTTTATTGGATAATAATCCAATTACCATTCAAGTATTAGGTATTTGTTCTGCACTAGCAATTACAGCAGAGCTTAAGGCTTCTATTGTAATGTCTGTATCTGTATTATTCGTATTAGGATTAGGAAACGTTGTTATTTCGCTAATGAGAAACATTATTCCTTCTAAGATTAGAATTATTGTTCAGCTAATTGTAGTAGCTACATTAGTAATTATTGTCGATTTAGTTTTAAAAGCATTTGCTTATGAATTAAGTAAAACACTCTCGGTATTTGTTGGTTTAATTATTACTAACTGTATTATTATGGGACGTTTTGAAGCTTTTGCTTTAGGAAACGGCCCTTGGAGATCTTTCTTAGACGGTATTGGAAACGCTGTAGGATATGGTGTTATTTTAATTGCTGTTGGGTTCTTTAGAGAATTGTTAGGTTCTGGAACCTTATTAGGGTTTAAAGTGTTAGGAGATCCTATAGAGAAAACAGGTTTGTATGCTTTTGGCTACGAAAATAACGGATTCATGTTATTATCACCTATGGCTTTAATTGTTGTTGGAATCATTATTTGGATTCAAAGAACAAAAAACAAATCACTAATAGAAGAAAATTAAATACAAACATCAACATTCAATCTTTATTAGGAAACAAATAAAGTTTGTCTGATGTAATTGAAATACATATGGAACATATAGAATTATTTTTCAAATCGATTTTTATAGACAACATGGTCTTTGCAACATTTTTAGGAATGTGTTCTTACCTTGCTGTATCTAAAAAAGTATCTACTGCTGTAGGTCTTGGAGCTGCTGTTATTTTTGTACTAGCAGTGACTGTACCTTTAAACTGGTTGTTAGATCAATACATTTTACAAGATGGCGCGCTTTCTTGGTTGGGTGAAGATTATGCACAGTATGATTTAAGTTTCTTGTCTTTTATCATGTTTATTGCAACTATTGCAACAATGGTGCAATTGGTAGAAATTATAGTAGAAAAATTCTCTCCATCGTTATATAACTCTTTAGGTATATTCTTACCATTAATTGCTGTAAACTGTGCAATTTTAGGAGGTAGTTTATTTATGCAATCTAGAGAAATACCTTCTTTAGGTTTAGCTTTAACCTATGGGGTAGGTTCAGGAATTGGATGGTTTTTGGCAATTTTGGCTATTGCTGCAATTCGTGAAAAAATTAGGTATTCTAGTGTACCTCCAGCGTTAAGAGGTTTAGGGATTACTTTTATTATTACAGGTTTAATGGCTATCGGTTTTATGAGTTTTGGTGGTATGTTAACAGGGGGTGATGAAAAGAAAGATGAGCCTAAGATAGAAGAGGCTAAGATCGATGTACAGAAAGAATTGAATAAAGAAGACGATGCTAAAATAGTAGCAGATAACACAAACTTAAATAACAATTAGAATGATATTAGCAGCAGGTACAACAGGTACAGTTATTGCAACAGTAGCAGCTTTTTTACTAATTACTTTAATATTAGTTGCTTTATTGTTGTTTGTGAAGCAGAAATTATCTCCTTCTGGTCCAGTAACTATTACCATTAATGGAGAAAAGAAAATTGAAGTTGGTTCTGGTAGTACACTACTTACAACTTTAGGAAATGAAAAAATATTCTTACCATCAGCTTGTGGTGGTGGAGGTTCTTGTGTACAATGTGAGTGTCATGTTTTAGAAGGTGGAGGAGAAGCTTTACCAACTGAGGTACCACATTTTACAAAAAAAGAATTAAAGTCTGGTATTCGTTTAGCTTGTCAAGTGAAAGTGAAACAAGACATGAATATTACAATTCCAGAAGAAGTATTCGGAATTAAAAAATGGGATGCTGTAGTGGTAAGAAACTATAACGTAGCTTCATTTATTAAGGAGTTTGTTGTAGAAATTCCAGAAGATATGGGTTACAAAGCAGGAGGATATATTCAAATAGAAATTCCGCCTTGTCAAGTTAACTTTAAAGACATGGACATTACTGCTCACCCAGAAGAGCATGATACCCCAGATAAATTTCAAGCTGAATGGGATAAGTTTAAGCTTTGGCCATTAGTAATGAAAAACACAGAGACCGTTGAAAGAGCTTACTCAATGGCTTCTTACCCAGCAGAAGGTAGAGAAATTATGTTAAATGTACGTATTGCAACTCCTCCTTTTGATAGAGCTAAAGGTGATTGGATGGATGTTAATCCTGGTGTTGCATCTTCTTACATCTTTAACTTAAAGAAAGGTGATAAGTGTGTAATTTCTGGTCCTTATGGAGAATTCTTCATCAACGAATCAGACTCAGAAATGTTATATGTTGGTGGTGGTGCAGGTATGGCTCCAATGCGTTCACACTTATATCACTTATTTAAAACCTTAAAGACTGGTAGAAAAGTAACGTATTGGTATGGAGGTCGTTCTAAAAGAGAACTATTTTATTTAGATCATTTTAAAGAATTAGAAAGAGATTTTCCAAACTTTAAATTTTATTTAGCTTTATCTGAACCAATGGAAGAGGATAATTGGAAAGTAAAAGAGAATATTGATGCGGAAGGTGATGGGTTTGTAGGTTTCATACACAACTGTGTAATTGACAATTATTTAAGCCATCATGAATCTCCAGAAGATATTGAATTGTACTTCTGTGGACCACCGTTAATGAATAAAGCTGTTCAGAAAATGGGTGAAGATTTTGGTATACCAGATGAACACATTAGATTTGACGATTTTGGAGGATAGAAATCCTTCTTATAGATAAAAAAAGACCAACAATTATGTTGGTTTTTTTTTTAGTATTAAAATTTATTTATGCTAGTGTTTGTTCTTTTAAAAAGGTGTCTAAATGATACATAGGTTCACCATTTTCTTGTTCAAAAAGCTTGGATAAGTCCATTACATCTTCAATTGAATCTAGCTTACATAACAAAGAGACTACTGCAGATAGTCCGTTAAAAAGCACATCATTAGCTCTTAGATGTAAAGGTTTTACATTGTAATGACATAAAGGAGTTTTAAACCCACAAGCTTCTAAAAATACTTTTTCTATTTGTAGTATTTCTTTAGGAGAATATCCATTAAATTTACGCCCTAGATTTTGATGTACCCTACCCACATAACTTAATTCTAAAGATCCGTGTTGGTTAGATAAATGTTTCCAACTATCATGGTTGTCTAAAATGTTACCTACTGCACAAGCGGCACAATCTTCTGGATTTAGTTGATTGTTATGATATGCATTGTATAATTTAGTTAATGCTTGTTCTAGTCGTTTAGAAGTCTTCATTAGAATTTTATTTTACAAACTAAAGATACGTATTCTTAAAAACTTTTAAAATAACTAAAAGTTAAATTATTGTTCTATATTCCTTTTCATCTCTTTTTTTAAAATTGTATTTTTGGATACCTAAAGCTATTGCATGAAAAGTATAGACAAAATTCTTCTTAAAAAGAATTATGTAAAAATTAAACTTAAGAAAATTGCAACCAATCATTTAAAATTAAAAGCAACAATTAATGGAGTAAAAGGTAATTTTATATTAGATACAGGAGCCTCTAATTCATGCGTAGGGTTAGATTTAATTTCTTTTTTTAAGTTAGATGCAGAAGAAAGTGAAGTAAAAGCGGCTGGAGCAGGAGCTACAGGAATGGAAACACAACAATCTAAAGGAAATACCTTAAAAATAGGAGATTGGATTACACATAAAAGTCATTTGGTACTGTTTAATCTAGCGCATGTAAATACTGCCTTAGAACAACACAATGCTAAGAAAGTTCATGGAATAATAGGTGCAGATATTTTAGAGAAAGGAAAAGCATTTATTGATTATAAAGCGCATGCTTTATATTTAAAATTAGAAAAACAATAATTAATACAAAATACTATGAGTTTACAAAAACAGGTAATGACAAAAATGAAAGAAGCTATGAAAGCAAAAGATACAGTTGCTTTACAAGCTTTAAGAGCGGTAAAATCTGCTTTTTTATTGGCTAAAACAGAGTCTGGAGCTCAAGAAGACATTTCTGAAGAACAAGAATTAAAAATTATTCAGAAACAAGTAAAGCAACGAAAAGAAAGTGCAGCTATTTTTTTAAAACAAGGCAGAGAAGATTTAGCAGCACCAGAACTAGCAGAAATTGCGGTATTAGAGCAGTTTTTACCAGAGGCATTATCTGAAGAAGAAGTATCAAAAGTGGTAAAGGAAGTGATTGCTGATTTAAATGCAGAGGGCATGAAAGACATGGGTAAGGTTATGGGAGTAGTTTCTAAAAAACTCTCTGGTCAAGCAGATGGTAAAACCATTTCTATGCTGGTTAAGAAAAATTTAATTTAATTTTTATTAAAAACGGTAATTGTTTTTAATAAAATGGCTCCATAGTTCAACTGAATAGAATATCAGATTTCGGCTCTGAGGGTTGCAGGTTTGAATCCTGCTGGAGTCACAATAAAGGAGAATCGATAAAAGTAATTGATTCTCCTTTTTTTACTTATTTACTTTAGTAACGTT
>Ga0209555_10000283_pt1 | contig 44042 bp, 35 predicted proteins | sample SaaInl85LU_5_DNA_FD_184643 | JGI IMG/M metagenome (GOLD analysis project Ga0209555, IMG submission 184643) | Marine microbial communities from expanding oxygen minimum zones in the Saanich Inlet - ESP_85LU_5_DNA (SPAdes) (version 2) | ecosystem: Environmental > Aquatic > Marine > Intertidal...
GTCGCGGAACGTTTCAGCGCTTGATTCAGTTTTTCTAGCAGGTTATTTTCTATTTATTTCGTCTGATGTCATTCGCTTAGGTGCTAGAGAAGTTATGGCGCTGGGAGTATGCTAGGTGCTGGAAAGCTATGAGTTTAGCACAAGCATAAGGCAGTAAACTGCGCAATTTCAAACGCCCTTCAAGTGCAAAGCCGAGCAGGGGAGTGATATTTGGCATCCCGAGCTTATAGCACACGGGGTGGGACATTTGCGGGGTAAGTTTTCCCCTTTATGGGTCTTAGCTTAGCCCTTCAATCGCCGCCTTAAGAAAGCGGAGCGCATGCACTTGTGCATCTCCAACGAGTGTAGCCTCGTGAACGGGGCTCTCGTCGGAGACTGTAAAGGCGCCATCGCAAACAGAGCCGAAGCTATTTTGCGGATTAAAATGGTGGAGGTGGCGGGAGTCGAACCCGCGTCCCTCGTGCTTTCATACGGGGCATCTACATGCTTAGTTATGAGTTTATTGTCGTTACCGAAGCGCCTCATGACGGGCTATTCAGCTTCCAGACTCTCTAAATACAACCGATAATCGAGAGTCAATTTATCAGCTATGCCTGCTAGTCGACGCTTCTATTCCATAGCAGGTGTCAGGGTAGAAACGTTGCAGCTTTAAGCCGCAAGAGCGAATTGTTCTTCGCCAATTATTATTTGTAATGGATTGATACGGAGCCTCCATTATCTCCGACATGCAGCCCTGCATTACGACACAAGGTCGAATCCGTGACACCCCCTTTGAGAAAAGCTGAAATTCAGGAAACACTGAAACGCTGAAATTCAGGGAACACTGAAACGCTGAAATTCAGAAAACACTGAAACGCTGAAACTCTAAAGAAATTTACGGAAAGAACTGTGTTCGCGTATGCGAAGGTTCTCTCAATGAACAGAAATGAAAACTGCGTGCATATCGGTAAAATTGCAAGCGCAGAGAGCGTGTTTCCCAAAAAGATTGGGTATTTTCTGGATGCTTGCTGATTAGAATTGAGTGCAAGCAGTTCGCTCGGTCGTCATGAACTAGATCTTAAAGATCCATGGCACTAAGCCTACAAGCATGGAGGCGTCTAATACTGCTCTAAAGTTTTCGGAGTCTCTATTTTGGCGAATACGGTAGAGGAGGCTGGTGGCGAGGAGCGTCAAGGAGAGACTCCACGATAAGGGGCCACTTATGAAGGGTATCAGGGCGAACGCGCAAAGGATGCAAATCCATAGTGTTTTTTCGCTGACGATGGATGCGAGTGATTGCACCCGAAGGGCATGATCGACGGCTTGTTCTTTGTGGCCAAGTATCAAGCAATTCACGCCACAGATAATCGTAAAGCACACGACTGCTATGAGGTTTGGGGTGCGCTCTAGAAAAATGATGGCACCTCCTGCAAATAGCAGTGCGACAAAGCACTCCTTAGGAAAGCAGCGTTTCGAGAGTCGTTGGTTGAGAAAGGTATACGCTAAGCAAAATAGCAGCAGGAGGCTTCCGCGCATTAGTTGCTGAATCGTTAGGCCAATTAATGCGATGGCGACATTCAACGCCAAAAGTATAAGCCAAATTTTCCAAATTTGTTTTCGATAGTTTTTTGCGAAACGATGTCGCAGTGAGAGTAATCGTTCGATAGGGCGTGATCGGACATCATATAGGCGATCCGCCATATAGCTTAGCCAGACGGATAATCCGAGCACGATTTGCGCAGAGAGTGAACTGTTTTCACCTACGCTCATGGCAAATATCCACTGCCATGCAATTGCGATGAGTGCGGCATCGACTCCTGTAATATTTGGCCATAGCCAATACCTTGATTGTGACTGCATTTATGCTTTGTGTATCCAGTTGTTGAATGCGTGGTCACTGTCTAAATGTTGCGCATCTTGATACTCATCTGCGAGTGCGGATTTATAGGCAGGTTCTGCGTATCGCTTACAGTGTAACAGCACGCGAGCACGTTGACCGGGAGCGCGAACTATGCGCCCCAGTGCTTGGTGTATACGCTGCATTGCAGGAAGTATATACACTGCGCGAAAATTTTCGTCACGAGAAAGGGAAGGGTGGGCATCCATTTTAGCTTGTTGCACCGCATTGACCTCAGGGAGCGCTGGACCGACGATCATCACGGTTTCAATTCGACCGCCGAGTTTATCGACACCTTCCGCATAGCTGGATCCGAGTATTAAGAATAGGGCGTCTGCAGTGAGTAAGCCTTCATCAATAAATTGCTCCTGCTCATTTAAATCAACACCGCGTGGTTGCACTTGGACGCGTGCTTGAGGCTGGATAGCTTCTAGGTAGGCGCAAATATTCTTGGCGTAAAGATACGATGCGAAAAACACGGCGACGGGAACACCCGGGCTGCTAGCAATCAAAGTGGCAATGGTGCGTGCAGTTTGTTCGTAATAGCTTTCTCTGCGATTGTAGCGCGTGTCGATTCGTTCGTCGATCGCGACATCATATGCATCCATTCGCCATGGTGCATGGCCAATGGCGACGGTGGTATTGTCTTTGGTGAGGCCGCAACGATCACGAAAGGAATCCACGGGGCTGAGCGTTGCCGACATTAACAAGCTCCCGCCGAAAGGCTGTATGCAGCGCGCGATCCATTCGCTTGCATCTAGGCAGTGTGCTTGAATGGTTTGCGGATGTGGAAGCCAGTGCAGCCATTGATGACTAGGCTCAGATAAGCGATGTGCAAGGTCTGGAATACGCCAGATTAGCTCAATTGCGAAAGGGGCGCATTGCTCATAGTCAAGCTGTGACTCTTTCAGTTGCTTAGTGAAGTCTTCACACAAATCGAGCAGTTCATAGAGCGCATTCGCATTCAAGGGTTGCAGCGCTGTCTGGGCATCGATGCAGCGCACAAGCTCGTTACCAATCGAGATCAATCGACGATTCGCACCTGCCGCACGAATCTCTTCTAAGGCAAAGAGTAGGTCTCCAGAATTGATTTCGACACTCAGTGCGTCTGCGACACGACTGGGTAAGTTGTGCGCTTCATCTATAATTAGTAGCGTTTTTCCTGCATCGAATCCTTGTGGCTCGAGAAACACGGATTGGCTATTGGGCGAGAATATATAATTGCTATCCCCAATCCAAATTTCAGCAAAGGGCAGGCAGCCTTTGGTTAAGGCATACGGGCAGACGCCTGTTTCACTGCCAATTGATTGCGCTCGATCGATGGTGAAGGTGCCATCAATAAAAAGTTCTGGCGGATGTATCCCTGCCTCCAGCCAGCGTTGCCCGATGGCTTCGTTACATTGATTGTCACCAGTGCAAGTATGTAAGAATGACTCAATGCGATGCTCTTGACGATTCCGCATCTGAATATAGCGGATTTGATCACCAATCATTCGCTTGAGCTGGCGGATCGTTTCCAATTGGCCAGTGGATTTACTGGTTAAGTAAATACAGCGCTCATACAGGCCACCCTTCATTTGCGTCAAGGCGTGCTCAAGAATGATTCCTGTTTTGCCAAAGCCGGTAGGCGCTTCAAGAATAACGGTTTTTGCTTGTAAGGCTGATTTGTTTAAAGTCGCGATTAATTCCGCCTGACCATCGCGTAATTTATCGAAAGCGGGCTTAACCTCGGTTGCATTTAAACGCAATCGGCACGCCCGTCGGTCGTCTAGGAATGGTATCAGTGCATCGAGTTGCTGAGTAAAGGTCGACTGTGAAGTCTCGTCGAGTGGCACCGCTTGCAGGGCACCGTTTTCTATGTCGATGAATAGAAGTTCGGCTGAGAGCTCTCGATCTGCATAGTCGGGTAGTCGATCGGCTAAGGCTCGATAGGTCGCGATTTGAGCAAAATGCTCGGGATAGCGGTCTTTGAGTTCATCCGGATCCATCGGTAAGTGCGCACGCACTGTTTTAACTTCTCGCAGCAGGAGCCCCTTACCGTTTGGCACCACTTGATCGATGCGTCCTTGAAATTTAAAGGTCCAATCTCGGTGTCGAAGATTCGCATGGATGGTGACTTCAAATTGAGCATCAGGTGTCTGCTCTCGAGTTTGCGTCTCGGATATTTTGTGCCATTCCTGACCGACAGTTGCGCGCCAGTTCGAATGGCCACCAATTGGTTCGCTTGTTGGTAGATTTCTGAACGTGGCAAACTCGCGCACGCTCAGCTGCACGGATCGATCAATTGGATCAATTTGCATTGTTTGCCGATTCGGTCCGTTTCAACTGTAGGCTCTGCGACCGCTAGGGCTGCGCAGTTCGCTGTCGAAGCACTGGCACTTTGCTCGGCGTCGCGTAAAAGATCGCCATGTCGATCGGGGCGTTTGGCCGAATGTCATCAAATGTGAGTTTACCGAACGGTTTCCCCTCTGCCAATAAATTGATTTCCTTAGGCATCAACACTCCATCGACCTTAGCAAAACGAGTGGCGCTATAATCCATATATTCCTCCACGCCGGCAATCGTGCCTAGTCCACCCCAACGGGTGAGGAGGAACTTTTCTTGATCAAAATAAAACCAAGTGCGCTCGTTCTTCTTGCCATATCCGACGACCACATATGCAGGGCGACCACTTACTTTATCGATTCCTTGATATTTAAAAACATAGGCAGCCTTTAGCGGTAACACCATCGGTTGTAGCAGCCAATGCTGGCTTTTGAAATGTTCCGCCATACGGCCGCTATAGTTACGAACTGGTTCTTCCTTAGGCTTCACTTTTTGTGTCCAGGCATTCAGCCCATCGTAGGCATAGACCTCTTCGTAGTTACGCCCAAGGTGGCGCCAACTATAGGTAATCTTACGTTTACCATCTTGTGTTTCCACAAGTTTAAATCGCTTCGTTCTCCCAGCTTCTTCGATGACACCAGCGGCAACTACATTTTTAAGGTCAATATGTAGCTGTTTACCCCCTGTGACGGTTAGAAAATTCTTAATCAACTGCCGGCTCGCCGAATCTGTGCTTTCCGGGCGAGATTCCTTTGGCGCCTCCGCGCTATCCTGAGCGGAAGTGTTGAGTGTCAAAAAGAAGGGGAGGGTGGATACAAACAGGAGTATCTTGAAAAATCGTAAATGTTTCATGCGAGTGCTTTCTTATAAAAAAGGGTTTCCATACTGGAAGTGCTCGATAGTATCACGAAGGATTTTAGAAATCACAACCTGATTAATTATGCGTATTCTTATCACCGGAGGTGCTGGCTTTCTCGGAAGTCACTTGTGCGACCGTCTTTTAGGCGACGGTCACGAAGTCGTCTGCTTGGATAACTTCTTTACTGGGCGAAAGCGAAATGTGCTTCATTTAATGGAACATCCTCAGTTTGAATTAATGCGTCACGATGTGATCGATCCTTTCAAAGTAGAAGTTGATCAGATTTACAATTTGGCATGCCCTGCATCTCCAGTGCACTACCAGCACAATCCAATTAAGACGATCAAGACATCAGTGGTCGGGGCGATCAACAGCCTCGGGCTGGCTAAGCGACTCGGTGCACGTGTATTTCAGGCATCAACATCTGAAGTTTATGGTGACCCAGATCCATCGGTGCATCCACAGCCGGAATCTTACTGGGGCAATGTTAATCCGATCGGCATACGCTCCTGTTACGATGAAGGTAAACGTGCCGCCGAGACCTTGTTCATGGATTATCATCGCCAGAACAATGTCGATATACGTATCGCTCGCATCTTTAATACCTACGGACCGCACATGTGCCCAGACGATGGTCGTGTGGTTTCCAATTTCATCGTTCAAGCGCTTCAAGGGCAGAACATTACCGTTTATGGGGAAGGGCAACAGACACGCTCATTCTGCTACTGCGACGACCTTATCGAAGGTTTCGTCCGCTTCATGAATCAAGAAGAAACAGTTGGGCCAATGAACCTCGGAAATCCCGGAGAATTTACCATCCTAGAGCTCGCTGAAAAAGTTATCGCACAAACAGGTAGTCAATCAAAGATCATCCACGAGGCCTTACCAACTGACGACCCAAAGCAACGCCAACCCGATATCACGCAGGCAAAGAAAGTCCTTGGCTGGGAACCCAAGGTATCCTTGGACGAGGGGCTCCAGCCAACGATTGCCTATTTCGATAAACTCCTCAGTGAGGGCTAAAACTCCACAGCACCAGTCGCCCAAAACAATGCGACTTGGACAAGTCCAATAACAAAACCCAGCACCGCACCGAGACGTTCAATCGTTCTAAACTCACGCTTGGCGACTTCATTGACGATGGCTTCTAAGCGTTCCAGGTCAAAGGCAGCTATATTGTCTTCGATCATTTGCTTAAGGTCGACCGAAGCTTCAAACTCCGTAGCGACTTTTTCCATCAAGGGGCCTGCTTCCTCCTTCATCGAAGCCGAGGCGATGACTTCAAATTTGGCCAAAGTTCCGTCATTTATAAAACTGCCAAGTAGGGGGATTGCTCGTAGTTGTGGACCGATACGTTCCCAAACAATCTTGTGTGCGGCTTCTTCTAAATAGGGAGTCATTTCGATCTTTCTGATCTCATTTAGAATCATATGCTGCTGCAGAATCTCTCGCTCGATAATCTCAGCCGATTCCTGCGCCAGTTGTAATTGTCGGCGAGGGATCAAACCTTGCCACTGCCAAAAACACACACGCTTCGGCACTCGTGGGTGAAACAACATTTGAATCGCCACCCAATTGGTGAACCAACCGATTGCAGCAGTAATAAAAGGCGTAAGGATGAGGAGCACAGCGCTGGACATACGCACGTGAATGTAAGAAAAAGCTCACAGGTCAATCATAGCCTGTGATACTACAGCCGATTTACTCAGCACTTACCTCTTAGACTGTTCAGCTAAGAGCTGTTTAAGGGCTTCTTTTTTATCTGTGTCGAGTTTGGGGCGGGCGGACTCGACGTCTTGTTCATGTTCCTTGTAACAACGGCACATGTCCTGAGACTCCATGACTTGCCCGTTAAATTTGCCACAAAAAATACACAGCTTCACGTGCAGCTTCAGGAAGAACTTACGCATCGGCGACAGTTTTTCATAGTCCTCTTTGGACAGAGCGTTGGAGACTTGTTTGCAGGTAAGCATCTTGTAATCAGTTATTTAACATCTTTTCCGGTCCACCTAGCTTCGAGCAATACTTTAAGTTTTTCACGCGCTCGATGCAGAAGCACCCAGAGATAATTCGGGCTTACGTCGAGAACCTTACAAACTTCTTCAGTTGTTTGATCTTCTAAGACACGAAGAATAAATGCCTGTCGCGCCGGCTCCTTGACTTGGTTGATGCACGATTCGAAAACTACCCAAAACTCGCTATTATCATAGTATTTGCGCGGATTAAACTGCCATGGATCAGGGTTGGTCGTCGCAATACCACTATACTTAAACCAAAAGCTTTCGAGAAGTGCTTCGTCTTCGTCGGCGATATCGACCTTGTTTTCTTTTATCGATTTGCGAATTTGATCAACGATCTTATTACGCATGATGCCTCGCAACCAGAACTTAATGTCACGACTGCCATCAAAACGGTCGAGTGCCTTAATCCCCGCGAGAAAAGTGTCTTGCACGCAATCAGCCGCAGCTTCGGGGTTTCTCAGACGCGACATCGCGAAGCCATACAAGTAGTCACCATAGCGATCCACCCAGGTATCAGGTGGTGCGATTTCGACTTTTGGCTGTTTTGGGTCACTCATTGAGGAACTATTTGGACAATGTGCAGGATTTGACACACGTTCTATTGTATAATCTACTTTTGCAAGTTGGTTATTCAGTGAGTCATTCGACGAGTCAATTAACACTACGTTACCGGCAAAACTGCGGTTTACCATCTACGCGCTACGTTAGGTCAACAGTCACGTATGTTTATACGCTCCCTCGCCCTGTAGTTGCCGATCACCTTGCTCATCTTATTGCATAAGCCGGATTTATCAGCGCAAAAAAAGGTCGAACCTATGCGTTCGACCTAAAGTTTTCACTACTCGGGGAGGGACTTGAACCCTCACGCCTTACGGCACCAGAACCTAAATCTGGCGTGTCTGCCAATTTCACCACCCGAGCAGAAAAATGAAGTTTATGTATGTGGGGTTCGCCAATGCTTCTGTCAATACCAGCTTATAAAAAAATGAAAAATTATCCACTGATCGCCGTAATGACATCGTCTACGGTTTCTGCGGACTTGATTTGTTTGCGGAGTCGGTCTGAGCGGCAGGTTTTCGCGATGTCTGCAAGGGTAGCTAAGTGTCCATCTGAATCACCTTTCGGACTGAGTAGGAAAAAGGCGCAATCAATGGCTTCTGATTGACCGGGGATGGTTAAACCACCGGTCAGCTGAACCACAAAACATACTCGATAATCTAATCCATCACAATACACATGTGGTATTGCAATTCCGTGACCAATAAATGCAGGGAAGACACGTCCTTGATCATCGAGGTCCTTTAGGATTTGAGCCTCAGATAGCCCCTTGATTTGCTCGACGGCAACACTCGCGAGTTGCGCATAGAGATCATATAGATTTTGGCACTCAATTGTGCGTAAACCTCCACTTTGGAGGGAACGTAGTAAAAAGCCCTCAAAACGGCGTAGGCAGATAACTTCGTCTTCATCCTTAGCGAGCTCTTTGAGCATCGAATCTTGAGGCACCGCACGTAGTTGCTTGCCGCGTCGTATAAAAAGTGGATGCCAATCACCTGATGGGAGACTCATTCCCTCTGTCCATTCGACCGTTTCAAAACTACTTTCATTTTGCATGAGTTCGCTACCGATCACTGCGGGACGCGATAAATCCCCAAATACAGACTGACCGACTAAGCGATCTTCAGTGGTCGGGGCATCTAGCGGAATCCAACCAAACACCTTCTCATTATCTAACTCTTCAGCCCAGCGCTGCATGAGCAATTCGTTGAGCTCAATATTATCGGTGAGTGCGAGCACATACCCAGCACCGAACAACGCCTGCTCATTCTCATAGAGTTTTTCGGCTTCCATACCGTCACAGTGCATCGCAGGCAGGCCTTCTTTCTGCGCTAGCGTAATATTACGAGCATTCGTATCAAGTAGAACGACATGCTGTTCATCTTTACGCATTAATTTTTTAGCCAATTCGCGGCCAAAGTAGTGGGACCCGATTATGACCCAATCGTTCGGCGCTGGGCGTTGTAAACGCAGTATTTTTGCAAAGAGCCCAGCTGACAGCCCTTGAATCAGAACGGTTGCGCAAATCACTGAATAGACAAATGATTCCAGTAGGGCGGGATCGCCAATGGTGTCGTCTTTAGCATGTAAGCTGAGGGCAAACAACGATGCCATCGACGCGGCGACCACTCCACGTGGAGCGACCCAACTGAGTAGTGCCTTTTCGCGAAGGTTCAGTGGAGTGCCCCATGAAGACACCGCAATACTGATCGGGCGAATGAGTAAAATAACTGAAAACAGGACCCAACCGCCCCCCATTTCGAAGAAATCAATGAACTGCTGGAGCTCCAGTCGTGCCACCAGCAACAGGAAGAGCATGCCGATAAGGAGGTCCACAATTTCGGCTTTGAAGGCTTTGATTTCTCGCAACTGACGAGGTTTCTTCATGCCAACGATTAATCCAGCAATCGTCACCGATAGCAGGCCTGCCTCTGGTTTAATGATTTCGGTGGCACCGAAGATGAGCATAGCTGAGGCGAGGGCAAAGGCATTGACGATATTGTCAGGCACCCAGTTTCGCTTCATCACCCAATAAATGAGATAGCCCCCTAAGCAACCAATCGCGGCGCCACTCACAACTCGAATCAAGAAATTTGGCAAAGCAACGGTGCCACCACCTTCGACCACCCATTCAAAACAGAGAATTGCGGTAAAGACTCCAATGGAATCGATCAACACACCTTCCCAGTGCAAAATACTTCCTAGCTTTGGTTGCACACGTATTCTGCGTAAGAGCGGGACGATTACCGTCGGCCCAGTCACAATAATCAAGCTACCCATCAAGAGTGCAAAGGAAGGCGAAGTATCAAAAACCACATATGCAGTGAGTCCCGCGCCAAGCCAGGTAATCAATACACCAACCGTAAGCAGGCGTTTGATAATGGTAGAGGTCTTCTTGAACTCTTTCAAATCTAAGGTGAGCCCACCTTCAAAAAGGATCAAGCCGACTGCGAGCGATACGATCATGGGTAAAAAGTGCCCAAGTGCATCAGGGTCGAGCCAGCCGAAGCCTTCAGATCCGAGCGCAAAGCCACCCACTAATAACAGCACAATCGTCGGGAGATGTAGGCGGCGCGACAGGACAGTGAGGATGCAACCCGCACCTACAGCGAGGCACAGTGCCCAAAGCGCATCCTGTGTCGTCGCCATAGCGAAGAATGGTGGAAATAGTGTGTTCAAATACAAAGTTCCTAAGGATGACTGCTCAGCTTCTTGTAATTAGCTATCCAATTCATGGCACATACCAAGTGCTGGCGATACTTCGGAGGCCTTGCCAATCACTTGCGCAGGCACGCCTGCAACACTCGTATGTGGAGGCACGTCTTTAAGCACGACACTGCCTGCACCGACTTTAGCGCCTTCACCGATTTCGACATTGCCAAGAATTTTGGCACCTGCACCTAGAAGCACGCCAGAGCGCACCTTCGGGTGGCGATCGCCACGATCTTTGCCCGTGCCACCAAGCGTCACAGCATGAAGTATGGAGACATCGCTTTCGACAACCGCTGTTTCACCGGCAACAAAACCTGTGGCGTGATCCAACAATATACCGCAGCCGATTTTAGCTGCGGGGTGAATATCAACCGCAAAAGTCTCGGAGATCAAACCCTGTAAGTAGAGTGCAAATTCAGTGCGATTAGCATTCCACAAATAGTGCGCAACACGGTAGCACACCAAGGATTGTAAACCCTTAAAATAGAGCAGGGGAGTCAAAACGTCAGGGCACGCAGGATCACGCTCATTGACCGCAATCATATCGCAGGCAACCTGTTGCAAAATACCAGAAGACTTTTGAAACGCCTCCATAAAAGTATCATGCAGGACCTCGACGGAAGTCGCATGGTTCACCAATTTACGGGTTAGTCGATAGGTCAGGCACTCTGCAAAAGAGTGCCGGTCGAGCACCGTTTCGTTGATCAGTGTTTGCAGCGCAGGCTCGCGCGCTACGATTTCGTGTGCGAGCTGCCGTATTTCTTTCCAATGGGCATCTAAATCTACTGGTTGCATAAATAGTATGTTTGTTATGGCTTAGCAGAATAAAAAGCCAATCAAAAGAGCGAAAAGTCGCAGAGTTCATGCGATTGATCAAAATCAGGGCAGTCAGCTCCAAGCTAGGTCGATGAGCAATCCTTAGTTGCCAGTGGTCAGAGCTATCATCGTAAAAACCGAGCATGTCTGCGAGGGAGCTCGCTTTCTAGTTGATTCTACCAAGGGCGCTCACAATATCACCTTTTTACTTCTACACATTTATATTATGGCAACAGGATTACTTTTTTCCGGACAAGGCGCGCAAAGCGTGGGCATGGGCAAATCGCTCTATGAAAATTCAGACATCGCTAAGGCACTCTATGACGAAGCCAATGAGGTGCTAGGTTGGGACCTTAAAACGCTTTGCTTTGAAGGTCCAGATGAGGCACTCACAGAGACGAAGGTCTGCCAGCCAGCGCTCTATGTTCAAGGTTTTGCATTATTTAGTATTTTGAAGGAACGTGGTAAGCTTGGTGATTATAAGTCTGCATGCGGTTTAAGTCTAGGCGAATTGACTGCACTGGCGGCGGCGGGCGTATATGACTTTGCGACCGGCTTGCGTTTGGTCGCGGAACGCGGTCGCCTAATGCAGGAAGCATGCGATGCGACCAGAGGCGGTATGGCTGCGGTGATCGGTGGCACTCCCGAGGACGTGCAGACTTTCTGCGATGAGTTTGATATCGAAGTCGCCAATTTGAATTGCCCAGGGCAGATCGTAATTTCAGGTGATAATGAAAAGGTGCTTGAAGCGGTTGCGGCATCGAAAGGGCGCTTCAAGCTCTGCAAGCCACTCAACGTGGCAGGCGCATATCACAGTAAATTGATGATTTCCGCTCGCGACGCCTTTGCCGAGTTCATCAAGGAGTTCGATTTCAAAGCTCCCGAAGTGGTCGTTTATACCAACGTCACCGGCAAGCAAGTGAGTGATCCTCAAGAAATCAAAGACTCATTGGTCAGCCAGATCGTGTCCTCCGTTCGTTTCGAAGATTGCCTACGCAACATGGCGGCGGAGAATGGCATCGAGCAATTTTACGAGTGTGGCCCCGGCAAGGTCTTGGCAGGTTTCGCCAAGCGCACGGATCGTGCCTTAAACGTCACTCCAATGTCCGAATTCGACGAAATTCCAGAGTAAATCCAGCTCGATACCTTAGCGGTCGAGGCGTCAAGCCACCCTAACTCTTGAAGACAAGATCGGGGACGGCTTAACCCTCGACCTTTTTGTTTTTCATTCAAGTGTTGAACTTTCCGAAATGAACGTGATTTTAACGCGTTTCCTACCTAAATGACTGATTTAAACCATACTCGCAATTTCTGCATCATTGCTCACGTTGACCACGGCAAAACAACCTTGTCGGATCGCATCCTCGAGCTTACGCGCACTGTGCAAATGCGCGAAATGAAGGATCAATTGCTAGATTCGATGGATTTGGAGCGCGAGCGCGGCATCACCATTAAGAGCCATCCGGTTTCGATGGTCTACAAAGGCAAGGACGGCCAGGACTACGCATTTAATTTGATCGATACGCCCGGACACGTGGATTTCTCGTATGAGGTCTCTCGTAGTTTGGCTGCCTGTGAAGGTGCGATGTTACTCATTGATGCCGCACAAGGGATTGAAGCGCAAACCGTTGCAAATGCACACCTCGCACTAGAACAAGGGCTCGAGATCATTCCTGTGATTAACAAGGTCGATCTACCAAGTGCCGACGTGCCGTCAATTATGGTGCAACTCGAAGATGTCTTAGCGATACCTGCCGATGAAGCGGTTTTAACTAGTGGTAAGACTGGAATCGGCATTGAGGACCTCCTCGAATCAGCAGTCAAACGTGTGCCCAAACCACGATGGGCGGATGTTGAAGGGCTCCGTGTCTTGATTTTTGACTGCATTTACGACGCCTATAAGGGTGTGATTTGTTACGTGCGCGTCTTCTCTGGAGAAGTGAAGCAAAACGACCAGATCATTACAATGAGTGATGAGCGCAAGATGCAGGTCAAAGAAGTCGGTAAGTTTTCGCCAGCAATGGAAAAGCAGGACTGCCTAAAGGCAGGCGACGTGGGTTACATTGTAACGAACCTTCGAGATGTTGCAGACCTCAAACTCGGCGATACGATCACGCACACTGCAACGCCTACAGCAGAAATGCTCCCAGGCTACAAAGAAGTCAGCCCGATGGTCTTTAGCGGTATCTATCCAATCGATACCAGTGACTACAATAAGCTCAAGGCAAGCATGGGTAAGCTGCGACTTAATGACGCAGCATTTGTATATCAATCGGAAAACTCCGTCGCGCTAGGATTTGGTTTTCGCTGTGGATTCCTCGGATTGCTGCACATGGAAATTATCCAAGAACGCATTCGTCGCGAGTATGACCTTGATGTGATTTCGACGTATCCAAGTGTTGTATACAACGTCACAAAAACGGATGGGGAAATGATCGAAGTTCACAATCCAGTATATCTGCCGGACCCTGCAGAAATTGAATTTATTGAAGAGCCCATGATTGTCGCATCGATCCACATACCAAGTGATTCAATTGGTGATGTGTTGGCACTGGTCTCTGAAAAGCGCGGACTTTGCGAGCACACCGAAACGATCGATGGGCAACGTGTCATGTTGCAGTGCCGCTTGCCGCTCAATGAAATCCTTGTCGATTTCAATGACCGTTTAAAAAGTATTACCCACGGTTATGGATCGATGGACTACGAAATGGCTGGTTATGAAAAGGCTAAACTATGCCGTCTTGATATCCGCGTAAACAGCGAGGCAGTTGATGCCTTCTCGTCGATCGTTCACTTAGACAAAGCCGAGGGCAGGGGACGTGCACTCTGCAAGCGACTAAAGGAGATCCTTCCAAAGCAAATGTTTAAAATTGCGATTCAGGCAGGCGTCGGTTCAAACATCGTTGCCCGTGAAACCATTAGCGCTTATCGTAAAGACGTGACGGCAAAATGTTATGGTGGTGATATTTCTCGTAAACGTAAACTCCTCGAGAAGCAAAAAGAGGGTAAGAAGCGCATGAAAAACATTGGCAGCGTTTCCATACCTCAAGACGCCTTCATTAAGATACTGAAAACCTCTGACGGTGGCTAATGTTACAGATTTAAAGGAACGTTTAACGATTATTCATTACTCAGTTATTATTCATTTCTATGGGCAAATTACACAAGCAAGCCAAAGAACTCTTACACGCCGCAACAAAAGTTTATCATTACCGTCGTGATGTCATATCAGAAGGGCGCCTAGAGGAACTGGATAAAGCTGTAGAAGAAGTCGATACGCTCTCGAAGAAAAAAGATGGGGAACTTCAGGCACTCGAAGCTGCGATGGACCGGCTTGATGCCTTGCTTCGTAAGATCGGTGGAAAGATGTATCCGAAAACATTTTGGAACGATAATATCGAAGTCGGGCTTGTTGCAGCTATTCTGGTGATTGGTGTGCGCACATTCTTTTTTCAGCCATTCATTATACCGACAAATTCGATGTATCCAACGTATAGCGGTATGAATGCGGTGATCTATGAAGATGCCGATCCATCGCCATCAACCTCAGAGAAAGTGGCCAATAAACTAGGCTTGGGTGCCACACATTTTCGTTTAGACAGTCCAAAGGCCGGCAATGTCCGCATACCTGTTTTTTCACAAGCTGCTAATTCTCCAGATCAAGACTTGAACCAATTGGGCGTAGCACGGTTTTCAGTCGTCAATGGTCGTAAATGGTTCGGTATACTGCCCGCGAAAAAACGCGAATATGTGTTCTATGTGGACGATCAACCGCTGACACTACGAGTTCCGTATGAGTTTAATTTGGACGACCTAATCACTGATGTATTCTTCCCGGAAGCTCAAAGCCTCGGACAATTGCGCTACGAGATGCAACAAGCAAGAACACTCGATGCGCTTTCAGATAATCCTATCATCGCGACTAAGAAATCAGTCGATGCGGGTGCGCCTGTTATTGAATTCGACATAACTTTGGGCGACGCCTTGTTTGTCGATCGTCTCAGCTACCATTTCAAGCGACCAGCCGCAGGGGATCCATTTGTCTTTAGGACACGTAATATTCCAGGCATCGAAGGTGGCGTAGACAAATATTACATTAAACGTATCGGAGGTGTCGGTGGCGAAACACTCGAAATCATCAACGGCACTTTATATGTCGATGGTGAACCACGAGATGAAGTGGAGGCATTTGAGCGCAATGCGCGACGCGATGATGAATATAATGGTTACATCAATCGAAACTTGTTGGGCGAGGGACGTGAATTGACCATCCCGGAAGACAGCTATGTAGCGCTCGGTGATAACTCAGGTAACAGTCTAGATAGTCGCTATTGGGGATTTGTTCCCGATGAGGCGGTTATCGGCAAAGCCATTTTTATCTATTATCCATTTACTAAGCGCTGGGGCGTGGCTGAATAGATATAAAGACTTCGAGCAGGCATTGCCATAAGCTATATACGCACAATATATATTATGTCTAATTTAGTTTTTCAGATATAGTTAAGGATCCCCTATGAAGTTTCCCTTAATCATATCCGCTTTGCTCGCTATCTCATTGAAGGTGCTGTGTTCAGCAACGCCACTTGAAGATCGTCCCAATATATTATGGCTCACCTCCGAAGATAATAATGTAGCTTGGATTGGCTGCTATGGTAATCCGAATGCCGAGACCCCGCATATCGATCAATTAGCGCGTGAAGGTTTCAAATACACAAATGCCTACGCCAGTGCCCCGGTGTGCGCACCCTCTCGTTCGACTTGGATAACTGGTATCAATGCCATTTCGATGGGAACACATCCCATGCGAAGTCGTCACGAGATCCCACATGATCAAATTGCCTATTATCCAGATCTGCTGAGAGCAAATGGCTATTACGTCGGCAACGACAGCAAGACTGATTACAACATCGGCGGTCGCAAAGACAGTGACTGCTGGGATAATCCCAAGAAAGTAAACTGGGAGGCCTTGAAGAACAATCAGCCCTTCCTGCAAGTGATCAACATGAAGGAATCTCACGAAAGCCGTGCTCAAGGTGCGGTCGATTCCACGAAGCACGATCCAGCGCAAACCACCCTACGTGCTTACCATCCTGATTTACCTGAAATGCGCCAGAATTATGCACTGTATCACGACGCAGTGAAGCGTATGGATGCTAAAATTGGTGCTGCTTTAAAGACTCTTGAAGCCTCTGGACTGTCTGACAATACAATCGTCATTTACAACTCGGACCATGGCGGCGTGCTACCACGCAGCAAGCGCTTCTTATTCAGTTCGGGCCTCCACTGTCCGCTGATCATACGTATTCCCGAGAAATATAAATCCATCTGGCCAGCCGACCGCCCAGGTTCCGAGGTCGACCGACTCGTGAGTTTTGTCGATATGCCAAAAACATGGTTAAGTCTCACGTCGACACCGATACCAGATACAATGCAAGGCACTACGTTCCTTGGTGCTTCAACTAAACCAGAACCAAGCTATTGCTTTTCATTTCGAGGACGCATGGATGAGCGCAATGAGAACGCTCGATCGGTAACTGATGGCCACTACCTCTATATCCGGAACTACATGCCCTATACACCCTGGATGCAAAAGCTGAATTACCTCTGGAAGATGCGGGCAACGCAGGTTTGGGTCGAGCATGTCGAATCAGGCAATGCGAGTGAAGTCGAAGCACGTTTTTTCAGCCCCAAAGGCTGGACAGAAGAGCTCTACGATACACGTAAAGATCCGGACAACATCAACAACCTGATCGATAGCCCCGAGTATCAACCTATTCTCGCACGTATGCGGGTCGGACTGCGCGAGTGGCAAATGTCCATTTACGATGCCGGCCTCTTACCCGAATCCGAAAGTATAAAGCGCGCCGCTGACAACAACATGACCATATACGAAATGGTCCGTGATCCGGAGCTCTACAATTTACCAGCACTACTTGAGGCTGCCGACCTCGCCCTCCTCGAAGAACCGGCTCGCCTACCTGAGCTACGTGAACTCCTAAATAGCACAGACTCTGGCATTCGCTACTGGGCGATGGTTGGTTGCTTCTTACTCAATGACGTAGAATCCGCAGAAAGCGCCCTAGCTGACAGCTCGCATGAAGTGCGAGCCATGGCGGCATGGCTGTTGGTCAACAATGGCCAAAAAGACAAAGGACTGAACGCATTAAAAGCGATGCTCAGTGAGAAGTCTTATGCGACATTGAAAATTTTGAATATCGTGGACTGGATCGGAGACGATGCCGCCCCACTCATCCCCTTTATTAAACAACTTAAACTCGAAGACTATGAGGCTCGCATGCAATTGAGTTTGGCTGAAAGGTTCAAAAATAACTAATTTCCATCGTATGACTGCACCACTCTATAATTGGCTTAATGAACGCTCCGCAGGGGCACTTTTACACTTCAGCTCCCTGCCTTCTGATACCGGAATTGGCAACATGGGTAGCAGTGCCTATCGCTACGTCGACTTTATGCATACGGCTGGCCTACAAGTATGGCAAATCTGCCCGCTTGGACCGACTGGATACGGCGACTCGCCCTACCAATGTTTCTCCGCTTTTGCCGGAAACCCCTACTTTATTGACCTCGAACCACTGGTTGCAGATGGGTTAATCACTCCAGCAGAAATAGATACACTCAAGGAGCTCCCACGCGATACAGTCGACTACGGTTGGCTCTATCATGCGTTCTGGCCGGTTCTTCAAAAAGCTTACGAGCGTTTCAAGCAATCAGGCGCTGATCATTTTAAAGATTATGGCAGCCTCAGCGCCTTTAAAAAAGCACAGGCAACTTGGTTAGACGACTATGCACTCTATACCGCGCTAAAGGCCGAATTCGAAGGTCAGTGTTGGCTAGATTGGCCCGCCAAATATCGTTCATACACCAGTGCTAAAAAACAAAAGCTTAGCGAAAGCACACAAGAAGTTGCCGATGCACACGTATTCTACCAATACCTCTTTTATGCTCAACTGGCAAAACTTCGCACTTACGCAAGCAGCAAGGGTGTCGAAATTCTCGGTGATGTGCCCATTTTTGTCGCACTCGACAGCTCAGATGTTTGGGCGCATCCAGAACTGTTTCAATTGACTAAAGACGGCAAGCCTAAGGCTGTCGCTGGCGTGCCGCCCGACTACTTTTCAGTTGATGGTCAACTCTGGGGCAATCCACTCTACGATTGGAAAAAACATAAAGAAACAGGCTTCACTTGGTGGATTGATCGGATTCGCAGCAATCTCGCCTTTTACGATATCGTGCGCCTCGATCATTTTCGCGGCTTTGAATCGTATTGGTCCGTCCCTGCAAAGGAAACGACTGCCAAGAAAGGGAAATGGATTAAGTGCCCAGGCTTGAAGCTTTTTCAGGCAATTGCCAAAGCCTGCCCAGATGCCAAACTTGTCGCCGAAGATCTCGGAGTGATCACCGATGAAGTGAATGAACTACGCAAAGCGACCGGCCTTCCAGGCATGGCGGTTTTGCAATTTGCATTTGGCGGAGAGTCTGATAATTCGTATTTGCCACACAACTACAGTCACAACTGTGTCGTCTACTCTGGCACGCATGATAATGATACTACTCTCGGTTGGTATCGAAGTTTGGACGAAGATTCACAGGATCATATACGTCGCTACTTAGGCGTTTCCGGCGATACAATTTCTTGGGATTTGATTCGCACAGCGATTCAGTCCTGCGCGCATTTAGCCATCTTCCCAATGCAAGATCTGATGAGCTTGGACAGCGCTGCACGCCTAAATACACCCGGCGCACCAGTCGGAAATTGGCAATGGCGTTATCAAGCATATCAATTAGATGAGCTGGAAATCAACAGTGCTGCTTACTTACGTGAGCAGCTCTACCTCTATGGTCGATAGTCGCCGTGTATGCATGGTTAAGCAGCAATGAAGAATGGTTCGCCCTACTTGGCGCAATCAGTTTGATGGCATTTATAGGCTCCTTGATAGTCGTGCCGATCATCATCCTAAACCTGCCGGTTGATTTTTTCACACGACCAATCAGAACTGCCACTACACTCAGTATCGCACGACTGTGTCTCAAGGCGGCTAAAAATATCGTAGGTGGCCTCTTTTTACTAAGCGGAATACTGATGTTGATTCTACCAGGACAAGGCATTCTATCGATCCTGATCGGGTTGAGTTTAATCGACTTTCCAGCGAAAAGACGTGTTCAAGTTCGTATCATTCGAATGCCTCGCGTGCAGCGCATGGTAAACTGGATACGTAAAAAAGGAAATCGTAAGCCGATCGAGATACCACCAGCCTGGGAAAGTTGAATGCAACAATCAGCTCAGTAATGGCGATCGGGACGTCTGCCGCTACCTAAATAACCCGACAACGAAGACCGCAGTCCAGCACACAGTTCGATACCAGTTTGTATCGACAAGTGCCATTAAAACCTCGGAACTCCCCTCCCCGTGTTCGATCCTTCGATGCAGGGGGACCGACACGCAAAACGTAAGTATCCAACATATGAATACTAAGCTGAGCCCAGTAATGCGTAGTCCGTCCGTCATCTGGAACACAGCGTAACTCCAAATGCCAAGTTGACCAAACATCATGGGAATAATCACGAACGATATACGAAAGGTATAGGTGCGATGCCACTCCAGCAACACCGCTTTCTCCATGCGTAGAAAGCTTGGGTAGATGACCAACTGCACGAGCCAGAGCAACACTACCATACCGAAATCAAGAAGATGTCCGGTGAGTTCGAGCATGCTATATTAGCCGAGTTTGCCGCGCTGATGGAGCACTTCGGCGATCTGTATGGCGTTCAGTGCCGCCCCCTTCCAGAGCTGATCACCAGTCACCCACAGAGCGAGTCCGTTTTCAAAGACACAATCTTTACGTATACGACCGACGCCGCAAGGAACCACTTCGGAGTAATCGAGTGGCATCGGGTATTCGAGTTGTTCAGGGTTGTCCACAAGCTCCGTTCCCTCGAATGCTCGAATCGCTTCGCGGGCGGCGTCGACGGTGACGGGCTTTTCAAACTCAGCACTAATTGAAATCGAGTGTGCACGGAAGACAGGGACACGCACACAGGTGCAAGTCACGCGAAGATCTTCGAGGCCCATAATCTTACGCCCTTCATTGAGCATTTTCATCTCTTCCTTGGTGTAGCCATCTTCAAGGAACTTATCGACGTGTGGAATCAGATTGAACGCAATTTGATGAGGGTAGACATCCTTCTTCATTTCCTCGCCATTTGCCCACGCCTTTGCTTGTTGCTCAAGCTCCACGATGCCCCACGCACCACTACCCGAAACGGCTTGGTATGTAGATGCGATAAACGACTTAAGCCCGAATTCCTTGTGCAAGGGATAGAGCCCCATGAGGGAAATCGCTGTCGAGCAATTCGGATTCGCGAGAATCCCCTTGTGCGCATCGACGGCCTCCGGATTAATTTCTGGCACGACAAGCGGCACCTCTGGATCCATACGGAACGCAGAGCTATTATCCACAACCACACAACCACGCCTCGCCGCTTCGTGAGCGAACTTCAGAGACTGGTCGCCACCCGCACTAAAAATACAGACGTCCATACCATCGAAGGATTCATTGGTTGCTTCTTCAATGGTCCAAGTCTTATCGCCATACGACTGGGTCTTCCCTGCTGAGCGAGCAGACGCGAGCAAGCGAAGTTCCTTCATGGGGAACTCGCGCTCATGAAGAAGACGAATGATTTCTTGACCGACTGCGCCGGTCGCACCGAGGATGCCTACGTTGTATGCCATTTGATTATATAAATGAAAACGGGCGTGTAAAACAAAGCTGCGATGCCTTGTCAATCACGCCGACCAAACGAATGTTGATCGTTTCCATCGCAAGTCAAGAGATGGCGTTGCTCAATGATGGAGAAATTGTGCGAATTTTTCGTATTTCAACTTCCAAAAAAGCGCCCTCTTGCCTCGCCGATTCATATGGGACTCCCCTTGGCCTGCACAAACTTGCTGATTTCATTGGTTCTGAAGCGCCCGTTGGCATGGTCTTTAAAGGGCGAATGCCGACAAAGCATTATACCCAGTATACGCCCGAAGAGCAGTTCAGTAATTTAATCACCTCGCGAATAATACGCCTACATGGCCTTGAGGCGGGGAAAAACACTGGTGAAGGCTGCGATACTTACGCGCGCTATGTCTATATACATGGCACAAATCACGAAGATCGTATTGGCGAACCTTTTAGCGGTGGTTGCATCGAAATGCTGAATTCCGATGTGGTCGAATTATTTGAAATGGTCGAACCTGGTGATTTACTGTCGATTGTTGAAGATTGAGTGAAACTTTGTCGCCTAGGTGCCGATAGGTGTTTATTCTAAACCCCTAAACTACACTTCATGAAACGTCCACGAATCCTTATCGGCCTAACTGTCTGGTTCGCCAGCCTTATCATAGCATTTATATATGGGCGCTCCATAGCGCCTTCTTCGGTAGAAGCCGAGACGCCCGCGCAGACGGCAGCAGCGATTCAACGCACGGTCACTGGCGAGCAATCAATTGGCGGCAGCACGCCCTCGGAACTTGGCGCAGAGGCTACTCTTATTACAGAAGCAGGAGAAGTGCTCACCGCGTATTTCGAAGGGAACGAAATGACGCTCGCAGATGTGCTTGCTGGTATTGACAGCTTAAGTCCGAGCGAAACGAGGGATTTTTTAAATGAGGCATTTGCGTTGCCGACATCCGACCCCAGTCGTGCGCGCTTGATCACGGCACTACTGAGTCAGTTAGCGAGCACGAATCCGCAAGAAGCCTATGGGCTCACCGCAAGCATTGGTTCACTCAGAGATTCTGAGCGCGCTAAGGTCGCCATCTTGGAAGTTTGGGCAAAAGATGATCCTGTTGCGGCGATGGCATGGGCGGAGCTCGCCTTAGCAGACGAGCCGAACCACTTATACAGTTCGCAAATGCGCGCACTGTATCGAGGCTATGCCACGCTCAATCCGCAAGCAGCCTTTTTAGCGGCACAAACACTGCCCGCAAGTTCGAGAGATGAGCAACGTATACGAAATCAAATGATGGCTGAAGTGATCGAAACTCAGGCTCGCGACGGACAAATCGAACAGGCAAAATTAGCGATTGAACTGATATCGGACCCTGAAACTAAAGAGAATATGACTCGTGAACTGGTCAGTGAATGGGCCAAATTTGATCCCACTAGCGCCGCCACCTATATTGAGTCCTTGGGGGATTCCGCCTCTACTCGTTTAAAAACATCCCTTGTTGGCGAATGGGCAGAGAGCGATCCAGCAGCTGCGGCCGCATGGCTCAGCGGACTAGATGTTGAAGATCCAGCAGTCTCACGTGCGGCGAGTGAAGTGATACGTGAATGGACACGTTACGACCTCACCGCTTCTGCAGAATGGCTGAACGGCCTTCCGGCGTCTCCGGAGCTGGACCGTGCGGTTGCTAGCTATACTTTCCGAGCAGCTCAAGAAGACCCTGCCTCTGCGATGACTTGGGCGGAATCCGTTTCTAGTGACTGGGTGCGAGATCGCTTAATGAAGAGCGTCGCCGCCACTTGGAAAAGTGAGGACCCTGCAGCATTTGAACAGTATGTGGAGTCATCTGAGCTGACCGATGAACAAAAAGAGGCGCTAAGAACGGCTGAAGGTCGCGGAGGATTTGGCGGCGGTCGTGGGCGCGGCAATCGTTAAGCCATTTGCTTTTCCGTTGTATTTCAAGCTGCAGCAGGTCTAGCATAATTTGTAGTGAATACTTCGTCTACTGATACAGGAAAGCAACTCGAGTGGTTTTGTTTACGCACGCAAACAAAACGCGAGCATATTGCTGCGGCGATACTGTCGAAGATCGATGCAGTCGAAGTCTTTTGCCCTCGAATCAGTCAAATAAAGAAAACACGATCGGGCAAAAAGCGCTTCGTTGAGGCAATGTTTCCGGGCTATATTTTCGCTAAATTTTCACTCCAAGATAATTACCGTCGCATCATTCATACGCAGGGTGTGTCGAGCCTAGTGCACCAGGGAGAGCGCAAGGCGATCCCCGAGTCATTGATCAACCAACTTAAGGAAAATGTGCCTGAGGGTATTATCGAAGCGCCCGATCCAAGCATTGAGCCAGGCGCAAAAATCGAATTTGTGTCAGGCTCTTTAAAAGGCCTCAATGGGCAAGTTCTGGCACAACTCCCCTCCTCTGATCGCATACAGATCTTATTGGAATTCCTAGGTCAAGAGATCACGGTTGTCTCCAGTGCAGATGATATTCTTTTGGCGACTGAAGAGTAGCTCCTGTAGAGGTTTTATTTATAAAGACCTCAGTTCGTTAGGCCATTGCTCGGCGGTCTTTATCAATGAAGCCCCTACAAAAAAGAGCGCCCATTGATGGACGCTCTTTCGTAAATTTACTGTGGCAACACTTACCCGATATTTGCGTGGAAGTTATTCCCTGCCGTGGTCGCTTTAACGTAGTCCTTACGAATCGTAAAATCACCAAAACGCTCACCTTCGTTGCGCTCCTTAGCATAATCTAGAAGAATTGGCTTGAGGGCATCAATGATCTCTTGGTGGCTAACAGACGTTTTGTAGAGCTTATTCAACCGCTCTCCGTCGAATCCAGCCCCCAGATATAAATTATATTTACCTGGCACTTTACCCACGAGTCCAATTTCGCCAAGATACGGACGGCCACAACCATTCGGGCAACCTGTTGAGCGAATCACGATTTCGTCGTTTTGTAGCCCAGCTTCTTCAAGGATGACTTCAAGGTCGCTGACCAGTGTCGGCAAGTAGCGCTCAGACTCAGCAAGTGCGAGTCCGCAAGTCGGCAACGATACGCAAGCAATTTGGCTGCGACGCATACCCGATGCAGTCTTGTAGCCATCCAGGCCATATTGTTCAACGAGCGCATCGATTTGCGCTTTATCGGCAGCATCCACATTGCCAATGACTAAGTTTTGATTCCCCGTTAAACGAAAGTCGCCTTTGTGCACCTTCGCAATTTCTAGCATTCCCGTTTTAAGTGGTTTGCCTTCGGTATCGACGACGCGACCGCCTTCGATGAAGAGTCCGAGATGCCATTTGCCATTGGCACCTTCCATCCAACCGTAGCGATCACCGGTGCTGGTAAACGTGTAATCGCGAGGGTCTTCGAGTTTGTAGCCAAGGCGGTTCTCTAGCTCTTCACGAATCCACTCTTTGCCGAGACGCTCAACCGTATATTTGAAACGTGCGTTGGCGCGTTCGACACGATTGCCGTGATCGCGCTGAATAGTGACTATCTTTTCAGCAACGGCGACAGCTTGATCGGGCGTGCAGAATGCCAGCACATCAGCTAGGCGTGGAAATGTCTTCTCATTACCATGCGTCATACCCATGCCGCCACCAACGGTTACATTAAAGCCGAGTAATTTACCGTCTTCAACGATTGCGATGAAGCCGAGGCAATTAGCGAAAATATCTACGTCATTATAAGGCGGTATGGCGACTGCGATCTTGAACTTGCGCGGGAGATAAGTCTTGCCGTAAAGCGGCTCAACCTCATCTCCCTTGCAATCCTTAGAGCGTTCTGCGGCTTGCTCAACGGTGAGTTTGATAGGCTTGCCATCAAGCCACATTTCCGAGAATGCTGGAGTTTGCGGCTTCAAGTGCGCGTCGATTTGCTCAGTGATCGCTTGCACCTCTTGATGCACCTCACTCGCGAACGGCACTGGATTACACATCACATTACGATTCACGTCACCACAGGCAGCGAGTGTGGTCATAGCCACTTCGTTACAAGAGCTGATCACATCCTTGAGGTTTCCTTTTAGAATGCCGTGTAATTGGAAGGCTTGACGTGTGGTCAACTTCAGCGTGTTGAACGCACAATAGTTCGCCAGTTCATCCATCACGATCCACTGCTCTGGTGTGCAAATACCACCTGGCAGGCAGATGCGTGCCAAAAATGAATAAGCTTTATCCAACTTGTGCTTACGACGCTGACTGCGCACATCGCGGTCATCTTGTTGATAGAGCCCGTGAAACTTGGTTAGCTGCTGGTCATCTGCCGCAATGGAGCCAGTCGACACATCTGCGAGACCTTCTAGGATCGTGCCGCGTAGATAATTACTACGAGTTTTAATGCCCTCATTTTTATGTAATTGAGGTTCGGATTGGCTGTCGGATATCATAATTCGGATGAAATAAAGAGGTTCTTTGCAGCGGCGCAAACCTCAATACGTCGGTTTTTAACGAAATTGTGGTTGCAAATAGGCTTCATTCTTTAGTTTATAACTCAACAACTAATAAAAAGAAACTAAAAAGTCAATTCAGGCTAGCATTTTAGCTGCTGGCTGGTTTGATACCACACTTTCTTAAGCTAGCTAGATCATGAGCAACACAGACCCAGTCGTCCCGAATACAGCTCCATTCGCACCGGAACAAGTGCAATGGCTCAACAGTTTCCTACCCGCACTCCAGCCTGACCAATTGACATGGCTCGAAGGTTTCGTCAGCGGGCTACGCGCAGGTAAAGCTGGCGCGCCTTCAACACTCGCCGCTCCGGCCACCACTCCACAGTTGACTGTGCTCTATGGGACCGAGTCGGGCAATTCGGAGTCCTTGGCAGATCAGACTGTAAAGGTCGCCAACAAATCAGGCTTCAAAGCAAAGGCCGTCAGCATGGGAGACATTAAGCCAGCTAAGCTGAAAGGTGTTGAAAACCTACTGGTGATTGTCAGCACATGGGGCGAAGGTGATCCGCCTGAAAATGCTGTAGATTTCTACGAAGCGTTCATGAGTGACAGTGCGCCAAAACTTGAAGGGGTTCACTTCTCAGTGCTCGGCCTCGGCGATACAAGCTACGAGCATTTCTGCAAGATGGGCAAAGACTTCGATGCACGGCTTGAAGCGCTCGGCGCCAAGCGCGTGTTTGATCGTGTAGATTGCGATGTGGATTACGATGATGCCTTTGCAGCGTGGCAAAAAGGCGCCCTCGCCGCCCTTTCAGATATTGCGCAACCCACGGAAAGCGCCGGCGGTGTCATGACTGCGGCAGTTGCAACACCTACGGTCGCCTACTCTCGTAAAAACCCATTTCCAGCTGAATTAACAGAGCGGGTCATTCTCAATTGTGAAGGCTCTGCGAAGGAAACCATACACCTTGAAATGAGCCTCGAAGGTTCAGGTCTAGACTATCAAGCCGGCGACGCACTTGCCGTGGTCCCTCACAATGCTGATGATATCGTCGAGGATATTATTAAAATCACCAATCTCGACGCGGATGCTCCCGTATTGATTAAGGAGCAAGATTTCACATTGAAAGATGCGCTGACCAGTCAGCTCGATGTGACCGGTATTTCGCTCCCGGTGTTAAAGCGCTACAACGAAATTGCCAAAGATGCGAAACTCGCTGAGATGCTCAACCCTGAGAATAAGGCACAGCTGCAGGCTTATTTATATGGTCGTGAGATTATTGACGTATTAAAAGATTTTCCCGCAAAGGAGATCACCGCAGATGCTCTCGTTGGCATTATGCGTAAACTTCCGCCACGTCTGTATTCAATTGCGTCGAGCCCTAAAGCCCACCCGGGTGAAGTGCACCTAACTGTGGGTGTGGTCCGCTACGATGCGCATGGCCGCAACCGTAAAGGTGTCTGCTCGACCTATCTGGCAGAACGCATCCAAGAAGGTGACAAGGTCGATGTTTTCGTCACACCGAATAAACACTTTAAAGTTCCCGCAAATCCAGATGCCCCAATGATCATGGTCGGCCCTGGCACCGGCATTGCACCGTTTCGTGCGTTTGTTGAAGAACGCAAAGCCACCGATGCAAAGGGTAAAAATTGGCTCTTTTTTGGCGACCAGCACTATTTGACCGATTTCCTGTATCAAACCGAATGGCAGGACTACTTGGCCGACGGCATACTGACCAAACTCGATGTAGCCTTCTCACGCGACCAAAAAGAGAAGGTCTATGTGCAAGACCGTATGCGTGAAAACGCCAAAGAGCTCTATGCATGGATCCAAGAAGGCGCGTCCTTCTACGTTTGCGGCGATGCGAGCCGCATGGCAACCGATGTCGATGTCGCTCTGCACGATATTATCGAGCAAGAAGGCGGCATGAGCAAAGAAGACGCCGCAGCTTTTGTGAAACAGTTGAAGACTGACAAGCGCTACTTGCGCGACGTCTACTAATACGCACAGCGCACCTCAATACGGACATGACGACACACGTGCCCATCCCAGTCGATGTGCTCTGTGTGGGCTACGCTTGCGTGGATCTCAATTTTACCGGTTCGCATCATCCGAGTGCGGATGAGAAAATGCGCGCCACTAGCTTACAAACATGTGGCGGTGGCCCAGCAGCCAATGCGGCTGTCACTGTCGTGCGCTTGGGTGGCACAGCGCGTTTCTGTGGATACCTTGGAGACGATGCCTTTGGTGATGCACATATTTGTGAACTTCAATCCGAAGGCGTGCATGTGCGTGGCATACATCGCGGCACTGCACCGACACCGATCGCTTCGGTTCTGACAAAGCCCGATGGAGCGCGTTCGATTGTAGATTATCGTTCACCCAGCGCAATAGCCCCTGAAGATGCGATTTCATTAAGCGCGTATCCTGCAAAGGTATTACTCATAGATGGACACCAGCCTTTATTGTCCCTAAAGCTTATTGAAGAGGCTCGCACTCTCGGCATCCCGAGCATACTGGACGCAGGCTCAGTAAATGACGGCACACAGTTACTATTTAATAAAGTCGACTATCTAGTCACTTCAGAGAAGTTCGCCCGTGATCTTAGCGGTGAAAATGATCCGCGCATTGCCCTCGCCTATTTAGATGGTGCCGCGCCATTTATCGCCTGCACATGGGGCGAAGGTGGCGTGTATTGGCAAGACGAATACGGGCAAAAACACACTGCCGCATTTGATATTTCTGCGGTCGACACCAATGGCGCCGGCGATGCCTTTCATGGCGCGTTCGCTCTCGGTGTCGCACAAGGAATGAGCCCGAGGGATAACATGCGAAGTGCGTGCGCAGTGGGTGCATTGACCTGCTTGAAAAACGGCGCCCGAACAGCCATTCCAACAAAGGCTGAAGTAGCTCGTCTGCTTGGCGCAGCACTTTGAATGATTCGCTTTATCCCAAATGCGACTCTTGATTAACTATCAATAAGTCATACAGTAAAACCCATGAAAGCACGTAGCCTACGCCATCGACTCGAAAAAGCCGCAAAACTCCTCGTTATCATCCAAAAGCATACGCCCGAGGTGGATTGCCGCCTAGATGAAGATAAAGGTGAACACGGGCACTTAGTTATCGATTTTTCAGGAACCAACACCAACTCAAATAAGATTGTTTCCCTAGGTAAAGACCTTGAATCAAAGGGGTATCGCTTCACGGTAAAAAAGAGTCCGTGGCTTGGGCAAACGACCTACCAAGGAAAATCTACAGACAAAACCACCGTTGTGCTCACTCGACCGATCACAAAAGATCGTATGAATATTAACCAAGACGCACCAGAACGCGCCTATTCATTTGCAGACGCTTAGGTCAGAACCAATCACTCTATTCCTAAAAAAACACATCAGTTTTGATTTTGCCACACAGCTAGCGACTGAATGCTAAACGCCCTCCTCCGAAACATATTTTATGATCCATATTGGCCGCTTTAACAAATTACTTATCGTAGAGCAATCAGATCACGGTCTGTATCTAAATGCTAAACCGTTGGATAATATTCTATTGCCCAATGCCTACGTCACAGAAGAGATGGATATCGGTGATGAGATCGATGTCTTTATTTACAACGATTCTGAAGATCGTCTCGTTGCGACAACGGAGACACCCTTTGTGCAGGTTGGTGAATTTGCTTACCTCGAAGTTGTCAGCGTAAATCAAGTCGGCGCCTTTCTCGATTGGGGACTCAAGAAGGATCTCTTACTACCGTATCGTGAACAAGGCGAATGGAGCTTTAATGAAGGCGATGGCGCATTAGTGGCAGTCTATCTCGACGAGCACACAAATCGTATTGTCGCCTCCTGCCGATTACACCGTCACTTTTCGGAAACGAAGCCAGAGTATCATCCTAACCAACCGGTCCAAGTGTTGATTTACGACAACTCACCTTTGGGCTATAAGGCAATCGTAGACAAGAAGCACCGCGCCCTGCTCTACCATGAGGAAACTTCCGACATATTAGAACCCGGTGATCAGTTCACTGGATACATCAAGGAAGTGCATGATAGCGGCAAGATTGATATCCGCCGAGATGTCTCCGGGCGTCGGCGTGTTGAATCTTTATCGGAGCTCATACTTGAGAAACTCGAAGAAGCAGGCGGCAGCCTTCCCTTTAACGATAAGACCGATCCCGCAGAGATTCGCGAGACCTTTAATACCTCTAAAAAAGCGTTTAAACAGACCGTTATTGCACTTCGTAAACAAGGTTTATTAACCGAGCATTACGAGACGGAGTTCGTTACCTTGAAATCTGCTTGGGACGGCGGCGAAACCTATAAAAAGCGTGCATCGGATGTTTAATCTTAGGGTCGCTACTGGTGGCGCCCGCAGTGCTTGCAGCTTCTAATTTATCCAGAGGCGGTCTGCTCGTGAAAGCTTACGAGAATCAGCCCAGCACTGACTGAGTCGGCGTGCCCTTGCCTTGCTGAAAGGAAATGCCATCACCAGCAAAGACGATTTCGCCCCCAAGATCTCCACCAACTGGTCCAAGTTCGACAACCCAATCAGCCATACGGATAACATCGAGATCATGCTCAATAACGAGCACTGTATTTCCAGCGTCGCGCAGCTTAAACAATAAATCCATTAGGCGCTGCACGTCTAACCAATGGAGCCCGGTTGTTGGCTCATCTAATATATAGAGCGTCTCGCCTTGTTGACGCTTACTCAGTTCTAAGGATAGCTTAATCCGCTGCGCTTCACCGCCTGAAAGCGTTGTCGCTGGTTGGCCGAGCTTAATATACCCCAAGCCAACATCCGACAGTGTGCGCAACTTCTCGGCGATACGCGGTTGTTTGTTAAAGACCTCTAGAGCCTCATCGACACTCATGGCTAACACGTCAGCGATACTAAATCCCTTAAAGCGGATATCTAATGTCTCTCGATTATAACGGCGCCCTTGGCAACTGGTGCACTCGGCATAGACGTCCGCCATAAACTGCATATCTAATTTAATCACACCATCGCCCTTACAGCGTTCGCAGCGACCTCCGCTAACATTGAAACTAAAACGGCTACTTTTATAACCGCGAATTTTAGCCAATGAGCATTTCGAATAGAGGTCGCGTAACTGATCAAATAATTTGATGTAGGTTGCGGGATTAGAACGTGGACTGCGTCCGATTGGCTCTTGGTTGACTTGCACCACCGATTTAAAATGGTCGAGGCCGTCTAAGCTCGCATGTTTACCTGGTATTGCCTTAGCACGATTTAGTTGAAACGCCGCTGCTTTTGCCAAGATGTCATTGATCAATGTGCTTTTCCCTGAGCCTGAAAGGCCACACACAACGGTCAATAAGCCGACAGGGAAACGTGCATCAATCGTCTTTAAATTATTCTCAGCTGCACCATAGACTGTTAGCCAATCACAGGTTGATCGTAGTCGGTCGGCATTTTTTTCAACACGCCGAACGCCACTCAGAAACATCCCGCTTAAGCTTTCTTTCGATTCAAAAGATGCCTCTGGGCTACCCTCAAAAATAAGCCGACCACCTTCAACACCAGCACCCGGGCCAAGCTCGATCAAGTGATCGGCAGCACGCATAGTTTCGCCATCGTGTTCGACGACCACAACAGAATTACCTCGATCTCTTAAACCAATCAAAGTCTCGATTAAACGACGATTGTCCAAAGGGTGCAAACCGATGCTCGGCTCATCCAATAAATAAACCACACCGATGAGCGACATTCCGAGTTGAGTGGCTAAGCGCACTCGTTGCGCTTCTCCGCCGCTCAAACTACTGTAGCTTCGATTCAACGTCAGGTAGTCGAGGCCGACCTTATTTAAAAAACGTAGCCGCGAGGATAGACCACGCACCGCATCTTTCACTTGCGCATACTTCGGACTCGATTCGAGCACACCAACAAAGGCATCCGCCTCGGCTAGAGACATCGCCAAAAGGTCGGTAATCGACTTGCCTTCGATTAATACATTCAGGCTCGCGGGGCTTAGACGTTGACCCCGACAAGCTTCACATGGACTGCTCGTTTGAAAAGCCATCAATCGTGCGCGCAAGCCGTCGCTACTGGTCGTTCGTCGCATCTCCTCTAAGTCAGCAAGGACACCCTCAAAAGTCATGGCTTCTGGCTTTGTATTTCCACCTCTCAACTTAAAGCTGAATATGCGCTTTCCAGTGCCATGTAAAATTTGCTTTCGAACTTTCGGGTCGAGTTCATCCCAAGGTATTTTAGGGTCAAAAGGTAGCTGCTCAGCGAGTTGCTTGAGGATAGCATTTCGCTTTATGATCATCTGCTTAGATCCTAAGCGCCAAGGTTTGATGGCCCCCTTTTGCACCGACTTGCTTGCGTCTGGGACCAAAAGCTCTGGCTGAAATTGCAAGGTCTCTCCAAGGCCACCGCATTCTTGACACGCGCCTTCGGCATGATTCCACGAAAAGTGACGCGGTGAGATCGGCTCGTAAACATCACCGCAATTCACACAGGCAAGACGATTACTTAATGCTAACTCGCGCCAACCGCTAGCCTGAGTTTTATCTTCGACCAAAATAAGTGCACGGTCATCGCCTTCGCTAAATGCTAGCTCGAGTGAGTCGGCTAAACGGCTGCGCTGGTCGGCTCGAAGTCGAATGCGATCAATCACAATTTCCACAGCAATTTCTTTGGCCTTCGAATCGATAATGTTCGTATCATCTAAACGAAACAGTTCGCCATTTAAACGCACACGCTGAAATCCTCTTTGTTGTAGACGCGGTAATTCCTCACGTAAGATCGCTGGCTTTGCAGACATCCAAGGTGCCACAATCATTAAGCGACTTCCCTCTGGTTCTGCAAACACACGTGTCAGGCAATCGTCCATCGAACGTCGCTCGATACGTGCGCCATCTTTCGGGCAATAGGCAGTGCCGCACACTGCCCACAGCACACGCGCGAAATCAGCAATCTCGGTTACCGTAGCCACTGTGCTACGAGGATTGCCTCCACCTCCAGTGCGTTGCTCAAGAGCAATCACTGGCGACAAGCCTTCTATGAAATCAACGTCCGGCCTCGGTATTTGCTCAAGCACCATACGTGCTTTGGTTGATAGACTATCAATGTATTTACGATAGCCTTCCGCGTAAATAGTATCGAACGCTAGCGATGATTTACCCGAACCACTCACACCCGTAATGACCACAAACTGATTACGCGGTAGCTCCACATCGACGTTGCGCAAATTGTGTTCACGCGCACCTCGAACAGATATCGTTTGGGAATCAGGTGCAGTTGGAAGTGTCATAGATAGCGTTAAATTCGCTCTTAATATAGAGCTATCGTCCAAAGCGCAAGACTACGAAAAATAAAGTCAAATATTGTTCAATTTACGTTGTTTTCGAGCGAAGATATCCTATGCTTAAGCACAAGATATGAGTCGAAAAACCACACCTATTCTTTACATTAAACCTGCCTGCCCATGGTGCCGCGAAGCGCTCACCTTTTTCAATGCTCAGGGAGTCGACCTTGATGTGCGCGATGTCCTAAAAAACGCTAAAGACATGGATGCTATGGTCGCACTGAGCGGTCAAACCAAGACACCGACTTTTGAATATGAAGACTTCATGGTCGCCGACTTTTCTGTGGATGAGTTTGTCGCTGAACTAAGCGAATTTCCAGAGGTGCAGCATCAATTAGGCATCAGTGTTAGCGACATGTAGTTGGATGCGTTTGCCTACTTCGCTTGATAATAGGCACCCTTACGATTGTTTTCTAAACGGACATCGGTGTTCAAATCTTTAGGTAAGATCTGAGCGGAAATACTCAAACGCCCAGCCTGCTTGTCCGCAGGCACGGCAGTAAACACTTTACGTGTGGTAGTTAATCCGGGGCCAAGCGCTCCAATGGTAAAGCTTACTGGGTCTGCTTCACCAATAACAATATCCAGTTCGGATTCTGCCGACCAGGACGTGCCGCGGTTTTGCACGGTCACCTCAATTGGCATCGTGGTTCCGGGCTGCGCAGATGGATCGAGGTGTATGTCAGCGATGGATAAATCTAAGATGCCAGGCGTATCTCGTTCTCGCAGACGATCCCAATCAATCACACCGTCACCATAGGCGCTGTCCTCGCCCGGGCTCCCCGCATCATTGAGGTAGTTTTTTACTAAATCAACGACTTGCTTCGGTGCCAGTGAATGCTCCGCTGAGAGCATCGAAGCAAGTGTGCCACTGACAAATGGAGCTGCCGCGGAAGTTCCGGTAAACAGCGTCGTGCCGAAGTCCTCTTTGGCAGTTAATATCGAAACACCTGGTGCGGCGATGTCGATCGATGTGGACTGGTTTGGAAACAGCGCCTGCTTCCCGTTTGCATCAACAGCAGTCACCGCGATAACACTTTCGTAAGCCGCCGGGTAAGGCATAGTTGTATAGCCGTCGTTCCCAGCAGCTGCAACCATCAGCACACCCTTATCATTTGCATAGCTGATTGCCTGTCGCAGCACAGCAGAGTCTTGATACACTGCTAAACTCATATTGATAATTTGCGCACCGAGGTCCGTGGCTTGCACAATACCTTCGGCTACATGAAAACTATTTCCTAGACCCTCGTCATCGAGCACACGAACAACGAGCAAGTCACTATTGGGAGCGATGCCTTCACTGCCCGATATGATCGAAGCGACGGATGTGCCGTGCGCCGCTCCAGTCCCAGCTACCCCACCTCCTGCCAAATCAATTGGAACAATAGATACATCATCAAATTGAGAATGCGCTTGAATACCTGAATCAAGGATTGCCACTAGCACCCCAGTGCCGTCGCCGTCAACGGGCCCTCCCGATATTTGTCGAGCACTTTGACCGAAGCCTTTCAAACTAGCCAAAGCTTCTGGTGATAATTCAATCGGTGGCAGCGGTCGTGCCACCTCATAAGAAAAACTAGGTATTATTTCAAACCCTCTGGGATTGACTCGGTTTAAGGTGCCAGTGTCGATCCGAATTACCATTAACGCGTCAATCTGCCCTAGTGGTAGCTGACCAGCTTCAGCGAGCATCTCTAAATATGCGGCATAGTCAGCTTGATTCGAAAATTGCAGAACCAGTTCGCCTGGTATCGCGTTTTTGGGATAATCAATTTCAAGGAATTCAGGGCTCTGTTCGCGTGGTAGCGTGACACTGCCAGCAACATTCACCTGGATTTCTGTATGCTTCGCAGGCACATCAGTAGCAGTCACCTCAACAGGACGCTGCAACTGCTTTGAAAGCATGAAACCAACAATCGCCCCAAGGATAGCTAAGCAACAGAGTATTAATATGGGACGAATTAGACGCATGATCTGAAGCGTATGTAGAAGGGGTTAGAATTCAACTTTGAATGAAACTGTTGTATCGACATAAATACTCAATAGTTACCTTAAATTTACATGAAGATACTTTGCGTAAAGCACATCAACTTTGAAGGCCCCGGCGCCATTGCACTATGGGCGCAAATGAATGGGCATCATTTAGACGTGCTTCCTATTTACCAAACGCAACAGCTGCCCTCGCCTGAAAAGTATGATGCCTTTGTTTTCATGGGTGGCCCCATGAGCGTCCATGATAGCGATCAGCATCCATGGCTAGAGATGGAGAAGCGATATCTTCGCGGCGTTATTGCAGCTGGGAAGCATGTGATGGGTATTTGCCTTGGTGCACAACTCATCGCCGTAGCCATGGGCGCGAAAGTCACCGCAGGAGCAAATAAAGAAATCGGCTGGTTCCCGATTCGACGAACGGATGAATGTCCCGATGAATGTTCGCTGCCCGAATCGCTCAAGGTATTTCATTGGCATGGAGAAACCTTTACCGTGCCCTACCACGCCACGCCGATCGCCTGTAGCGACGCCTGCGACAATCAGGGCTTCATTCATCACTCCAAGGTGCTCGCACTCCAATGCCACCTTGAAGTGACCCCCGAGGGTGTCAGTCTACTTTCTGCAGCTTGTAGTAATGAGCTCGTAGACGCGCCCTACATCCAAGACCCCGAACGTATGCAATCGGAACCTATCGCCACTTTTCAAGCGATGCATGATGCCTTGTTTGAACTGCTCGATCAATGGGCAGTTAAGTGAAAGGACTTTGAGCCTAGTGAGTTCACTAGATCCCATTCCGACCAGCAACTATGTGGCAACATGAACCGATTGAAAGTCAGCCTCAAGGGACCCGGCAAGGCAGAGCTTCAAGGCCTCTAAACAATGGTATTCGACTGCCTAATAACGGCCGATATTTCTTGCCAAGCCGTCTCGATTTCGATAGCTTTTTAGCAGTTCTCTAGCGGATGGCACGCCACCGCGATCTATATAATACAGAAAGGCTTGGATATGAAAACCTACCCCACCATCAATGAATGCCGTGGCTATGTAGCGGCTCAACTCATGCGACACGATGCTACAGCAGAACGTCATACATACCCGACAATAACGATCTCAAGGCAAGCAGGTGCCAGAGGGCGAAGCATCGCTCACGAGTTACAGAAATCACTCAATGCCGAATCGCCCAATACTTATGTTCCATGGGGTTTGTTTGATGAAAATTTAGTTCAACAAGTGCTAGAAGATAATGACCTACCAGCAGAGCTTGAGAAGTTCATGCCAGAGTCAACTGTCAGCGAACTAGAGAGCTCGATCAACGAGATTCTAGGCCGCCACCCTTCCCTCTGGTCACTCTTTGAAAAAACCACTAGCACCATTGTTCGCTTAAGTCGTATGGGCCACTGCATCATTGTCGGACGTGCGGGCAATGTCATTACACATGGTATGCGGAACGTATTGCGTGTGCGATTGATCGGAAATGAAGTGAATCGAATCTATCGAATGGTGCATGCGCATGGCATGACAGAAAAAGGTGCCAAGGAGTTCGTTCATGATGAAGACGTCGCCCGTCGAAAATACATGAAGCAGCATTTCAATTGCGACATCGACGATCCACAGACCTACGATCTAGTGATTAATACCGACCACATCAGCGACGACTGCGTAGTTAACATGCTCATCGAAGGAACAAAACATTTGAAATAGTGAATTCGCTGGAGGGTTGCGCTCTGTCGCAACCGCGTATCTCACGATATATTACGCCTCAAGGTGGCGCAGGCGTGTCTCATGCCGCACGAAGTTTATGGTGCCTCGCAAGTTTCTATATGCGCACCGAAGACGGTGCCGCGCTACCCAGCGACACCAGCTTGAAGCAGCCGAGGAGGTGCGAGTTATGCAATAAGATGATCAAGGTGCTGGCCTGACGCAGGCCTGTCTCGAATGGCACTACCTTCAGGATGTTTTCAGCCTTCATAAGAGTTAGGGTCGCCTCGGCGAGGCGACCCTACCCAAAAAAATCTCTTAAGGTAGCGCAGGCATGTCTCACGCCGCACGAAAGTTTATGGTGCCTCGCAAGCTTCTCTATGCACACCGCGAATGCTCATGGAATTAAGATTTACCTCGATAGAGCTATTTGAGCGTTGATAGTCGAACGTCCTGCTTCGAATATTATAGTTTAATGCTTTCGGAAACTCATTCAGCAACTAGGTCAAACTCCCCATCAATCGCAATCATTGGCGGTGGCGCTGCTGGCTACTTCGCGGCGATCACTGCAGCGGAAGCGAACCCAAAGGCGAAAGTCACGATCTACGAGCAGAGCAAGCGCACGCTCACCAAGGTGAAGCTCTCGGGTGGCGGTCGTTGTAATGTGACCCATCAGTGCTTCGATCCTGCAAAATTGGCCCAGAACTATCCACGCGGCGCTCGTGAACTCCGTGGCGCGTTTCATCGTTGGCAGCCTCAAGATACCATCAACTGGTTTGCTGAACGCGGTGTGCAGATCAAAGCCGAGGCAGATGGTCGCATGTTTCCCACCACCGATGACTCGCAGACGATCATCAACTGTTTCCACGATGCGGCTCAAGCAGCTGGCGTCGAACTCCGGAAGGAATCCGCAGTCAAGCGCATCACCTTGCCACGCTGTAGCGATACGAAGGCAAATCAGTCATCATTCATCGTTCATCTATCCGATGACACCCAAATGTCGGCGGATAAAGTCCTCATCGCAACTGGTTCACTCAAGGCGTCCGCCCTTACACACTCACTCGAAGCGCTCGGACATACGATCGCCCCACTCGCCCCTTCACTCTTCGCCTTCAACCTAGCCGATAAACGCACCCAAGGCCTCGCTGGCCTCTCCGTGCAAAACGCCAGCGTCTCACTCGTAGGGCCTTTGCTCTTGTCGCGGAGTAGCCAAGCGAAGCCGGATGCGAAGGCCGTTTCACGCCAGCTCAAACCCGAACCTCAAACTGGCCCTATCCTTATCACCCACCGCGGACTCAGTGGCCCAGCAATCCTTCGACTCTCCGCATGGCAAGCTCGTCCACTACAAGAGAAAAACTATCATTTCGAGGTTTCCATCAATTGGCTTGGGACCGTATCCGAAAATCAACTACGTGAAAAATTCGCGCGCCTTCGCAAAGGCAAGACGCAGGTGAAAAGCAAAGTCTTCGAGCAAATCCCTCGTCGCTTGTGGGAACGCCTTGTCGAAGTCGTCGGCATCTCTGAGGATCAAAAATGGGCACAACTCCCGAAAGATAGAGAGGCTACACTCATTAACGAGCTCATAGACGGCCGCTACTCCGTCCAAGGCAAGACTACTAATAAGGATGAATTCGTCACCTGTGGTGGCGTCAGCCTCAAAGAGGTCAACTTCAAGAACATGGAAAGTAAACTCGTCCCTGGGCTTTACTTTGCAGGTGAGTGCCTCGACATCGACGGCATTACCGGTGGGTTTAATTTCCAAGCCGCTTGGACGGGAGGACGACTCGCTGGCTTGGCGATGGCTGGCGCTTAGCTAGTATCCTCTGGCGCGTTTTCAGTTCGCTAGAACTACTATTTACCTTTTGGCACAATGCCGGGATTTGCCTTTTCCCAGGCAGTATACTCTTCGAGCGACGCGCGTTTCCAGTCTCTGGCCACTCGGCGAATCGTATCGGAACGTAACTTTTCGTCATTTACCGAGACTGCAAAACTCATCGCTCCAGCGGGATCGATTTTGGCAACTTCGCGGGAATATTCTGCCACCGAACGATCTAATTCAGGTGAAGCTGGCTGCTCATTTAAGAACTGGCCTGCCTCATACGGATCGCGCTCTGCCCATTCTTCAATCACTTTCGCCATCGCGCGGCCATAGACCTGTTCATTCTCCTTGTAGTCGGTGACAAAAGCCACCGCTGCTTCGGGATCATCTTGAGCCCACCCTTCGGCAACTTCTGGCACCGCAGTCTTTAACACCTCTGGGTCGTTGATGTTTGCTAAACGGGCCGCCGCAGCCGCAGGTTGTGTCTCCCCTAGCTCATTAGCCAAACGCTCCAGTAGCTCTTGGCGATTTCGGCTCGCGGGTAAGCTAGCCAAATCATCGATCGCCATCACCCCACGCTGAGCGACAAGATTACGAGACACTTCTGCCGAGGTCCAGCGGTTCATGATATTAGAATCCGCGCTCTGCTCGGAAAGATATTGTAGGGCTTGCAAAGGATTGTTTTCACTCCAGCCCATCATGAGGCCGCGTTGATAGCGCTCAGGATTTTCCATACCATCGACCCATGCACGTGCACTACCCGGATCGAGACTCGCCCATGAGGAGAGTGCGACTGCAGTCGTCATGCCCGCGACACGACCACCCATCGATTCCGAATAAGTCACTGCAGCAGGTGCATCGATACGACCCCATGCGTAAAAAAGCATCCCCATTTGCTGCATACGCTCATAATCATTTCGGGTATTACTGATCAAATCCGCAAGCTCGGGCATCACCTCTGGACTGGCTTCTGCGAGCAAAAGAGCGAGCTTTGAGATTCGATCCAAATCATTCGATTCGTTGAGTGCTTCTTGAGCGGCACTCAATGGATCCATCTGAGTCAGTTGAAGAAACGCGTTTAAGTCAGCCATTTCTGGGCTCATTCTCGCTGCGGCTTCAGACGCATTTGGATCTGTTGAAAGCATTGTGCCCGCCTCACGCCCCGCTCCTGGTTCAGGCAAATTGTTTTCTCGTGAATCCAAGGCACTCGCTGTGCTCCGCTCTAAGCGATCACCCGACTCCGAATCACCTCCAGCGAGGCTTGAGCCAATCAATACGCCCACCAATAAAGTCAGTGAGCAGGCGCCAATTAAAACAACAGGGCGAATCGTTGGGGTATCACTCATGCGCATATCGTGGCACATACTTTCAAATATGAAACACTATTTTCACAATTTAGGAGGCCGTGTTATCCGCCGAACAAAGGCTGCAGTTTTTGACCAAAAGCCTTCTTAAGTAAGTGTCGCACACTTTAAGGGTTTTCATTACTTATCGGGTCACTAATTTGGCACATTTTAATGGAGACGCTTTCGACATCACTCATTGTGCCGGATATTTGGCAGCAGAAGGCTGTGAACCTTTTGCGTGCGAAGCATGATGTGGTTGTGCATGCGCCAACGGGCTCGGGAAAGACCTTCATTTTCGAAAGTCTAGTCATGGAGTCATTTCCAGGAAAAGCGGTCTATACGGTGCCGACGCGAGCCCTGGCGAATGATAAATATTGCGAGTGGGTTGCGAAGGGCTGGAATGTCGGAATCACCACGGGTGATGTGACGCATAACACGAATGCGCCAATGGTCGTCGCGACTCTAGAAACTCAAAAGCGCGCTTTGATCGCTGGGCGTGGTCCAAAGCTACTAGTGGTTGACGAATATCAAATGCTGGGCGACTCGGCGCGTGGTGTGAATTATGAAATCGCAATTGCGATGGCACCTCCTGAGACCCAGTTGCTCTTACTGAGTGGTAGTGTCGCCAACTATCAGGAAATGACTCAGTGGCTACAACGCTGTGGGCGCACTGCGGTATCGATCGCACACGAGGAACGGGCGGTGCCGTTGGATGAAATCCATCTAGATGCCTTACCCGACCACATTCCGAAGAGTATACATGGGCGCTGGCCGCGCTATATTGCGCGCGCACTCGCCGCAGAGCTTGGCCCGATTCTGATCTTTGCTCCGAGACGTAAAGTTGCCGAAAACCTGGCACGCACACTTGCTGCAGCGCTTCCCGAATACGATCCGCTCGTGCTCACACCAGAGCAACAAGCTATGGCAGGCACACAGCTCACCCGATGCCTTAAGAATCGCGTCGCTTTTCACCATAGTGGAATGAGCTATGCGCAACGTGCTGGTCTGGTCGAACCCTTGGCTAAAAACAGTCAACTTAAAGTCATTGTCGCGACAACTGGTTTAGCTGCTGGTATTAATTTTTCCATGCGTTCCGTGCTCGTGCTCGAACGTGAATATCGTGTGGCGGAAGCACATCGAATGCTACGTTCTGATGAACTTTTACAGATGTTTGGCCGTGCAGGTCGTCGAGGGCTGGATAAGCGCGGCACGGTCTTGTATGTCAACGGCAAGCCACGTCTAGCGGAAGCACGCCCACTCACACTGACACGCGAAACGATTGTCGACTGGCCCTCCCTTATCGGCGTGATTCAAGCCGCTGTTGAAGCAAATCAAAGCCCGCTGCAAGCAACTCGCGAATTGACCCAGCGCTTATTTAGTCGAACCCCTATTCGCTTAGGCTTAGATGATTTCCTCGAGCATCGCGGCAGCTCGCCTGCAACGCAAACGCCTACGCTTAAAGAGCAACAGCTAGCCAGTGGCACCGTTGTCGAATTTCAAAATAGCGAAGGCGTCTGGGAGCGTAAACGCGCCGCCCAACTTTTTGAGCTTAAAGACACATGGTATCTAGAAGGCGCGCAATGGCGGCCCGGTTTAAGTAGCCCCAAAATTGTTGCTAGTTTACGCATTGGCACCATCTGTAAGTTTGGCACAGGCAAGGCACGACGTTACGGAATCGAAGCGCCGATCGCGACCTTTCCGAAAGATAACTGCGAGAACCGTCTCACACTTTCCAAGTGGATCGTGAAAGTGCTTCGCGAACAAGCACGCGCAGATGGGAAAAAACCAAACGTCCCGAAGCTATGGACGTTAAATAAGATCGAGAAAGTGCTCTTGCCGCAAATGCCACAACTGACTCAAGGCGGTCAGAGTGTCGGCATAACCGAACGCGGCAATACACTGCTCGTGCAACTGGACTACAGTCACGCGCAGATCCATGCATTTAAAGACCTGAGCGGTAAAGGGCTCCTAAATCCGACCGAGCGCAAACGTTTGATCGCTGGCACGGAAACGGCAATGGACTCGCAGGGCCCATCACCACAACAGTCGAACCCGCGTAGTGTCGCGGAGCAATGGCATGCGCTCGGCTTAATCGACATGCAGGGCATTCCGACTCGGCGCGGCATTCTCTTTTCCTTCTTCAATCATGGAGAAGGTCTAGCTATCGCCGCAGCCCTCGAAGAGGCCACTTACCCAATAGAAGAGATTCTATATGATCTAGCGAATATTCGTGCAGGTCATCGCTTTCAAGCATTAGCACTCGCTGGACGCCCCCTATCTGCGCTCTGCCAAGAACGCTACGGCCTGCGCAGCATCCCGGGTTATTTGCGCCGAGGCCTACCTGAAGATTATGGCGATGGCGCCAGCGAAATCCTCTATACGATAGTGAACAAAAGTCGACGCATAGAAACCTACCTCGATGAGGAACTCAGCCGTGGCGATATCGAACGGGCTCGTGTCGAATGGCACAGCTTGATGCGACACATCGCCACCGCTCCCGACTATGATTGGGATCGATGGTCCGAGCTCCAGTCCGCTTGTGCCACGTATGTAGAGACCTACAAGCTTGAGCTCCCCTTCATGAATTTCCCCGCGCTTACAAGGCAGCAACGTAAACGCTAGCGCGCAAAGCGTTCTGCACTACGCAAAGCCAAGGCTTCGATGGTCAATGAAGGCGATTCGCCGCCGCCTGAACTGGGGAAGATACTCGCATCCATAATCGTCAGATTCTTCCAACGATGGCTGCGGCCATACGAATCCACAACCGAGCTTTCGGGATCATTCCCCATACGGCAGGTGCCAAACACATGCGTGCTACTAAAATAGTCATAGGTGCCATACTCCTCGACAAATTTATCGACACCGGAGGCCTTTAAAATCGCGCGGCATTTTTCTGCCATAAAGCGCAAGCGCTTGAGTTCTCCCTGGCCTAAGTGACTGTGAATACGCGCTAACGGTCGACCATTCGCATCGATTGCTTCAGGATCTAAATCCACAAAACTCTTCGGATTTGGCAGTGACTCACCAATCGCCCCAACCGTCAGCACTTTACCAAAGGCATCACGCATCGCAGCTTTATGCGCACGCCCCCAGCCGCTAACGATACGATTCGAATAGGCCAGCGGACCATTCAGCCCAGCCTCATGCACACCCGTCGAGAAACGGCAACCACCCACCACATCGGGTATCGAATCAGGCGCATTAAAATCCCAACAAATACTATCTGCCGGCAAACCGCGATAGCTCCCCATCGGATCTGGGTGTAAGCCACTCACCGACCATGACAAGGTCTCCATAAAGTTGCGCCCGACCTGACCGGACTCATTGCACAAGTTGTCTGAAGCCAATAACAAACGCGGCGTCTCTACCGCACCGCAAGCGACGACCAATTGCTTCGTTTCAAGAAAGACCTCCGCACCTGCTTCATCGATAAGGTGCACGCCACGTATCGCATCCTCATTGCCCGACTCAATACGAGTGACGACCACTCCAGCGCGAATCTCGCACAGACCACTCTCCACCGCTTTGCGTAAGAAGGTCACATCCACACTTCCCTTGTCCGTGCGCGGACAGCCACGCGTGCAATTTGCACAATAATTACAGCTCGGCCGCTTATCATACGGACGCGACAATGCCGCACGCGCATTCGGCCCCCAATTCAAGTCCAAGACACGCGCACCCTTCTGAATTTGCACACTCGCATAGCCCAAAGCATGCGCAGGCAATGGATACGGCTCACTGCGCCAGCGCGCTCCACCGTCTTCAGGACCCGCCACACCAACCAAGGTTTCCGCACGGCAATAATAGGACTCCAGCTCCGCGTAATTAACTGGCCAGTCCGCAGCGACCCCAAAGCGAGATCGCATTTGCATCGCATCCGGATGCATACGATGCGACTCACCTGTAAACGTTAACGTAGAGCCTCCCACGCCACGCACATGGTGGTATTTGTAGGCCTTACGCTCGTTCGATGGATTCATTCGACCAGCAACCGAATTCCACGAGCGCAAATCGTCCCAAGCCGAATGCAGCTTTTGCAGCGGCGCGTAGATATGCCGCCCCTCGGATCGTTCCTTATGCGGGAAATACTGAGTCTCCCAGGATTCCTCGCTCAGTTTATAATCGGTGAATGGATTAAACTTCGGCCCCGCCTCCAGGACCAGCACCTTCAACTGGCGCTCAGTCAAGGCATACGCCATCGTGCCCCCACCTGCACCCGAGCCAATGATCAGGACATCGTAGTCCGCACTCATTTAGGCGCCTCCGTGTAATCCATGTAGCCCAAGGGTTGAGGCGCATGCGGAAAGCCCACACCGCCCCACGATCCTTTACGTGCATAATACACCCGCTTCGCATCCTTCAGCGTATGATAAAAAAACAAACCAGGCATACTTTGTAGGCCCATCGATTCAGCCAGACTCACCAGCCCTTCCGCCTGCTCCGGAGACAGCTCAGCAAAACCCTCCACACCGAGCTTCCGCGCTTCAGTATCCGCCCAACGGATACCAATTTCCAACAACTGTTGATACTGTTTATTCT
>Ga0209555_10000290_pt1 | contig 43164 bp, 38 predicted proteins | sample SaaInl85LU_5_DNA_FD_184643 | JGI IMG/M metagenome (GOLD analysis project Ga0209555, IMG submission 184643) | Marine microbial communities from expanding oxygen minimum zones in the Saanich Inlet - ESP_85LU_5_DNA (SPAdes) (version 2) | ecosystem: Environmental > Aquatic > Marine > Intertidal...
TTTACATGATGGCCCATTCCAAAGCGCGTGGCTCGGTCACTCAGATGAAACAGCTGGGCGGTATGCGTGGCCTTATGGCCAAGCCGAATGGCGATATCATCGAGACGCCGATCATCTCGAACTTTAAAGAAGGTCTGACCGTTCTTGAGTATTTCAACTCAACCCACGGTGCGCGGAAGGGTCTGTCAGATACGGCTCTGAAAACGGCCAACTCTGGTTATCTTACACGTCGTCTTGTGGACGTGGCTCAGGACTGCATCGTTCGCCAGCATGATTGTGGCACCGACCGGTCCATCACTGCACGGGCTGCGATCAATGATGGGGAAGTTATCTCCTCCTTGTCAGAGCGGATCTTGGGCCGGGTTGCGGCTGAAGATGTGATCAAACCCGGCACGGATGAGGTTCTATGTGCCAAAGGTGAGATCATCGACGAACGCAAAGCGGACTTCATCGAAGAGAGCGGAGTGATCTCCATGTTGATCCGGTCACCTTTGACCTGTGAAACGGAAGATGGCATCTGTGCGGCCTGCTATGGTCGTGATTTGGCCCGGGGTACTTTGGTGAACCAGGGTGAAGCGGTGGGTATTATCGCGGCACAATCCATTGGTGAACCCGGAACACAGCTCACCATGCGCACATTCCACATCGGCGGTGTTGCACAGGGCGGTGGCCAGCAATCGAGCCAAGAGAGCAGCCAATCCGGTAAAGTGCATTTCGAGAATGCCATCTTGCTGAAAAACTCAGCCGGTGAGCAGCTGTCCATGACACGGAACATGGTGGCCAGTATCCTCGACATCGGTGGTGCGGTGATTGCCAGCTATAAGGTGGCCTATGGCTCGAAAATGTTGGTCAAAGATGGCCAAACCATTGAGCGTGGCGACAAGCTGTTTGAATGGGATCCGTTCACATTGCCCATCATTGCTGAGAAATCAGGTGTGGTGAAATATGTTGATCTGGTGTCGGGCATTGCGGTGCGTGACGAGACAGATGACGCCACTGGGATGACCCAGAAAATCGTGACGGATTGGCGCGCTGCGTTGAAAGGCAGCGAATTGGCGCCCAAGATCATTGTCACTGATGAAAAGGGTGAGCTGCTGACCCGTGAAGATGGCAATCCAATTGCCTATGCCATGTCCGTAGATGCGGTTCTCTCCGTTGAAGATGGTCAGGAGATCAAAGCGGGTGACATTCTGGCGCGGATCCCGCGCGAGGGTGGCCGATCCAAGGACATCACCGGTGGTCTGCCACGGGTTGCGGAATTGTTTGAGGCACGTCGCCCCAAAGATCACGCGATCATTGCAGAAATTGATGGCTATGTGCGCTTTGGTAAAGACTACAAAAACAAGCGTCGCATTGCGATTGAACCGGCGGACGAGACTTTGGAAAAAGTCGAGTATATGGTGCCAAAAGGCAAGCACATCCCCGTCCAGGAAGGTGATTTCATCAAGAAGGGTGATTACATCATGGATGGCAACCCTGCACCGCATGACATTCTTGCGGTCATGGGGGTTGAGGCCTTGGCCGATTATATGATCGACGAGGTTCAGGACGTGTATCGCCTGCAAGGGGTGAAAATCAACGACAAGCACATTGAAGTGATTGTGCGTCAAATGTTGCAGAAATGGGAAATCACCGACAGCGGTCAGACAACCTTGCTGAAAGGCGAGCATGTCGACAAAGCCGAGTTTGATGCGGTCAATGAAAAGGCGCTGTCAAAAGGCATTCGTCCTGCGCAGGGTGAGCCCATTTTGTTGGGGATCACGAAAGCCTCTTTGCAAACCCGCTCTTTCATCTCTGCGGCCTCCTTCCAGGAAACCACACGCGTTCTTACGGAGGCTTCCGTGCAGGGCAAACGTGACAAGCTTATCGGTCTCAAAGAGAATGTCATTGTTGGGCGCTTGATCCCAGCTGGCACCGGTGGCGCGACGCAGAAGATGCGCCGCGTGGCTGCAGATCGCGACAATGTTGTGATCGAAGCGCGCCGTGCAGAGGCCGAAGAGGCGATTGCTTTGGCTGCGCCGACCGCTGTTGCGGAAACGCCTGATGAGATGTTCGAAAGCCTATTGGTTGATACAGTTGAGGACAACCAAGAGTAAGACAGGTACACTTTGTAACTTAGGGCCGCTCTTCTGAGCGGCCCTTTTTTTTTGCAGTTGCACTTTTTGTCGAAATAGAGCCCGGTGGTTCTGAGACGATATCTATTGACATAGCGAAGGCAGACCCATGACTGACAATATCCGCGGAGCGCTCTTTATGGTGTGCTCAATGATTTGTTTCGCTGTGAATGACGCGGTGATCAAATCTCTGGGCGGGGTGCTGCCGATTTTCCAGACGCTCGCGGTGCGTGGCGGGATGGTGGTTGTCTTGTTGACACTCTTGGTGATGCGCTCTGGCTGGCGCGTGCAGGAGCTTGGGCGGCGCGACAAGGTGATCTTATCACTGCGCGTCGCCGCCGAAGTGGGCGCCGCATTTTTTATTGTCACGGCTCTGTTCAATATGGAACTGGCCAATATGACAGCTATCTTGCAAATCCTGCCGCTCACCATCCCATTGGCAGCCTTCCTGTTCCTTGGGGAACCCTTGGGGTGGCGCAGATTGGTGGCGATTTTCATTGGTTTTCTGGGGATGTTATTCATCGTGAAACCTGGCAGCGATGGATTTAATATTTACTCCTTATTTTGTTTGGCGGCGGTGATCTGTGTCACGATCCGCGATCTGACAGCGCGGAGCTTGGGGGCCAAGCTCTCCTCACAGGAGATGTCGCTCTTTGCCGCCATCGGCGTGTTTTGTGCGGCGACTGTGGCGACGATGTTTGAGCCCTGGGTGGCGATTTCTCTGACCTCTTGGGCGGCATTATGCGGCTCTTCACTGGCGATTTTGTTGGGATATCTGGTCAGTGTTTATGCCATTCGCACAGGCGATGTCAGCTTCACCGCACAGTTTCGCTATATCGGCCTTATTGCTGCATTGATCTTGGGCTATGTGTTTTTTGGAGAATGGCCAGATCGTCTGGCTTTGATGGGGGCCGCGATTATTGTCAGCACGGGCGCCTTTACCCTCTATCGCCAGCGCGCCAGTCGGAGGGTCAAATCTGCTTAGCGGAGCTTTGCGCGCTTCTCTGCGCGCAAGAGCAGATATTCTGCACTTACGGACTTGACGTTGAAATTGCGCTGGCATACCTGTCTGGAACGGCGCGGGTATGGTGAAATGGTATCATAAGAGCCTTCCAAGCTTAAGGTGCGGGTTCGATTCCCGCTACCCGCTCCAAAACACCCCCATTTTTTCCATTATGAATACAAAGCTATAATAGGGCGTCTGCCCTTGCAGGGGTGGGGCTTTAGGGTGTGGCCGTATAGGTCACATCGAAGTCGCATTGAAATTCAAAGGCGCCCGCCGACGTTTGCGGACCCAGTCTCAGCTGCGCGGGAAAAGTGAGGTCAAGCCTGAGTTTCTCCCGTGGTTTCAAAGACAGCGGCGCCAGGGCCTGCGGCTCTGCTGCGCCCTCGGCGAAGACCAGGCCCGGGCCATCGGCGGCCTGATACTCGGCGATGGGGCACAGCGGGCCAGGTTTCATGCGCAGATGCACCTGCGCGTTTTGCGGCTCTTGGCTGAGGTTTTCACAGTCCAACTTCACCTGCCCATAGCTGTCGAAATATCGGCCCGCGGAGGTGGAGACAGAGCCGAAATTCAAACTTGAGGAAGCGATCGCGCAAAACACCTCACCGGCCACAGCGGGGCCTGCCGCCAAGCCCCCTAACAGGCAGGCCAGGCGGAGGGCGGCGGCGCATTCAAAGACAGGTGAACGGCCCAAGCGTGGGTTGCAGGTCATCGGTTGGCGGAAATTCAATGGCTGTTTCACAGGATTCTTCTCCCATTGTGACATATAAAGTGGTGGAGGCGGGCAAATCTTCAAAAAATACTTCCCCAAAATCGATCACATAGGACGGATATTCTGCGCCCTCAAATGTGACTTCACTTCCGGCCGGCAAGACTCTGCCAGAGGCATCTTGCAGCTGCACGATGGCCGAGCGCCGCAGGCGGGTGGAGAGATTGATAAATGAGGCGCCGAAGGGATAGGGGTAGACCGTGACCATCGTATTTGTGATGTCATATTCAAACGGAATTTCTTCTGGCGAGATACTTATTCTATTGGCCTTGCCGCGCCGCAGGCTGGGCACAATGGCGTTTCCATTGCGATCGGTCTTGGTGACTTCCTGACTTTGCAGATAGACGGGAATGTCAGAGGCTTCGCCGGTGGTGACGACGGCATATTGGTGCCCGAGGTTTGGCGTTGCGAAAAATGTTCCATTCGCGCGGCCCAGGACGCCGCGCCTGGTGTAATATCCGGTGGTGGCCGAGGTGGTGTAGCTGAAGCGCAGTTGATGATTGGCGATGCGGCTGGGTTTCTCGAACTTGGCGTCAAGGCGGACCGGGCCTGTTTGGTCGATGCTGCCGCTGTAGGTTTGCGAAAGCCCCGACTCGCTTTGGCTAAACTTTGAGAAATTGACATCCAATGTCAGCCCGTTTTCCCCAATTCCCGAGTTGGCGGTTGTCACCCGCTTTGTCCCGAAGGTCCGCGTGACCAAGAGCGATAGATCCAGCTTCGCGCTCCGAAGGGCGGCGCGGGCTGAGAGGGACCATTTTTCATTCAGGGCGCGAGACCATTGGGTTGAGAAAGTGGTGGTGTGACCGGCGTTCCATTTCTTTTGCACCATAAGTGAGGTGGAGAGCGTATCCTTCTCCGTCAGGGTCAGCGCGAGAAACCCGCGAATAGCGGTTTGGAAATTGGGCTGATCCTCCGGACCCTGGCCGATTTGTCTCCAGGCGTGGTTTTGGAAGGCCAGTTGCGCCCCCCAGTTGAAGGTTTCTGGTCGCGTGGCCGGCGATAGATTGGCCTTGACCTGAAGGCCCAAACCGCTGGCGCTGGCACTGGCGGCGGCTGTGGCGTTGATCATCGTCTTATCGCGCCAGGCATGTTGTGCGCCGCCACCGAGAAGGGCGCCCCCAGGCCAAAGCGCAAAAGACCCCGAGGCGGTAACCCGGTCGGTGAGGCCATAGCGCTGCACGCTCGAGGCATAAAGCCCGCGATAGATGCCACGGCCCCGGGACAAAAGGCCGATCCCATATTGGAACTCATGGGCGCCCTTTCTATAAATGCCGGGCATGTTGAAATACGGAATGCTTTGGGTGGTTTTTCGGCCAAATTTATCCGTCAGGACAATGGAGACCGTGCCATTTCCATCAATTGAGGGGATGTCTTCCAGGCGAAATTCGCCCCGGTCCACCGAGATGGTTTCTCCTATTTTTGCCTCGCCGATGAAAAATTCAACGTCAGCCGGCAGGCCCGTTGCGCCCTCAAAAGACAGTGTGTTGAAATGGCTGTGATTGGGGGTGAATGCAAAGTCGCTGACATAGCTTGCCCCGGTGAAACCGACACCAGTGAGGCCCGGTCCAGAAAATCCGGCCTGCTCGCCAAGGCGCCAGAGGGCATTTTGTTTGGGCCGGTGGTAGCGCGTTTGGACCCCAAATAAGTCGAGCGCCACAGAGCCGCCAGTGTCGGCCCGAATGCGGACCTTGGCCTCCGCCTCAAGTTTTGAGTTGGAATATTCAAAGAGACCCGAGGCATGGGCTGCGACACTGCCTGTGCTCGACAGTTGGCTTGTAAGGTCGTAGCGCAGGAGCGTGCTGGGGATGGGGTCGGCCATGTCAGGTGGTGCGCCACCGGCGCCGCGCTGGGCGCTGGCACCGAAAAGCTGGGGTTGGGCGGTGAAATAGGCACGGGTGGCATCGCCACTAAAGTGAAGGCTCAAGCCACCAATTTGATCCAGTGCCACATAGTCGAGATCAAAAAGGCGTGCCACGGGCGGGGTGATCGCTAGGCCAAGCTGGGCAAAGTCTTCCGGGTCAATATAGGCTTGGCCGTTGTGAAACTCAAAAAAGAAGAAGAATGGCAGTTTTTCCCCATTGAGGTAGATGTCGAAAAAATTGGGCACGAGATCAGTTCGATCTGCCAACTCGATCCAATAGGCACGCAGTTTCCGATCAATTTCGGATCGGGTAATGCGCCCGTCTTCGTCGATATCAAGAGGCGCGTAGCGGGCGTAGGCTTTGGGCGCGGTGTCCTCGGTAAAGACAGGGATCGCTTCCGCCCGGTCAATGTGATCTGGAGCAATCAATGCGATGCAGATATCGGCCAAGCCAAGCGGTGTCGCGCGATCATATTGAGCGCGGCTTTCGATCAGTTGACCGATATAGTGCAACTGCTGCTCAAAGCTGGCCTTGCCTAAATCTTCCATATTCGTGCCCAGTCGTCGGGCCAGGTCCGGGGTGAATTGGATCAAGCCGAGGGTCTCATTCACACGATTGCGAGACCGATGGTCAAAACTGCCATTGGTCTCAAAGGCGATCACCGCCATAATGTGCTCTGCGGTCACAGAAAGGGTCTGGGCGAGAGCGGTAATGGCATCGACTTTATTTTGAGGGATGCCATTTGGCACAGCTGCTGGCGGTGCCGTGGCGCTGGCCTGTGCCAAAGGAGCCAGCGAGAGTCCGCAAAAGATGGAGAAAAGGCGTAGATATGTTTTGATATCAGCCACGCGACCCTATTCAAGATTGGCGAGCTGATAGCTTTGGTTTAAGCCCGTCAGCTTGAAAACCGCTTTGCCGGGCAGCATAGCTTCAGGCAGCTGCACCTGCCATTCCCGCCAGGATCCTGCCAACACATGTGCCAAGCTGTTGTTGGCATAGACGGGCGTGTTCCCTTGGGAGGGGTTCGGATGCAGACCGACGCTCACGACTGTGGCCCGTTGGTTGCCTGAGTTGGTGGCCCGTAGGGTGGCTGTGTCGCCTTTGGTTGTAATGGTCCAGGTCAATTTCGGCCCGCCAGGGCTTTGCGGCGCGACATAAACTGGCAGGACATGGCGCAGAGTGACGTCGAGGGTGGAGGTGCCTTGCTCGGCTTTCTTCACCTCTGAGGGGACTTCCGCGACGATCAGTCGGAAAGTCTGTTCTGACGGGGTGCCTCGCTTGCCGCGAAATCCGAGTCGTATTTTTTTTGAATCGCCGGGATGGAGTTTGAAGCTTGGTGGGCTGACGATGAATAACCTTGTGTCTTCATAGACATCAACCCCATCAACCACCGCCCATTTCAAGACTTCGATGTTATAAAGCGTGGGTTGGGTGCGCAGGTTTGTAATTTCCACAACGCCGCGGCCAGAGGCCTCCACGTCAACAATGACGGGAACAATTGTAGAATTTGCCTGAAGCGAGGTCGCCAGAAAAGCAAAGGTGAAAGCTGAATAAACTATGCGCAGAAAGCCGGTCATAGGAGTTCTCCTAAAAATGTGACCCAATTGGGGCCGATAAGTGATAGGGTGTCGCTATACTTAAGGAGTGTTAAATCATTGCTTAAATCGCGGGTAAGACACTAAAATTGTATATGAAAACATCAAATGAGCGGAGCGGGTTCTGGCCTTTAACGGTGGACTGAAAAGGGCCCTGCGACGAAAATTTCCAGGGCCCAACTCAAGGGATTAATCCAATCGATTGGGTTAATATGTGATGGTGATGCCCAATGTATCGGAGTAAGTGCCAACGACGCCTGCGCTATTTTCTTCGGCCAAAACGCGGCCATAGACAGAATAGTTTACGGTTTCGCTGCTTGCGGCGACGGCATTGCTCACCAAGGCACCATTTGCCGGGATGTAGCTTTCGACCCCCCGTGATTCATCAATGGCGATGATATACTCCAGGTAGTTTTCGCTCTCGGCCTCAGCCAAACGCCGGTTGGTGTCAACCAAAGAGCTGCCGCCATCAATGGTGATTGTGTAGGTTGTGCCAGTGGTGCAAGCGGCGCCGATGCTGCCTTCTGCGTCTGTTTCGGAGCCGGGCGTAATGGCGCCAAAATTCAGCGCAACGGCCGAAACGGTACAGGAGCCTTGAACGTTGGCAGAGACATTCATCGTTCCAGTTGCACTGCCAGCCTGCGCGACTTGAGCCGTTGTCAATGTTGCCAAGAAAAGCGGTGCAGCGAGTTTCATTGCATATGTCATTGTGGTGTCCTTAAATACTATTTGGTTTTAGATGAAGTCTTGGGAGGATTTGGGAGACTTCGCTGCGCAAATAGGTTCTAAAATACTAACAAAGGATAAATTTCTCTGACCAATTTCTCAAATGGACAGTTGGCTATATTCCGTCTTCAAAAGTGTAGGAATTACGCTTTTTATTGATACTAATAAACAATTTGGTAGTTTCTTAGACCTTTCGTTAAACTTGCTAATGATTGGTTTAAACTTTGAAGCGTTTCTCGCGCGGGACAGCCTGTTCTTGCACGGGATGGAGACCCAAAAGCCCTGGTGCTCGCCGGCCAGTGAACCCGGCGCCTATCCCTGCTATCTGATTTGCGATACGCCGATTTTATTGATCGCGCCCTCTTGTTGGTTGTCCTGCAGGCGGATACATCGTGTGGACGAATGTAAGGGGTAGGCATGGCACAGACACCAAATTCCGCGGCAGAGGTGAGCGAAGAGCGCGCAGCCTCAAAACGAGTTGGCGTGTTGAAAGCTTTGCTTCCCTATTTTGGCCCCTATAAAGTTTGGGTCGTATTGGCACTGGCGGCCCTCACCATTACCGCCAGCGTGTCACTGATTTTGCCGGTTGCAGCCCGCAGGGTGATCGACGGATTTTCCGTGGGGGATGTATCCCTGCTCAACCAATATTTTATGGGTGCCATTGCAGTGGCCGCGGTCTTCGCGCTGGGCACAGGCCTGCGCTATTATGTGGTGACACGTCTCGGCGAGCGCGTGGTCGCAGATTTGCGCAAGGCCATTTTTGACCGCATGATTGGCATGTCGCCGGCCTATTTTGAGAAATTGATGACCGGTGAAGTTCTCAGCCGTATCACGACCGATACGACGTTGATCCTCTCTGTCATTGGCTCCTCTGCCAGCTGGCTGTTGCGTAATATGCTGATGATGTCAGGTGGATTGATTATGATGCTCTGGACCTCTCCAAAGCTGACCGGTTTGGTCCTGTTGATCGTGCCGCTCATCTTAGGACCGATTTTGGCATTGGGGCGTAAATTGCGCGGCTTGTCGCGGCAAAACCAGGACTGGATCGCGGCCTCCTCTGGTAAGGCGTCAGAATCGCTGTTGTCGGCGCAAACCGTACAAGCCTTTACCCATGAGGCCCGCAGCTCGGCAGAGTTCTCAGATGTCACCGAGAAAGCCTATGACAGCGCCCGCGCAAGGATCAAAACGCGCGCCTTGATAACGATGATCATTATCTTTGTGGCATTTAGCGGCGTGATGGGGGTCTTGTGGATTGGGGCCATTGATGTGCGCAGTGGCGCCATCACGGCCGGACAATTGGTGCAATTTGTCATCTATGCCGCAATTGTTGCCAGCTCAACTGCGGCCTTGTCAGAACTGTGGTCCGAGCTGCAGCGGGCTGCCGGGGCTACGGAACGTCTGGTTGAGCTTCTGGAGGCGGAGGATTCGATTGCCGATCCAAAAGGTCCGATCCCGGCGAAACCGGGGGCCGTGGTGTTTGAGAATGTGCAGTTTGCTTTCCCAAGCCGGCCGGGCTCGCCGGCGCTCAATGGGGTGAATTTCACGATCAATCCCGGCGAGACAGTGGCCTTGGTAGGCCCTTCAGGAGCTGGAAAATCTACGATTATTCAACTGGTTCAGAGATTTTTTGACCCGCAATCTGGCTGCATCACCTTTGGCGGTGTGCCTTTGCCTCAGATGCGGCGCAGTGATTTTCGCCAATTCATGGCGCTTGTTCCGCAAGATCCGGTTATCTTTGCCAGTTCCGCCTACGACAATATCTTATTTGGTCGCCCAAGCGCCAGCCGCGATGAGGTGATTGCGGCGGCCAAGGCGGCGGCGGCAGATGATTTTATTTGCGCGCTGCCCGATGGCTATGACAGCTATGTCGGTGAGCGCGGCGTGATGCTTTCTGGCGGGCAAAAGCAACGGATTGCCATTGCCCGCGCAATTCTGCGCGATGCCCCGGTGCTCTTGCTGGATGAGGCCACTTCGGCCCTGGATGGCGAGAGCGAGGCTTTGGTGCAAAAAGCATTCGAGGTTCTGTCAAAGGATCGCACCACCTTGGTGGTGGCGCATCGTTTGGCGACGGTCAAAAATGCTGATCGCATTTTGGTGATGGACCAGGGACAAATTATTGCGCAGGGCACCCATGCCAGTTTGGTCGCAGAGGGCGGGCTCTACGCGCGCTTGGCCAAATTGCAGTTTTCAGAAACAGAAGGTGTTTAGCGGTTATCTGCAAAGACCTGTGCAAATTCCTTGCGCTATTTATGAATATTTAGCATCCTGAATCAGAGCACTGCGGATTGGCGCAAGTGCGTTTTGGGAGATGCTTATGGGATTTGCAACTAAAGCTGATCGGGATGCAGTTGAAAACGAAATGCCTTGGGCAGAGCGAGATGTTCCTAAAACGATGTATGAGTTCATCGATCGGGTGGCCGTGCGTCATGGTGCCCGCCCCGGTGTGAGTTTTCAGATCACCTCGGGGCAGATGGACAAGGCGGAAACGCTGAGCTGGCAAGAGTTTCGAGATAAATCGGTGCAGGCGGCCAATCTATTCCGTCGCCTGGGTGTTGGTGAAAATGACGTTGTGGCTTATCTGTTGCCCATCTGTAACGAGGCCGCCTTGACGCTTGTGGGGGGCAGCATTGCCGGCATTGCCAATCCAATCAACCCCTTGCTGGACCCAGACCAGATTGCCGCGATTCTGCGCGAGACCAATGCGAAGGTCTTGGTCACACTGCGCGGGTTCCCAAAAACGGATTTGCCACAGCTGGCGGCCGATGCGGTGGCGCAGGCACCGAATGTGCAGACTGTGTTGGAAGTGGATCTCAACCGCTACCTGACACCACCGAAATCTTGGATCGTGCCGCTCATTCGTCCGAAAGTCACCGTCACCCACAGCGCGCAGATCATGGATTTCAATGCAGAGCTGGCAAAGCAGAATCGCATATTAGATTTTCAAGATGCAACTGAAGATCGCGTCGCTGCTTATTTTCATACGGGCGGTACAACGGGCATGCCAAAGGTTGCGCAACATAAATATTCCGGCATTGTCTATAATGGCTGGCTTGGCGATCGCATGTTGTTTGAGGCCCAAGACACAATCATATGCCCTTTGCCGCTGTTTCACGTTTTTGCCTGTCATGTGATATTGATGGCCATGATCAGCTCTGGCGCCCATGTGGTCTTTCCCACCCCGCAAGGCTATCGGGGTGAGGGGGTATTTGATAATTTCTGGAAACTTATTGAGCGCTGGAATGTGACCTTCATGATCACCGTCCCGACCGCGCTCTCAGCGCTGATGCAGCGCCCGGTCAATGCGGATATCTCGTCGCTTCGCACGGCGTTTTCTGGCTCTTCACCTCTGCCGGTTGAACTTTTCAAGCGCTTTGAAGCCGCGACAGGGGTTGAGGTTGTCGAGGGCTATGGTTTGACTGAGGTGACCTGTTTGGTCTCATGCAACCCCGATCAAGGTCTCAAAAAAGTGGGATCGGTTGGGCTGCCCTTGCCCTATACGACCGTTAAAATTCTGCGTGACGGGCCCCAGGGACCTCAGGAATGCGATGTCGATGAGATTGGAGAGATCTGCATTGATAATCCGGGGGTCTTTGCCGGCCATACCTATACGGAAGCGGCCAAGAACAAAAATCTCTATCATTACGATCGCTTCCTGCGCACCGGGGATTTGGGGCGGATGGACGCGGATGGCTACCTGTGGATCACTGGCCGCGCCAAAGACCTCATTATTCGCGGTGGGCATAACATTGACCCGGCCCTGATCGAGGAAGCTCTCGCGGGCCATGAGGCCGTCGGATTCGTCGGCGCGATTGGCCAGCCGGATGCGCATGCGGGGGAAATTCCCTGTGCTTATGTGGAGCTGGTTGCAGGTGCAAAAGTCAGCCCAGAGGAGCTGATGGCTTTTGCCAGTGAACGTGTGGCAGAACGGGCTGCGCAACCAAAATATATTGAGATCATGCCAGAGCTGCCGAAAACGGCGGTGGGAAAGGTCTTCAAGCCGGCGCTGCGCAAATCTGCAATCACCCGCATTTATAATGCGGCGCTGGCGGAGGCGGGCGTGTCGGCCGCGGTGCAGACGGTGATTGAGGACAAGCAACGGGGGCTGGTGGCACAAGTGCATGGCACTGCGGAGGATGAGGCGGTGAACCAAGTGCTTGGTGGCTTTATCTGGTCTTGGGAGCGCGCATCTTAGGGCTTGCGGACCAAAGACGCGTCGCATCAAATGCCTGGACAGGCTCTGGAGCGCTCACTAGGCTGCGTTTCAACTGATGGATGAGGTAAATTATGGACGCGTCGTTTTCACGCCGTAAACTGGTCACCCCAGCCGAACTCAAGGCGCTCAACACACGCTCAAACCTGTGGGGGGCGGCACAAATGGCGAGCCACCTGGGGGCAATTGTCTGCGCGGGTTACCTGCACAGCTTGGCTCTGGGCACAGCCTGGGTTTGGCTGACCGGCTTTGTTTTAGGTGTTTTGCTCAATTTTCTCTATGCCGCCCAGCATGAGTTAAGTCATGCGACCGTTTTCGCAACGCGCCGGATAAATGTGTTGTTTGGCCGTTTGATTGGCTTTGTGATGATCTTTCCGCGAGACTACGATCAAGTCATGCATTTCGCGCACCATACCCATACGCAAGATTGGGAAAAAGACGGCGAATTGGTGCGCGCGCCCTATACGCTTATGACCTATCTTCTGTGGCTCTCAGGCGTCACCTATTGGCGAAATCGCATCTTTGGAGTGATCCGCCGGGCGCGAGGCGTGATTATTGAGCCCTTTATCCGTGCGGAAGAAGAAGCCAAGATCATTCTTGAGAGCCGGGTTCATGTGGCGCTCTATGCGGTGATCCTCTTGGGCTCTCTTGCTTTGAATTCATGGGCGGCGATGAGCTATTGGCTTTTGCCGATGCTTTTGACCAAACCTGTGCATCAATTGCAAAATACCATTGAGCATTTGGGGCTCAGCCATGAGGATGATATTTTAAAGAACACGCGCTCCACGCGCACGAATGCGGTGATGCGCTGGCTGTGCTGGCAGATGCCCTATCATACGGCGCATCATGTGTTTCCCTCGGTGCCTTTTTGGAAATTGCGGCAGCTCAACGCGAAGATTGAAGCGCAGGCGGGGCCTGTGCACCGGATGGGCTGGATCGAATTTCAGATCGAGGTCATCAAGCGGTTTGCGCAAAAAGATGAAAGCCAATGGCCCATGGATGAGGTTTGGATTGTGCCGACCTCAGCTGGGCGCGAGACGCGGGTTGAGGCTTGAGGGCGCCTCCGCATAGGCGCGCTCAAGCTCTATTAATTTTTGCTTGCGCCACAGCCCGCCAGCATAGCCTGTCAGAGTGCCGTCAGCGCCAATGACGCGGTGGCACGGCAATACAATAGCGATTTGATTGGCGCCATTGGCGCGTGCCACGGCACGCATTGCTGTGGGGCGCGCGATAGATTGCGCCAATTGCGCATAGGATCGCGTCTGCCCGGCTGGGATGTCTTGCAAAGCGCGCCAGACCGTCTTGGAAAAATCTGTGCCATGCAGGGCCAGGGGCAGTTCAAATTTCGGCCGCTGCCCCGCAAAAAATTCGGCCAGCTGCGCTTGCACCAGATCGGTCATGGCAAAGCGACCAAAACCCAATTGCCCTTTTGAAAATTGAAATAGCCGTTGGACCTCGCGGGCCAGGCCTTTGCGCTCGGGAAACTCCAGCAAATGTAACTGCGTGGCGTCACAGATGGTCACCATCGCGCCAATGGGTGTATCGATCCAACTGGCGCGCAGCTGGGCATTTTCGACAAATTCTCCTGGAGCCCGCCCCATGAGTTTCGCGAAAGCGGCGCGAAATGCGCTGGGCGATTCAAATCCTGCGCTCAGCTGGGCCTCGACGACCTTATCGCCCTTGGCCAAAACCTCGGCAGAATGACGCAACCGGCGATGCCGGGCCATTTCCAAGAACGTCATGCCAAAATGGCGCTTAAAGGCGCGCCTTACGGTGGAGGGGTCAAAGCCCATCGCCGCAACGCAGGTCTCGCTCCAACGGCGCATTGGGTCTGCATCAAAGGCTTTCAGCATCTGATCCACAAGCGGATCCAGCCGGGCCACAGGCGCCAGCGGGTGGCAGCGTTTGCACGGCCTAAATCCCGCAGCGATACAATCGCCGGGGGAGTCGAAAAACGTGCAATTTTCCGGCTTGGGATTGGGAGCCGGGCAATTCAGGCGGCAAAAAATCCCGGTTGAGGTCACGCCGACATAGGCGCGCCCCTCATAGACGTCACTGCGGGCGACAAGTGCCTCATAGAGCACATTTGGATCAGGTAATGAAAACATCATATCAGCACCCTAGCGTGATTCTCTGTGCTGTGGCGCCGTTTTTCGGGCGGGACTGTGAGTTTTTTGCGTTTTGGTCTGGGCGTTGGGGCAGGGGCGCTGCGGGCGGCGTGAAAATCGCTTGCGTCACCTCGGAACTCATTGCAGGTTGACCAGATGACACAGACTCTCAAAACCTTCACCAGCCTTTGGGCCATGCAACCGCACGATCAAACGGGGATTAAATTGCCCTATGCGCAGGTCTGCGAAATGGTGGCGGAGGCCGGGTATGACGGGATGGCGATTGACCTGGGGGCCGGTGATGTGGCGCAAGCCCATGAGGTGCGCCCGCATATGGAACGTCATGGCCTCACGCCTTTGATTGTTGCCTTTCCCAAGAGTGTTGAAAGCCTGCGTGAGACGCTGGTGATGGCGAAGGATTTCGGCAGCCCGTTTGTTGATGTGATTGGTCAGGTGATGCCGCTGAGTGTTGATGGGATGATCCCTGTGATTCGGCAATGGATGGATATGGCCGATGAGATTGGCATTCCAGTACAATTTGAAACCCACCGCAATTGCATCACGAATGATCTTTATTCCACGCTGTGCCTGCTCGATGCGATCCCTGAGATGCGGATATGTGCGGACTTGAGCCATTATGTGGTTGATCGCGAATTTTGGTTCCCCCTATCACAGCGTGATATGGGATTGATCAGCCGCATATTGCAACGCTCCGACAGCTTTCAAGGCCGGGTGGCCAGCCGCCAGCAAATTCAGCTGCAATTGGACTTTCCGCAGCACCAAAAATGGGTTGAGCTGTTTAAGGGCTGGTGGCGCGAAGGGCTGCAAGATTGGCGTGCGCGCGGGGAGGGGGATTGCATCTTTCTATGTGAGCTTGGCCCGCCAGAATATGCGATGACCGATGCCCAGGGGCGCGAGATGTCAAACCGCTGGGAGGAGGCTTTGCAGATTAAAGCTTGGATCGCAGAGATCTGGCAAGAGCTCGGCGGTGATCGCTAAAAGCCGCTCATCGCCTTTCGTGAAAAATAAAGCCAATGAAATTTAGAAGCAATTGCGCCGCAAGAATTTGGGTGCTGTCGGTCGGATCGTAGGCCGGGGCCACTTCGACCAGATCAATCCCCGCGACTTGGCCGCGCTGGGCCAGGCCCTGCAAAATTTCCAACACGTCGTAATAGAGAAAGCCGCCATGGCTTGGCGTGCCGGTGCCCGGGGCGATGGAGGGGCAGAAGGCGTCAATATCTATGGTGACATAGTAGCGCGCTCCGGCTGGGAGTCGCTCCAGCACCGCCTCAAGCCCTAAGGCCCGTACTTGCCGTACCGAAAGGATATCGGACCCACGGGCCCGTGCGTCATCATAGCCTTCTTTTGCAGTGGAGCTGACGTTGCGAATGCCCAGCTGTGTCATGCCACTGACCCATGGTTTTTCAATCGCGCGGCGCATGGGATTGCCATGGCCCGCGGTCACCCCGTGACGGCTGTCTACAAAATCCAAATGGGCGTCAATCTGAATCACATGCACGGGCTCTTGTTCGGAAAAGGCGTTGATGCAGGGGATATTGATGGAATGATCCCCGCCGATCACAACAGGCAGCGCGCCGGCGGCCAAAATCTTGCGCACGCCAAACTCGATGTTGGCATGGCTTTCATCGGTTTTCGTATGGATGATATCTGCATCACCCAAATCAACGATTCGCACATCGCTTGCGAGGTATGTGGCGTCATCTTCGTGGTCATAGGCACCGGCATGACCGAAAGAAAAGAGCGTCGAAGCTTCGCGGACAGCTCGGGGACCGAAACGCGCACCCGGTCGCCATTGGGTGCCAAAATCGAAGGGCGCTCCCAAAATCGCCACATCGGCCTCAATTGCATCCCAATCTGCCACATAGGGCCGTTTGCCAAAGGTGGAAATTCCAACAAAAGGCAAGTTCAGCCGCCCGGCTTCATAACCATGATCTGACATAGAGACTCCATTTCGCTTCCACGCGGCCAGTGTTGTGCGATTGAGCTGAAAATGTCGATGAAAAATTGGAGCGTTAAGAGTGAACGCGCCTGCGGCAGGCGTAGGTGAGGGTGAGGGTGGCCGCAGACGCGTTCTATCCCAGGATGCAGAGGATTTGGCCCGCAAAGCTGACCGCATCCACTCCGGGTGGGAACTGTATGTTCTTGTCCCTTACCGAAAGGGACCGCAGCAGGTCATGAGGCGGGGATCATAGAGGAGATGCGACATCTAGGTCGGCGCCCTACGGCGTGACTCTGTCTATTGCGCCCTACCCTCTGTTGCCACATCGCGTGCTACACGGACATCGCTAAAGAATGATTTGGGCTATTGTAATTGCGCTATAGTATACAAATTTGCGCGAATGCGCTTAAAATAAGCCTTTAAATTGAATTTGTAGGTCATTTATTCGACTTTCTTTTACCTTTTCTTCTGCGCCAAAACGGGCGCAGAGTTTTGCCTCTGCGTTGGAGGTGGTCCATGCGATCATGCGGCTGCAAAATTTGAGCTAAAACGCTCAAACCCATCCCGAGCGACCCCCAAAAATTATGCGATATATGCCAAAACCATTGCAATGCGCTGGGACTTGGAAAATATAGGCCCTGTATTTTACGCATTCATCTGATCATGATTTTTAAGTTGGGCGAATTTAATGACTGAATTTGGCGAGAACCTGCGATGGCTCTGCGGTTTAAGAAAATCTGTGTCCTTTGTTGCCCGCGAATTGGGGATAAACCGTCAGCAATTCGGTCGCTATGTGAACAATAAGTCCTATCCCAATACCCATAATTTGATTGCTATTTGCGATTATTTCAATGTGCAAGCCGTGGATTTTGAGTTGCCACACAGCGAGTTTTCTCAGAAATATCGCAAGGTCGCTTTGTTCAAACACGCACCTCGGCAGAGGAATTTGGCGTTTCCGCTGGATGCTTATTTTCGCCAGCCTCCGCGACTGTTGGAGCGGTTTCGTGGAGATTACTTAATATATTTCAACACGAAGACCTGGCCAGATCACTATATGATTGCATTTTGCCGCGTGTTTGCGCGCGAGGATGCAACCTTCTTGCGCTATATTATCCGGGGACGCGAACCGCTTTTAGGCAATCGTATATTGTTCAAAGGTGGCGGGCAGGCGGCGAAGTTTGAACACAACCTATTCATTCAATCCTATTCAAAACCTTTGGCCGGACCCTTGGTTTCGGAGATCATTTCAATCCGGGATTGGAAGCATACAGAATTGCTCCCCAGCCGTATGATGTCGACCCATATCGATACAAATGAAATTCTCTATAAAGCACGCCTTTGGCGCCGCCTTGGAATTGGCACGGAGCTCAGGGAGGGGATGAAAGCCAGCGGCTTGGTCCGAAAGACTTCACCGCGCGTCCCCACGATGATTCGTGACATACTTGAGGGGCCAGATTTTCAGGTTCGCACGGTTTGAGCAGGGCTGTGCGATGTGATCGAAACCCTCAGCGCAGCTCTTTGCGGAAAATTGATTTGAGAGGTAAAAATCTGCGATTTACCCCTTGTGGTTTGCGCGGCGAGGGTCTAGCTAGCAAGAACTTGGCGCGGGATGGAGCAGCCCGGTAGCTCGTCAGGCTCATAACCTGAAGGTCGTAGGTTCAAATCCTACTCCCGCAACCAAGTCTTTCAAACGCAGTGTAAATGGCCGCCCTCTGGGTGGCTTTTTGCGTTTTTAAGGCTGATTAGGCCTGAGCGTGTGCATCCAATCCAAACCGTTCTCAGTGGTCCCATCCGGTTGGTATTCGGCGCCCAGGGGACGGGTCCAACCGAGCGAGTCTAGGGCGGTGAAAACTTGTTTATAGTCCAATGTGCCTTGATCGGGACTTTTGCGGCTGGGGATTGAGGCAAATTGGATGTGACCGATGTGGGGGAGGCGGGCCTGCAACTGGGCGAGGACATCACCCTCGGTGCGCCCGACATGATAGCAATCAAACATCAATTTGAGGTTTGGTTGATTGACCGAGGTGATAATCTCCTCAGCCTGAGCTAAGCTGTTGAGAAAATACCCTGGCGCATCGTAGCGATTGAGCGGCTCGATCAGAATCATGACCCCACTTTGTTTGGCTTGCTGGCACGCGTGGCTGAGCGCCGCACAAAAGCTTGCCTGCGCGGCAGGTCCCGAGGCAACCCCTGCCATCACATGCAGGCTGCGCGCTCCAATATCGTCGGCAAAACTCAAAGATTGGTCAATAGCTTCCCGGGCAAGGGCTTCGTGTCCCGGAAGGGCGCTGAGGCCAAATTGGCCGATACCGTCCACAGATTTAGGTGTGTTGAGCCCCAAGATTTCAAGCCCTGTGTCCTTCACAGCGGCAATGATCTCTGCCTTTGGCGTGGCGTAAGGCCAATGGCATTCCACAGCCTCAAACCCTGCGGCTTTGGCGGCGCGAATGGCGGCGGGCAAGGGCAGATCGGCCCAAAGAAAGCCAAGATTGGCTGAGAATGTCACCATGCTGGGCTCCAAAGCTGAGGTCAGATCCGCTTGGCTCTGATGTGACGGGATGAGGCGAGCGCCATAGGGTGCAGATTAGGGCTGCGGAGAAGCAGGCGCAAGCCATCTGGCCAGGGGCTGGGTTTTGCGACCCACCGGTCATGTAGCGGCTTTTCATTGCCTTCGACACTCCGTAAAAGGGGCGCGATCTTCCTCGGAGTGGTGAGTAGACCCTGTGACCCCTGTTTGTGACCTTGAAAGCGCTGTGCCTGTGCCTTGGCGTCTTACCTCCAAAACCGAGGCGATGACCGCTGAAATCGCGGCATCGCTGGCGGAGGTGCTCGGCCCGGGCGATGTGGTGCTGTTGCAGGGCGGCTTGGCTGCGGGCAAGACCTTTTTCACGCGCCATTTGGTCCAAGCGCTTGGAACTCAAGACGACATATCCAGCCCCACCTATACGATCGCCAATATCTATCAGACCAAGCGATGCGATGTGTTGCATGTGGATGCCTACCGCCTGTCTGGCGCGCAGGAATTTTACAATCTGGGGCTCGAAGAGGAGATTGAAACCGCCATCTCAATCATCGAATGGGGCGGGCGGATTGAGGAGGCCTTTGACGCCTATCTGCGCATCACTTTCTCGGCAGTTCCCGAGCAGGAGGGCGCGCGGGTTTTGGAGGTGGCCGCTTTGGGGCAGCGGCCCCTGCGCCTTTTGACTCAGTTTCAAGAAAACTATGCGCGTGACTGGCTATGATATCGCTTTTGTTGCAAAATTCTGCCGGTCAAATGGCTGTGGGTTTGGGAGAGGGTGACCAGCTGATCTTCGACAGCTCGCGTGACGCCGATTTGGTGGGCTTGCGCAATGTGCAGGCCCATGTGCAAGCGGGATTGGAGCACACTGGCAAGATGATGTCCGACGTGGGCTGTGTATTTGTGGATATTGGGCCCGGCGGGCTGGGTGCGACCCGCAGCACGGTGGCCTTTGCCAATGCCTTGGGCTTCGCCGCGTCTATCCCGGTGATCGGTCTGCATGCCTTTGAGCTGATGGGCCGCCATGTATCAGCGGGCGGGGAGCGACCTGTGGTGTGTATTCGTCCTGCCGCGCGTCCAAACTACTACATCGGAAAATTCGAGGCCGGCGTGCTGTCACAGTTTCAGTTTACCGATGTTGAGGCGGTGAAAGATTTTGTGCGCGCGCATCGAGAGATTGCGGATTTCGCCGGGAAGTTTGCCTTCCCGAATGTGGAAAATGCGCCTGATGAGACCTGGCCGGTGTCACAGGGAAACTCTGCGTCTCTGGAGTGTTTTCTAGCCTTGGGATTGGAAAAATATCAGACATCCTCGCGCAGCACGCGCGTGTTTCCAATTTCTGAAAATTTAAGTGTGACCGCGCAATGACCCGGGCCGCTTTGTCCAATGATCTGGCGAATTTGCCGCGCATCGTCGCGGCGTTGCGGGCCGGTGGAGTGGTGCTTTTGCCAACGGATACGGTATTAGGGCTTGCCACTCTGCCGAACATCCAGGCCGGGGTGGATCGCCTATATGCTTTGAAAGATCGGCCTCGGGCCAAGGCCCTTCCCATCATGGTGGCCGGGTCAGATCAGCTTGCCGATCTTGGCGTAATTCTCACACCAGCCATCGAGCAGGCTCTGGCCAGCCCTTTTGTGCCGGGCGCGCTGACGATTGCCGCAGAGATCGATCCACACCTTAGCCCAGACTGGTTGGCCGGTCGCCGCGAGATCGCCTTTCGCATTCCCGATGCGCCGCTCTTGCTGGAGCTGTTGCGCCAGGTTGGCCCGCTGTTGGTGACAAGTGCCAACCGTGCTGGCCATCCGACACCGGCGAATGCCTCTGCGGTTCTCGCGCAATTGACCGGCGCGCCGGATTTGGTGGTGGACGGGACGGCGGGGGCGGAGGTGGCCTCAACCTTGATCAATTGCACCCAATCTCCCGCTGTGATTGAGCGTTTGGGCGCGATATCGCAGGCGCAATTGGCTGAATATTTGGAGGTGCGCCATGGGTGATTTGGTGCTGGGGATTGAGACCTCTTGCGATGACACCTCTGTGGCATTGGTTGATCAAAATGGTCATATTGCTGCGATTGAAACCGTTTCGCAATATGAGGTCCATTCTGAATTTGGCGGTGTTTATCCCGAATTGGCCAGCCGCGCCCATCTCGAAGCCATTTTGCCCACCATTGAAACTGTCATGGCACGGGCCGGTGTGGGCCGCCAGGATCTTCGTGCCATTGGGGTTACACGCGGGCCGGGGCTCATGGGATCGCTTTTGGTGGGCTTGTCGACAGCCCAGGCTCTGAGCATGGCTTGGGATCTGCCCTGCTATGGAATTAACCATCTGCGGGGACATATCCGCAGTGTGGATTTGGAAGAAAAGCGCCTCACCTATCCGGCGCTTATTATGCTGGTGTCGGGTGGGCACACGCTTTTGGCCTATCTTGAAGACCAACATTCCTATGAGCTTTTAGGGACCACGCGGGACGATTCAGTTGGGGAATGCTACGACAAGGTGGCCCGAACACTTGGGCTGGAAATGCCCGGGGGTCCGGCGATTGACCGCATGGCAGCCTCTGGCACCGCGCGCATAAAATTTCCGCGGCCGATGATTCAATCCGGCTATGAATTTTCCTTCTCTGGATTGAAATCCAGCGTGGCGCGTTATGTGGAAACCCATCCAGACTATGTAATCGATGATGTCGCGGCCTCCTTTGTGGAGGCCTGTTTGGACGTATTGGGGGCCAAGCTGCGCCGGGCCATCGCGCAAAAGGCACCCGCCGCGCTGGCCGTGGTGGGTGGTGTGGCCGCAAGCCGTCAGCTGCGGGCGCGTATGCAGCAGATCAGCGAGGAGACGGGTGTCTCCCTGTGCTTGCCGCCACAAAAATGGGCGACGGATAATGCCGCAATGATCGCGCTTGCCACTTGGGACTATATTTCCCACGGCGCCCCGCAAGACTTAGAGCCCAAACCCAACCTGCGGCTCAGTGACGCCTGACCCTTATTCTACCCGCTATAAGCTCGGAAATCTAACTTAGCGGATCTGCTAAAGCCGGCTTAAAATATCCTGTGCGATAGAAAATCCGCTGGTAAAAGCAGCCTCCGCGCGCCCTCTGATGAGCCAGTCTCCGCAGGCGCCACTTCGAGAGTCATGATCTATGAAATGGGTTGCCCCGGAGCGTTTTTTGCAATTCGCGTAGCGCCATTGGTGAATTGCCTTGTGGTCGGCATGGCTAAGATCCTGGCCAATCACCAAACTGACCTGCTCCAGCAGGTATTGCAACGCGTCGTTGCGGTCCATATTGTCGTGCTGCGTTGCCCAGCTATTGGTTGAGTGAACAAGCAGGGAGGCCGCAGCATTACGGTCCGGTTTGGAGGAGTTTACGGAGATCCAGCTGATATCTTCATCGCGCACCAAAGCAGCCTGATAATCAAGTGAAATTCCGGCCTCAAATCCGAGCATAAGAGTAAAGCATCCCTCCATTTTGGCCGTTTTTATTTTGCCGTAAAATGATGTATCACCCGGCCATATTTTTGCGGCCTGCTGGGCAGGAATGGCAGAAATAACCCAATCAAATTGCCCCAATTCTTGCCCGATGTCGTCCCTAAGCAGCCAGCCCGTTGGGGTCTTGCCCACCGTGGTCACAGCAGTTCCCAAGACAATATTCAGGCCTTGGCTTAAGTATTTTCCGACCGCATTCATACTGGGCGATCCGACATAATGCGGCTTCTGCGCATCCCATTGCCGGGATTTTGTAATTTGGCGATTTTCGATTTCAACAAAGGTTGCGTTCCAGCATTTCAGCACGCCATCGCGCAGCATGGGTGCGAGAAAATCCTGGAAAGCACTTGATTTCGCGCTGAAAAATTGACATCCGTGGTCAAAACCATAGGGATCGGCGCGCCGCGTCGCGAGGCGGCCGCTTGGTCCCTTAGCCTTGTCGAACACGGTCACATTGGCATGTTCGCGCAAGATATTTGCGGCTGTCAGGCCCGACAGCCCGGCGCCAATGATTGCGATGTTTAACATAAAATTCCAATACCTTTTACCAGACGTAACGGGCTATTTTGGCGCCGCGATCTGCGCTTGAAATTTAAATATAGCGAGGCGGTATTTTATCAATATCAGCCGGTCAATCAGCGCTCTGAAGGAACGCTTAAAAATTGATTTTTCCACCGATCTCCCATGCGTTTGGATGCGTTTATCAGCCTCAATATCCCAAAGGATTGGTTGCGCTGTTACTCATCGCTAGGATCAGTGCGACCTTGGTGCCCAAAGGTTGCGGGGGAGTTTTTTCTTAACAGTCGCCTTATATTGAGTTTCTCATCCAGGATATTCCCTATGTCTGTCTGAGGAGTCTTGGCGAGGGTGGCAATATCCCAATAGCAGTTAATGCATAGCTCGTGATGACCTCGCGGGAGCTTTAAGCGTGTTGTGACAATCGGTTCATGACTATAGTCAGGGTGGGGATTTTTCGTGCGATCGCATAGGGCGCATGAGGCATTGGCGTTATTGTAAGTAAAAATTGGATTGGCCATAGACAAAATTCCCCCTGCAAGGGATCCCATATTAAAGCTTTAGGCAGATGGGGGATTGAACTGCCAAACTCCTCGCCATGGTCTTGGCATGTTAAAACACCATCTCCCTTGCATAGAAGTTAGATAGTGTGATCCGGAAACATGACCACATTAATATTTAAGTGATCCAATAGCGTTGGGACGGCGTAAGAGTTTATAACATTTCTTCTCCCTGAGTAAATGTACAACTCTGCGGCTGGTCTTTCGGGGCCAGCCGCTTTTTTGTGATTTTCGATTAGCTTATCTTTGCCATGGCTTGGGCAAGGTCGCTGGTCAAATCCTCTACTGTTTCAAGACCGATATTGAGCCGAACAATTCGCCCACCGTAATCTTTATTGGGGCGGTGTAAATCTGGATAGACCACCGCAAGGCTGTTGACCCCACCCCAGCTCATACCAATCTTAAAAATCTTCAGCTGATTTATAAAGGCCACAACCTGATCTGCGGCAATGGTATCCTCAAATATGAACGAAAAAACACTCGTTGATCCGCTAAAGTCGCGCGCCCAAATATCATGCCCTGGGCAAGATGGCAGTGCCGGGTGCAGCACCTGTGCGACCAGAGGATGAGCCGCCAACCATTTTGCAATCTCAAGGGTGTTTCGTTCCAATAGGTCCAACCTGACAGCCAGGGTTTGCAACCCGCGCAAGGCCAAGCTGCAATCATCGGGCGAGACGGCAAGACCCAGTTGCTGATAGATTGGTCCAAGCCGTTCGAAAGCGGCTTTGTCACGCGCAGAAACAGAGCCAAGCAAGAGATCACTGTGACCGCCGACGTATTTTGTCAGCGCCTGCATACTGACATCTACACCATGTGCGAATGCGTCAAACATCACACCCGCCGCATAGGTATTATCCAAGGCCACAGCAACGCCGCGGGCATGGGCGGCTTTTACGATGGCGGGCACATCTTGCACCTCCATCGTGACGGAGCCGGGGCTTTCGCACCAAATCAGGCTGGTATTTTCCCGTATCAGCCCATCAATCCCAGCGCCGACCAACGGATCATAGGCTTCGACTTCAATATTCAAACCCCGCATGATGCCTTCTGCCATCGCCTTGTTGGGCCCATAGGCGGAATGCGGCACCAAAGCATGGCTGCCGGCTTGGCAGTAAGAAAAATAGATCAGCGCGATCGCCGCCTGTCCACCGGGCACAATAAAAGTTTCAGATGCCCCTTCAAGCTCCGCAAGTCTCGCGGCCAATTCTAAAGTCGTCGGCGTCCCGTAGAGCCCGTAGGAATAGCCATATTCGGCTTGCCGCCAATCATCTGTAACATCCGCTTGATCGTGAAATAAAACCGTTGAGCCACGATAGACAGGCGTTGCAAGTGAGCGGTAATCCTGTCGCGCCTTCGCAGAAGGGTCCAATAATTTTGTGCGCCAATCCATTTTTATTCCTTACGTTTATGTGTTCTGGCACATTCGCCTGCCCCATCAAATCCGCTACAGGCGGTGCATTATTGGACACCCTCATGCGCAAACCTATTCAGATGTCTTGCTCCGAAAGCTGCGCGTGAAACAATCGCCCAAAGCCTGTGACCTCATCACGAATCCCTGCCAATCGCAACAAATGCCAAGCCAAAGCATGATTGCTGGCGGTCACAGGCTTGCCCAATGCCGCCTCCGCTTGCTCAATAATGCCGGCCGCACGCAGGCTTGTGCAAGAAATAAACACACCATCCACCAGATCATTTTGGCCAATTGTAAGCGCCGCCTCCAAGATTGCATCGGACGTGATCCGCCCCACCACCCGATCATCTTGTTGGTAAAAGGAGCCAACCGATTGAATGACAATGCCAGCCTCTTCGAAGCGCGCCTGCATCAATTCCGTGACATCAGGACGGTAGGGGGTCACAAGACCAAGCCGCTTAATCCCCAATCTCTTGAGAGCAGCCTTCGCGGCCGTCAAGGGATTACTGGTTGGCACAGTGGGGTTATTCATCTGAATCAGCTCGGAAACTCTCTGCTCTCCGATAATCGTACTGCCAGAGGTACAGCCATAGCCGATGGCTTTAAGGCCAAGATATTCTGGCAAGAGCGCTGCGGCTTTTGGAACCTCCAATTCCATTTGCACCAGCGTTTCTGGTGTGACCTCCGCTTCATTGGCGAGGCGTGCGTGATAGATTGCAACCCCTGGGAGATCTGCCATCTGCCGCATCTCCCATTCCATAGTTTGATCGGATTCAAGTACCAGCAATCCAATTCGTGCCCGCGCGCCCGCGCCAAGATCTGTCTTGAAATCCAGCCGGGAAATTTCTGGCGTTTTTATTGTGGACTTTGGCAAGCTGTGCCTCCTCAAGCTTTACACTGCGAAGCTTGCAACGGCATCGGAGAGAATACCAATCTTTTTCGCAGTGAATGGGCGTATTTTGAAATGGGAAATGGCGCCTCAATTGCAAGAAAAGATCGCCATCACGCTGCATCGCCGATTGGGCGCAAGATTGCGTCAAAGCGCCATCCAAGCGGGTCTCGATTGGCTTGCCCTTCTTGCTTGGGGATCAGGGGATCAAGCCGCTTGCGCGCCAGCTGTCAAAAATCTCGAGCGCCTTATCGGCAAATTCCGCATCATTGATGTGGCAATCTATCCGATGCGCGACGACATTGCGCGGCAGTGTGTTTTCCATTTCCTGCAAAAATGCATTGAGGCCGGCCTGATTGTGCAAATCAGCACCTGCCCGGTCCCATTCACCGAGACCCCGCTCGGGCAAGAGCAGGGCCACCGGTCCCGTGGCTTTGGCCAATTGCGCACTATGCGCGCGCGCCACCAACCTGCGTTCCTCCTCATCCAAGACAATCGAGGTCAGCAAGCGATTGTGTTCGTGTGCGATGTGACCGGACCATTTGTCCGGCAAAGGTTCCCAGCCGATGATATCCACGAGGTCATAACACCCCGGGGTCACGATTTGCGGCGTGCCATTTAAGCCTGCGTTGGTCAAACGATCCGCCCCCGCGGATATATTGGATCCGTTCACATGGTTGCCCAATTCTTGCGTGCAAAAATCGAACACACAGGCAAAGGCCCCCTGTGCCGCAAGGCTTTCAAATGCGCGCCCGCCCATACCCGTTGCATGGAACACGGCGACCTCAAAGCCACGCGCCTCAAGCGCCGGCTTTAGGGCAATAACGTATTTTAGCGCAGAGGTGCCCAGCGACGTCATCCCAATCAAGGGCTTGTCAGGGTCTGGCATTTGCACCGCACGCGCCGCCCCTAGAACCGCGCCCGCAGCTTGGCTCAGCGATGCCTTGCACACGGAATTCAGGCCATAAAGCCCCCCGGCCCATAAAATCATTTGCGTATCCGCGGCCAAGCGTGCCGCAGGGATGAGCGGCGAAAACGATACCGTGGATACGATGTATTTCGGCACGCCGAGCGGCACTGCGCTACAGACATCTAAGGCCAGATCGGTGCCCATTGTGCCGCCGAGGGCGATCAACCCATCAAATTGCCCCTCGGTGAACAATCGCGCCGTCAGCAATGCTGCGCCCTTGGCCATGATCTGCATCGCCAGGTTTTCACTGCCTGAAGCGAGGGCCGCTTCGATCGAATTTCCACCTTCGCGCGCAACATCATGTTTGGAATAATCGGTGGGTTTTGACGGGTCGCCCAACACAGACACGTCCATCGTGACAACTTGACCACCCTGCTTGCGGATCACATCGGCCAAAAATTTCAGCTCGTCATCTTTGGTGTCATAGGTGCCGATCACCAGAATGGTTTTGTCAGTCATTTTCCAGCCCCAAAAAATTGATCCAATTGGCTCTTAGAAGGGATTATTTGTCAATCGGGTGCAAGGGTTTTCCGGCACCAGTTTCAAGGTGCCCGGCAGCTGCGACGTTCAATCCCAAACCCGCACTCACATCAACTGGCCAGACCGGGGCCAGCCTATACAAATGGTAAATAATAGTCGCGGACCTCGTCGACACTTTTGTTGAGGAGCCGCTTAAATTCATCGCGTTTGAGATAAAGCAGCCCGTCGCAATAGGCCTCGCCAACGGCTTGGCGCAGCCTGACATCCTTGTCCAAAGCATCCAATGATTTATCTAAACCTGAGGGAATGTGGCGCCGCTCCCGCACGTTTTCCAAACCATCTAAATCCTCAGCCGGCTGCAATGGCAGGCTCCCCGCCACCCCCAAGCGCGCAGCTTGCAATACAGCGGCCACCGCCTGATAGGGGTTTGTCGCACAATCTGCCATTCTATGTTCAAGACGCGCCGATTTTGGCGAGCTGGTTGAGCAGCGCGTCGTCACCAGGCGGTGATCTTCTGCCCAATTCGCCCAATAACCCGCCAAGCTTCCGGCGGCCAATCGGTCATAGCTGTTCACGGTCACCGCCAGCAGGCCCGCGAGAGCTTCATGGTGATGGATCAGCCCTGCGATACAGTGTTTTGCAAGCTCTGACAAAGCGCCAGCCGGGGCAATCTGATTTTGGTTTGCCTTATCTGCGAAACTAAAATTAACATGCAGGCCCGATCCTCCGCGATCTGGCACTGGTTTTGGCATGAATGTCAGCAAGAGACCTTTTTTCAGGGCAATTTCCCTTGCCAAGGTCTTCATCAAAAAGGCGTCATCACAGGCTTTAAGCGCATGATCGAACCGCATTGTGAGCTCGAACTGCCCATTGTCATATTCTCCGTTCATGCTTTCGATCGGAATTTCTGCCTGATGGGCGGCCTCCCAAATATCGTCCATGACGCCTCTTGGATCATTCTCCGGGCCTGTTCCATAAACAAATGCGCCAGGTGTGTCATAGGGACGCCAAACACCATCTTGGTCACGTTGAAAGATATAGGCCTCGGTTTCGAGGCCAACCATTGGAAATAACCCCAAGGCGTCCCAATCCTTAATCGCGCGTTTGAGCGTTGAGCGCGGGCAAAGTCCAAAGGGCTGACCATCGACATGCAAGTCGCCCAGCGCAATCTCGGTGCCCGCCTGCCAACCCTTGCGGCGCTCGGCGTCCAAAATGAGCTCCATGTCTGGCAGCCCATCATGAACACCGCAGCCAGGAACTGGCAATAAATCCCGGTCATAAGAGACAGCGAAAGCCCCCCGGGCAAAGCCAATCTTGCCGCCGGCCGCCACATCGATTGGAACATATTTTCCGCGTGGAAGGTTCAACATGTCATTGAACATAACGCGGGTGCGGGAAGTCTCCTGGGTCATATTACACCGCCTTTGTGACGCGGACGCGCTGTTGCTTGACGCCGCAAATGAAGTTGGATCGGGTCCAAGTCGGGGCCGCCGCCGCCTGAAATGTTGCGACGCGCCGGATCAGCTCTTCGATCACAATGCGCACTTCAAGCTTGGCCAAATGCATGCCCAAACAGACATGAATTCCACCCTGTCCAAAGGCCAGGTGTCGATTTGGAGATCGGCCCAAGAGGCAGTCATTTGGATTTTCAAAAACCGCTTCATCGCGACTGCCGGAAACGAACCATAATAGGACTTTGTCCCCTGCGCGGATTTTCTGGCCATGCATCTCACAATCCTGAACGGCAGTGCGCCGGAAATGCATGGTTGGAGAGGCCAATCGAATAAACTCATCGGCGCAACTGTCCCAGTATTTACCTGTTTTCAGCTGTGATATGAGATCTGGGTTATAGGCTAGGAGGCTGAGCGCCATTGCGATTGAATAACGGGTTGTGTCGTTGCCAGCGGCCACCAAAAGGCAGAAAAAATTCTTAAAGTCTAATTCATTCAAACCGTTCTCATCGCGGGCAATTTTTGCCAAAATTCCCTCTTGTGCAAGTGGGCGGCGATTGGACAATAAATCACTGGCATAATCGTAAAGCTCAAGCCCGGCCGGGCTGCGAAACGGCATCATTCGGTAGGCGCTTGTGTCCACTTGGTCGATGACATGTTCCGTGAAATCAGGATCTGAGTTGCCGATCAGCGCATCACCCTTTTCCACCAGCCAATCTAAGTCCTCATCGGGAACACCCAAAATACGGCCCAGCATCAACATGGGCAACTGTTTGGCAATCATCTCCACCGCATCGAATTCGGTGTATTTAAGAGCTTTATCAATAATATTGGAAGACAATTCGCGGATCACCGCCTCAAATTCACCCACAATCGGCTTGGCAAAACTTGGGTTCACAAGGCGCCGAACCTTTGTGTGCTCGGGGGGGTCCGTTTCCTGAAATGTCCGGCGCGCGAGATATTCCTCGGGGCTTTGATCTTCCAGGCGAATGCCCTGAGCAGAACTGAAAATCTGGTTTTCTTTATTCGCAAAGGCGATATCAGCATGTCGCGTGAGACTCCAAAACCCCTTGGTCTCGGCATCGCCTTCATTCCAATGCACAGGGTCTTCTTTGCGCAGACGCGCAAAGGTCTTGTGCGGCACCCCCCCGGCAAAGCTGTCGTGGCTGAGCAGGTTCAGATATCCATCATCATGCATCGCTCAATGCTTTCTTGAAAAAATTAGTCGCCCAAGCACCGAAAACAGATCCATCCTGATCGAGTGCCAAACTGTCCCATGCTGATTTTGTGGCGGCTGCGGGCATTTTCCCCTCGGTGAATCGCAGCAAACAAGCCATGAAGTCGTAGGTAAATTCAGGATGCGCTTGGGTGGTTATGATATGATCATTTTTTGCGAAGCTGGCAATTTTACAATTTTCACTTGATCCCAGAAGCATGCAGCCTTCGGGCAGCGCGGTCACTTGATCCTCATGGAATACATAAAGCCGCAAGCTGTCGCGCGGCGGCACCATCCAATCTTTCTTCGCATGAAACCGTGTTTCCTCGACGCCGACATTATACCCCTGACGTGATCTCTCAACCGTCCCGCCCAGAGCCAATGCAATGGCTTGATGTCCAAAGCACGCGCCCAAAAGAGGCTTTTTCGCCGCGTCACAGCGGCGAATGAAGTCTAACAAGGCATCGGTGAAAACATGCTGGTCTAGCACGCTGAGAGGGCTCCCTGTGATCATATAGGCGTCTTGCTCGTCCAAATCTTGCGGCACTTCTCCGCCAATGGTCATATATATTCGGTAAGTGAAGCGCTCATCTTGTAAATCGAAAAGGTCGCGGAAGCGGTGCGCGTCATCTGGAAAAGCATCGCCCACCTCGACGGATTTGTCATGGTTGGTTTGCAAGATACCAAGTTTGATGCGCCGCATGCAGGGTCTCCAAATGATGCGTTCTAAAAGGGTGGATGGGCGCCTGAACGCCCATCCGTCATATCTTATTTGTCGAGAATGGCGCTCAATTCGGCATTCTTTGCGCGATCCGTTTCAATGCGCATTTGCGAGGCGGCCATATCTTGCCAATACACCCTGGCACCGGTTTCCGCCATCAAAGCCTGTGCCTCGGCGCTTGCCATGGTCGCGGCGGCCACCTCATCGAGCTTATCAATAACCTCTTGTGGCGTGCCTTTTTTCACAAATAGACCGTTCCAAAGCTCCAAATCATTGATCCCAGCTTGCGCTGCCAAGGTTTCAACGCCTGACAATTTGGCAATCGGTTCTGATCCAATATTGGCCAAGACATTGATCTCATCCAAACAGGGCTCAATCAAGGCTAAGGTCGTATTGATAACATCCGCATCACCCGAGGACAGAGTATTGCAATCGAGCATGTCAAAGGCGCTGTCATCTGCAAATTCAAATCCCATCATCTTGGCGGCAGCGAAAGAGGCTTTCGTCGGGGTCAGACCGGCTCCGAAATGCCCGAGAACCACGTCATTGCTTTGGGCATGGGCGGCCAATTCAGCCATGTTGCTATAAGGGGCATCTCCTGAGGCGGCCAAAACAAAGGGGTATGTCAGGAAAATTCCAACGGGTGTGAAACTATCTTCCTCGATTCCAATATCGATCATCGGCCCAACGATTGGCACGCCAATCACGAAAGACCCAACCATTGAGCCATCAGCTGGACCATTCAAGACCTCTAAAGCTCCCGGAAAGGGTCCATCGCCGCCGCCAGGCTTGTTCACAACGGAAGCTGAGACGCCTGTCATTTCCTCCATTTTGGCGGCAATCATCCGTGTCAAAATATCTTCAAAATCGCCCGGAGGCCACGGCACAACAAATTGAACCGGTGACGTCGGGTATTCGGCCAGGGCAGGCAGCGCCCCAGACAGGACAGTCGATGCGGATAAGGCCGCAATTGCTGCTAATTTTTTCATTTCCTAACTCCCTAGTTTTTTGGCCATTATTGAAAGTGGTTTCGTCGGTTCCTAATCGACGTCCAGATGATGAACCCCATGACCATTAGGATCACCACGAATAACGTTCCGGAGACTGGGCGATTGATTAAGTCTAACGCCGTTCTTATTTGCCCAGCTCCAGCGGTGAGGCGCTCCAAAATAATTGAGCCCAAAACCAATCCCAAAACAATGGGTACAAGCGGCCAGTCAAGACGCCGCAGTATAAACCCAATATAGCCAAAAAGGACCGCAAAAATACAGTCGGCAAAGCTGTTACGGATCGAGTAGACACCGACAAAGGACAGGATCATGATCATGGCCCCCAAAAAACGATTGGGAATATATATCATTTTCGCAATGAACCTTGTCGAAAAAAGCAAAGTGATCAGGACAAAGACGTTAATCAAAAACAAAGCGGAAAACAGGCTGAATAAAAAATCCGGATTGTTTTCAAAAATATCTGGTCCCGGCTTAATTCCGGCGTCAAAAAACACAACCATCATCATCGCCGTCAGTGCTTCACCTGGCACGCCCAGTGCCAAGAGCGGTATCATAGCCGCCGCAGGCACGGCATTGTTGGAGGTCTCTGAGGCCAATAATCCCTCGGGAGATCCATGCCCAAATCTAGCCGGGTCTTTTGAAATGGCCCGTGCTGTGGAATAGCTGAAAAACTGCGCCACAAATTCACCAACGCCGGGGATGATCCCCATAATCGTTCCATAGCAAGCCGAGATCACCGCAACCAGCTTATGGGAGATTAAATCCCTGAAGCCAGAAAATAACCCCCCCGATATCCGAGCCTCCGGCGGGTCATCATCCTTGCCGACCATCAAGTTCAGAGCTTGGCTGAGCGCAAAAATGCCCACGATCACGACAATAAGATTGAACCCGGAATATAGGTACTCAATGTCAAAGGTAAATCGATCGATTTTCCGTGTGGTCTGGCGACCGATCATTGCGATCAAAAACCCGAAACCGAACAGCATTGCCGCGATCACCATGGTTTTTCGATGTGCCGCAATCAATAGAACGGCGCCCAGAATAGCGGCCATTAAAATATCGCGTTGGCCAAACAAGGCCCCCAAATCCCGCAAATAGGGGCCAAAGGCAAACAAAGCGATCAGCGCCGCTGCGATAGAAAAACACCCGCCAAAAAATGACGCCGAATAGGCCAATGACAATGCGCGTGATGGGGCGCCGCGCCGGGTCATGGCATAGCCATCATAGGTTGTCAGCGCGTTCACGGGCGTGCCGGGGGTGTTGATCAAAATCGCAGGTATCGCGCCGCCATACATGGACGACCCATAGATCCCCAAAAGCAGCACAAGGCTCACCAAATCATCCAGGAAAACCGTTGCGGGCAGCAAAATAGCAATCGCAATGGCAGGACCAATCCCAGGGATGGCACCGATCACAACGCCTCCGACCGAGCCAATGACAATAGCCATCAGCACTGCCGGTTGCAGCAAGCTTTCAAGTCCGAGAAAAAATGCATCCAAGCGCTTGTTCCTAAAAATATGTCAACATTATGCCGCGCAGGGTTGTCGGCAACAGATCATAGAGCCAAATTGTTACCGGCGTTTTGATCTGAAGCAATGTGCGAAACACGATCACCACTGCAAAGCTGCAAAAAAAGCTCCGCAGCAGCCAGACCCGGCCACGGTATCCAAGGCGCCAGGGCAAAAACACACCAAGGAGCAGGGTTGCCAGCAAATACCCAAGGATGGGAACCAGGAGAGTATAGGCAACAAAATAAATAACAAATTCAGAGGCCTCAGCGTATTTTGCAAATTCAAATGTGGCTTTGGTGGGCAGCAAAAATCTCTTCCGCCACAGATGCTCTTTGATAGAGACGCGCAGATTCCAAAGCGCCGTCGGCACCAGCACCGTCAAACAGAGCATGGGCGCAACCCAGGATTGCTTGAGTATACGTCCGAATCTTGTGATTTGCCCCTCCAGATCAATGAGTCCAAATTGATGCGCAAGGTAGCCGCCAAAGCCATCCGGCAGCTTGCGATTATCCCAGCCGGTCTGTGTGAAAAACATTGCGAAAAAAAACAGCGCAAGACAGGCCGCAATGATGGAAATATACAAATCTCCGCGTCGCCTTGAGAACTGGAACAGGTCTTCAACCTTTGTTTTCTTATCTGGTGGGCATTCGCTGCGAAAGGGCGCCTCTTGGGTAAATGGCAGGCCTTCTGCAAATAAAAACAGGTCTTTATCGTGATCCACCGAAGCCTTCATAGCTTAATCCAAGCCGTTTTCTTGTTCATGTATTTGTCTAAGGCATGCAGCGACTTGTCCTGACCATTGCCCGATTGCTTATATCCCCCCAAGGGCACTGTGTTGTCGGCTCCGCCATATGTATTCACATGAACCACGCCTGCGCGCAGCGCGGAAACCATCCGATGTGCGCGGCTCAAATTCGATGTCCAAACACCGGCCGCCAGACCCAGCTCCGTTGCGTTGGCCAAGGTTACGGCATCTTCCTCCGAGGTAAAGCGCGTGACGGTTAAGACGGGTCCAAAGATCTCTTCGCGCACCAGCCGATCTTCGGGGCCCATGTCTGTGACAATAGCTGGGCGCATATAATAGCCCCCGGTTTCCGTCAAAATTCTTTCGCCGCCTGTTACAACGGACTTCACAGACTCGAGCGATTGCAAAACCCGATTCAAATGTGCGTCAGAGCTCATAGCACCGATCTGTGTTTCGAGATTGAGGGGGTCTCCCACCCGCATTGCCTCTGTGAGCTCCACGATTTTTTCGACGAAGGCATCATGAATACTGTCTTGGACCAGCAAACGTGAGCCTGCGATACATACTTGTCCAGAATTTCGAAAAATCCCTGCGACGACGGCCTGTGCCGCAGCCTCTAGGTCAGCTGTGTCGTCAAAAACCACATGCGGCGATTTACCCCCAAGCTCCAAATAGACACGCTTGAGATTGGACTGTGCGGCGTATTCCAACAGGTGCCGCCCAATGCGGCCGGATCCCGTGAATACCAAAACATCCACATCCATCGAGCGCGCCAGCGCCCGTCCTGCCACAGCGCCTTGCCCTGTCACCACATTTAAAACACCGTCCGGCAGACCCGCTTCATGCCCCAATTCCACCAGGCGCAGAACACTGAGGGATGCAACCTCTGAAGGTTTCAACACAACACTATTTCCCATTGCCAAAGCGGGCGCGATCTTCCAAGCGGATATCATCAAGGGAAAATTCCAGGGCACAATTGCCCCGACAACACCCACAGGTTCTTTGAGGATCATAGCCAGTGTTGATGCATCGGTTGGCGCAACTTCCCCATAGATCTTATCTATGGCCTCGGCATAATAGCGGATTGTATTTGCGGCGGAGATTGGCTCTGCCTTAATCGCCATAGAAATTTCGGTGCCATTATCGCGCACACCTAAAACGGCCAATTCGAGCGCGTGATCCTCAATCAGCTGTGCCCAATCAAGCATGATTTTCTTGCGGGCCGTTGGAGCCATTTTCGCCCAGGCCCCTGTTTCAAAGGTCCGTCGCGCAGCGCCCACCGCATTGGCCACATCCGCCTCGGACGCATCCGGCAACTTTGCCAATAGCGAGCCGTCAATTGGTGAGAACACATCTAAAACAGCCTCAGAAACAGCATTAACATAGGTGCCACCAATGATCATTCTAGGAGGAGTAACGAGACGATATCGTAAATCATCCAGCTCGCTCTGGCGCATTTCATTGTCCATCACATTGTTCAACCTGCGGCGCACTTGGCCATGGTCACCACAATGATGCATGTTCTTTAACAGTCAAGTATTTCGCAACTGGCGGTCGCGGGTCAGCTCTGAGGTGGAAGAGAGCGCACCGAAACCTGCTCACGCCTGTTGATGGCGTTGAGATTGCGACAGTGCTCTAAGGTAAATATTCTAAGGTAAATATATAGTGCGTCTTTCAAACAATATTTTATGCCAAGTAAACTGGGCGACGGGCAATGCAGATGAAGTGAACTGTTAGGATGCCTTAAGGCAATACACCCAAAGTCAATGCGCCATATGAAACAGTGTTATTGGTGATGGTCAGCGGGATCGTTAACCTGTCTTCAGATCCGTCTTGCTTCGCAAGGTTCATCAAAATTGTATAAAAGAACTCTTCCAGGTCCGGCTCGACGTATCCCAAATTTTTCGCCAAACCAAATAAGGTTTTCCAATTCTGTACGGTGAAATTTATGTTGCCGTTGAGATTGCCTGTTTCGTTACGCGCCAAATCGGCGCCTATCAATAAAGATGTCGCTCCGTAGTTAATGAGTGCCTCACGCAAGAGCAGGTTTTGCACTTGCGGTGCGCCATCGGCCATTGCCAAGCGATCTAAAGGTCGAGACAGTTCGGCTTCGGCCGCGAGCGAGATATTTTGGATGACCTGGTAATCTCCACCCAATCCAGCCAACACATTTGACAGGTCTAGGTTCGCGATTTGTGCGGTCACCTGATAGTTTTTCTCAGTATTTGGGGAGGCATTTATGAGGGCCGTTACTGTCTCAATCTCTGCGCCGGGGAGCCCTTCAAAGGATAGGATAAGGTTCCTGAAAACCGCCTCTAGATTTCCGAGAGACAGTTGTAAGTTGGATTTAAAAAAGACGCTTAAATTCGCGATCTCAGCGTCAATTTCAAGCAAACCGATTGACCCGGAGATGCTGTGAGGATCTGATAAGTCGAGGGTAATTTTGTTTGGCTGATAGCTTTTGGCCTCAACAAGGACCTCCTGGGTTGCCCATGTGAACTTATCTTTACTCCCGATTTCAATTTCAGTGATCCCAATTGAAAAATTTTGGGGGTAGCCCGTGACGGAAGCAACTTGAAACTGGGCGCCAGTGCCTGAGATTTGTGGGTTCTCACTGGCCATAGAAATACCGCGCTCAATCGCATAAGCGAAAGCTGTCCAATAGCCAGTCCAAATAAGAAATGGAATGGCTATCAGCAGTGTAACTCGTTTCACATATTTCGCCATTATCGCAATACCAAAGCCCAAAAACCCGTGTGCATCAAGGACAATTCTACGCCAGCGTCATAGATAAGGATAGAGATTTTACGCTGGCGTATCATGCCCTTTTTCGACATATGAGATCGATTTATGATGCTTTTGACAATTCTGCTTTCAGTGCCGCAACATATGAATTTCGTGCGGTTTGATAAACAGAAATTTCGTTTTGCAATTTTCTCATTTGCACTTCCAAGAACTGAAGACTCGCGAGTTGGGCCTTGCCGTTGTCCGTTAGATCTTCGGTGTTGTAGTCTACGTTGTCGACTGTAATTTTTGGCATGTCATTTCCTCTGTGTGTTTAGTCAAAGAGCGATGCAATATCGACCCCCGACTTTCCTTGGATCATTTCACGTTTTAATTCTTGGATATAACTTTTCTTGGCACGATTTAGCAGAGCGCAAAGATTGGTTGTATCCTGAATTTGCTTGTCGGTATGTTGCAGTTTTTCCAAAATCGCCTTTGCTTCTGTGCTAAGGCTATCTAAGTCGTGTTCAACATCATCAATTTTGATTTTCTGCGACATGTTATTTGCTTATTTTTTTGCGCTTTTGAGCAGCTCACCTTTGAGCGCGGCCTGATAGCCGAGACGCGCGGTATCAGAAACCGCCCATTCATTTTGCAACTGTCGAACTTGGTGATCAACAAATTGAATGTTCGAGAGCTGAGCTTTCGCGCCATCAGACATTTCACTGATCTTATATTCAACGCCATCAACGGTGATGATCCCTGCGGGTTCTTGGTCCATTTTAGCCTCTTTTTCTATTTTGTTACTTTGCACATTCACCGCGCCGTCTCCAAACAATGTTTGCCTTAAATACAGTTGTAGCCGTGACTTAAGACTTTTCTAGTCAAATAATAAAACAGATCTGTATCAACAATAATCATCTGTTGAAATTTGATCATGTGTTTCATTTATGACGCTACTTTTCCCTTGTTATGGTAGGGTTATGATCTCAGGAGGCTCATTCATAGGAGATGTTTGTCACCTCGGGTAGACGTGGTGTCTCTCTATTGATCATAAATCGTTTTAACTCCAAGTTCAGCTCGTCACTCAGGATGAGAGATTTCCGACTTTTCTTCTCACTTTTGGTTTTTACAAGGCTTCCTTCCTCAATTTTTAGCTTAAGGAAGGCGTAAAGTGTCATCGGGTTCTCGGTTTTGGTGTGGAGCATATCGATGTAATTCCAGATGCCATAATCGGGGTTTCCATCCAATTGCGCGATTGTAAGAAGCAGCTCCCAACGGCTGATGCTCTTCATATAAGGGAAGAGTATCGATTTGGTATCAACCGCATGTAAAACGAGCAATTCATCCTCAATTGTCATTTTCAAGAACCTTTCGGGTTGGGCATGTGTCGATCCTGTAGATTAATCACGCAGAGCCAATTCTTTGACTTTTGATACGGGTTGCCAGATGTAGTCGAGTACGGTGCGCTTTCCCGAGACCACATCTACGGTTGCGGTCATCCCGGGCAGCAAGACGACCTCTTCGCCGGTTTCGAGGGTGATGCCGCTGTCGATGGATATATCCAAAAGGTAGTAGGAGCGACTGGCGCCGCCAGATGTATCGGTGATGGCATCTGGGCTTATGCTTGTGACATATCCGTCGATAGCACCGTATTTAGATGAATCATAGGCGCTTAAGCGGATGCGCACGAAATCATTCATACGGATACTCGAAATGTCTTTTGGATCAATTTTAGCCTCAAGTTTAAGCGCCTCTCCCGTCGGCACAATTTCCAGTATCACGTCCCCAGCACGAACATATGCGCCAACGGTTTGAAAGTTAATCCGATTGACAATGCCATCGACCGGCGCGCGTATCACTGTGCGTTTAACCCGCTCTTGCAGAGCGGGAACAAGCGTATTGACCTCACTCAATTCGGCCACAACGGTGTTGAGTTCCTCAAGCGCGCGGCGCTTATAGCTGTCGAGGCCATTTGATATCTCGTTTTCAACCTCCAAAATGGCCGATTGTGCGATGGCAACCCGTGCGACGCCGGCCTGAATTTCACCAGACATACGCTGTTCATCGCGGCGCAGTTCCAAAAGCCGCGTTTCGGGCATGATATTTTGCCGCACCAGCGGATCAATAATGGTGATTTCATCCTCGATCAGGCCGAGCATATTGCGTGAGGTCTCCAAGGCCTGCTGGGCGGCTGTCAGATCCTGCTCCCGTTGGATTTTTTGCAGCTTCAGGATAGACATGAGCCCAGAGAGCTCTTTGCGCTTGGCAAGGTGCAAAGCCTCTTCGGTTGCGGCCGTATCTTCCGATTGCGCCATCATGGATGCGTCGGGCGCAAATTCTAAGCCTTGGCTTTCCGCTTGCAGCCGAAATTCTCTGACAAAGAGCGTTGCGGCCCGTTGCTGAAGCTTGTCCAATTCTGACTGCAATTCGATTGGATTGATTTCGTAGAGCACATCATCGGCTTGAACGAGGGAGTTTTCATCAACCGAGCGCGATAAGATCACGCCGGACTCGGAGGATTGAACCATCTGGTTCTGTGTGGTCGATACAATTTTCCCGTCGCCGCGCGTCACGTTATCAAGTTCGGCGATGGACGCCCAGCCCAACACAGAGACAATCAAGGCCGCAATGACAAAGATAATGAGAGAGTTGCCAAAGCCCTCACGCTCTTCCATTTCTCGGGACAGTAATTCGAATTTTGATTTGGCCATAACGCTCTCTTATTCTTATTTTTTCAGCTCACTGGGCGGGGAATCGAGGATAATTTTCCCTTGATCCATGACGAGGACACGGGTCACGAGATTGAGCAAAGTGTTTCTATGCGTCACCGCAACCATGGTCCGATCTGTCAGGTAGTCGCCAAGGCGCTGTAGGATCGCTGCTTCTGTTGAGGAGTCCATGGAGCTTGTTGGCTCGTCGAGGACCAAGATATTCGGTTCATGGAGCAGGGCGCGGCTGAGGTTGATTGACTGGCGTTGCCCCCCGGACAATCCAACACCGCGTTCTTTGATTTTCAAATCATAGCCCGCTGGGTTTCCCTTAATGAAATCATCGGTTCCAGAAAGCTGGCAGATTTTCAGCAGATGTTCGTCGTCATATTCGTAATAGCCCAGTTGGATATTCTCTCGAACTGTGCCGGAAAATAACCAAGTTTCCTGTAGCATCACGCCCAAATTGCGTTGCAGGTCGGATTTATCAATTTGACGCAGGTCAATCCCGTCCAAAAGAATGGATCCGGTTGTGGGTTGGATCAAGCCCGCACAGAGTTTCGCGAAGGTGGACTTCCCTGAACCCATACGGCCCAGAACCGCCACTTTCTGACCTGCGGGGATCTTGATGGACAGATCTTTTATCAGCGCGTTCTTCGCACCAGGAAAGGTGTAAGAGACGTTCACAAATTCGATATCCCCCTTGAGGACCGGGCGGCTCAAGCGCTGTTCGGAGTCGCTCACGCCATCTGTCCGGTTCATCAACTTATCGATTGAGCGGAAAGCCTGGCGCGCCGAGTTGGCCCGAGACAGCGCTGATGCGACCTGACCAAGGGGCGCCAGAGCCCGGCCGCCGAGAATAACGGCCGCGATCAACCCGCCCATAGTCAGCTCTTGGGCTTGGATCAGGAACACCCCGTAAAAGATGGTTGCCACCTGAGCGATTTGTTGAATAGAGGCTGCCGAATTGATGGCGAATTGTGAAAAAATTCGGGCTTTCAAACCCAACTCGGATTGATCGGTCGTCGCGACTTCAAAACGGTTTTTCATCAAGCGTCCCGAGCCGGTGGCCTGAATCGTGTCCAGACCGTTCAAAGTTTCAACCAGCACGGCTTGTTTCGACATGCCCGTTTGCATGGATCCAGAGGCGAGGCGGGCTAAGATGGGTTGAATAGCAAGGCCAATGATCAACACGCAAGGCACTGCGAGCAAAGGCACAATCGCGATATTTCCACCGATCAAATAGACCACATAGATAAAGAAGAAAATAAAGGGCAAATCCACAATCGCCACGAGTGTTGCCGAGGTGAAGAATTCCCGCAGCGTGTCGAATTCTCGAACAACGCTGGCCACAGCCCCTGAACTTTGATTGCCGGTATCCAAACGCAATGTGAGAATTTTGTCGAAGACCATGCGTGACATGCGCGCATCCGCCCGCTTGCTGGCCCTGTCGATGAAATTTGCGCGGAGCGACTTGGTTAAGAAGTCAAATCCAAGTGCGATCATCACGCCGATGGACAATGCAATCAGCGATTCAATTGCCTCATTGGGAACAACTCGGTCATAGACCACCATCACAAATATTGATGTCGAAACGCCCAAAAAGTTGGACATTGTGGCCGCCAAGATCACCTGTATGTAAAGCCATTTGCCCTGTGCAAAAGCGGAATAGAACCAGCGCTTGCTCGACTTGGCCTCAGCGTTGCTGTCACGACGCGCCAAAATAAGGTGACCGGAAAACTTTGCCGAAAATTGATCTTTCGACATCTTTTTGATTTTAAGTTTATTTTCGGTACTTGCGTATTTGACCGTGCCGTCCGGTTTGATCTCGGTCAAAATGAAGGCGCTGCCGTCCTCCCAGAAACCGATCATAGGGCAATGGCTCTGTGACAGGTTGTTGACAGAAATGCGCCCAAAGCTTGCGACATAGCCAATCTCGCGCAAAACGCTGACCATTTCGGCCGGCGAAAACGCAGTGCTAGGCGTGGCCGGAAGGTCTCGTATCGCCGCTTCGCTATAGGCTTCGCCTTGATCCCGAAGGAACCTTTGCAGCGTGAGCACCAGTTCACTTTCGATTGACTTCGAGCTGTCCTCTACGGCGGGCGCGCCCTCTGTTGCGCCCTGCGGAGTTACGCCCTGCGGATCCCCATCGGCCTCATCAGCGTTCGGTTCCCGTGGGTTTGATGCGGTCAAATCCGTCATTCTACTGCCTTAGTTATAGGTTTTTGCGTGTTGATACCCAATCGCTTTGACAAAAGGCCTGCGCTTGCCAGCATTTCGAAGTCAATTTTGAGCAGTTCGGAGGCGACTGATAGTCTTTGATCAGAGGTGCGGTAGGCTTTCTCTTCCGCCTGGATCAGTTGGCGCACTGTGGTTTGCCCCGTTGCAAGTTGTGACCACATGATGTCGAGCTCATTTTGAGACGCCGCTTCCTGCGCGGCGAGCGTTTCCAGCGAGGCGATGAGCGCGGCGCGTCTGCTCAAAGCTGTATCCAGTTCTCGTTTCCCCGCCAACTTTGCACCTTTGAGCTTTTGCTCGGCGGCCTTCAGATTGGATGCCTGTGCGGCGGTATTGGCTTGGCGTCGTCCACCATCGCCAATAATCCAGGACACTTCCAAGCCGATTGCATAGGTTGTGCGCTCGTCTTTCTCCATGGGCGATGCCATGCCGGCTTTGAACCCAACAGTCGGTTTTTCGCGCCCTTGCGCCGCGAGTAAGCTCTGTTTTGCGGCCAAAACTTGAGCGGCGGTCTGCGCCATAATGGGAGCGCGGTTCCAGTTGCGTTGGATATGGGCCAGATCGGCATCTGTTAGGAGCGATGGCGGGGTCGATAGATTTTTCGGCACAGTGCCGAAGAATTTCATGTAGCTGGCGGAGGCCGCCGCAATTTGGGCGTCAAGATTGGCTTTTTCCAAAGACAGCGCTCTTGCTGCGATATCTGCGGAGGCGCTGGCGCTCTTGTCGATCATGCCGCTTGCAACAAGCGTGTCCATCTGCGTCTGCATTTTTTCCGTCTTGGTCATGAGCGCCTGGAGCTGAGTGTCGCGCCTGTTCAGCGTGTCGAGGTTTACCCATGAGACCGCGGCATCCTTTGCGGTGCCATTGGCAGCAAGTTCGACGTCCATCTGTGAGATGAAGGCATTGGCCCGTGCTTGGTCGATTTTGGCAACGCTCGCGCCGCCATCGAAAATGAGCTGACTGACCGAGAGGTTCGCGCTGGCGCCGCGCTCCGTAGTGGAGGCGCGACCGGCTCCGTCTTTAACAGTTTGTCCGGCGTTAGCGCTTGCCGAAACCTGGAGTTCTCGATCTGCATCAGCCACCAATATTTGACTTAATGAGCTGTTATATGAGCTCATAGCGGCGATATATTCGGATGAGTTAATTACGATTTTGGAAAGATCTTTTTTAAAGTCTCCTGATAGCACATCTGCAAGTTTTGGCTGTGACAAAATATCGGCAGATACCTTAGACAATGAAATTACTTCAGAGTTAAGTTTTTCAGTTGAATACTGCGGAGCGCCACATGCAGATAGCGCAAACATAGCTGTAATTAAGGCCAAATTTTGATGCTTCATGCCAAACTTCCTTTTTTAGAGATGTGCATTTCGAATCGAGAAACTTGGTTATGCCTACATTAGCAATATTTTTAATGAAAGACTAAATTTTAATAATATTCTCATTAAAACTGATGGTTCAGTGTATTTTATTGTGCGAAAAATGCGCATTAGTTTTTATTATTGTTATATATTTTATTAAATTATATTATGAATTATTAATCATTAGTTTAGTATTTTTTAAACATAATTTAATATATTGAATAGATTCATGGCGCATGTTTAAAAAGGTCAGTGAACATTAATGTCTGGAGAAAGAAACTATGACCATCCAACAACACGCGTCT